>JAEEGI010001523.1_pt1 | contig 57754 bp, 54 predicted proteins | sample 8958751 | NCBI WGS metagenome assembly JAEEGI01 (sample SAMN16246545, study PRJNA631951) | gut metagenome | biome: gut microbiome; feature: rumen; material: KS-attached | host: Bos | place: Iran: Karaj | collected 2018-10
ATTAAGATTTGTATAATCATTATAAATATACATATCTAGCATATGTTCTGTACACTCTACTACAGTACCATCTAATTTAGTAATATAATCAGTACCAGAAAACTCTGTTACAAAATATTTAAACCATAAATAATCTGTATATAAATGAATAAAATATCCAAGAACAAAATCATCATTAAGATTATCTTTATATCTAGATAAAAATCTCTCTATATTAGGTATATCTGTATCCTCATTATCTAAAAAATGACTATATAGTTTTGTTTCTCCAATAGATTTAGATATATCTGGTGCTACTGAACCAATTAATATCTTGTTATTATTTCTTTTTAGTTTTTTATTTATTTCATTTGCTACTGCTAAATGTATAACTGATGATGCCATATTATAAACTATCCTCCTCGATTAATGGGATAATATCTATTGCAGGTTCTTCATATGGATGAACTTTCCTAAGTTCAGAAATCACATATTTTGCTTTTTCTATTTCACAGATTACTTCTAATCTATCTTCATTTACTACTTCTAATTTATTTTTTTCTCCTATATAAGGATTGGCATCATCATTTGGAATAAATGTACCTACTTGTTTAATAACATTAGTGCAATAACTATAATTTCCTATTATACCTGCACCTGCTTTGCACATTGCATCTCTTACTTCATCAGTATTCTCTACTGGTACAGTTACTACTATTTTTACATTTTTAACATTTATATTCATATCTTATCTCCTATAATAATTATAGCATATTTACCATAAAGTAATGCCTTCATTTTTCTTATAATACTTTGCTATCAAGGCACTAAATTTCCTATCCAATTGATAAAGTTTAGTTATATATAATTTTTGTTTTAATCCCTTTGTTTCTTCTATTTTTTCAATAGTCGCATTTCTTTCTTCATATAATTTCATTAATTCTTTTACTTGATTTTCATTAAGTCTATTTTTCCTTAGACCAAATTCATATGCTTTTTTTGTTGCTGCGTTATAAAATTCTTTTGTGTAAGATGCTCTTTTTCTATCTATTGCATCTTTATTATTCTTTTTACCTGTTAAAAAGCTAGTATTTACTCTTCCAAAAAAATCATCTATATCTTCGCCAGTATAGCGAATAACAACATCATCAAAAAATACATTTTGATCATTAATAACATCAATATCTAAATAAGATTGCCAATCTTCATCTTTTTTAAATCCTATATATGGTAAAAAACTGTATATAACTGTTTCAACTTTATTTTTACCAACAAGTACTGTGAAATGTGATCCTTTACAGCATCCTATTGTATGTAATCCTTGATTAATTATAGTAGTTAAACATTCTTCAAGTGCTTGAGAACCCTCTGAAAATTCATTTATAAGCATAGCCATTTCTTCTTTAGATTTTTGTGTTATATCTATAGAACTCTTCATAGCTGACGAATTGTTATCAGTATATTTAATATCCATATTAACACCTCTATTATAATTATATCATTCTATTAAAATATTGTCTCTAAAAAAAGAATTATCATTACGATAATTCTTTTAAAGTTTAAATCCTTTTTTAGATTTTAACTGTACTACTTCTTCTAATGCTAATCCTGTTTCATGTATTTCTTTTGCTAAATCTAATCCAACAAATCTAAAATGCCATGGTTCATACACATATCCTGTAACTTGTTCTTTACCTTTTGGATATCTTAATATAAAACCATATTTGTAGCTATTTTCAATTAATTCTTTTATTTCTGGTTCTTCTCCAGTAATATCATCAGTATATTCACCATCAACAATCATTGCAACATCAATAGCAAGTCCTGTATGATGTTCTGATGATCTTGGAGGAGCAACATAAGTATAAGCTTTTTCTCCATCTTGCGCATAATAATATTTTAATAATCTTTCTTGTCTTTCTACTGATCTATAACCACTATCAGGTATTATCTTATTATTATGTAGACTATTAAAATCACCAACCATTTTATTAAACCAAAGTGCTGCCGTTTCTTCTAATAGTATCTCATTAGTTCCACCCTCAAATGAAATAGTTGGATGAGTATTTACCCCAACAGCTATTAATTTCTTTGGTAATTCATCATCTGTAATTAGTCTTTCTTTATTAATTATAATTCCATAATCCATGAAATCACCTCTCGGAAGTATTATATCACAATTTCTATATCAAATCATTTAAAAGTTCATCCCTGTAGAACTCTTTCCTATAATATCATTTGTCTTAGAATAAACATTCATGTCCCATAATTTTCCATTGATATAATATGATTCTATTCGTATACCATTTAATTCTGCTACTTTTTCATGTAATCTTATAGATGGATTATTAAATTCAAAAACAGAACTAGTAACACTCGCAACGCCAATTGAGAAAAGTTCATCATAAAATTCATTAATTACAGTTGTGCCTAAACCTCTATGTTGTAATTTTGGATCGATTCCAATTTCAACTTCTACGCTTTTGCCATTAGCATTACTTTTTAAAACATTTATATATCCAGAATAATTATTACTTTCATCTAAAACAACATAACTATAATCCATTAATGTTTCAGATAACCCATAAATTCCAGTATCTTTTTGTAAAAAGAATTTATCTACTCCAAGAGGTTTTGTAAATCCATCTCTATTTTGCATTGCTTTTATATGGCCTTGCAAAACCTTATTAAAATCTATACCTTCTTCTTCAAAAGTTTTAGGAGATACTAATCTAAAACCATTTCCTAAGTCTACTTTTTTTGATAATTCTTTTTTATCAGTATCTAATACTGAAAGAGGAATTGCTTTGTTATCAGGAATTAGAATACCATGTTCTTTTTTCATATTTGGAATATGTTGAAACATTAAATTTGATTCAATATTATTAGAACTAATTGTTGAGAATGGAGTTTGACCATAATAATTCATATTAGTATTATTTAATATTTCTAGCATGTTTTTATTACTACCATTAACTGATAATTTTATATTATGTATATTAGAGTTATGAGCATAATTGATATAATCATCTATTATATATCCTGACAATTCTTTTGATATATCATCGCCTAATCCTTTATCTAAAAATATATTCAAATCCGCTCTTTTATTTGACCAAAATAAATTACTTAAACCAATAATTCCGATAGTTCTATCCTTATTCTTTATAGTAAATGGTAACTGTAACTCTGGAATCTTGTAATCTTGTGAAAATCTTTCTAAATCTTCTCCTAATACTCCTGGCATTAGAAATTTATTTAAAATTATAATATTACTTCTAGGAACAATTTCTTTTTTCTCTACTTCTGCTTGCTTATTAGTAATATATATAAGTTCTTCTATTTCTGTTATACTTAATGAATCAGACATATATTTTTTAAATTCATTTAATATTTCATCTTTATCGTCTTTTGATAAATCATTATTTACTTCAAATCTTATAGACGAAGTATTATTCTGGGCATCAACATTATATAAACCTATATAGCCAATATAGTCTCCATTTTTATTAGTAATTGCAGCTCTATAAAAAGCAGGCATACTTTCTAAAATTGTTTCTACTTCTTCTATAGAGATATCCGAATTACTTTTTATTAATTCTTTTGATAATTCTATGTAAGCATCAAAACTTCCTATCAAATAATTATTTGTTTTTAATTTTGCTATAAAATTTTCATTCATATAAAAACTCCAATTTATTAATGACATTATATCATATTTTTAGACCAATTCATATTCTCTAGCAATTATCCTATCACCAAATAAATATTTATTAAAATAATCTATATGCATGAACTAATGCTTCCATGTGGTGATTGTCAAAAAGCAAGTCGAATTTGAGCAAAGAAAAAGAACTATTTTTAATAGTTCTCAACTATAATTTTTGTGATACTGATTCAACACCATTTTCTAAGTGAGTTGAATAGTATAAATCATCTGTAATATTATCTCCAGGTAATTCTTTTTTTCTATCTAAACCAGCAATATAAGATGGAGTATCTCCTTCAAAAACATATTCATCACCCAAACTATACAACTGTCTATAATTTTTCTCTGTTTTTGATAAATCTATTTTTACTGGTGATCCAGACATTAATTTTTCATAATCTTCTCTTCGTAATGCTTTAAAATAGCCAAATGATAGTTTTTGTTCATCTTTAATGAAATTTACAAAAAATGATGGATCGTAAATTACCATTGGTTCATTTCCATAGCCTTTTGGATAAACAATATTATACGCATGTTGTTCTGAATCTCTATATCCACAAACAACTTCAGAATCAATCCCTAAAAATTTAAACATATTATGAGCCATTCCGGATTTTTCAGAACAAAATGCGCAAGCATTCTCTCTAATTTGTTTTATTGATATTCTTTTTCCTTTATTTCCTAAATATGTTAAAGCTCTACCTAGGCCAATATCTTCACTTGGTAAATAATTATATACTTCAAAAAATATTGTAGAAAACAATGTAAGTACACTATACCAACTATTTTGCTTAATAGCTTTTATCAAATCAACATATGGAGTTATATCGTCATATACTAAATCAGGGCATTCTGCACCTTTTAATGTTGCTCCTGCTTTGTAATGAGTCTTTTCTGAAATATATTCTTTAAATGTTGTAGTATAGTTTTGACCTACTGTAGTTTCAACTGAATTATTTTCTAATTCTGCTATTCTTTTGTTAACAAACTCAATGATATCTTCATCTGTTTCAAGACTAAATATTATTTCATTAATTTCTTCTTTTGTCATATAATCACATCCTATAAATATTATATCACACCAATTCATATTCTCTAGCAATTATCCTATCACCAAACAAATATTTATTAAAATAATCTATATGCATGAACTAATGCTTCCATGTAGTGATTGTCAAAAAGTAATTCGATTAAAGATTTTTATTTATAAAGCAAAAAAAACTGTAATTAAATAAATAATTACAGTATAAAACAATTATTAGAAACATACTCAATTCTATTTTATAAAAATCTTTTTATAAAAGGTATTTTTTTTAATACATATATTATTATCATACACACTATAAAAACTAAAAAATCTAGAATTGTAATAGCAAGTATTCCATTGAAATTAAAAATATTGTTAATTATACTTAGTTTATATAATTTATAATTTAATGCTGTATGAATTAAGTATATTCCAAATGTAGTAGAAGCTATCATAGTAATAATATTTGTTATTTTCTTAGAATAATTTTTATTTTCAAATAAATGCCTAACAATATAAAATAAAGATATAGACATTAGCACTACTGGGAACGTATTCCAAGAATCTAAAGCATATGATATTTCGCCTTTGTTCAAATATGGTAAGTACATTGATAAAAACATAATTATATAAGATACTATAAATACAATGACCGAACTAATTAAAATTTTTTTAGACAATTTAACTTTTGAAATATAATATCCGCATACTATAGTAGAAACAATAATAGGAAAAAATGCCAAGTAAAAATTATAATTAATATTAAATCCTAAGAAAGTTTTTAAAAAGCTAATTATTGTTGGTATTATTAGGAATATCAAAATAAAAATAATATAATCGGTATTATCAAAATTTTTTACCATCTTTTGTATAAACGGCAATACTAAATATACACCAATAAGAGCATATATGTACCAATATGATAGTATGTATGGGGTACTTAATATTGATTTTAAAAATTCAAATACGTTTATATTATGCATACCCGCATCTTTAATATAAAATAAAAAAGAAAGAGCAAATACCGGGACGCCAACTCTAAATATACATTTTAATACTTTTTTATAATTATAATTCTTATTTAATGTAAGTGCTCCTGTAACCATCAAAAACAAACCAACAGCAACTTTACACAAAGAAAACATTATGCAATAAAATGTAGAATTAGCAAAGGTTTTATTTTCTAATATAAATCCGTTAGTATGATTAATAATAACCATAAAGCATGCAAATATTTTTAAAAAATCTAGATAAACTATTTCTTTTTTAGTTATTATCATATTTTTTTCTTTCATATAGTCATCTCCTATAATTATTATATCATATTGTTTCATAATTATGGGTTACAAGTCTCAATCTCAAATCTATTGCTTTTAATCTCAAACATAACAGTTCCATCTTGATCTGTTCTATATATTTTTGAATTTTCTAAATTATCTAAAACTTCTTTATTTGGATGCCCATACCTATTATTTTTACCAACTGGTATTAAGTAGTTACTACATATATAACATATACCATATGAATATAGTATCCACTCATATCATAAGAACAAGATTATATTCTTAACTTATATATGTTTAGTCTATTTACTGAATTATTGAAACTAGAAAAGGATTGCCATTCGACAATCCACATATTCTTCTTATATTATGATTAAATAATTTTTAAGTTATCATCACTTTTTTAATTATCTTTTCTTTTTTAACTTAATGAATATTAAACTTATTGCAAAAGCTATACATAGAAAGACAATGAGTGAAGGATAATCTACATGATAAGATATACCCGTTTTACTTATTTTCTCCACTGTAACACCAATACCATAATAAATATTATTAGTATTATTAAATAATCTATACAATAAAAATGGTCTATTAAATATTTCTACAGAAACCCAATTTAGTATAAAGACAATATTAGTTGCAATTAAAGATGTCATAATAGTTTTTTCAATTATACTTAAATTTCTATTTTTGTTTATATTTCTTTCCTTTTTCTTGATTGAAAATAATAATAATATTATAGCGCCTACATAAATATACCAAAAATAAAAAAATGAAACAACACTAGCAAATAAACCCGAAATTATTCCACCGCTATCTCCAGCCAAACCAGATCCATTAAATGCGGAATACGTTGATATAATTATAAGTGCAACGAATGGTAAAATTCCAATTGAAATAAGTAAGTTCCAAAAATAATCTTTCTTTTTTAGATTTAATAAACAATATATTATTATAACAATTGGTATAGCTTCTAAATAACTATATAACATATTTTCCCTCCCTTATTATTATTAATTTTATCATAATAATTTTGCAATAACAATATTTATGCAAATCATTTCATTTTATTTTATTCATTTCATCTCCTTCTTTTCTATGGACTACAGGTTTCAATTTTTAATTTATTATTTTTCATTTTAAACATAACACTTCCATCTTGATCTGTTCTATATATTTTAGAATTTTCTAAATTATCTAAAACTTCTTTGTTTGGATGTCCATACCTATTATTTTTACCTACTGGTACTATGTAATTAGTACATATAAAAAGAATCGTCAAGCCTTGACAATTCTTTATAACGGCCTTACAAAAGTTCTATGGTTGTTTATAAAATACTTCTTCTATATCACAATACGAAATGCTATTAGTTGTGTTAATTTTATAAATTATTTTATTATTTCTAAAAATAATTATTTTATCTTCATTAATCTCTATCTTATCCGTTGTCCAAGTGTAATTAAGTTTACGGAAATGACTTGGCAAATGCTCATCCATATCCATTCCTCTAAAATCTGCTCCAATAGTTATTTTTTCACTGTAGTTATCACTTATAGCATAAGCATAATCTACTTCATTAAAACCATCACCTTCTGAACAAACCAAAATTAATTTACTATTGTTAATATAATTAATTTCTCTAAAATATGAAAAGCCTAAAATGAATATTGGAAACAAAAGACAAAAAGCAAAAATTATTTTATATTTTCTTAATTTATCTGTAGTTTGTTGTTTCTTTAATTTTATAATTGCAACTATAATTGAAATTATGAATAAGGCGGTAGATAAAACTGATGACCCATAACAAAGAAGCATTTCAAATCCAATATCTAAGTCTAAAACAAAAGGCAATACTATGTTAAAAATTAAATATAATATATATGTAATTGATAATACTATAATGTGTCTTGATATAATCCTGTTTTTGTTTTTTATAGAATGAATTAAAATAAAAATACTAAATATAAAAATAAATAAATATAAAATATATATCGATTGCTTCACTAACACTTTTCATTCCTCCTTATCTTGCATCTTATCATAATTATATTGTAATCTTTTTTATATTACAATACATTTATTACCACTTATTACTAGGATTCACATGTTTTTACAATTAATTTATTATTCTTAATCTTAAGCATAATACTACCATCTTGATCTGTTCTATATATTTTTGAATTATCTAAATTTTCTAATACTTCTTTATTCGGATGTCCATACCTATTATTTTTACCAACACTAATAATTGAGTATTTTGGATTTACTTCATTTATAAATAATTTATTACTACTTGTTTTAGAACCATGATGTCCTACTTTTAATACATCAATATTTGATATATTGTATTTATCTAATATATCCTTTTCTTTATCCATTCCGGCATCTCCCATAAACATAAACTTATAACCATTAAGTTCAGTATAAATAACATTACTATTATCATTCTCATTATCATAGATTTCTGTTTGTAAAAAATATATATTATCTATTTCGTTAATACAAGCATCATATTCTATTTTCTTTTTATCTAATACCCTGATAAGATCTTGTTCTAATTCATTATAAGGACCACAGTTAAATATAACTTTATCTACTCTAAAATTATTAATTAGATTAATTGATTCCCCCATGTGGTCAAAATCTCCATGTGTGATAATTAAATAATCTATTTTTTTGACTCCGATCGATTTAAAGAGCAATATACTATCTTTATATATTTCTTTATTATATCTACCACCAGTATCTATTAATATATTTTTATTTTTATATCTTATAAGGCTACTATCTCCCTGATTAACATCAATAAAATATATCCTCGGATAAATCATATATATACCAATAAAATAGAACATTATAATCATAAATATATTTATATAGAACTTATATTTAATCTTTGAAAATAATATTAAATAATAAATAATTATTAATATTATTGGTATCTTAGAAAAAGAAAAAGTAAATACTTTTATTTGTTCTAATATAGAACATAATTTTTCAAATAAATTAACAATATTAAATAATATATTATCTATTGGTAATATCATAGAAATTATTGTTAATGGATAAATAATAAAACTTACTATAGGTATTAAAACTATATTATAAATAATAGATAAAAAATTAATACTAAAGTTATTATTTATTACTAAAGGTAATGATGTAATAAATGTTATTAATGATATTTTAATAATATTATTACATTCAAATTTAATAATAGAATATGATATTAGAAATGAAAATATATATCCTAGATCATATATATAATATGGATTAATTATCAAAAATAAACATGCTAGTATTATTAATCTATCTAAAGAAGATATATCTAATTTATATTTATTATTTATATTTAGAAACAAAAAACTTAAACTTGCTCTTAATGTAGATACATTAAAATTAGTTAAAAATAAAAAGAATAATAAAAATAAATATATAATTATATTTTTACATTTTATCTTTTTTAATGAAAACACTATTAAACTTATATGAAGCCCTGATAGGCTAAATATATGTATAATCCCTAGTTTATTAAATATATCTTTATCTAAATCTGATTTATCTCCTAAGATAAATATTTTTAGATATTTTTTTGATTTATAATTACTTATTTTTTTATAAATATTATTCTTAATTTTATAAAATATATTATTATTCTTTTTAATAATAGTAATACTATTAGCTTTCATTAATAGATATATCTTTTTATTATTTAAATATTCTTTATAATTAAATAAATTAAATATAGTATTCTTTTTTGGATAGTATAAATTCCCTTTTACTAATACATAATCATTTAATTCTACATTAGGATTATCTATATATACTATTACTTTTTCTCTAGATTTAATTTCTAATTTATTATTCTCTATTTTTCTTACATAACCATATATTTCTTTTTGATTAATATCTATCTTTATATTATGTTTATATATTTTAATAGAAATTAAAGATAATATAATTATTAGTAATAATATCAATTTATTATACTTCAATATTATCTTTAATTTTTTCATATAGAGAATCTCCTATCCCATTTACTTTTTTTATGTCTTCGATAGATTCAAATTTATTTTTTTCTCTATATTCAATTATATTATTTGCTTTAGTTTCTCCAATACTAGGTAATGATTCTAATTCTTCTTTAGTAGCAGTATTAATATTTATTTTACCAGTAATATTAGATGTACTATTATTTAGGCAAGCATCATTGTCTTCATCTGGACATACTATTTTCTTTTCTATTTCTTTTACTATAGTTTTCTTTGGTACTAGTTTTTCTTTATATGAATTCATTTCTTCTTTTGTATAAACAATAATATACATTTCATCTTCAACCTTTTTACTTAAATTTATAATACTAGTATCTGCTTCTTCAGTTAAATCTCCAGCTTCTTTAATAACATCAATTATTCTTGAATTACTACTAACTTCATATACTCCAGGATTATTTACTGCACCTTTTATATCTATAAATACTGTTTTATCTTCATCCTTTACTATACTTGTTTTAGTAGATGCAGATACAGATGTACCTTCGAAAATACAATAAACAGATATTCCAAACAGAATAAATACTACTGCGAAAGTAAATATATTTAGAACTTTTTTATGCATAAAAAAACACCTCCTAAATATATTATTCGCAATTTAGAAAGTGTTTTCCCCTATTTTTTAATTATTTAATATCTTTTTTTGTGCTTCATTATAAGTTTCTATAGATATTCTTTGAATAATAGCAAGTGAAATAGCTAAAGTAAGTGCAAATGATCCACCATAAGATAAGAATGGTAAAGGTACTCCTGTTAATGGAAGTAATCCAAGTACTCCTACTAAGTTAATAACAACATGTAAGAATATATATGTTGCCACTCCATAACATATCAATGCATTACCTATATTAGTACTTCTTCTTGCTTGATATAATATCCTATAGATTATTATCATATATATCAGTATTACCAGTATACCTGGTATTAACCCAAATTCCTCTACTATTATTGGAAATATAAAGTCTGTATAAGCTTCTGGTAAATATAGATATTTTTGCATAGAATTACCTGGAGATATGCTTATTAATTTACCATTATTAATTGCTATATAACCATTACATACTTGGAATCCAGTAGATTCTTGATATCTTGTACATGGTTCTAAGAAATTAAATCTATCTAACTGAGTTGGTGTTAATATATTAAGACCAAATACTTTTAATAATAATATTAATACTATTATTCCTATCCCTAGAATAATTACAGCAATTTTATTTTTTCTTGGTACTGGTGATATAAAGAATAATACCATTGTAATAAGAAATAGTATTAATCCTGTTCCACCATCCGGTTGAACAAAAGTTAATAATGTAATTATTGCTCCTGCTACTAAAGGAATTATTGAAGGTATAATACCATTTAATAATTTTTGATTTGCTTTATAATAAACCGCAGTAAATATAATAATAACCAATTTTGCTATTTCACTAGGTTGTAATCCAAAAGGTCCAATATATAACCAACTCTTTGCACCATTACTATATTCTCCAAAGAAACATAGATATATAAGAAGTGCTACTACAAATATATATCCAGGAATAATCCATTTTTTATATTTTTTTGTAGGAACGAATATAGCAAATACAGATGCAAAAAAACTAATTATTAATATAATTAATTGTTTAAAGAAGAATCTATTATTAGTACCATAGTCTATAAATGATCTCATACTAGAAGCATCTAGTATCATAAATAAACCAAATACAAACATAATAATAGATAATATTAATAAAGTTTTATCCATCTTATTAAATAATCTACTCATATTCTCATCCTTACTAAAATAATATTAACATAAAATAAATATATAAACTATATATTGATATTTAAGATAACACTTTGTTTACAAAGTTGCCAAAATATAGATTTTATGCTAAAATACCTTGCGTAGGTGGTGAAAAAGGAATGATTAGGAGTAAAGATATTATTGATGAATATGATAAAAGAATAAGATTAATTAGTAAAGAAGTTACATTCCCACTTGATAAAAAAACATTAAAAACTATCGAAGATATCAAAATAATGCTTAAAAACAGTCAAATAGAAGAATTATCTAAAAAGTATGATTTAAGACCTGGTATGGGTCTTAGTGCAATCCAATTAGGTATTGCAAAAAGATATTTCGTAGTAGTTTATGAATATGAAGAAGGAAAATTTGAAAACTATGTAGTTATCAATCCTAAAATCCTTAGTGAATCTGAAGAAAAGATTTATGTAGAAGAAGGAGAAGGATGTCTTAGTATAAATAGACCTATTGAAGGTATAGTTCCAAGAAGTGCTAGAATTAAAGTTGAATTCTATAATGAAAAAGGAGAAAAACAAATATTAAGATTAAGAGAAGAACTAGCAATAGTATTCCAACATGAAATAGATCATTTAAATGGTATATTATTCTATGATAGAATAGATAAAAAAGATCCATTTAAAAATGCAAATAAATATAGAGCAATATAAAAGATAGTCATTATTGACTATCTTTTATATTGTCTTCTCTAGGTATTAACTTCTTTTTATAAGGACCACGTACATATTTATTTGGAATAGGTTTTACAGTTATAGTTATTTCATATCTAGCCTTATCAGTTTTTACATTTATTGTGGATTTGCCTGTCTTTAAAGGAGTTATATTTCCATTCTCATCTAATTCAATATTATCATTTGTTTTAACTGTCATCTCAAAACCAGGATCAAGAGAATTAAAATCAGACATTTTATATATATTCATCGAATCATCAAGATGTATAGAATGAGAAATTTTAATAATAGGACTGGTATTTTCAATAAACGGTCTAACTTCATCTCCTACTTTTTCCACTATTTGTCTTATCCTTTCTCTAGTTAAATCAAAAAGTTTACCTGTATCATCAAGTGTTAATACTAATCTAGTATCACTCTTACTTTCTGGGAATAAAACACCATTATAGTTTCTTCTATTTAAAAATCTTTCTGCAGTTAAATATACATTTTCTTTTAGTATGCCATAAGATAAGCCTGTCCTATAAGCATATACTAAAGCTTTTCTTTCTCCAGAAGAAATAGATATTTCTTTCTTACCTTCAAATGTATATTCTGGAGTAAAACCATATCTATCTAAGAATTCTTGGAATCTCTTTCTCTTTTCATCTCTAGAAAGTTTTTTATCTACTAATGCATCATATTCTTTATCACTAATAAGAATAATGTGTTTCTTCTTTTTTGGATCACCAAAAGTTAATTGAACATATTTATTAGCTACATTTTTTTCTTTTTCTACATAGTTATCAAGTATTTTTTTAATACCCTCTATCATTGAAGTTCTTTCTGCATAATCTTCAGTCTTTTCATCTTTTTCAGATGTTAAGAATTCTATTAAAGGTGAATCTTCATCTTCACCTACAGTTTTATCTATAGAAGTTGGATTACTAATTTGTTTTGCACTTAATGCAGCTTTTATTTGGTCTTTATTATATGGTAATCCATTTTCTTGACATTTTTCATATATAAGATCAACACCTGGTTCTTCAATTCCATATTCTGATTCTAGTTGTGCAATTATTCTTTTAATTTTATATATTCTTACATTCATGTTAGCAGGTATTCTAATTGTACTTCCTGATTTTTCTACTGCTCTAACAGCAGCTTGTCTTATCCATGGAACTGCCATAGTACTAAACTTTTTACCATTTGGTTCAAATTTGTTAATTGCTTTTAATAAACCCATTCTTCCTTCTTGCTCTAAATCATCTAATGACACACCAAGATTAAGATATCTACATGCTACTTTTATTACTAACCTATAATTATTAAGTGCAATGTCATCACGGATCATTTTCATAGCTTCAATTATCTCAGCTATTTCTGGATCATTTTGAACAGCCACGACAACTGGATCATCTGTTTCCCTAAATAATTCTCCCATTGCTTTAACAATGAACTTATCTTTATTCTTACCTCTACTTCTTTGTTCCATTTCATCATTATCATATAATTTTTCAATATGTTCTCTAAATGCTATAAATTCAGGTTTCTTTTTTCGATAAGAAAGATATCCTTCTAATCTTACTTTTAACCAATCATATTTAGAGAAAACTAAATATTCTTTTAAATCAGTAGGATATATTGGATATTTTTTAGCATCACGATAAGCTGCCTTTACTATTTTAAATGTATCATCTTTTTTTAGTTCTTCTGCTTCAGATTTAGGCATATCTTCTATTTCCATATCGTATATATTAGTTGTATCTTCCTCTTCTAAATCTTCCTCTTCAAATTCAGCAGCACTTTTTTTAAGCAGTTTAATTAATTTATTTGTATCTTCACTAGCTAGTGCATATTCTTTTAAATCATCATCATTTATTAATTCATCTGCAAGGTCTTTATTAATAGGAAATTTCGCACTAGTTAATACTTCACATAACATATTAATAGCAGTTTCTACATCATATTTTTCTTTTAATTGATCATAGATATTTAATGCTTTATCTATAGTCATTTTTCCTAAATATTCTTTAGCTTCTTTTTCATCATCAAAAGAAAAAATGTCCTTTATCATTTCAACGCTCTTATTTTTCATAAGATCACCCCTAAAAACTTGGTTTATATTATAACATAATAATTTAAAATATCAAATCAAAAAAAGATAGTCATTATTGACTATCTTTTTTATCCTCCTGTGGCGTTAATTCCATTTTCTTTTTATGTAGATATGCATGTAATGATTGTTTTTGAGATGGACCAACTGAAAGAGTTATTTTTTTAACAACACCATTAGTATTGCTAGTAAGTGTCATTTCTACACTACCTTCTTTAACTGGTATTAATGTACCAGTAGTATGATCATAGGAAACATAATCATTTAGTGGAATATCAACAACATAATAACTTAAATTTCTTATACTAAATACGCTAAATAAGCTTTCATTTTGTCCCATAAACATCTTTTGTGTCCCTAAGTCTCTTATCTCTATTTCATTATCACTATTGAAATCTATATTTAACGTTATTGGTTGTTCCTCATTTTTTTCTCTTCTTAATGAGCCCTCAGGCATATTAAATAACTTTTCAAGATGAGCAGCAGTTATCCCTGATAATATTTCTGTTTTTGGAATAAGAGCATAATTACAATTTCTTCCCTCAAGGAATCTATGTTCTTTTACTCCTAAAATCCCATGTCTAATATTAAGAATCATTTCTTCTCTTTCTTTAGCAGTTATTGTCCATGGGTGTACTCTAGTTTCTTTAATGCTCATTGGAGATACTTTATATTCCCTAAAGATCTTAGCTACCTTGTCTCTACGTCCATTTTCCGCTAAAGATGTCATTTCCCCATATTCTTCATCAGAAAAAAGTATTTTAACTATATTGTCATATGTTGTTTTTATTGTAAATTCATAATATGTAAATTTGGTCTTTTCTGTTTTTTTAAGAACTACAGCTTTTTGTTGAGCAGGTGTAGTTTTATAATCTCTTAATATTCTAACAAGTTCCCCTTTTTTTACTCTTTTATCATTTAAGAATTTAACTAAATGTTTATCTGTTAATAATGCATTTGCTACTTCTTCACTAATAGTAAATCCTGTTAATTGAAGTATTGTATCTATACATTTAGAAGTTTCAGGTGCACTTAATCTTTCTCTTAGTTTTTGATAAATATTAACGAATCCTTGATCATTCATATCTCTGAATTTCGCTTCAAGAGAAGTATAGTCTCCTTCTATACCTAATGTATTTGCAACAATAGCTACATCTTTATAATCAATTACTGCCATAAACATCCCCTCTTTAAGAATGCATATATTATAACATAATTAAAAAAATTAGCAAATTTTATAATTTGCTAATTAAATCTTCTTTTAAATGAGATATACTTGCACAACTCATAAATACAAATACATTATCTTTATGAGTTAATAAATCAGATATATCACTTTCTAATAATAATTTACCCTTTTTAGAATTATCTAAAATCATATTAGAAGTTACACCAGGATAATCTTCTTGTTTTTCTCTATTACTATCAATATTAGTTACATATACATAATCTGCTATGTCTAGAGCATTTGCAAAATCTAAATAGAAGTCTTTTGTTCTAGAATAAGTATTAGGTTTAAATATTGCAATTATATCTTTATCTTTAAACTTTGCTTTAGCAGCTTCTAAAGTAACTTTTATTTCTGTTGGATGATGTGCATAATCATCAATTATAATTGAGTTACCTACTTTTTCTTCCTGGAATCTTCTTTCTGCATTTTTAAAATCTTTTAATAAAGATTTAATAGTATCAAGTTCTATTCCTAGATTTAAACAAACGATAGTACATGCAGTAGCATTAAGTGCCATATGTCTTCCAAATACTGGAACCATTAAACTAACAAGTAATTCATTATTATGATATATATCAAAATAAGTTCCATCTTCTTTTACATCTATATTTTTAATTATATAATCATTATTATCATTTTCTCCATAATAAATAACATCTTTATCAAATTTAATTGATCTAATGTTTTCATTGTCTCCACAAACTACTGCATATTCTTTAGAATGATTTAAGAATTTGGAAAAACTATTAACTATATCAGGTAGTCCATCATAACATTCAGTATGTTCTAGTTCTATGTTAGTACATACTGATATAGATGGATGATATGCTAAGAAATGTTTATTATATTCATCTGATTCAATTACAAATAATTCATTTTCTTGATTAGCATGTCCTCTTCCATCTCCTATGAAATAGTTGCATCCTAAAGTATTATTAACTACATGACTAATCATTGAAGAAGTAGTTGTTTTACCATGTGTTCCACATACTGATATAGTTCTAAATTTAGAAGTTAAATCTCCAATTATTTCATTATATGGAGTTATATTAAATCCTAATTCTTTAATTCTTTTTATTTCTTTATGATCTTCACTAAATGCTTTAGAAGCAGTAATAATAGTATCACTATCTAATTCTTTAGTACCATCATAATATATTTTAATACCTCTTTGATCTAGTCCTTTTTCTGTAAATTTAAAATCTCTTACATCATCATAACCAGATACTTCATATCCAAGGTCACTTAGTAAACAAGCAAGTGTTGCCATACCAGAACCTTTAACACCTATACAATAATATTTCATAAAATCACCTATTTAAATTATATAATAAATTCAAAATAAAAACTACTTATTTCTTAGTAGTTTTTTTTGCTTTTTTAGTTGTTTTCTTCTTTGTAGTAGTAGCAGTTGATGTCTTCTTAGGAGAAGTTACTCTTTTATCATTAGCTGTTAATAATCCAATTACTAATCCTAGTACTGCTCCTAATACAGTAAATGATACAAATTTACTAAATGCTACACCAAGTGCAACACCAGCAGCAGTACCTATTACTATACTAAATAGTACATAGAATGCAATGTTTTCCCTTCTTCTCATATATATACCTCCTTTTCTTTCTTTATTTACATTTATCTATTTTTTTATTCTTTTCTAAATATTTTATTGATTCTTCACTAATAATTTTATTCTTTTTAAATACTTCAATTGTTTTACAATTAAATTCTTCTTTACCTATATTACTCTGTATTTCTATTTTACCAACAGATTCTATTGTATTTACTAATGGTTCTGCTAAATTAGATATTAAGAATGTATTATTTAATATTTGATTAGCTAATTTAGATTTATATGTATAATGTCTAAATTTAACACTTAATATTGGTAATGAGAATACTAATAATATTATAAATATTGCTACATAAGATTCTACTGTTCCTAGTATTCCTCCAAGTATTTTTAATGGTATTTTAAATACTGTAGATTCTTCAAATAGATCTTCTAGTTTTCCACTTAGTTTTATAATTATTTTTAATATAATACTTAGTAATATAAATATTATAAAGAATGCTATTAATTCATATAATAATATATTTAAAGAAGAATAATTTTTAAGTAAACCCACTGTAAAGAATGGACACTTTTCATACAAAATAATAGATAAATTATTCTTTAACATGAATGCTAAAACTACCGATATAATTAATCCTACTGTAGATACAACTTGCTTTATAAAACCTTTTTTGTAGCCTGTTATAAAGCCAGATATCAATAATAAAACTATAATAATATCTATACCATTGATTCTCATTTTAACACCTCTATTATAAATTATATTATATTTTTAGAAAAAAATAAAGATTATATGATAAAATATACTTGTAGGTGATTATTATGACAATATCATTTAAAGTTAGTGAAAAAACTAAGCAAGAAATGATTGAACATTTTAAAGATTTAAGAAGAGATAAAACTCCTCAATACGCTATATTTCAAGCAGATGAAGAAGATACAGTTGTTACTCTTTATGAATCAGGTAAGGTTGTATTTCAAGGAGTATCTGCAGATATAGATGCTAACTTTTGGAAAGAAACAGAAAAAATATTAACAGGTAAAATGCCTGAAGATAATACAAAGAAAAAAGAAAAAGAAGAAGATATAGATACAACTGATTATTATAATATTTCTTCTATTGGTTCTGATGAAGTTGGTACTGGTGATTATTTTGGTCCTATTGTAGTTACTGCATCTTATGTATCTAAAGATAAAATATCTTATCTTGAAGATCTAGGTGTTAGAGATTCTAAAAAGATAACTGATGATAAGATTATGAAAATAGCACCTGAACTAATAAAGAATATTCCTCATCAAACTATTATACTTTCTAATGAAGAATATAATGAATGGCAATCTAAAGGATATAATATGAATAAGATTAAAACTATTCTTCATAATAGAGTTATTCTTTCATTATTAAAACAAGATAATTATATGATAGATATGGTTGTAATAGATCAATTTACTTCTCCTAGAAGTTATTATGGTTATCTTAAAGATATGAATGAAAATGTTTATAGAAAAATAACTTTTACTACTAAAGCAGAAGATAAATGTTTATCAGTTGGTTGTTCTTCTATTATAAGTAGATATATATTCTTAAATGAAATGGATAAACTATCTAAATCAATTAATAAAGTATTACCTCTTGGAGCATCAACAGTAGTTGATGAAGCTGGTAAAGATATTATTAATAAACATGGTAAAGATATATTAAATAAAATAGCTAAAACTAATTTTAAGAACACAGAAAAAATCCTAAATAATTAGGATTTTTTTATTATCTAAAGAATGCTAAATAAACCATAAATACTGTTAATACAATTGTTAATATAGTACCAGTTATTCTATTTTTATTATCACTCTTATCATTTATACCAAGCATATATGATACACATATACCACCGATTAAACCACCTATATGAGCTGCATTACTAATTCCTGGTGCAATAAATCCAATAACTAAGTTAATAACAATTACTGGTATTATTTGCCCTATTACTTGATTGCCAAGATATCCTCTATAGTAATATCCAAAGTAAAGTAATGCACCAAGAAGTCCAAATATTGCACCAGAAGCTCCTGCAGATATACTATAATCATTTTGGAATACCATTACAAATAATGATGCAATTATCATACTATAGAAATATATTAATATATATTTAAATTTACCATAGAAATGTTCTATATTTGGTCCTAGTACTAATAATGAATACATATTACATAATATATGAATTATTCCTATATGAAGGAATCCTGATGCTATTAATCTATAATATTCCCCTCCTCTTATTAAAGCAGGAATATTAGCACCAAAACCTATTAATGTATTTGTATCTTCACTACCCTTACCTATAATATACATAAGTGCAAATACTATTACATTTATTAATATAATTATACCAGTTACTATTGGTGTCTTTTGTTTATACATAGTATTAAACCTCTCATTCTCTTCTATATTCTTTTTAGTTATATCACTTGTTATCTTAGTTAATAATTCTACTCCTTCTTCTTTATAATCTATATCATTAGATATATTCTTATAATACTTATTTATTAATTCATTATTTTCTAAATCTTTTTCATCATTAACTATTATATTTTTATAATTTCTTTCATCAGTTACAATTTCATTAATATCTTCATCTAGATTTAAATATATAGATAATACTGACATAAATGGATTAAATGTTTTTCTTTTTATTTGTCTTGCTATATCTTTTGTTTTATCTATATCAAATCTATACTGCTCTTCATTAATTATTTTTCTAGTTACTAATCTAATTATTCTATATTCACTATGTTTATTTTCAAGCCATACTTCATCTTCTATTCCATGTATTATTATAGGAACAAAATTCTCTTTAGTAATAAAATAATGAACTAGTTTTAATTCTAATAATGTTTTCTTATCTATATTCATATTACTTTTCCTCATATATCTTCATTATCTCATTAAACTTATTATCAGGTTCACTAGTAAATGTCATTTTTTCTTTAGTAGTAGGATGAATAAAAGTTATTTCCCTAGCATGTAATAATTGTCCATAATTATCTATATTCTTATTATTTGAATATACTGGATCATTACATACTGGATGTCCTATATATTTTAAATGTACTCTTATTTGATGTGTTCTACCTGTTTCAAGTTTTAATTCGAGAAGTGTAACATTTTTAAATCTTTCTAATACCTTAAAATTAGTTACTGCTTCTTTAGAATTCTTAGATGTTACTTCCATTTTCTTTCTATCTGATGTACTTCTTCCTATTGGAGCATCTATTTTACCTGTATCATGATTAATAACACCATTTACAAGTGCTATATATGTTCTAACTATATTATGTTCTTTTAATTCATTTTCTAAAAATAAATGTGCTTTATCATTTTTAGCAATAATTAATAAACCACTAGTATCTTTATCTATTCTATGAACTATTCCTGGTCTAAATTCACCATTTCTTTTACTTAATTTACTATAATTAATTAATGCATTAACCAAAGTATGTTCTTTATTACCAGGAGCTGGGTGAACTACCATACCACTAGGTTTATTAATTACTAAGATATCATCATCTTCATAGACAACATCTAATTTAATATCTTCTCCTTCTAACTTAGTTTCTTCCTTGACTACATTAATTTCTATATTATCATCAAGATTTATTTTATAACTTTCTTTTACTTCTTTACCATTAACAGTAATATTACCTGTCTTAATTAATTTTTGTATTTTAGCGCGTGTTAAATCTATACTATCAAGTTCTGATAGATACTTATCTATTCTTATATTTTCTTTATCAGATATTATATTCATATCTATCACTCCTTTCAATATTATACATTATTTCTCTGCTTTTTCAAAGATAACGAATATTGCTCCTATTACTATAAATATATCTGCTATATTAAATATTGGATATTGATTACCAAATAATTCTATTCCTATAAAATCTACTACATATCCTAAAAATATTCTATCTATTAAATTACCTAATATTCCTCCTACTAAAAAGAAATATCCTATTTGTTTCTTATTATGTTTAGTTATGTAATATATTAATGCAAAAAGTGCTATTATACCTAATATTGCAAGGAATAATACTTTATTCTCAAATATAGAAAAAGCTGCACCATCATTTCTAACACATGTAAGATAAAAGAATTTTTTTATTATAACTAGAACTTTACCATCCAAAAACTTTTCTACTAATATTTTAGTAATTCTATCTATTATAACTACTAATAGAGAAATAATATACATTTTCTTCATAAACATTACCTTCATTTATTATTATATCATATTATTCACTTCTAAGAGCATTAATTGGGTCTAAATTAGATGCTTTTTTCGATGGTATTAAACTTGATATATAAGTAACAAATAAACTAATAAATAATGATATTAAATAATATTTAGTATTATCTGAAATAATCTCTATATCAAATTTATCTTTAACTATATATTTAACAAATTTAATCATAAAACTAGATATATAAATACTAAATAACCATATACATATTCCAAGAGATAAACTTTCACTCTTAAATATATTCTTAACATCTTTTTTACTATAGCCAATACTTCTAAGAAGTCCTATTTCCTTTACTCTCTCAAGAACAGTAATATTAATTATTATACTAATCATAATAGTACTTACTATAAGTGAAGATAAAGAAAATACACTTAATATAAAACTTGCTATATCTAAATATTTTTTTAATTCATTATAATAATCTTCATTTGTTTTAGGAGTTAATTTTAACTCTTTTAATTTTTTCTTAATATACTCTATATTATCTTTGGAATCTATTTTAATACTAATATTATTAGGCTTAATTTCTAATTTATAATCATCATATACTTTTTTTAAATTAGAATAACTAATCATAGAAATATATCCTTCATCAATTAGACTAATACCAGTATCAGAGATTATTCCTGTTACTTTTATAGTTCTATTAAACACATGATAATCATCAATAAAAGTAAGTTTTACTATATCTCCTATATTTATCTTTTTAGATAAAGATTTATTAATTAATAGACCACTTGAATCTCCCTTTTCTACTTTTATTTTTTCTATAGAATCTAAATAAGTTAAATCATATTTAGATTCTTTATAAGTAATACTAGATATACTAATATTTAATTCTTTATTAACTTTATCTATATGTTTAATATTATTTATTTTATTTATTAGTTCTTCATCATAATACTTGTATTTACTTTCTATAGTATATAAATTTGGATCACTTTTACTTACTATTAAATCATTAATATAATTCTTTACCCCATCCCCAAGAAATAAACTAAGTATTACTCCTATTATTCCTATGGAAGATGCTAGTGTAATAAATAGATTTCTTCTTTTATTATTTTTTAAATTCATAAAAGCATGTTTAATTAAATATAAATATTTATTTTCCCTAGATTCTACTGTATCTAGATAAGTTTCTTTTACTCTTTTTAGTTTTTGGTCTTTATAGATTTTTCCATCTTTTATTTCTATTAATCTAGTAGAATAATCTATTACTTTTTTAGAGTGAGTAACTACTATTACTAATTTACCTTCTTTATTTATTTCTTTTAATATCTCTAATATATTCTTAGAATTCTCTTCGTCTAAAGCTCCCGTAGGTTCATCTGCTAATATTATTTTGGGATTATTAATTAATCCTCTTGCAATTGCTACTCTTTGTTTTTGTCCTCCAGATAATTCATTTATCTTTTTATTTTTTAAAGTATAAATATTTAATCTTCTAAGTAAATCAATAGCCATTTTCTTTTTCTTTTTATAAGATATATTATCTCTTTCAATAGGAAGAATAATATTATCTATTACTGATAAACTATTTATTAAATTAAAACTTTGAAATATAAAACCTATATTATTTTTTCTATATTCATCTTGATTAATATATTTAATATTCATATTATCTATATTAATAGAGCCCTCATAGTCATTATCTAGTCCTCCCATTATATTAAGAAGAGAACTTTTACCAGAGCCTGATTCTCCAAGTATACATACAAATTCATTACTCTTAAAACTTATAGATATATTATTTAATACTTTTTGATAAGAATTATTTTTACCATATTCTTTTGTTAAATTATCTATTCTAAAAATCATAATATCCCCCATATATATTATTCGCAGTAAAAATAAAAATTCCCCATAAAAAAAGTTATATTTTTTTAAATATAACTATTTTTTTATAACCAAATTTCTTTTCTTTCTTTATCTTTAATTCTTTATAATCAAGATTAATATTATTTTCAAATTCAGAAACTATTATAGCATTATCATTTAATAGATTATTATCTAATAAATATTTAATAGAATAATCTATATAATCATCTTTATATGGAGGATCTAAAAATACTAAATCAAATTTAATATTATTAGATTTAAAATACTCTAAAGCATCCTTAAAATCTTTATTAAGTACATTAGAGGTAATACCTATCTTAGATAAATTATTATTTATTACTTTAATAGCTTCTTTATTATTATCTACAAAATAGCATTCTTTAGCTCCATTACTAAGTGCTTCTATTCCAAGATTACCTGATCCACTAAATAAATCAAGCACTATAGAATCTTCTAAATAATCTTGTATAGATCCAAATAAAGATTCTTTAACTCTATCTTGAGTAGGTCTTGTACCATCTATATCAAAACCATCAATTATTCTACCTTTATATAAACCACTTATTACTCTCATAATACCTACTTTCTATTTCTTGGATGACATTTATAATATACTTCTCTTAAATGTTCATTTGATACATGTGTATATATTTCTGTACTAGATAATGATTCATGTCCAAGTAATTCTTGTACTGCGATCAAATCACATCCATTATCAAGTAAATGTGTCGCAAATGTATGTCTAAACATATGTGGAGTTATATTCATCTTAATACTTGTTTTCTTTATTAATTTATCTATTATTTGTTCTATTCTTCTTGTAGTTAAATTAGTCTCGTTTTTACCTACAATTAAATATTCGGATGTTTTACCATCAAGATATTTATCTCTAGCATCATCCATATACATATTAATTGCATCAAGTGCATAGTCACCAAAAGGGACTATTCTTTCTTTATTGCCTTTACCAAATATAAGAATAGTTTTATTAGAAAAATCTATATCTTTTATCTTTATATTAACAAGTTCAGATACTCTTATGCCAGAACCATATAATATCTCTAATATTACTTTTTCTCTTTGACCTTCAATAGTATTTAAATCTGGTATATTAAATATTTCTTCAATACCTTGATAATTAATAAATCTAGGTATTTTCTTTTCTTTTTTAGGAGATGATATTAATAGAAATGGATTATTGTCAGAATAATTATTAAGTACTAAAAACTTATAAAAAGTTCTAAGAGAACTTAATTTTCTAGATATAGAATTCTTTTTATATTTCTTTTCATCTAGATAAATAAGATAATTCATACACTTCTTATAATCCATATTTTTATAATCATAATTTTTATTATTTAAAAATTCAAAGTATTCCTCTAGATCTTTTTGATAATTAATTCTAGTGAATTCAGAATAATTCTTTTGAACTTTTAAATACTCAATAAATTTATCAATATATATTTCCATATTTATCACCTAAAAAAGGGAATTAATCCCTTTATAAAACTATCTTTTTGTTATTATTATCTTCTTCACCAATATATGGTAATTCATCTATTTTATCTCCTGCTATATCATAAATTGGTGTTACTATCACTTCTCTATCATTAGTCATTTCATCAAGTTTTTTATTTCTACTTAGACTAAGATTTTCTATAAAAGGAAGTTTTAATTCTTCAATAACTTTCTTTCTTCTTTCAATATCAAGTTGTGGAATTTTTACTAATGGTTCATTAAAAGTATAATGATAATTAGAAGCTAGTTTCATAATGAACTTTCTCATATAATAGTAATCAAATTTATTATCTTTCCTTAGATAATCTTTCATATCCTTTACTATTATTTCTCTATAAAATCTAAATGGTCCTTGATCTCTTTCAATTATACCTAGATTATTGTCTATATTTGTAGTCAAATCATATAGTCTTTTTCCTTCAGGGTTTTGTACATCATTTATACTAGCAGGATTTTCTCCATTAGTAAAATCTAATTTTCTATCTTTAAAGAATGATATTAATTTAGTTCTATTATGTCTATTTGAACATGCAGATAAATATACCCAATTAGTAAATTCATCGCCTCTTCTTTGAGAATAATATGCATGCGCTGCTCTTATTGCATCAAAATTGAATGGAGATACATTATCGTTTTTATCCAATATGTATATAGTATCTATTTCAGGATCACATCCTAAGCTTTTCACCATATCTTCTTTTGATGTAAAGCATAACATGTCGCTGTCTAAATCATAATAGCTATTATACTCTTTAATAAGGATTTCTTCTCCTCTATACCCCATCATTACTCTCATTTATTCACCTATCTAATAATATAAGGATCTGTTGCTGTTCCTGTTCCAGATGAATAAATTGTTTTATTATTTATATATATAACTGGATATAATTGCCTTGAATTATTTGTCTTAGTTAATTCAACACTTAAGTTATAAACTCTATAATATTGATATGTATTATCTGCACTTGCTGTTAATGTTACATATGAGTATGAACGTTTCTTGTATAAAGTATTAAAGTAATTATAGTTAGCACATGATTTATCATATATACCTACGCAGTTAGTATCAATACTTGCTCTTGAATATTCATTTAAACTAATTAAACCTGTGCTTAATTCAATTGTTTCTTTACATTCTGCGCCTGAATAAATATTATTGTCTTCAAGGCTTCTCTTTCCTATACAATATTCGTGAGGAATAATATAAGATCTTTCTGTATCTGTAAAATAAATTTCTCCAGCCTTCTTAGATGTATTATTATATAGTAAAACTAAAGTATCATGTAATCTACTTTTTACAAAATCATTTATTCCATCAGAATTGTCTATACTTTTTCTATTTATATTATATCTATCATCCCAAACATAACTATCAGCTGTTCCAATAGTAGATATTAATTGTAATGATCCATTTTCATCAATTTTTATAATTCTATATAAATTTTCATCTAACATGATATAGTTATTTGGATTTTCTCCTCTAAAAATATATTCGTTATTAGATTTATATAATCCTGCATCAGCAGTTCTTTCAAATGTACCATTTTTAGTTTCTGCATCAATAATATATTTACTTATAGTCTTTGTAGAATAATATTCTCCACAATTAATATATGGTGTATATCTATATTCATTCTTATCATCACTCAATTTAGTTATTTCTACATAACCAGAACATTTTGTTTTCTTATCTTCTACTGCTACCATTTTTCCTATATAATTATTACTTATTAATGTGCTTAAAGTAATCTTTGATGTATTCTCTGTAGATGTAGGTAATAATTTCTTATGTTTTTCAACATAATTAACTGCAGCACTTTGAAGTTTTGTTTCTAATTCTCCATATTTTGTGCCACTAACTATTTCTTCTTTTTGTTTAGGTTTTGATACAATTGCAATTATTACAAATACAACTACTGTAACTCCTAAAATAATTAAAATTTTTGCTATGTTATCTCTTAACCAATTCATATAAACACCTCATAGATATTATATCATATTTTTATATATAGTTATATCTTTTTATATTTATTTACATAAAAAAATAGACCATTGGTCTATTTATTTAACATATTTAATAAATTTATTTTAAACATATCTTTTTCAGCATTTTCTTTACTTATCATAACGCCTTTATATGCTCCAAGTTCTGTATTATGTCCTTCTATTAAAAGGTCTTCAGGAGTTATAGTCTTAAGTAAGATAATGTTTTTATTAGTATATACATCATAATGAAGTACTATTTCACCATGTACTTTAACAAATAATTCATCTGTAGGAAGAGTTAATTCATAAGATACAGTATTCTTTTCTTTATCTTCTGATACCTTATTTCCTAAGAAATTACCATTTTTCATTTCAGGGTAAAAATCGAATATAAGTTTCTTATACGCGAACATATTATACTTTTTTACAGAACGTTCTCTTTTCTTGAATTCTGATTCATTTAAGTATTCAAAAATATAAACATCTCTCATATTCTCACCTTCCCCTGACTTTTAACTTTGGTTTACCAATTATATAATAAAATAAAGTAAAAGTCAAATATTTTCAAGGAATTATACCTTCCCTATGATTAAATTATATCATTAAAAATAATAAAAAATGCATGTAAGAAATCATATTTACATGCATTTTGACATTACTTAGCGTCGTACCAATTCTTTCCTTCTTCTATATCTACTTCAAGTGGAACACTTAATTTATAAGCATTTTCCATCTTATCTTTAATAATTTTTCTAACTATTTCTTCTTCATCATTATAAACATTAAAGATAAGTTCATCGTGTATTTGAAGAATCATTTTACTCTTTAAATTCTTCTTATTAAATTCTTCAAAAATATTAATCATAGCAATCTTAATTATATCTGCAGCAGTACCTTGTACTGGTGTATTAAGAGCTATTCTTTCTCCTTGAGATCTAATAATATAATTAGTATTATTTAATTCTTCTATTTTTCTTTTTCTATTAAATAAAGTAGTTACATATCCATTTTTATAAGCATCCATAACTAATTTATCTTGATATTCTTTTATCTTAGGGAATACTTCTAAATATCTATCCATAAACACTTTAGCATCTTTAACACTAATGCCAATATCTTCAGATAATCCAAAATTACTTATTCCATATAAAATACCAAAGTTAACTGCTTTAGCTTGTCTTCTCATATTCTTAGTTATATCTTCTTTAGGTTTATTAAATATTTCCATAGCAGTCTTAGTATGAATATCTAGTCCCTGTTTAAAAGCCTCTATCATACTTTCTTCATTAGCCATAGATGCAAATACTCTAAGTTCTATTTGTGAATAATCTGAAGATATAAAAGTACAATCTTCTTCTGGAATAAATGCTTTTCTAATTAATTTACCCTCTTCATATCTAATAGGTATATTTTGAAGATTTGGTTCTATTGAACTAAGTCTTCCTGTTCTTGTTAGAGTTTGAGTATATATAGTATGCAATTTATTATCTTCTTTAATAGCATTCTTAATACCTATAATATAAGTATTATATAATTTAGTTAATGTTCTATACTCAATTAATTTATCTATTATAGGATTAATACCTACTAATTTATCAAGTATTTCTCTTGATGTAGAATAACTTTTAGCATTCTTTTTAGGATAAGGAATACCCATCTTAACAAATAATATATCACTTAATTGTTTTGGAGATTGAATATTAAATTCTTCACCAGATAAAGAATATATTTCTTTAGTTAATTCCTCTATTCTTTTATTAAGTACTTCTCCTCTTTTATCAAGTTCATTTAGATCTACTCTAACACCCTCTATTTCCATTGAAGCAAGTACATAAGATAATTTCATTTCTATATCATTAAATAAATCTAATGACTTTTCTTCTTCCATTTCTTTATATAATCTATCTCTTGTTTCATATATAAATTTAGCTTTTAATGCTCCTATAGTAGCTATCTTTTCTTCATTTAATTCTTTATCTTTAAGCATTATATTATAATCAACTACATCATAACCAAATTCATTAGCTATATAAGATATATCTTCTTTTAAATTATAATTTAATATATAGCAAGCAAGAGCAGTATCAAATAAACATTTATTTACTTTAATATTTATTTTATTTAAAGATACTATTAATTTTTTTAAATCATAAGTATATATATCAAAGAAACTTAAGAATTTAGGATTCTTTTCTAATACATCTTTTGGAATATAATAACTATTTTCTCCATCATAAACAGATAACCCAAATATATTACCATCATGATAATTTTCATTATCTATTTCTAAATATACAGAAATCGGACTCTTTACTTTAACTTCATTTATATCCTTAACTATATTAACATCTACACTAGAATCTACTTTAGTATTAACTTTTACTTCTTTTAAGAAACTATAGAATTCAAGTTCATTATACATATCTTTTAATTCTTCAGTTGGTCCAGTATAAGTTAATTCTTCTAAAGAATAAGTAACTGGTACTTCTTTATATATAGTTGCTATTTTTTTAGACATAAATGCAGATTCTTTACCTTCTGCTAATTTATCTTTAGTAGATCCTGTTATATCTTCTATATTTTCATATATGCCTTCTATAGAATCATATTTTTGTAATAGTTTTAGAGCAGTTTTTTCTCCTATTCCTTTAACACCTGGGATATTATCTGATGAATCTCCCATAAGACCTTTTAAATCAATCATTTTATCAGGAGTAATTCCATATTCTTTAAAGAATTCTTTTTCATCCATCATAATATAATCTTTACTCTTAAGTAATTTAACAGTATTTTCTTTATTAATTAATTGAAGTAGATCTTTATCACTACTTACTATTAATCCATCAAAATCTTCATTTTCCGATGCTAATCTAGAATAAGTGCCAATAATATCATCAGCTTCATAATTTTCTACTTCAAGACATTTAATGCCCATTAGAGGTATTAACTCTTTAGCTACTACAAATTGTTTAGCTAAATCATCAGGCATCTTTATTCTACCTTCTTTATATTCTTTATATTCTTCGTGTCTAAAAGTTTTACCTTTATCAAATGCTACTAACATATATTTAGGATTTTCTTCTTTAATAATCTTATTAAGCATATTAACAAGACCATATAATCCATTAGTAGGAAACCCTTTAGAATTATTCATAAAATTCCCAGAATATGCAGTAGCATAATAGCTTCTAAATAATAAATTATTACCATCTACTAAAACTATTTTGTTCATTCTTATCACCTATATAAATTATAACATAAAAAAAGAACGTTTAATACGTTCTTTTATTTTATAACTATACTTACTAATTTCTTAGGTATATATATTTCTTTAACTATTTCTGATCCTTCAAGATATTTCTTAACGTTTTCTATTTCTCTAACTTTAACTTTAATATCTTCAGGAGAAATATCACTAGGTACAGTAACTTTACCTCTTACCTTACCATTAATTTGAACTACTACTTCGATGTTTTCATCTTCTTTAATATCAGTATTTATTTCTGGATATTTTTGATTATGAATACTAAATTCATTACCTATTTTATTCCATAATTCTTCTGATATATGTGGTGCAAATGGTGCTAATACTAATAGTAATTGTTCTATATAATATCTAGGTATTTTATCTAATTTAGATAAAGCATTTGTATATTCCATAATTCTTGCTATACAAGTATTAAATTGGAATCTTTCTATATCTTCATTAATAGATTTAATAGTATTATTTAATACTTTATCTATATCAGAATATCTAGTATCATCTTCAGTAATTAAATCTACTACTCTGCCAATTCTTTGATAGAATTTATCAATAGATTTAATTCCATCATCAGACCATGGACCACCTTCTACATAGTTAAATCCAAACATTAAGTAACCACGAAGTACATCTGCTCCATATTCTTCAACATATTCATCTGGTGAGACAGTATTACCTTTAGATTTACTCATTTTTTCTCCATCTGGTCCTAAGATTAATCCTTGATGTACTAGACTTGTAAATGGTTCATCAAAGTTAAGATATCCCATATCTCTTAATGCTTTAGTAAAGAATCTTGCATATAATAAATGCATACATGCGTGTTCAATACCTCCGATATATTTATCTACTGGAAGCATTTTATTTATTAATTCTTTATTAAATGGTTCATTACTATTTAAATTATCTGGATATCTTAAATAATACCAACTTGAACATACGAAAGTATCAAGTGTATCTACTTCTCTTTTAGCTTCTTTACCACATTTTGGACAAGTACATTTAACAAAACTTTCACATTTTTTAAGTGGACTTTCTCCATCTGGAGTAAATTCTACATCATCTGGTAGTACTACTGGTAAATCTTTTTCAGGTACTGGTACTATACCACAATCATCACAGTATACAACAGGAATTGGAGCACCCCAATATCTTTGTCTAGATACTAACCAGTCTCTTAATTTATAAGTAGTTGTAAGTTCACCTAAATTATTTTCTTTTAGATATTCACCCATTTTCTTAATAGCATTTTCTTTATTAAGGCCATCAAGGAATCCTGAATTGATATGAACTCCATCACCTTCCATAGCAGTATCATTTAATGTATATGCAAATGTTTTAAGATGTAATTCATCTTTAATTTCGTTATCTATAATATCCTTTGAAACCCATTCTACATCAAATACTTCATCTTCATCAAGATTTTGATCTATTCTATGATCTGATTTTAATTTAAATAATAATCCTGTAGATTCTATTTCAAAATGTTTATCTTTATTATATGCATAATAATGATGATTAATTTTAAATGTTTCTCTAACAAATTCTATATCGTCATAACCTGTTTCTTCTCTTATTTCTCTAGTAGCACATTCTAATGGTGATTCACCATCTTTTCTTGTTCCACCAATAAATAATCTTCCACCCTTATCATGCCAATTAATAGTTAAATATTTATCATTCTTTTCATCATAAACTACTGCAACTATACTATCTTTATGAGATTCATCTTCATGTGGAGTACCAGTTACTTCTTCAAGAACTTGAATTATATCTATATTAAATTTCTTAGCAAATTCATAATCTCTTTCATCATGAGCAGGTACTGCCATAATAGCACCAGTTCCATAACTAGAAAGTACATAATCACTTATATAAATAGGAATCTTTTTATTATTAATAGGATTAATTGCATAAGCCCCTATAAATACACCAGTCTTTTCTTTAGTAGTACTAGTTCTTTCTATTTCGCTTTGTTTAGAAGCTTCTAATTTATATTTTTCTACTTCTTCTTTTTTATCAGGAGTAGTAATTTTATCTACTAATTCATGTTCTGGAGAAAGTACACAGTATGTTGCTCCAAATAAAGTATCACATCTTGTTGTAAATACTGTAAATTTTTCATCAGTACCATCTACTTTAAAACCAACATAAGCTCCTTCACTTTTACCTATCCAATTTGTTTGAAGAATCTTAGTTTTTTCTGGCCAATCTAGTTTATCTAAATCTTGTAATAATTCTTCAGCATATTTAGTTATTTTAAAGAACCATTGACTCATATTCTTTCTAATAACAGTAGTTCCACATCTTTCACATTCACCAGAAATAACTTGTTCATTAGCTAGAACTGTTTTACATTTATCGCACCAGTTTACTGGAGCTTCTTTCTTATATGCAAGCCCATTCTTATATAATTGTAAGAACATCCATTGAGTCCATTTATAATAATCTTCTCTACATGTAACTATTTCATGACTCCAGTCAAACATAGCTCCCATTTTTCTTAATTGATGTTCCATAGTATCAATATTTTTTTCAGTAGATATTCTTGGATGAATACCAGTCTTAATAGCATAGTTTTCTGCAGGTAATCCAAATGCATCAAATCCCATTGGTTCAAATACATTATAACCTTGCATTCTTTTATATCTTGCCCAAGTATCTGCTACTCCAAAATTATACCAATGTCCTAAATGAAGTTTAGCTCCTGATGGATAACTAAACATCTCTAAGCAATATAATTTTTCTTTATTTGGATCATCTTTAAAATTATATATTCCTTCTTCTTCCCATTTTTTTTGCCATTTTTCTTCTATATCTTTAAAATTATACATTGTCTATCTTCCTTTCTAAATGTTTTAAATATTTTGCTAATAAATAATATGATCCCCATATTACTGGGATTAATACTACTAAAACTATTAATAATTTTAACCAAACTTGACTTATACCAACTACTGCAATTACAAGTCCAGATATTAATATTGCATTCATAAAATTAACTATTCTTAATATTCTTATCTTTCCTACTTTTTCAATATCTATATGATAATAATCTCGTAAGAATATCAGTTCTGCAGATAATTCTTTCTTCTTTTTAGCTTTACCCCTTATAGTTTTAATTTGTCCATTTGTAACAAAAAAGTAATAAATAATATACGCTGCTACAAATAATATAACGTATAAAATAACATATTTTAATATTTCCATAAAACTCTCCTTTTTTAACAAAAAAAATCCTAATATGTAAGGACGATTTCTCGCGGTACCACCTTACTTCATAGGATTATGCTCTCTTATTTATATCGTAATAACACGTTTCTAGTTCCAAAACAAGTTCATAAACATTATTAGTTAATTTACACCAACCATTAACTCTCTAAATAATAATTATTTACTACTACTTTTCTTCATCACTAAACAATATAAATTATAATATAATTAATTATATATTTCAAGTATTTAATTGACTTTTAATATAATAAATGATATATTATCACATACGAAAGTGTGAGATAATGGATTCGGACAGTTTTAAAAAGAAGTATGAAGAAGAAGTATTATCAGAAGGTATGATTGCAAATGCGAAATTATTATCAAGTGATAAATATGAATTTGATAGTATAATGATGTTATTTGCAGATAGACTTAGAATTATACCTAATGGAACTTCTAAAATAAGTAAAAAGATCAAAGTATATAGTTTCAGCGATAATTATGTTTATCGTATTTTTAATTGGCCTATTAATTATGTTGAAAAAAAAGATGATCTTAGAGATTCTATTTTTGAATTATCTAATGTTACTACTTCCCTATTCTCACATAGTACTAATGAAAGAGATTATATTGGATTAGTACAAGCTATACATGATGAAGATGGAGATAAATATATTGGTAAAGGTCTTAATATATTATTAAATACTCTTTATGCATTAATGGGATCTTATACTAAATATAAAGATGATCTTGCTACTCCAAATGATATTATATATAAAGATATGAGAAATAATATGAAAAATGAATTATCTTTATATGACATAGATTTAAAAGCATTTAACTTAGTAAGATTATTACTTGTAGCATCAGATAACTTCCCTAATACTAACTATAATAAATTATTATTTATGAAGAAATCTCCAATTAATTCTAGAGCATATAATGGTCGTGGAGATAATGTTGTATTAAATGATTTATTATATGCAGGAAAATACGGTAAAGCTGCTAAAGAATACTCTGAAACATTTGATAGTTATGTATTCCCTAATGCATTTGAAAGATTATTAAAATTATATGATTATGTTTTATACATGACTAGATCTGGTCAAGAAATAGATAAAAATGTTATTAAAGAAATTATGAAATTAGTATATCTATATTATGGTTCTAAATATTTAAAAATGAAAGATAATAATATTATGGATCAAAAAGGACTTGATATTTATAGTAAAAAAGTTGAAGATGCTTTTTCTTCAGTAATGGCCCAATATAATATAGATTTAAGTTATGACGATTTAAGATATAAATTATTTTGTGAAAGAACAATAGAATTTATTCACTCTACTGATATAGCATATAAACCATTATCTAGAGTAAAAGAATCTTTTGAACCACATGAAAAAGTACCTAAAGATACTACTAATAAAGTTAATGATATAAAGCTAAAATATAATTTGGTGAGTTAATATGTTTAAATATAGTTTAGATAATAAAAGATATTATACTTTAAATTATTATAATAAAATGAAATATAATTCTAAAGTATTTAAAATAAGTTTAAATGCAGGATTTACATGTCCTAATATCGATGGCACTAAAGGAACTGGAGGATGTATATATTGTTTAAATGGATCTAAATCAATAGATAATTTAGACTTATTAAAACAATTTATTACTCAGAAGAATATTGAAGAAAAGAAATGGCCTAATAGTAAATATATTGGTTATTTCCAAGCTAATACTAATACTTATGCACCACTTGATGTATTAAAAGAAAAATATGAATTAATACTTAAACAAGATAATGTTATTGGCCTTAATATTGCTACTAGACCAGATTCAATTACAAAAGAAACATATGATTACTTAGAAGAATTATCTAAAAGAACTAATCTAGTAGTAGAACTAGGTCTTCAAACAATTCATAGTAAAACTATGAAACTATTAAATCTATGTTATACATTAGAAGACTTTGAAGAAGCATTAAATGAACTTAATAAAAGAAATATAAATGTGGTAGTACACATTATTAATGGTCTTCCTTATGAAACTAAAGAAGATATGATTAATACAGTTAAATATTTATCTAATAAAAATATATTAGGTATTAAAATACATATGCTTCATATACTTAAAAATACTAAATTAAATGAACTATATCAAAAAGAAAAATTCCATGTTCTTACTAAAGAAGAATATGTAAATATAGTATGTGATGAATTAGAATACTTAAGAGAAGATATAGTTATTAATAGAATTACTGGTGATCCAGTAAAAGAAGATTTAGTAGAACCAACATGGTTAATAAAAAAATTTGGTGTACTAAATGAAATAGATAAAGAAATGGCTAGAAGAGATTCTTACCAAGGAATAAAATATAAAAAGGAAGATTAATCTTCCTTTTTTTATTCATATCTACTTGTTATATTAAAATATTCTTCTACAGACTTACCTGATTCAGTAATCTTTTTAGCCCATTCTTTACCAACATATCTTAGATGCCATGATTCATAGATATATCCTGTATATTCTTCTTTACCTTCAGGAAATCTTACTATAAATCCATATTTCCAACAATTTTCTTTAAGCCATTCTGCTGCTTCTGTACCATTAAATGATTCATCAGGATTATTTATATCTGCAGCTAATCCACTTTGATGTTCTGAATGTCCTGGTCTTGATGAATAAGTATCTGCAACTTCTTGTCCATCCATAGCAACATAATTATTATAAATTGCTACTTGTGTACTATAACTTCTATAACCGGATTGAATCCATAAATCTATACCATCTAGTTCCGCATGAGCTTGCATTTCATAAAATGCATCCATATATTCATCACTTAATCTACCTGGATCATAATCTTCTGGTAATGGATATGTTTTATTAACAATTAAGATATCATCTATATAATATAATCCATCTCTATTAACTATTTCATATGTTTTTTCATCTTGCTTTTCTACTTTTTTCTTTTGTTTCTTTTTAATTGTTATCTTAACATCAGTACTAATATTATTCTTAGTATTTTTAATAGTTAATACAGTGTTCCCTTTCTTTTTAGCAGTTATCTTACTACCTTTTATTTCAAGTAAATCATTTGATGCTTTATATGTAATAGATTTATTAGTAGCGTTACTTGGTTTAAATTTTAAATCTACATCTATTTCATCTCCTACATATACTGTTAATGTAGTTTTAGTATTAATACTTTCAAGTCCTACATATGTAATAAAATAATCATCATATTTTTTTGAAGTATCAAACGATATATATTTATCTTCTACTGTTACTCTTCTTTTATATAATTCATAATTACCATTTTTAACACCATATATATCTACTTCTTTATTCTTTCTTAAATAATATGGTAATTTTAATTTAATACTTATTGCTTCTTCAAGTATTTCATTATCTTTAATATATAGACCTTTTTGATTTTTAAATAAATCTTTATTTATTTTAGTAGTATATTTATTTAAATCTAGATTAATATGATTCTTTATATAATTACCATTTAAAACTATATAATATCCATCATGTTTAAGGGTTATTTCATCAACATTCTCATTAATATAATTAATTGTTTTAGTCCATACTTTTAAATTAGTTCTATTAGTTTTTAAAACATTATCTTCTTTTACTGATTTAAAAATATTATAATTAATAATCGCAGAAATACCTAGTATAATTAAATATACTAGTATTATAAGTATACCTAAACAATAAAGAATTCTATCGACTCTAAGTCTCTTTTTTCTTTTTTTCATATACTACCCTCTAATAATAATATATCATATTTTAGACAAAATAAAAAGTAGAATTACTTTTATAATTCTACGTTATGATATACATTTTGAACGTCTTCTACTTCATCAAGCATATTTAAAAGTTTATTAAATTTCTCTAAATCTTCTCCTTCTAGAGTTACTTTTTGTAATGCTTCCATAGTTACTTCATCTACTTCGAATGTAATATTTGGTTTAGCTTCTGTTAATGCTTTTCTAATATTTCCATAGTCTTTAGCATCACCAGTAATTATAACCATATCTTCGTCAGTTTCTATATCTTTAACATCTATACCTTCATTTAAAAGAATATCAAATGCTTCTTCTTCAGTTACATCTTTAGTAATAAAAATACATATATTTTCATAGAAATGTGTAACAGAATTATTAACACCTAATTTTCCATCACATTTAGTAAAAGCAGGTCTAACAAAACCAACAGTTCTATTAACATTATCAGTTAAACAATCAACGATTAATGTTGATGCTCCTGGGCCAAATCCTTCATATCTTTGGAATGTATAATCTTCTGAAGCACCTGAATTTACTTTATCAATTGCTCTATTAATAATATCACTTGGCACTTCACTTCTTTTAGCTTTATCTACTAATTGTTTTAATTTTTCATTAGCTTCTAAACTAGTTCCACCGTTTTTAGCAGCTATATATATTTCTTTTGCAAAGTTACTATATAATTTAGCTTTTTGAGCTCCATTTTTTTGAATAGCAGCTTTTCTTACTTCATATGCTCTTCCCATAATTATCTCCCTCTTTTTCTTAAATATTTTACTATAATTAATAAAAAAATTAAAGTATTTATTAAAAAAATGTTATAATTAAATTGGTGATTATTATGTTTGGAACTTTTGTAGGTAAAACAGTTTTTAAAATTACTAAAATTTTAAAACATGGTGGATCTACTTTCCCAGGGACAGTAGTATTAAAACTATTCCCAAATTATTTAAAAAAGATTAAATATCCTGATAATATAATTATGGTTACAGGGTCATGTGGAAAAGGATCTACTGCAAAGCTTATTACAAATATTTTAGAAGAAAATGGTACTTCAGTATGCACTAATAGTAATGGTGCAAATCTAACAGAAGGCATTGCTACTACTATTATTCTTAATGTTAAAGGAAAGAAATTAAAACAAGATGCATTAGTACTTGAAGTAGATGAAAGATATTTAAAAATAATAACTAAATATATTAGACCTAAGTATTTAATTATAAATAATATAACTAGAGATCAACCACCTAGACATGGAAACTTTGATATAGTATTTAATGAAATATTAAAAGGTATAACTAAGAGTACACATTTAATAGTTAATGGTGATGATCCTATTACCAAAAAATATAGTCTATATCATAAAGGAGAAATCGCATACTTTGGTATAGATAAATCAAAATATAGTTATAAATATCATGATGATGTAAAAGATTATAATTATTGCCCTAAATGTGGTTCTAAATTAAATTATGAATACTATAATTACGGATCTCTTGGTAATTTTAAATGTAGTAAATGTGATTATAAAAGAGAGGATATTAAATATGCTATAACTAATATTGATTATGATACTAATGAAGTTACTATTAATAAAGAATATAAAATAAAAGTTAGTGCTAATGTATTATCTAATCTATATAATGTAGTAGCAGCTTTCTCTATCTCTGATATATTAAAAATTGATAGTAAAGTAATAGTATCTTCTCTATCTAAAGATATGATAGAAAATAAATTATATGAAGAATTTACAGTTAAAGATAGAAAATATACAATATTAAATTGTAAAGCAGAAAATAATTCTACTTATAACCTTGCTCTACTATATGCATCAAGAGATAAGAATCAAAAAACTATAGTAATTGGTCATAGAGAAATATCAAGAAGATATAATCACTTTGATGTATCTTGGATGTATGATTGTTATTTTGAAATATTAAATAAAAATGATTATGTTATATGTGCTGGTCCTAATGCATATGACTTTGCAACAAGAATGAAACTAGCAGGTATTAAAAAAGAAAATATCATTGTATTAGAAGATTTAACAAATATCAAAAAAATAGTAGAAGAACAAACAAAAGGAAATGTATATGGAGTACTTAACTTTGATTATGTAAAACCTTTTAAAGATAATATAAAGGAGGAAATATAATATGAAAATAACTATTGGATACCTTTATAGAGATCTATTAAACTTATATGGTGATGAAGGAAATATTAAAGCATTAAAATATCATTTAGAAGAACAAGGTGTTAATGTTGAAATAAAAGACATGACAATTGGAGATAAAAAGGATTTAAAAGATGTAGACTTCTTATATATTGGAAGTGGCACAGAACATAATATAAGTATAGCATTAGATGATTTAATGAAAGATAAAGATGAAATAGAAAAATATATAAAAGATAATAAATTATTATTATCAACAGGAAACTCAATCGAATTATTTGGAAATTATATAATTACAAATAAAAAGATACAAGCACTTGGAATTATAGATTGTGTTTGTATGAGACAAGAAAGAATAGTAAAAGATGTAAAAGTAAAAACTGATATAGTAGAAAGTAATATTATTGGTTTTGAAAATCATGATGGAAAGAATATTTCTACAAATGATGATATAGTTAATGAGGGATCATTCTATGGTACATATATAGTTGGACCTATATTAGTAAGAAATCCTGAGTTATGTTCCCTATTCGTTCATAAACTTATTGATAGTAAAGATCCAAACTTTGAATATAAAGATGAAGATTATGAATTTGAAAATGAAGCATACAAAAAAGCAGTTAGAATTATCTAACTGCTTTTTTTATTAAAGATTCTCTTAATATTATACTTTGTTCTAATATAAAAATATGCAACATTCACTACACTTAGTATAGTATCTTGAATCATTTTTATTCCCCTCTTTATTCATCTTCAAATAATTATAATAACCCCTTTGAAGATGCCGATTATTCTATCATAAAACTAAAAAAAATGCAAATTTTAAAAATTTGCATTTTATATACTTGTTACATTAACTTTAATTTTCTTATTATCTTTTAAATAAGAACTAGCTTGTAAAAGTGTTCTAATAGAATTAATAGTCTTACCATTCTTTCCTATTATACTTCCAGCTTCAGCTTCTGAAACAACTATTTCAATTGATATTTCATTTTCTTCAGTATCAAATGCTTTAACACTAACTGAATCAGCATCTTTAACTAAAGATTTAACAATTAATTCTGTTAATTCTACTATACTCATTATTTCACCTTCTTAGAATCAGCGAATTTCTTCATGATTCCAGCTTCTGATAATAAATTTCTAGCAGTATCAGTAGGAATAGCTCCAGTTCCTAGCCATTTTAAGATAGCTTCTTCATCTAATTTAGTTTCTCCATTTAATGGATTATGAGTTCCTAAATTTTCAATGAATTTTCCATCTCTTGGGCTTCTTGAATCAGCAGCTACTAATCTATAGAAAGGTTTCTTTTTAGCGCCCATTCTTTTTAATCTTATTTTAACAGCCATAATGTCCTCCTTTTTTAATACAACAATATATTACTACTAAAAAAAATAAATGTCAACCTATTTAGTTGACATTTATTAATTATTTTAAAGTACAAGTATAGCCTTGTTTTTCAAGAGCTTCTTTAGTAGCTGATGGTGAACCAGTTAAATCTGATTTTGACATTTTAGTAATATCAATACCAGAAGTTATAACCATTGATTTACCTTCTAAAGCTTGTTTACAATCTACTAGAGTATATTGACTCATAGCATTTTGAACTGTTTTACAATAATCTTGATTTGAAACTGTACTAATTAATGAATCTGAATATTTAGATAAATCCATAACATATTTCATAGACATTGAAGATACAGTATTTCCAGTGAAATTAGTTGTTAAGCTAACATCTACTATACTAACTTTTTGTGAACAAACTAATGTACTTGGTTTATTACCACATCCAGCTAATAAGAAAACTGCACCTAATACTAATACTAAAGATAAAACTTTCTTCATAAATAATCCTCCTTATTAATAGGATACCAAATATTGCATTTAATTACAATAAAAAAATAGTCAATTGACTATTTTTTATACTAATTATTCCTACATAAATTATTATAATAATCTTTCCAAGATAATGTAGTATTTATACTCTTTGGTTCTGAAGTATATAAACCATCAGCATTTTGACCATAAGTATACTCTGCCATATATGCATAATCATTTGATACTCCATACTTATTTATTAATTCATCAAATGAACTACTACAAATATTTTGTTGTTCTAAATAAGAATTACCTATATATTCACCATACCTATTATCATGTCTAGTAAATACAACTTTTAGATCACCATTTGTATCAATACTATAACTCTTTGTAATGAAACCAGCATCTGGTTCTAAAGCATCTAATACTTCATTACCTTGATAACTTAAATTATATGCTTCACCATTTTTATTAATTAGATATACATGTGCTCCTAAATCTGTTGAATATTCACGTGTTATTAATGTATTTCCAACAACAGATATTTTTGGTGTTTCATAATATGCATCAACTAATGCACCATTTACATATAGAGTATAAATTTTATATCCCCCATACTCATTTATATCATACTTAACATTAAATTTATCTTCTAAATTATATGTTATACTACTACAACTATCATCAATTACCATTGAATATTCATATCCTGTTTTTCCCCATGTTCCGGTACATTCTTTTTTAGTAGTATTATCAGTAGCATAACCAGCATCTAATAAACCAAATACTCTAAAGTATTCTTTTACTGTTAGACTTTGTTTTTCTGTAGAAATTTCCTTATTCTTTTTTTCATAATTATATAGTTTTATGTAATCAAAATCTTCAAGGTTACTATCAGTTAAATCTTGTTCTAATTGTTCTATTGAAGTATAGAAGTTATTTTCAATTTTAAATGCTATGTCTTGTTTTGCAGTACCAAAAGCACTCCTATTTGCAGTATCATAGTGAGCATAGAATAGAATTACTGGATTATCTAAGTTAGCATAAAGAATATTTGATATAGCAAATCCTTCGTTTTCTTTATCCTTATTAGAAAATACTTTAAATAATTCTTTACTATCATAATTATATAGATAATATTCTTCACTATCTGGATAACCATTATTATTAAAAATTAACATGTTATCAAAATAGTAAAAATCGAATGAATCAATTGGTTTCTTACCATCTAATAATACTGTTTCACCATTATTTAATTTGATTGTAACGTCAGTATCTAAAAGGAATGTACTATTCTTACTAGGTACTGCATTCAATTCAAATAGTTTTGTTTTATTATCATCATATACATTTACATTAAATTTAGTTTCTGTATAAACTTCAGTATCTTTCCATACAACTTGTTTATGGTACTCAGATAAGTCCTCAAAATCATCGTCAATTTCATCTTTGAAACTTGTGATTGTCAAATCAACTGTTTTTGTCTTATTAATTATATTAGGGAATACTGTTATAATTAATACGCCTACTCCCACTAATAAAAGCACTGCCGCTACCACTATGGCAATAATAATTGGTGTTTTATTCTTTTTTTGAATATTAACATTTGTTGGCCCTGAAACCACTTGATTAGCTTCAGTAAAAATTGGTTCTGATGATACTTCTACTTTTTCACCACAATTTGGGCAAAAAGCATCACCAGGTTTAATTTCTGAATTACATTTTTTACAATTCATAATATCTCTCCTTCTTATACTATAATTATATCTTAATAATTATGATTGAAAAGTTTCTGTATATCCAATTTACAATATTATACAAAAAACTAATGACTATATTGTCATTAGTTCTTCTTCTTTATCTTTTAATATATCTTCAACTATTTTATTATATTTGTTAATTAAATCTTGTACTTCTTGTTCTGCTCTTTTTTCTTCATCTTCAGATAGTTCTAATTTTTTGACATCACTTAAAGCATCTTGTCTAATATTTCTTAAAGCTACTTTTGCTTCTTCAGACATACCTTTAGCTTGTTTAACTAATTCTCTTCTTCTATCTTCAGTTAATTCTGGAATAGATATAAAAATCATATCTCCAGTATTATTAGGAGTTAAACCTAGATCTGCTTCATATATAGCTTTTTCTATATCACTTAAGCATGATTTATCATATGGTTTAATTTGTAATTTTCTAGCTTCTGGTACAGAAACATTTGCTATTTGATTAAGTGGAGTTTCTGCTCCATAATATAATACTTTAACAGGATCTAACATACTTGGGTTAGCTCTACCTGCTCTTATATTAGTTAATCTATCCTTTAAATTAGAAATTGTTTTTTCCATTGATTCTTCAGTCATTAATAAAATATCATCCATTTACATCATCCTTTCTAATAGTTGATACCTCGAAATAATTATATCATAATATATTATAAAAAAAAAGAGACATATGTCTCTTATTTCATTTGTTCCATAACTTCGCTAACGAAATCATCTTTTCTCTTTTCAATTCCTTCGCCAACTTCATATCTAATCATATCAACTAATTCACAGTTGTTATTTTTTAAATATGCTCCAACAGTTACATCAGGATTCTTAACAAATTCTTGTTCAGTTATAACTATATCTTTATAGAATTTATTAATTCTTCCAGCAACCATCTTTTCAGCTATTTCTTCAGGTTTTCCTTCATTCATAGCTTGTTCTTTAATTATTTTGCTTTCTTCTTCTATATCAGAAGCAGGAACTACATCTCTAGATACATATTTAGGATTCATAGCTGCTAAATGCATTGCTACATCTGCTGCTACTTCTTCACTATTTCCATTAATTAATGTTAATGAAGATATTTTTCCACCCATATGAATATATCTACCAAAAGATTGATCATCAGTTTTAGTTAAAACATTAAATCTTCTAAAACTAATTTTTTCTCCTATAGTAGCAGTCATATTAATAACATCATCTTTAATAGTTGTTCCATCTTCTTCTTTTAATGCTTCAGCTTCTTCCATAGTTTTAGCATCACCATTAATTAAAGTTTTGCAAAGTCTATCAATAAATGCAGAGAACTTTTCATTCTTAGCAACGAAATCTGTTTCACAGTTAACTTCAACGATAACTGCTTTATTTCCTTCAACTAAGATATTAGATAATCCTTCAGCAGCTATTCTATCTTGTTTCTTAGCAGCTTTAGAAATACCTTTTTCTCTTAACCATTTAATTGCTTCATCAATGTCTCCATTGTTTTCTTCTAATGCTTTTTTACAATCCATTAATCCAGCATTAGTCATATCTTTTAATTTTTTAATTAAACTTGCATCCATTTTTATTATCCCTTTCTATTATTTTAAAGCATCAATTAATTCTGCTTTTTTTAATTTAGTATATCCTTCGATACCTTTAGCTTTGGCCATTTCTTTTAATTCAGCTACTGTTTTAGTAGTTAAATCTTCTTTAACTTCTTTTTTAGTTTCTTTCTTAGCTGGTTTTTCTTCTTTAGTTTCTTCTTTCTTAGTTTCTTTTTTAGCTACTTTCTTTTCTTCTTTAACTTCTTCAACTTTTTCTTCTTTAGCAGCTTTTTTAGTTTCTTTAACTTCTTCTTTAGCTTCTACTGGAGCTTCAGCATTTTCATCTTCAGAAACATAATCAACCATATCTTTACCAGTTGCTTCTGCAATAGCATTAGCAAGTACACCAAATACTAAGTTAATAGCTCTTACTGCATCATCATTTCCTGGGATTGGATAATCTAAATCATCTGGATCTGCATTAGTATCAACTATACCAAATACTGGAATATTTAATTTGTGTGCTTCTCTAATAGCATTGTATTCTTTCTTTGGATCAACAATTACCATTGCATCTGGTAATTTTTTCATTTCTCTGATACCTTCAAAATATGTTAATAACTTATCATATTCCTTATTAATTTTTAGAACTTCTTTCTTAGGAAGAACTTCCATAGTACCATTTTCTCTCATCTTTTCGATTTGTTCTAGTCTAGAAATTCTCTTTCTAATTGTTCTAAAGTTAGTTAGTGTTCCACCTAACCATCTTTCAGTTACATAGTAACTATCTGTTCTAGTTGCTGCTTCTTTAGCTGCTTCTTGTGCTTGTTTCTTTGTTCCTACAAAGACAACCTTTCCACCATTTGCTGCAATATCTTTTAAAGCTGCATAAGCTTCTTCGATTTTTTCTGCAGTCTTATTTAAATCGATGATATAAATATCATCTCTTGAAGTATAGATATACTCCTTCATTTTTGGATTCCATCTCTTAGTTTGATGTCCGAAATGTACTCCAGCTTCTAATAAATAACTCATTGAAACTACTGACATAAAATTTTCCTCCTTTTGTTTCACTTCCAAATATCTCTTCTTTAATCCCCACCATAAAGGCACTAGGTTCATAAATCAATATTTGTGTCTTTTTTTAAAAAGCAAATATATTGTATCACAAGAATTATTAGTTTTCAATGTTTTTTCCTTATATTTACATAAAAAAAAGAAGGTTTTAAACCTTCTAATAATTTACTTTGATATTACCTGTATCTGTTTTAATATTTAATTCTATATCTGCTTTTCTATTGTTATTATTTACTTTAGTATTACCTACATCTGCTTTAGCATTAATATAAACATCATTTGTTTCTTTAATTTTAATGTTTCCGGTATCTGTTTTAATCTTAGAATCAGACTCTAAATATGCTTTTTCTATTTTAATATTTCCTGTATCTGCTTCTAATTTAAAGTTATTAACTTCATTTATTTTTATATTACCAGTATTAGTTTCAATAAATGCATATTTTACTTTTTCAATAGTAATATTACCTACATCAGCATCTGCTTCAATAGTGTTTATAGATTTAATCTTAGTATTACCTACATCTGCAGATAATTTTAATGAAGCATTATCAAATTCATCAATATGAACATTACCTACATCTGAAGTTATATTAAATTCACCAACAAAGTTAGCAGGTAATTCAATATATACTACTGGAGTAACAAAATTAAATATACCTATATGATTTTTTTCTCTTACTTGAATATCTAAGTTTGAACCTTCAAATTTTACTTCTTTTATTTTATTATTATCTGAATAAATTCTTACATGAGCAAATTCATCTTCACTATGTATAAATTTAATACTATATATATCTGCATCAACTTTTATATTATGAAGTTCTGTTTCATAGTTTTCTTCAAATATTAAATTAGTTGATTCCCCACTCATGAATTTTATATTATCAAAATTTAATTTACCATTCATGAATAGAATCATTACTGCTACTAATCCAACAATTAATAATCCAATTAATGTTAATAATGTAATTAATAAACCTTTATTCTTCATCTTCTACCTCTACTTCTTCTTTTTTACTATAACTAAATATTAATTTAACTGCAGTATTTAATAATCCCATAACTAAGAATATTACCCAAGTAATATACCAAGCACCAGTTAAGAATGAGATTACAAAATATGCTATTAAGCAAATAATGTCTAATATTTCACAAATTAATGTTACTTTTTCATTTTCTTTCTTTTGTACCTTTTCTTTTTTATCAGACTTATTAACTATAGCATTAAATATAATTAATCCTGTTGCTATAGCCACTGTAATTAGGAATAAGCATACTCCTATAATAGGTTGTGCAAATACTGCTGCAAATAATACTACAAATATTATAGATATAATATAAAGTGCTATAGATATAGAAAGTAATGCTGCAAATGATGTTTTCTTATCCTTTGTTTTCTCCTCTACATAGTTTTTCTTTCCTGTAAGTAATTCATCAGATGTAATTCCAAAATATTCACATAATGGAACTAACTTATCAAAGTCTGGAGTTGTTTGATCAAGTTCCCATTTACTAATAGTTTGTCTTGATACTCCAAGTATATCTGCAAGTTCTTCTTGAGATATATTTCTTTCTTTTCTTAAATTTAACAATCTTTCTCCAATTGTCATAATTTCACCTCTTTCGTGATTAATTATATTATATCATATCGGTTGCGTGCCACCAATTTTAGTTGGAAATTTGTCAACTGAAGTTAACATTTAATAAAAAAATGTAGGTTTTTACCTACATTTTTATTATTTTTCACATTTATATGTATTATATGTGTTATAGAAAATTATTAATGCTTCATCGTAATCATTTATGAATTCCATTTCCATGTTTAGATTCATATTATTACTAGTTGTTTGTTCTACACCATCTAATTTAAATCTTGTTACTGGTGCTTTGATATCAACAAATTCTCTATCAGTATATTCTTTATTCTTCTCATATTCTTTTTCATATGTCCAAGTTCCTGAATAGAAATTATTTGTTAGATCATCAGATGGTCCATATATGAATGTTCCATCATATTTTAAATTAAGTGTTGTTTCATCTTTATTTGTATAATCACTTGATGGATATGGTTTACATTTCCATTCACCATATGGTGAAGCATATTTGTAACTAATACCATAGTTATCATTATCATAGTCATAATCATAGTCATAATCAAGTGATCTAATAACTTCTGTAAAGAATGATGTGAATGCTAATGCAATAACTATCCAAATTATTTGAATAAAAATTCCTATAGCACTTGTAACTATACCTGCAATTTTATATCCACTCTTTTTAGAGCAAATAGATAAGATTAAACCTAATAGAGTTAATAGGAATGCAAATGGTCCTATTGCAAATGATAATACTAGACCAATAATTCCTAATACCATTCCAGCAATTGCTAATCCATTTCCAGTTTTAGTTTCAGCTTCTTTTTTAACTGGTACTACTTTTACTTCTTCTTTCTTTTCTACAGTTTTAACTTCTTTTTTAGCTGTAGTCTTTTTTTCTGCTGCTTTTACTTCTGTTCCGCAGTATTGACAAAATTTGTCTGTTTCTTTTATGGTTTTACCACATTTTGTACATTTCATATTTTTGTTTCCTCTCTTTTTAATATTTTAACATATTTTATTATAATGATATAGGGTTAATATCAAATTCAACATGAATTTTACTATTATTCTCTGTTAATAACTTAACTTCATTTAATAAACTTATCATATGTTCTTTATCTTTATATTTAATTATTATTTCAAAATAATAAATATTATTTATTTTAGATAAAGAAGCTACTGAAGGACCAAGTACAGTTTCTTTATCTACTTTTCTTCTTAAATATTCTCCTATCTTATTAGCTTCTTTAATTGTATAATTAAAATCTCTTCCTCCTACTTTAACTAAAGATATAAAAGTAAATGGTGGATATATTAATTTCTTTCTAATAACCATTTCTTCATTATAAAATTCTTCATAATTATGATTCTTAGACAACTTAATCGCATAATTATCAGGATTAAATGTTTGAATAATTACTTTCCCTTGTAAATTAGATCTACCTGCTCTTCCTGATACTTGGCTAAGTAAATCATATGTTCTTTCATTTGCCCTAAAATCAGGTAAATTAAGGATAGTATCAGCTTGTATTACTCCTACTAAGGTAACTAGTGGAAAATCTAATCCTTTAGCTATCATTTGGGTTCCTAAAAGGCAATCTGCTTCATGATTCATAAATTTCTCTATTATTTCTTTATGAGAACCTTTTTTACTAGTAGTATCCATATCCATTCTAAGTACTCTCATATTAGGAAATAACTTATGTAATTCTTCTTCTACTTTTTCTGTCCCATATCCCATTAACTTCATAGATTCTTTTTTACATTCAGGACATATATTAGAATTATTTTCTGCATATCCACAGTAATGACATCTATTCATATTACTAGTTTTATGATATGTAAGAGTTATATCACAATTAGGGCATTTTCTAACAGTACCACAGCTTTGACATGTTAAATAACTAGAGTATCCTCTTTTATTTAATAAAAGCATTATTTGTTCATTCTTATTTAATCTATCTTCAATATTAAGAAGTAATTCTTTAGAAAACATAGGATTATTTCTTTTAAATTCTTTAGACATATCTACTATATTTACTATTGGTAAACTAGCATCATTAGCTCTTTTTTCTAACTTAACTAAATCATAATAACCATGTTTAGCCCTAGCATAACTCTCAATTGTTGGAGTTGCAGAACCAAGTATTACTTTAGCATGATTATGTTTTCCTCTTAGGAATGCTACTTCTTTTGCATCATATCTTGGATTAGTTTCTTGTTTATATGTATCACTATGTTCTTCATCAATAATTATTATTCCAAGATTAGTAAAAGGAGCGAATATTGCAGATCTTGCTCCTACTACTATTTTTACTTCTTTACGTAGTATTTTCTTATATTCATCAAACTTTTCTCCATCAGAAAGTCCACTGTGTAAAATAGCTATATCTTCGTTAAAATGAGCTTTAAACCTAGCTATTATTTGAGGTGTTAAACTTATTTCAGGTACAAGCATAATTGCTTCTTTACCAAGCTTTAATTGGTCATCTATTAAAGTCATATAGATTTCGGTTTTACCGGATCCAGTTACTCCATTTAATACTATTATATCCTTGGTGGAGTTATTTATTTGATTATATGCTTCTTTTTGATATTCATTTAATTCATATACTTTTGAAGCAGTATATTCTTCTTTTAATCTATATTCTTCTACTTCATATTTTTCTATTAAGCCTTTATCTATTAATATTTTAATATTAGAACTAAGTCCTATAGTAGTCTTTTCATCTTTAATAAGTAATTTTTCTATTATTTCTTTTTGCTTAGTACTCTTACTAGTTTTAAGAAATTCATTTGCTTTAATTCTATCTATTATTCTTACATAAGATACTTTTTTATCTTTAATAGTTTCTTTAGCTTTAGCTTTATATCCTCTTGGAAGCATAGCTTGATATACAGAAACTAAATTACATACATTAGAATCACTTATTTCTTTACCTAACTCAAGTAATTCTTTATTAAGTATCTCTTCTTTATCTATAACTTTAATAATATCTTTTAATTCATAATCAGGTTTAGTATCATGTATCTTAAGAATAAAACCCTCTAGAGTTTGTTTGCCAAAAGGAACTAATACTCTTTTACCTAATTTAATTTCTGATTCTAATTCTTTAGGTACACTATAAGAGAATGTCTTATCTTTTTTATTAATATTTATTTCTACTAAAACATCTATTATCATAATTAATTCCTTTCTATATATTTTTATCTATATTCTTCTGGTATATATTTATTATACTTTTCTTCATTAAATTCTAAATTTAATTTATCTAATAATACTTTATTATATTTATCTGTTTTTAGATTATATGATAAACTCCATAGAAGCCATGAATAATCATACCATTTATCTCCAAGTCCTAAGTTATCTAAATCTATAAAGCCTGCAAAATCATAATTTTCATCTACATAAATATTAGGTAAACATAAATCTCCATGAACAAAATCATTACCTATATTATCAGTAGATTTAAATGGGCAATTACTATTATCTAAACTTCTTAATACTTTAATGACTTTTACTAATACATCTATAAGTAATTCTGGATTATTAATAAATCTTTTATCTGTTAAACTATATCCTTTTAAATAAGTCATTAAACTATATGATTTATCTTTTTCTTCAAGAAATAATACACTTTTAATACTAGGTATATTACATTTATTTAAGAAATCCATTTTTTCTTTTTCTCTTAATATTCTTTCTTTATTATCTGATATTTTTAATACATATTTATCTTCAAAAATATATATAGTATCTCCACTTCTACCTTTAGTATCAATTTTATATTTAAGATTACCTACGATTTCTTTTATTTCTTTTGGAAAATCCATATTGATCACCTAAATTAATTATAACATTTTTAAGCAAAATAAAATAGTTAGATTTACCATCTAACTACTCTATTTTTACTCCATTCATCTGGTGTTTCAAAATAATTTTTACCATATAAAGCGCATACTTGGTCTATAGCAACACTTTTAAGTTTTCCATAAGTGAAAGGACTATATTTTTTTTCATCAAAAGGTCCTACAAGTTCTTCTACGTCTACTTGAGCTTTATCTAGTGCTAAATCTATTTCATCTTGATCACTTCTTTTATAGTTTTGATTATCTATATCAATTATCATCTTAGCAATATCAGTAACTACTGGTTCAGATGGTTTTCTATAATCAGTTTTATCTTTAGACAAAGCATCTAGTAATGTTGATATTTTCCCTTTAATTAATCTACAAATGCTACCCATTGTTTTTACAAAAGCAGGTTCATTTAATAATACCATGATATTTGCATCAACCTTTTGATTAAATACTTCTGATAAATTTTCAAATTCAGGATACTTTTCTGCTACTATTGCTAATTTCATTTGTAATTCTTTTACTAAGTATTCTTCTTGTTCCTTTGCCCTAGTAGTACTAGCATTTTTATATCTGAATACATCATATGTATCATGTGCAGTATGGTTTAGCATAAAAAGATCAAAACCATCTAATCCATTAAAATGTTCAAGAATAATTTGCTCTCCTAATTTTATAAAACCTTCATCTGTTTCATTAAATCTTTTTTCATCTTTTAATTTATTTAAATAAAACTCTAAAAATTGTACATCATTTGAAGTTACAATGTTTTCGTTTTTTCTTCCCATATTAACACCTCTATAAATAATGTAACATGTAGGTATTATATAGTCAATAAGCCTATACATTTATTAAACAAAAAAATAAGGAATTATTAAATTCCTTATTTTTGAACGTTTCTTCTAGCTGGAATAAACTTAGTTCTACTTCTTCCAGTTGGTTCATAACCATCTGGTTTTTCAGTAGCCCAAGTATATTCTTCAGAACTTGAAGTTGTACGAGTTTTATATTTATATAATGTTCTTGTTTCAATATTATAAGTATATTCTCCTAAAGCTTCTTTAGAATCAACCCATTTACCTAAACTAATATATGTTGTATTAGTTGTAGTCTTTTCTTCAGTAGTTAATTCATATCCTTCATCAGCATGCTTTTCAGTTATCCACTTAGTATCTTTAATATATCTTTCAGTTACTAAATGTTTATACTTATATTGAGTAACAGTTTGAATATTATATGTATATTCTCCTAAATCTGCTGTACTTTCTACCCATTTATTTAATGGTTCATAAGTAACAGATGTAGTTGTATCTTCATTACCTGTTTTTTCATAGCCTTCTGGAGCTACATTTGATTCACTCCACATAATGTCTATAACATATTTTTCAGGATTATTATATTTATATTTATATTGCATAACAGTTGTAATGTTATGTGTATATTCACCTAAATCTGCTTTATCAACAACCCATTTCATCATATTTTCATATGTAGTTGTTCTAAGTGTAGATTTATTAGCGAATGTATAACCTTCTGGAATTTCTGATAATGGTTCATCAGTCCAGATTGTATCTTCAATAAATTCTTCTACTTTTCTTACATTGTAGTTCCATTCAGTTTTAACTAGTGTATAACCTTTATCTAAGTATTCTTGTAAGTTAGTTACAACCTTAGTATCAGTTACTTTACCAGGTGTTGAATGTGGAACACAATATTCATATTGATATGTAGTAGCTTTTTTAGCTTTATAAACTCTATAGTAATATACATCTACTTTAGATCTACCACCACAGTTAATTGTACATGGAGTTGATTCCATACTTAAGAAATCATATTTATAATCACCATCATATGTAGGCATTGTAGAACCAATTGATTTATATGAGCTATCAACTAGTACCCAATCTACTACTTCAGTTTTAGCATTAACTGGTGATGAATTATATTTTCTACTTGCAGTATCTTTTGGAACACTTGAATACCAATTATTATCTAATTGATAATTTGTACAAGTTATAGTTGGAGCATCAATTTCTTTAGTTACAGTATATCTAGTTTCTAATACTTTGATATCATCTGTTTCAGCTCTTTCAGCAGTTGTAAATCCTGTTTGAGTCCATGAAATCTTTTCACCAACTTTTACATATCTATATTTTTCTTCTTCTTTAACTATTTCTTTTTGACCAGTATAGATTTCTCTTTCTTGCCATTTTTTAACAGTTTCAGTTTCTTCTTTTGTATTAGTACTCCATTTTTCATCATATGTCCAGTTATCTCTGTAACCATATTTTATATACTCATACATTTTAGTACCAGATTCAATTTTCTTTTCACCAGTATATAATGTTCTAGTATCTACTAATACATCTTCTTCAGTTTGTTTTTCTTCTGTAGTCCAGTTTTTATCAGTTTCCCAATAACTATTTGTACCATATGCTACTTCTTTGTATAAAGTAGTATTAGTATCAACTTTCTTTTGACCAGTATATTCAGTTTTAGTATCAACTAATTTAATATCATCAGTTTCTTCTAACTTAGTTACTGTCCATTCACCAGTCTTCCATTGTTCATCTGATAATCTTTTAACGAACTCATATTCAGTTATATAAGTTCCATCTGGATTAGTTACTGTTATATTTCCATTATTATCAGTATTAGTTTTTACTTCTTCTTTTTTAGTTTCAGTACAACTAGCACCTTTACAGAAATCATAACATCCTATCTTTTCGATAATATACTTAGTTTCACCGTCACAAGTTAAAGATACCTTTAATTCGTATTCAGTGTCACCCTTAGTAACTTTTACATATGACTTTTTAGTATCACATGCATTACCATCCTTATCAACAAATGGTAATAATAAATTTTGATCTAACATTTGTTGTAATGTCATCTTAGTTGAGCTACCAGTTTCACTAGGCATTCTTTCTACTGTATAGTAACTCTTAGCAGCATCTTTCATTGCATTAAGATTGTTACTAAATACACCATCATAGAATGCAGTTAAATTTGGTATAGGTAATAATTTTATTAATAGAAATACGAAGATTGCTATTAATAATAACTTAACTAATAAATCTCTAATAAAAGTAGAATTATTATTGTTGTTCTTCATATAAAAATCCCCCTTCTTTTTAAATGAATGCTGCTTATTCTAACACAATAGGAAGTAAATGTCAAATCTTAACACTTATTTTTATTATATATATAATAAATATATAAAAAAACGAGTATTTTTACTCGTTTTTCTTTAATTCTACTATAGTTTGGCCTATATTTAAGTCTAAATAATAATTATCAATTCTTTTATCTCTTCTAAGATACTCATGAATAGCATTTTTTAAAATATTACCACCTTTTCCATGAATAATAACTATCTTATAATTTCTTAATTTTATATTATCTTTTATAAAATCATCTACTAAAACTAAAGCACTATCTACATATTCCCCATGTAAATCTAAATGTGGAAGATTTACTATAAAAGGATCTTCATATCTATTCATATTTATCCTTTAAATAATTAGATTCTTTAGCTAATCCTGGCATAGTCATAACATTACCCATATAAAGTACTATATACCCTGCTCCACTAAATACTTTAGCATCAGTAATAGTCATAGTATAATCCTTAGGGAAATTAAGTAACTTTTCATTATCACTAATAGAATAAGGAGTCTTACATACACATATTGGTAATCCTTTATTATTCTCATTTAATAATTCAAGTTTAGCTTTAACTTCATCAGAATATACTATTTCCTTAGCATAGAACATATCTTTAATCTTATCTATCTTAGTAAATAAATCATCATTTAAATCATATATTTCATAATGTTTAGTATTATTTGGCATCTTTATTATTTCATTTGCTAAATCTAAGCATCCATCTTCACCATACTCAAACATAGTAGATAAACATACCTTTAAGTTATATTTATCTCCTAGAGTTTTTATGATATTGATATCATCTTCGGTATCATCATTAAATTTATTAATAGATATAATTAAATTACTAGTAAACTTAGACATATTTAATATATGATATTCTAAGTTTTTAATACCTTCATTTAAATCACCATTACCATGATATTTAAGTGCTCTTATAGTACAATTAAGTACTATTACATCTGGATATAGATTACCTTTTCTGCATAACATATCTAAGAATTTCATAGCACCTGTATCAGAACCAAATCCAGCTTCAGTAATACAGTAATCACTTAGACTAAGACCTAGTTTAATAGATTTAATACTACTTGATCCATAAGATATATTCGCAAATGGTCCAGTATGAACAATTACTGGATTATTATATAAAGTAGATACTATATTAGGTTTAAATGCATCTTCAAGTACATATAATAAAGAATCTACTAGTTTTAAATCTTTTACATATATTTCTTTATTATCTTTAGTATATCCTACTAATATATTACCTAGATTATATCTTAAATCTTCTATTGTTTCAGATAAACCTACTACACTCATCATTTCTGATGCTGTAGTTATCATAAATGATGTTTCTTTTCCATTAATCATTACATGTCTTAGACTTCTATCATTAACATCTAAACATCTATTAAATACTACTCTATCTATTCCAAGTTCATTTCCTTGATAAATACTATTATCTATTACTGCTGCTATTAAATTATTAGCATATGTAATAGCATGAAAATCTCCAGTAAAGTTAAGATTAATCTTCTTTTCAGGTACTATTAATGCTTTCCCTCCACCAACAGCACCACCTTTTTTGCCAAATACTGGTCCCATAGATGGTTCTCTTAAACTAGCTATAGCATTAACACCTATTTTATTAAGTGAATCAACTAGTCCAATACTAGTAGTAGTCTTTCCTTCTCCATATGGAGTAGGATTAATACTAGTAACTAAAACTAATTTGCCTTTTGGTTTTTCTCCCTTGTAATCAATTTTAGCCATGTATTTACCATATAGTTCATAATCATTAATATTTAACTTTTCAAGTATTTTAGTAATTTCTATCATTTCGATCACCAATTTCATTATACTACAAATAATAAAAAAAAGAACTCTTTATTTGAGTTCTAGAAATTCATATCAAGTAATTCTATTAAAGAAGTAATCTCTGTATACTTACCATTTTCTAAGTCTTTAACAAATTTAACTGCTATTCCCCCTGATTCTTGCCATTCTTTTAAATTACCAGAGAAATCATCTACAAGTATAGCACCTTTAGTTTGTGTCATCATAGTTTTAGAACATGCTTTAGGTACTGGAATAATAGTTAAATCATTAAATAAACCATTTATAAATTCTATTTTAGCTTTAGCTTCTCTTAATGAATTAACATGAGTTAATATATTAATATTAAATTTTTTAGAATCTTTTAATTTCTTAATATTATTAATACTATCATTTAAAGCAGGACTTTCATCTATTAAAGCTTCCCAATCTATTTTTGAATAAAGAAGTCCTACTTCTTTAGTTTGTGTTTTAACATCTAGATTAAGCTTTCTTGCTAAATCATATACTGGAGTTATAGTATCTAATATAACTCCATCAAAGTCTATATATAAATTCTTCATAAATTAACCTCCTTTAATATTTCCCAATCAGGTAAATATTTAAATTCCATTTCTTCTTTAGTAACTGGATGTATAAATTTAAGTTTATATGCAAATAATGCTATTTGTGCTTTTTCTCCTAAACCATATCTTTGATCACCATACAAAGGGAATCCTCTATTTGACATTTGTAATCTTATTTGATGATGTCTACCTGTCATAAGATCTACATCTACTAAACTTAAATCTTTATCTTTATCATAATATAAAGTTTTATATATCAATTTACTTTCTTTACCATTTTCTAAATCTATATAAGAATTATTAGTTTTTTCATCTTTACTAATTTTATCTACTAATAATTCTTTATCTAGTGTTTTACCATGTACTATTGCTAAATAATTCTTATGAAGTGCTCCTATTCTAACAAGTTCACTTAGTCTTGAAGCAGCTTTAGAAGTCTTAGCAAATACCATTACTCCACCAACTGGTCTATCTAGCCTATGTACAAGTCCAAGATATACATTACCAGGTTTATTATATTTTTCTTTTAAATATTCTTTAATTATAGTAAGCATATCCCTATCATTAGTATCATCTCCTTGAGATAATACATTAAATGGTTTAACTACTACTATTATATGATTATCTTCATATAGTATGTTTAAATCTTTCATGATCTACCTCAAAATGTTGATAGTCTTTAGTAGTGTCCCACTCTCCACCCCATTCAAAACCACTTTCATTGAATAGTCTATAAGCTAGGTCACTATGAACTATAACATGTGCTTTACCAGATTCTCTATGAGTTAAATATTCTTTTTCTTCTTCAGTCAAATTGCTATAATCATATTTACCATTTCTAAATGGTAGATATGGATTTTCTCTAGGATTAATATCTATAGCATATCCACTTGAATGATTAGATAATCTATCAGTACCATATATTTTTCTATAGAAGAATCCATATGAATTATTATCTGCAATAGATCTAGTATCTACTACATTTCTATCATCGGAATCAC
>JAEEGI010001524.1_pt1 | contig 57715 bp, 43 predicted proteins | sample 8958751 | NCBI WGS metagenome assembly JAEEGI01 (sample SAMN16246545, study PRJNA631951) | gut metagenome | biome: gut microbiome; feature: rumen; material: KS-attached | host: Bos | place: Iran: Karaj | collected 2018-10
ATTGACGCAGAACCCAACCAACTCAAAAGTAGCCTACACCCTACACCAGGGGTCCTTAATTTGTTCAGTATCAGTGTGATATACGGGTGTAGGGGCGGTGTAGGCTCGTTAAGTTGCCTACACCCATGTTACTTTATGATAATCAATATGTTACGGGGGTGTGGTGTAGAGTGTAGGCTAAAATGCAGTTGATAAAAATTTTTTTCACCTTCCTTCTCCTTTGCAACTGCGCAGAGGAGTGGGTGACTTCTTTTTCACCTTTTTACCCTTTTGCCTTTTCCACTTTTTACTTTTTCACTTTTTCACCTTTTACTTTTTTCCCTTTTACTTTTTCCCCTTTACTCAGAGTAATTCCGTGCGTGTTAAGAAATTCCAGATATCTTCTTCCGAGGAGGTTTAGGTCAAAGATGAGCCCGCCCGTCGTGACCGAAAACACAACGTGTTGTGTCGGCAATTTCAACGTGTTGTGTCGAGGAACTCAACGTGTTGTGTCGAGGAACTCAACGTGTTGTGTCGAGGAACTCAACGTGTTGTGTTTAGCAGATTAACATGACGAATCAGGAAAGGGAAGTCTGTGTTCAGGTTGAAAATAATACGCCCCAAGACTCTTGACTTCTGCCTCTTGACTCTCTACGTCTTCATTATCGATTGACGGGTAAAACGTCGGCGAATAATTTTATTGACGGTATCCTTTGTTTTTCCGCTAATTATCCTTATCTTTGCAAAGGAAAACATGACAAATTCAATCTAACACAATAATTCAAACGATATGCATATCATTACAAGAAAAGTTCTGCCTTTTGTAGCCCTGATGTTCTTTGCAGCGAACGAAGGAATGGCACAAAACACGAAATCTGAAGAGACACTTCAGGTTTTCACAAAATCATCGAATGAGGCTGCATCTTATTCACTTGACGAACTCGATAAGATTACGTTCAGCGAGAAGGGAATACAAATCTGGAACACGCAATGGCCGACAGAGTATTCTTATGCCAACGTGCGTGTGCTCACTTTCAATGGCGCATCTGGTGGGACTAACCCCGATGCCATAAAGCCTGTTTCTGTGGCCAATGAAATCGAACAGATTTTTGACCTTCAAGGGCGGAAGCAGAACAGCCTCAACAAGGGAGTTTACATCATTCGCATGAAAGACGGCACAACGCGCAAGATTCTGCTTAAATAACTTTCATCGGATCATCGTCTCAATTTCATTCATTTGTTTGCTATGAAAACCAGAATATTATCTGTCTGCCTTGCTCTCTTTACTGTTGTTTTCCAGGGTATGGCACAAAAGTATCTGAATGTCTATCAGGACAATGTGGTCATCAAACGTATCCCTTCCTCTGATATAGACAGCATCCGTGTCACTGACTCCAACCCCCGCACCGTGGAGATGTGGCGCAATGGCAGTGTCTTCCTCAGCTATGCAGCCGAGGAGATCGACAGCATTAAAGTTGCCAGAGTGGATGAGCCCATGTCTTATATCGGCATCGTTGGGTTCAATGACGAACTCTACAAGAAGGATATCGGCGTGTTGGCTACGAGTACATCCAGCCTGTACAAGTCCTTTGTCAACAGCCTGCCTCAGAAAGACGGAACTCTGCTCTACTATGCGGTGGACAATGCCCTGGACATGTTGGAGAACAATGATTTCAAAACCCCGTTGAAGAGCGTCAATTTCATTACCTTTACCGATGGCCTTGACCTCGGCTCCACGATGATGAGCGATACCTACTGGACGGCACGCGACTATCTGAATGCCATGAGCAGTCGCATCAGGGAAACCCAAATCCAAGAACTGCCCATCAATGCCTACACGGTCGGTCTTCGAGGTCAGGACGTGACGGACGTGGAGATGTTCAGGAAAAACCTCGTCAGCTTGGCTTCCACTGAAGAGAATGCTTTTGAGGTCAACAGTATCTATGACTTACGCTCCCGATTGCAGGACATTGCCAACAGGATTATCAGCATCAGCAATCGTCAGACGATCAGCGTGAAAGTGCCGGGTATTGACCACGGGTCACGTATGCGCTTCATCTTTGACGGACAGTCCGTTGAAAATAGCCAGTTCTACATCGAAGGAACTTTCAGCATGCAAGACCGCTCGCTGCATGATGTCACCTATCACGGCATGCGTGCCCGTTCGGGCAGTCTGGTGCAGGGCACCCAGTCGGGAATCTTCCTTACCTTTACCTTCACAGGATTGCAGCGACTGGATGGTAACGGGCTCATCCCCATGAACTACATCACACACTACTACCGTATGCCATCGTCATCGACCTGGCAGAAGAACTCCGAGTTCCAACCAGACAACAACACTCAACGCACCGTTACCTACACGGGAACCTCCATTTTCCTTGTGCTTGACTGCTCCAGTTCCCTTGGTGGTGACTTCAGTCGAATGAAAAGCTATGCCAACGAATTCATAGATATGGTGGCTGGCAATGCCTTGCCCGTTTTCGTGGATACACCACAGAATGTTACGGCTAGTATCTCGGAAAGTGATGAGAAATTGGCAGTACGGCTGGAGTGGGATAGAGTACGCTTCGCTGAAAGCTATGACATCTATCGAAGCAAGAACAACAAGTCTGGCAGTTTCTCGCTTATCGCAAGCGATGTAACATCCACCAGCTTCGTAGACGAGACACCTCTCGATGGGAACAATTATTATCAGATTGTTGCCAATGGATACGGACTGACCAGTAGCAGGCCAGCGAATGTTTATATTTATGTCAGTTTGGATAAACCTCAGAACGTTAGGGCGTCCCTCGATGATAACAGTTTTGTCATCAATGTCAGTTGGAATGCTGTGAAGTATGCGGAAAGTTATAACGTCTATCGCAATGGTTCTCTGGTTGCTGAAGGAATCACTGCGACACATTGGACAGATGAATCGCCCCGCTCAGGTACCAATTACTATTATGTCGAGGCGGTTGGCAATGGGCTCGTGAGTGCGCATAGCGAAAACTCTGACAACGTGGACTATGTGCTTGGTGTTCCCCAGAACGTGAAGGCGGCATTGGATGATAATGATTTCGTTATCAATGTAAGTTGGGATGCTGTGAAGTATACTGAGTATTACAAGGTATATCGTAGTAGTAGTTCATCAGGAAGTTTCTCATTGGTGGCAGACAATATAACTACTCCCTTATGGCAAGATACAACCCCGCTCAAGGGTAACAATTACTATCGTATTTATGCGGTAAGTCATGATGTGACTAGTTCTTCGAGTAGTACATCCAATGGTGTTAAACCTGAGTTGCAAGCTCCACAGAATGTCATTTCAGTCAAGGGAGAGGGAAAGTTCACGGTAAATGTAAGCTGGGATGCCGTGAAGTATGTGGAATTTTATAAGGTATATCGAAGCAACACATCTACAGGTACATTTAATTTGATGGCAGACAATGTGACGACCAATGCCTGGACGGACGAAAGTATAGGATATGGTCCAAGATATTATAAGGTATGTGCGGTTGGGCATGGACTTACCAGCGAAATGAGTGAAGCTTCCGAAAAAGTTTTTATTTATAATGAAAACAGTACAACCATCACCGTCAATGGTGTATCGTTTGTCATGATAAAGGTTGAAGGTGGCACGTTCCAGATGGGTAGCACCACTGGCGACAGCAACGAGAGACCTGTTCATCAGGTGACGCTGACCAATGACTATTATATCGGTGAGACTGAGGTTACGCAGGAATTGTGGAAAGCCGTGATGGGAAATAATCCCTCTTCTTTCAAGGGGTCTGATCAGTTGCCTGTGGAAAGAGTATTTTGGAACGATTGCCAGACATTCATTACCAAGCTGAATGAGCTGACAGGTAAGACCTTCCGACTGCCCACCGAAGCGGAATGGGAGTTTGCAGCTCGTGGCGGCAATGCCTCGCAGGGTTACACGTATAGCGGCAGCAATACTGTTGGCGATGTGGCATGGTATAACGTTTACCAGACGATTAAAGTAGCAACCAAAGCGCCCAATGAGTTGGGCATCTATGACATGAGCGGGAACGTCTGGGAATGGTGCCAAGATTGGTATCGCAGCAGCTATAGCAGCAGTGCACAGACCAACCCGACTGGTCCCACTTCGGGCTCTTACCGCGTGAAGCGGGGTGGCAGCTGGCACCTCAGCGGCCTCGACTGCCGTGTGTCGAGCCGCAGCTACAGCGCGCCATCGTACACGAACGGCACCATCGGGCTGCGTCTTGTCCTGTAGTTCATACCCTCAAAAGATTATATTCGACTCTTGTCATGTCTTTGCACCAAAGGAGACAATAAATGAATAATTGAACAAGATATAAACTAGAAAATTATGGAAGATAACAACCAGACGGGGATTGAGTTTAATATTCCCAAAGACAAGACGAAGCATTTGATTAGGGTCATCGGCGTAGGCGGCGGTGGCGGAAATGCAGTGAAGAACATGTATGAGCAGGGCGTGAAGAATGTGACTTTCGCCGTGTGCAACACAGATAGTCAGGCGCTGAGCCAGTCACCTGTCCCCATAAGGATACAGTTGGGTGAGGAAGGCCTGGGAGTAGGTGGTGATCCTGTGAAGGGACGCGAGAAGGCTGAGGAGAGCATGGCTGACATTGAACTGCTCTTCAAGGACGAGACGAAGATGGTATTCCTGACGGCTGGACTGGGTGGTGGTACTGGCACTGGTGCTGCTCCGTTGATTGCCAAGTTGGCTCGAGACAAGGGTATTCTGACGGTAGGGGTGGTGACTCTTCCTTTCCGATTCGAGAAGAAGGCCCGTATGGAGAAGGCTTTGGCTGGAGTGGAGCAGATGAAGGAGAATGTGGATGCGCTGATGGTTGTCAGCAACGAGAAATTGCTGGAAATATACAGCGACCTTTCGATAGATGATGCTTTCGGCAAGGCGAATGATATTCTGACGGTTGCTACCAAAACGATTTCGGAAATCATCACGAAGGAAGGAACTGTGAACAGGGATTTCAAGGATGTGGAGACTGTCATGAAGGATAGCGGTGGAACCATCGTTTCGGTTGGCTACGGGAGTGGAGAGAAACGTATCCTCAAGGCCATGAATGATGCGCTGAACTCGCCTTTGCTGGACGCAAGAGAAATAGAGAATGCACAACGATTGCTCTATATCATCTATTCCTGCAAGGACAAGCCTGTGATGACCAAGGAACTGAATGAGATCAACAGTTTCATGGATACGTTGTCTGATGACCTGGAGGTTCTATGGGGTCTGTATCACGACGACACGATAGGGGAACAGGTAAAAGTGGCTGTGGTGGCAACTGGTTTCGATAAAGTGCGCGATCAGGACAAGAATGGCAATGCGAGGAGCGAGTCGCTGAGATTGTTGTGGGATAAATATTATCCTCAACCTAAATCGGACGATTCAGATGATTCTGAAGATTCTTGCATTACAACTATAGCAGAAAAGGAAGTGGATATGGGCTCGCGAGGGAACAATTGTACTTCTGACTGGAGAGATTTAGGCCGTTCGTGGTTCAAGCGCTTGACGGAATTCGTGAAGGACACTCTGAAAGAAGAGTAGGGTTTAACGAAGTTAAGTAGTCAGTAGTTAAGTAGTCAGTAGTTAAGCCGATAGTTTTGTCTGGATAACGAAGACGATAACGAAGACGATAACGATGACGGTAAATGGTAAATGCAGTAATGGTTTGCTGTCCACAGGACGAGCGAATGCGAGACTCCGCCTGCGCCTGAGCACATACTAGAGCGCAAGAACTACATAACTACATAACTACAAGAACAAACGAAACATAAAATTATGAAACATATTCCTCGTTCGATTCATTATTTGCAGACTGTTCTGCTATTGCTTGTGATGACCCTGCCAACTTCTGCTCAGACGCTTTCTCTGGCTGGCGAATGGAAGTTTGCGCTTGACCCTAAAGGTGAGGGAAGAAATGCGCATTGGTATGAGCATACACTTACGGAATCTATCCAGATGCCTGCTTCGTGCGAGGAGCGTGGATTCGGAGTCCCATACGAAAAGCCTACTGTTGGTAGATTGACTCGTGTCCTGCGCTACGAGGGACAAGCGTGGTATCAAAAAGAATTTACGTTGCCCTCCTCATGGATGGGACAACGGGTGGAGCTTTTTCTGGAGCGATGCCACTGGGAAACGAATGTCTGGATTGACGGTCGATTCGTTGGTAAGCAGAACAGTCTTTCCACTCCGCATGTTTACAGTTTAGGTATGCTGCAACCTGGCACGCATCATCTGACCATCTGCGTCGACAACACCTATAAGATTCCTATTGGTACGTGGGTGCATGCGATTACCGAAGATACTCAAGGCAACTGGAACGGTATGATTGGACGGTTGGAACTGAGAGCAACTTCTCCCGTGTGGATTGAAAATGCTCAGGTTCATAAGGATTATCTTCTCGTACAAGTGGGTAACGAGACGGCTCAGACGCAGGATGTTGAAATTCAAGGGCAACAGTTCCATATTCCAGTCGGAGGAACTGAAGTCCGTCTTCCATTTCAACCTAAAGGCGGTGTATGGGACGAGTTCAATCCTCGCTTGCAACATCTTTCTGTCAGACTTAAGAGTCCAAAGTACCATGATCGCTTTAATCTCACTTATGGAAATCGTGTACTCGAGGTGCGTGACAAACAGATTCTCGTCAATGGAAAGGCTATTCTCTTGCGAGGTCCGGTTGACGAGTGTGTCTATCCCCTTACAGGTTATCCGCCTATGGACAAGGTTGCGTGGCTACGCATTCTGAGGATTTGCAAGAGTTACGGGTTCAACTATATGCGTTTCCATTCCTGGTGTCCACCTGAGGCTGCATTCCAAACTGCCGATGAAGAAGGATTCTACCTGCAGGTGGAATTGCCTTTCTGGTCGATGGATGCTCCTGCCTTTGGGAAAGATGCTGAGCGCGATGCATATTTGGGTCGTGAATTGCGCAGCATATTGGATTGCTACGGAAACCATCCCTCCTTTGCACTAATGGCTATGGGCAACGAGTCGTCTGGCCCATTGGAACTTCTGGTGAAGGAAGGACGCAGTCGAGACAGTCGGCATCTCTATCGTGCAGAGAACGGACATACGAAGGACAATGGTGATTTCATCGAGACTGGAATGCGTGGCATAGCAGGACCTCAGACAGACTGGGACCGATGGTCGAACGGAGGGTGGATAGCAGGCGTGTCTGGTAATGGCGTAAGTCGGAATACAGGAGCTGAACTGCCTACATTGGGTCATGAGATTGGTCAGTGGGAAATGTATCCTGATTTCGACGAGATAGGGAAATACACAGGTACTCTTCGTGCCCTCAATTTCGAAGGCTACAGACATACGCTTGACACTCACGGGATGCTCGACCAGGCCAAGGATTTTGCAAGGGCCAGCGGACAATTCAGCGTGCTCCTTTACAAAGAGGATATTGAGGCTTGTATGCGTACCTGGCCTTTTGCCGGATTCCAAATTCTGGAAGCGCGTGACTATCCTGGACAAGGTACTGCCATAGTGGGATGGCTCGATGCTTTCTGGGATTCCAAAGGACTCATATCTCCCAGTCAGTTCCGTCAGTTTTGTGGCTCGTCAGTACTGCTGATGCAGATGCATCGTCGTGTTTTCTCGTCTGGAGAAAACTTCGAAGGCTTTGCTGAGATTGCCAATTATGCGGGTCATGATTTAAAGATTTTGCCCCAATGGAAACTGAAAGACGGACAAGGGCGTACATTGGCTCAAGGCAAACTTGACAAAGCAACGGCCCAAAATGGTTGTGTCACCAACTTAGGGCAACTGAATATTCCTCTTCATGTGGAGAAAGCATCAAAGCTTACTCTTCAGTTGAAAGGTTGTGGGCTTCAGAATGAATGGGACATTTGGGTATATCCTGAGAAGGAAATTTCCCGGCCTGACAACGTCCGAATAACTTATGAGTATGACGAAGAGACGCGCCGTGCTCTGGCGGATGGCGAGCGTGTGCTGCTATTCTCTGATGTCAACAAGGGTATATTCCCCGTTAAGCCTGCTTTTTTCGGTGATGACAAGTACCGCTTGTTCCAAGTATCGCATCAACATAATGCTGTCGAGGGAAGCTTCATGCCTGCTTTTTGGAATATGCGGCTCTTCAATCAGACAGGTACGCTGGGAATACTCTGCCAGACGGAACATCCTGCATTAAGCAGTTTCCCCACCGAGGAACACGGCAATTGGCAATGGGCTGATCTGCTGGGGCGTTTCTCTGCTGCACAGTCTTTCCGTACGGCAGGAGCACCTTCAGACTATTGCGACGGATTGGAGAAAGCATGGGGCGACGTGCGAGGAAGATCCAAAGCTATCGTCCTGAACGATGCCCCTCATGGCTTCCGTCCCATTGTGCAGGCCATAGATAATTTCGAGCGCAACTACCGGCTGGGGGTAATCTTCGAGACTCGGGTAGGGAAGGGACGGCTACTGGTTTGTGCCATCGACCTCGATACCGACCTCAGCCATCGACCTGCTGCTCGTGCCTTGAAGCAATCACTTTTCAACTATGTATCCAGCTCGTCATTCAATCCTCCTTACGAGCTCGATGCACGGATGCTGGATACCGTGCTGACCTACGAATAAAGATTGCCAGAGGTTTATTTCGTGCCGCCGCCAAGAGCGATATAGAGGGCAATGATGGCTTGTGAACCTCTATACATGTTCATCGCCTCGCTGAGCTGAGAATTCAGAAGCGTTTCTTGGGCGGTGAGCACTTCGAGATAGTTCGCCTTACCGTTGTCCATGAGTTCGTGAGTACCCGTGTAAGCATCGCTGAGCACCTGCACCTGACGATGGTAGTAGGCATGCTTCTCGCGTGCGGCCTGGCAGTCTGCCATAGCCTCGTTCACTTGGTTGCCTGCATCGATGACGGTCTGCACATACTTCTTCAGTAAATCCTCCTCTGTCAACTGGGAGATTTTGTAATTGGCCTTTATTCTGCCACGAGCGAAGATGGGTTGCGTCAGCTGGCCCACAAAGTTTAGCAACAACTTGCCAGGGTTTACAATCGCACTCCCTGCCGAGTTTGTCCATCCAGCAACACCATTGAGGGTAATGCTGGGGAAGAAGGCTGCGCGGGCTGCCTTCGTGTTGTAGAAGGCTTCCTCCATAGCGTGGTTGGCCATGCGGATGTCAGGACGAAGTTCGAGCATGGTGGCAGGTACTCCTATCTTCAGGAATTGCGTGTCGAACATGCGTTGACCTGTTTCTCCCTGTGCTTCAGGATGATGCAACGCGGAGCTGCCCCATTTGTTGCGATTGATGTGTTGGGGCGTGATGGCAAGCAGGCTGCAGAGAGCATTCTCCGTGGCGCGGATATTGCGACGGGTATCGACAATCTGTGTCTTGACATTCAGGTAGGACGACTCCATCTGGTTGACAGCGGTGGAGTATGATTTGCCATTCTCCCAAAGTGTCTTCTGTGTCTCCAGAGAGGCATTCCAGAGGCTGTCGGTCATCATGAGAATCTCCAGCTGGTGGTCGAGTACCTGAAGCATATAATACTGCTGGGCAACTGCACTGATAAGGTTGGTGCGCACGGCTTCCTCACGTACCTGAGCCTGCAGAAGAACTGCCTTTGAAGCACGTTTCTTGTTGGTAATGCTACCAAAAACGTCGACGTCCATCGAGAGTTGCAATGGCAGGTTGTAGGTTTTCGACCACGGATTGCTGTCAAACTTGGCCACCGTTCCCTGAGGTGAGAAATAGAGCGACGGCAGGTATGCCATCTGAGCCATCTTCAGCGATGCCTCGCTCTTCTCCACAGCGATGCGGGCGGAATTCAGGTCTGTATTGTTGGCAAGCACCTGCTCAATGAGTTGCTGCAGCAAAGGATCGGTAAAGAACTCGCGCCACGACATTTGGGCCAATGATGTACCATTCTCAGCAGCCTTGATGTCCTGACTGGTGCCATACGCCTCGTCAGGCAATGGTGCCTTTGACTCGTACTTGTTGTAAAGTCCACAGCCAGTGAGCATGAAGCTCACGGCTGCGGCAACGATTATATTCTTAGATTTCATAATATACTTCATTTCTTTAATATTTCGTGCGGTAGCAAATTCTTCACTCTTCACTCTTCACTTCCTTTCCCTGATACTTCTCGTGAAGCTTCTGGAACACGATGAAGAAGGCGGGAACCACGAAGAGCAGGGCAATGGTACCCACGGACATACCGCCTACAACGCCAAGGGCGAGGGCACGGTTTCCGTTTGCACCGGCACCACCTTCGATGATGAGCGGAATCATACCGGCAATCATGGTGAACACCGTCATCAGAATGGGGCGAAGGCGCTCCTTGCAAGCCTCGAAGGCGGCATCGCGGATGCTCATGCCCTGTTCGCGGCGCTCAGAGGCGAACTCCGTAATCAGAATGGCAGTCTTGGATAGCAGACCGATGAGCATGATGACACCCGTCTGCAGGTAGATGTTATTGTCCATGCCCGGCAGGTGAATCAATGACCCCAGGTAGGCACAGACAAAGGCTCCCATCAAACCGAACGGCACGCTGAGCAAAACGGCCCACGGGGTGAACCACGAGTTGTAGAGCGAGGCGAGGATGAGGTAGATGAGAATTATACATATTATATATATAAGGGCTGTGGCGTTCGAACCAGAGGCTTCCTCGAGTTCGCGCGACATGCCGCTGTATTCGTAGCTGTAGCCATTAGGCATGGTTTCCTTGAACACCTCAGCTATCACCTTATGGGCATCGCCTTCAGTGTATCCACTGGCAGCCTGTGCGAAACAGGTAATGCTCTGGAACAGATTGAAGTGCTCAACGCTCGATGTACCAACGACATCCTTCAGCGTGACGAATTCCGAGATGGGTGCCATCTTACCACCACGCACCTTGACGAAGATATTGTTGAGCGACGAAGGATCGAGGCGATACTCAGGCGAGGCACTGGCCATGATGCGATACACCTTACCAAACTGATTGTAGTTGCCGACATAACTTCCACCGCAATAGGCACCTAATGTTCTCAACACAGAAGCAGGTGAAACACCTGCGCGGTCGCACTGGGCAGCATCAACATTAACTTGGTACTTGGGGAAGCGTTCCGAATAGGATGTCATAGCCATGCTGATTTCCGGCCGTTCGCCTAACTTGGTCAGGAAGTTGTTAGCCAATTTGGCAAACTCTGACAAATCACCATCATTCAAATCCTGCAACACCAGATTCACGCTGTTGTTCGAACCATAACCTGGCACTTGCGGTAACTGGAAAGGCATCACCTGCACGTTCTTGATTTCCTTGCAGGCGAAGTACAAACGGCCAATGACAAGGTCAACATAATGGTTGAATCCCTCACGCTCCTCCCAGGTCTTCAGGCGGATAATCATTGTGGCATAGTTAGAGCCAGAGCCCGACATCATTCCGTAGCCGCAAGCCGTGGCAAAACTTTCCATTTCAGGTATCTCCTGAACTTTCGCTTCCACCTTCTTCACAATCTCACGTGTCTCATGGAGCGTGGTACCCTCTGGGGCACGGATTTCAGCGAGGATAACGCCCTGGTCCTCCTGAGGTACCAGGCCTGAAGGCAGATTCTTCATGAAGAAGATGAGCAGCACGGCTGCAACAGCAAGCAAACTCCATGCCAGTACGGGGCGCTTGATGAACTTCTGCACAGCCTTGGAGTACTTGTTGTAGATGGCGTTATAGCTGACGGTGTAAGCTTTCTTTGTATAGTAGGTGAGGCTCTTACGCTCGCTTTCCTTCTCTGTAATCTTCAGCATGATGGCACAGAGGGCAGGGCAGAGCGTCAGGGCTGACACGCACGACAGACCTACGGATGAAGCAATCGTCACACCGAACTGGGTAAAGAACGAACCTGACGTGCCAGGCATAAAGGCCACGGGGATGAATACAGCCATGAATACAAGTGTACACGAGACGACAGCCACCGATACATCGTTCATGGCCTCGCGGGTGGCTTGCTTGGCATCGGTAATGCCTCCCTCCATCTTCGCCATGACCGCCTCGACCACAACAATGGCATCGTCCACCACCGTACCGATAGCCAGCACGAGGGCGAAGAGTGTCAGAATGTTGAGCGAGAATCCTGCTAGCGAGACGATAGCAAAGGTTCCCATCAAGGATACGATGATCGAGATAGACGGGATGATGGTGGCCTTAAAGTTCTGCAAGAAGAAGAACACCACGAGTATTACCAGAATGATGGCGATGATAAGTGTCTCGACAACGTTGCCGATGGCGGCATAGAGGAAGTCGTCGGAGGTCTCGAGTTTCACGAACTCCAGTCCTGCAGGCATGATGGGTTTCAACTCTTCGTAAAGCTTGTCGATGCGGGCGTTCACCTCGGTTGCATTAGCACCTGGAGCCTGGAATACCATGAAGATGGTACCAGGTTTGCCGCCGATGTTCGAGATGAAGTTGTAGCTCATGGCTCCAATCTCCACGTCAGCTACGTCACTCAGATGCAGCAAGTGACCACCATCGCTGGTTCGCAACACGATATCATTGAACTCCTCAATAGTCTTCAGCGTACCCTTGTATTCCATCGTATACTGGTAGTTGTTCTCCGACTGAGCACCCAATGAACCAGTGGCTGCAACGAAGCTCTGACCACCGATGGCTGCGAACACGTCGTTTGGCTCAAGTCCGTACTGCGCCATTACGTCGGGCTTCATCCAAATGCGCAGTGCATAGGTGTTACCGAGTGCCAAGACATCGCCCACACCAGTGATACGCATCAGGCGTGGTTTCAGGTTGATGTCGATATAGTTGGCCACGAAGTCGTCGTCGTACTTGCCGTCAACGCTTCTGATGGCTCCAATCTGCAGGATGTTGCTCTGCTGTTTCATCACCTGCACACCCACCTTGGTAACCTCAGCAGGCAGCAACGCTGTGGCACGGCTTACACGGTTCTGAACATTCACCGCTGCAATATCAGGATCGGTACCTTGTTTGAAATAGACCACGATGCTGACATCGCCTGATGAAGAAGCAGAACTGGTCATGTAAGTCATGTCAGGTACACCGTTGATATTCTCCTCCAGCGGTTGTACCACAGACTTCATGATAGTATTGGCATCGGCACCCGTGTAGCTTGAGATAACACGCACCGTAGGTGGCGCAATGTTCGGATATTGCTCGATAGGTAACGTCTTCATACAAATGAAGCCCACCAATGCTATCACGATAGAGATGGCACAAGCCATCACGTATTTGTTGATAAATATATTATTTTTCATTTTTCGGAATTACGATATTACGTTATTACGAAATCTCTATTTCAGAACAGGACCTTCTGTCCTTCCTGTACATTGTTGGCACCCTCTGTAACAATCTTATCGCCAACATTAAGTCCTGAAGTGATGATGACATCCTTTCCATTGCCAGTGTTTGTGGTCGTTACGGTAACAGCAGTTGCTGTACTGTCGGCTTGCACTTTATAGACCAAAGACTTATCTTGCACTCGTACCACTGCATTCTGGGGGATGACAATTACGTCCTTCTGTGAGAAAGGAAGAACCACCGTACCCTGAACACCAGAAAACAGATGGCCATCGGGATTAGGGAATGATGCCTTGGCACCCAAGGAACCCGTAGTAGCATCCACAACACCGGTCAGACTGGTGATTCGACCTTTATGGGGGTATTCTGTGCCATTTTTCATCACAAATGTCACATCTGGCAAATCTGCAATATGCTTTTCCTTGTCACTAGCCTTCATGCCCGACTGTACCTGTGTCTCGATAATTGCTTCTGTAACAGAGAACTCAGCATCCATCGTTGTGTTGCCACTGAGGATGGTCAACTGAGTCATTGGTGTCACCTGATCACCGCCACGTACAGGAATCTCACCTATGACACCTGTCACAGGAGCCTTGATGGTGCAGAACCCGAGGTTCACCTTCGCACGGTTCACTGCTGCACGAGCCTGAGATACAGATGCCTGAGCCTGTCGGTAAGTATTCTGGGAATTGTCGAGCATGTAACGGCTTACAATTTGCTTGTCAAACAGATTCTGGTTTGACTCGAATTCCAACTTTGCACTGTTCTCCTGAGCAAGTGCTGCCTGCAGATTAGCTTGCGCAGCTTCCAATTCAAGTTGCGCATTGCGCGAGTCAATCACGAACAGTGTCTGGCCCTTCTTTACTTGCTGACCCTCACTGACGCTAATCTTCATCAGCTGACCACTTACCTGTGGCATGATTGTAACGTCGGATTGACCTTTCATCTTTGCACTGAACTTTATTGGAAGTTCAATGTCAGACTTCTTCACCGTCATTGTTTCGTACGATGAGGGAACCTCTTTAGGGATGTCGAGTCCACATGAGGACACTCCGACAGTTACAGTAGCGATTGCTACAGCCCATGTCATTACTTTTTTTGTTTTCATGTCTTTTTTTGTTATTTTTGTTTTTGTTGTTTTTTTTGAGGTTATATATAATTTAGATGTGACTAATTATGCAAAGCATAATACTCACAGATACGAATTCAACAACAAAGATACGATTTTTTTTATAAAAAATATTATTCCTTCTAGAATTATCAAATATTTTAAGATTTTCTTGGTTCACTACTTCTTCGCAGTTAAGCAGTTAAACAAGTATCGTTATTCTTATCCAACATTCTTTGCCTTTTTAGAGGTCGTTTTCCAATTGGTAAGATATTCGTCTCAATCATTTAATCACAGACTACTTAACAACTTCAAAAACAAAAGAGCACAAAGGATACAGTTTGAAAAGTTAAACCACTTTTTCAAAACTCTTTGGTCCTCAGATGAAATAATATCCATCATTGAGGAAATGTTATTCTCCTGAAGGAATCAATTATTCTCTTCTTTCAGCGTAAAGAAACTGCTGCCGTCGAAGCAATGGGTACAAATCTGGCACTTGGGAAGACCAATTGCACTGACCAGGGTTTCCAGTTTACTGAACTTCAAGGAGTCGAGATTCAGGCGGCGTGCAATCTCATCCACCATACGGGTGTACTCTGGACTATCGGTGACGGTATAGGCAGAGATATTCTGAGGATTCTCTCCCTCGAAATCCTGGATGATGCGTCGTGTGACAAGCTCCAACTCAGATTTGCTGGCAGAAAAGTTGATGAAAGGACAACCATAGACCAGAGGGGGGCAGGCTATACGCATGTGAACTTCCTTGGCACCCAAATCGTGAAGGGCTTTTGTGTTATCGCGCAGTTGTGTACCACGAACGATACTGTCGTCGCAGAAAAGGACTCGTTTGTCGAGTAAGATGTCTTTGTTGGCAATCAATTTCATTTTGGCAACCAGTCGTCGCATGTCTTGATTGAAAGGCATGAAACTGCGTGGCCATGTTGGCGTGTATTTACTGATGGCTCGCATGTAGGGAACCCCATGTCCTTCTGCATATCCTACTGCCATACCTATTCCGCTGTCAGGAATTCCGCAAGCGCAATCCACTTCGGTTTTGTCTTCACGTCCCATCACTCGGCCGCATTCGTTACGAACCACTTCTACATTCTTGCCTTCGTAATTGCTGGTGGGAAATCCGTAGTAGACCCAAAGGAAACTGCAAACTTGCATTCTTTTGTTTGGTTTGCGCAGTTGTTCCATCGAATCAGAGGTGATGCGGATGATTTCTCCTGGTCCCACAAAATGGCATGTCTCATACTCCAGATTGGGGAAGGCTGTACTCTCGCTTGTCACAGCCATTGCTCCTTGCTTGCGCCCTACGACAATGGGAGTGCGTCCCCAACTATCGCGAGCAGCAATAATGCCATCTTCGGTTAACAGGAGCATGGAGCATGAACCTTTGATATTGTGATAGACATTCTCGATGCCTGAGACAAAATCCTTACCTTTTATAATAAGAAGAGCAACAAGCTCTGTGGGATTGATGCGTCCGCTGGAAAATTCGCTTAGGTGCATGTTTTCACTCAACAGTTGCTGTGCCAGTTCCTCCATGTTGTTGATCTTGGCGACCGTTACCAAGGCGAAACGCCCCAAGTGGCTATTCATTAGCATAGGTTGGGCATCGGTATCGCTGATGACTCCAATTCCGCTATTGCCCTGGAATTTTTCTATCTCAGATTCAAAGCGAGTTCTGAAGTATGTACTTTCCAGATTATGGATGCTGCGGAAGAAACCATTCTCTGAAGAATAGGTTGCCATACCGCCACGACGAGTTCCAAGATGTGATTGATAGTCTGTTCCGTAAAAGAGATCAGCAGCACAAGGTTGCTGGGAAACTGTTCCAAAGAAACCTCCCATGAGAGTGACGTTTTTGTTTAATGCCTAAAATAATGGTGCAAAGGTACTACAATTAATTTATAAATCATAGAAACAGATGCAGTTTTTCTTTAGATTTTTTTACCTGAAAGGTCGTTTTTCCCTCTCTTTTCTATACAACTGCCAGGAATTATACACATTGTGCCAGATGCTGTAGAATCCGCCTGCCAGACTTGTGATGGGTGTCAGGAAAGTATATCCCATCCAAATAGCAAAAACTGTATTCTTCTGACCAGTGGCTTGTGCAGCACTGACTTTATCGTTGTATTTGCTGCCCACCCAACGTCCCACAGAAAACTGCAAGACACAGGATGCCAAAGAAATAAGTGCTATGCAAACCTCATAGAGTAGGGGACAGTTGCTGTGGACAATGGTTTTGGTGGTGACAGCAATGGCGAGTGAAAGAGAAACGGCCCAAAGATAAAAGGGCGCATCCTTCATCCGTGTAAGCAACTCTATGGTGTGGGGAGAGATCCATCTCAACAGCATAGCAAGAAGGAAGGGACAGAACAGCAGTGGGAAGACCTTGCATATTATAAGCAGGAAACTTCGCCAAAAAGTAAAATCAGGATTGGGATGGATTAAAGGAATGATAGCAGGTACCAGGATGGCAACAGCAAGATTTATCAGAATAGTATAGGTAGTAAGGGTGCCTGCATCGCCATCAAGTTTGCTGGTTACTACAGCTGCGGCAGTAGCCGTGGGGCATATCAGGCACAACATTCCACTCTCGACAACGGTTCGCCAATGGTTATCGGGCATCTGAATAAGAATACTGCTCAGCATGCCAAAAAGTCCACACTGAAGAAGAAGTATCCATCCATGCCAAGGTTTGATCCGCAAATCCTGTGGTCTTACTTTGCAAAATGTCAGGAAGAGCATACAGAAGAGAAGCAAAGGTTGCACAACAGATACCATCTGATTCATCAGAGGTTTCCACGGGATTATATAAGGAATATGGGCAAGTGTCAGATAACTGACTGCCCCTATAATCATGCTGACTGGTAGTGTCCAGTCCTTTAGAAACTTTTTTAACTTCATTCTCCTGTCACAATCCTTGACTTGTAAACGATCCTGTTTGCAGTTGTATTCCATTACAAAGATGATGGGATGAATGCAGAATCGACATATAGCTGTTGCAAAAATACAGAAATTTTGGAATCGCAGGATAATTCCATCTGGAAAATTTTCACACCTCATTTTTTTTCTATACTTTTGTGTCGTTTTTAGGAAGTATGTGAGAAATATATACTTTTATATATAGGATTTTTTAAATGAATTTATACATACGTTTTTTTGAGAACGAGGTTCTCGTGACCAGGATAGAGGATGCCTTCGATTTCCTCAGCAGTATACCAGAAGTGGGATTTGATGAATATTTGCAGAATGACTTGCAGAAATACTTCGAGAGTGATGCCACTTATCCTAAGCGATATAAGGTCCGTAATCGTGCATATTTTATTGTCATTAAAACCAATGCATCCACTTTGGAAGAATTCAAGGCTGCCGGTTTGGCTGCTCAAGAAGCTGGAGCACGACGCAGCGATGAGCGTGCCCGTTTGCAGGATGCTCTCAATGCACGGGCTGTAGGATGGTATGATGTACAGCTCTTTTTCAAACGTGTACTGCCTGTCCCAGAAACACAGAAATTCATTTATGTGGATACAAGTTTCGGTTGTCGCGTTAAGGCTGTCAGCAAACAAGACTGCTACAATCGAGTGATTGATCATTTGAGGACTCGTGGTGACGTAGACAGTCGCAGTCAGTTCCCAAGTATCAAAGGAAAGAACTTTTCATGTGAATTCCTGGGTATGAATCCTGAATGAGACGTTTCTCTATACTTCTCTTTCTGATTCTTGCGCTTCTTCCCGTTCATCCTTGTCATGCTGACAAGAAGGACAAAAAGGAAGCAGTTCAAGTATATGTCCTGCCAGAACCGGATCCTCTGAAAGCACCCAGTGTTCCTCACATATCCGCTGCCCCCATACCACCTGTGCAGCCACACGTCATCCACCATGTGTCCACTTCATCGATTTATGGAATTGATGTTTCTCATTATCAGGGACTCATCAACTGGCAGATGGTCAAGACTGACAAGAATGCCAGTTACGTCTATATCAAAGCAACGGAAGGGGCAGGTTATGTAGATCAATATTATTTGCGCAACTTGCGTGGTGCTAAGGAGGCTGGTATTCCAGTAGGTGTATATCATTTCTTCACTCCTTCTGCCAGTGCGATGACACAGTTGAAAAATTTCTCGGATAACGTGGACCTTCGTCACCATGATCTGGCCCCCATTATTGACGTAGAAAAGCGTGGCAAAGGTTCTTTGCAGCAATTCGTTGGTCGTCTGACAATGTTTTTGGAGCAAATCGAGAAGGCGTATGGAGTACAGCCAATCATCTATACGGGACAAAACTTCTATAACGAATACTTGGCAGGTTCATTCCTCAAATATCGTTTCATGATAGCAAAATATCAAGAAGAACCTCCCGTGCTGGTAGATAATGCAAAGGTAGTCATGTGGCAGTTTACCAGTGAGGGACATGTGAATGGTATCCGCAACAATGTGGATCGCAGTGTATTCCTTGACAATTATTCGTTGAGTGATATAAAGAAATAAAGAGCAATCTTATTTTTTTTGCATCACATCATTTCGAACAGATAAATTGCCATTCTTGATTCGAATACTGCATTTTTAAGACTTTCTCTGGCTTTTATTGGAATCTTTTTCTTATAGTATCGAAAAAAAATCTTATTAACTATCTCATAATCACAAAAAAGTTGTAAATTTGCCGCGCCATTACGAGTTAATGGCATATTTCAAACCTATAAATAAAGTTTAATTAAATTATGGCAACAAAAATTAGATTACAGCGTCACGGTCGTAAAGGCTATGCTTTCTACAGCATCGTAATCGCTGATGTAAGAGCTCCACGCGATGGTAAGTTTACAGAAAAGATTGGTACTTACAATCCAAACACCAATCCTGCCACTGTAGATTTGAAATTCGATCGTGCTCTTTATTGGGTAGAGACTGGTGCTCAACCAACAGACACGGTTCGTAACATTCTGTCTAGAGAGGGTGTTTATCTGATGAAGCACCTTCGTACTGGTGTGAAGAAAGGCGCTTTTGATGAAGCTGCAGCAGAGGCTAAGTTCGCTGCATGGAAGGCTGACAAGAAAAAGGGTCTGGATGCATTAGAGGCTAAGAAAGCTGCTGACGAGAAGGCTGCTGCTGCAGCTCGCTTGAATGCAGAGAAGAAAGCCAACGAAGAGATTGCAAAGAAAGTAGCTGAAAAGTTAGCTGCTGAAGCTGCTGCTAAGGCAGAGGCTGAAGCACAAGCTGCTCAGGCTGATGCAAGTGCAGAGGCTGCTGCGGGTGAATCAACTGAAACTCCTGCAGAGGCTTAATCAATCACAAACCATATTTCAATTAGACTTTTTCCAAACAAAACAGTTGAAGGGTGCTACTGTGAAGTAGTGCCCTTCATATTTTCAGATCAAACAACCCTTGAAAGTATATTGGTTTCTTCCAAGGGTTGTTGTTATTGAACGTTAGCTTTCTTAGACTGTCAGTCTTGTTTTTTAGCACTCATACATGCTTTAACGAAATAGATGATGAGAATGCAATACATTCCCAAGGAAAGCAACTCGCTAAGGTAGTTTGCCCACCATGCATCGTAATCGAAACTAATGCCACCAAAACGCAGAGCAGCGCTGACTACTCCCATCAAAGCTCCACCGGCTATGAATCCACTGGCTATCAGGGTACCTCGCTCACCACGAGCTATGTTAAGAGCCTTGTCTTGACTACGTGTCGTTACAAACCAATGAATTGCTCCACCTACTAAAAGAGGAAGATTAAGTTCAAGGGGAATAAACATTCCCAAAGCAAAGGCCAATGCAGATACACCAAAAGCATTAAGAACAATAGCAATCAATGCGCCTATCCCATAAAGTAACCAAGGCGCCCCACTACCACTCATCAGAGGTTCGATAACAGCAGCCATTGCATTCGCTTGAGGTGCTGCCAATTGGCCGTTGGTAAATCCGTACGTCTTGTTCAATATCATAATGACACCAGCTACTGTAACAGCGCTTACCAATGTTCCTAGGAACTTCCAGGTTTCCTGCTTGCGAGGTGTACTGCCCAACCAATAACCGATCTTCAGATCTGTTACAAATCCTCCTGCCATGCTGAGAGCTGTACAAACCACACCACCCATAATCAAAGCTGCGACCATTCCACTGGTTCCACTTAAACCGATTGAAACCATGATCACACTGGCTAGAATAAGGGTCATCAATGTCATACCACTCACAGGATTGGTACCAACAATAGCAATAGCATTGGCTGCAACAGTAGTAAAGAGGAAAGTGATGACGCCCACTACAAGAATGGCAACAAGAGAGAATTTCAGATTACCACCCATAACATCCCATTGGAAGAAGAGGAAGGTTGCTATGATAGCCAGTATAACTCCAAAAGAGATAAGTTTCATTGGAAGGTCACGCTGAGTACGCTCAATTTGTGTGTTGGATTCATTCTTGCGACCAATTTCTTTTCCCGCAAGTTTGACTGCTCCTGTAATGAGACTCCAACTCTTGATGATTCCAATGATACCAGCCATAGCAATACCTCCAATGCCAATGCTTTTTGCATATTTGAAGATGTCTTCAGCAGATGCAACTGCTGCAGTTACACCTTCCTGGACTTCGATGTTGGGAAAGAGTAGGGCAATGCCTGGTATGATGACCCACCATACAAGCATAGATCCACAGCAGATGATGAATGCATATTTCAGACCAACTATATACCCCATGCCAAGTACTGCTGCTCCTGTGTTGCATTTCAAAACAAGTTTTGCTTTCTCTGCGATTGTGTCCCCCCAAACCAGAGCACGGCTAGTGAAATTCTCGTTCCACAATCCAAAGGTTGCGATGACAAAGTCATATAGTCCACCCAAAATACCTGCAATTAGAAGTGGCTTTGCCTGATCACCTCCTTTAGCACCATTCACAAGAACTTGAGTGCTGGCTGTCGCTTCTGGGAACGGGTATTTTCCATGCATATCCTTCACGAAATATTTTCTGAAGGGAATTAACAACAGGATGCCAAGAATACCGCCCAAGCAACTTGCCATGAAGACTTCGAAGAAATTGACGGTCATTTCAGGATATTTTGCTTGGAGGATGTAGAGAGCAGGTAAAGTAAAGATTGCACCAGCAACAATAACACCAGAACAGGCGCCAATACTTTGGATAATAACATTCTCACCAAGAGAGTTCTTTCGCTTTGTGGCACTACTAACTCCAACCGCAATGATGGTGATTGGAATTGCGGCTTCAAATACCTGACCCACCTTCAGCCCTAAATATGCGGCAGCAGCACTGAAGATTATAGCCATCAGTATTCCCCAACAAACAGACCACAGATTCACTTCACGTGGATTGCTGCCTTTTGGCATAAGAGGTTCGTATTCCTCACCTGTCTTCAACTCGCGAAATGCATTTTCAGGGAGTTGACTCTTGAATTCTTGTTCTTCCATATAAATTGTTTTTTATTATATTCGATAAAAAGACATGTATACACCTAAAAATGCATCGTTTATTTCTTGTCTAATTGAATAAGAGCATACGCATAAGCACCAAGCTGGATAGCTCGACTGGCACCCAGTTGACTGATAGTGACGCCAATCTTACGATCAGACATGTATGGAACTTGTTCTGATGTTCCAGGAATACATACCAGTTGAGTATTGTCTTGGAAAAATGTCTTGCGGTCTTCTTCATCGAGAAGATTATAGACAGACATCTGCAGACATGGAAAGCAGTTACCTCCAAAAGTCCCTAACGTAGCACGTAACTCTTCCATAACGCCTGGCATAATATAGCGATGATTGTTGGCAACTCCGCCACCAAATACGACCATTCCGTCAATCATCATCAAGGCATTTGCGATGGATGCTCCTGCCATACGTCCTAATTCACGAAATGATTCCTTGGCAGCATTCTGTTGTATAGGATCGGGACTGCTCTCTGCAATCTGATAGAGATCTTTCGGTGTAAGTGATGGATCAGGATCACCTCCCAATTCACGGAACACACGCATTACGGCACGAATACTTACACTTTCCTCCACTATCAAATCTGGATATTTTAAGTTTCGCATACACCATATATCTCCACCACATCCATTGTCTCCAGTAAGCAAGATGTTGTCATTAATAACCACTCCTGCACCAAATCCAGTTCCTAATGTCAGTCCCAACAGGTTATGATACTGCTTTTGACTTCCTGCATCCTGCAATTCCTTATTGATCTGAGGTAAAGTACCTGCTAATGCTTCACCATAAGCAAAGAGATTACCATCATTATTTATATAAACAGGTATTCCGAAATGATGCGACAAATAAGGTCCAAGTGCAATTCCCCCACGAAAAGCAGGCAAATTGGGTAAATCGCCTATCACGCCATGTTCGTAATCGGCAGGACCAGGAAATGCAAAGCTGATAGCAACAGGATCCTCAGGAAGCTGGATCTTAACAGCAGAGAATCCTTTCACTAAGGTTTGGATACAGAGATTGAGATCGTTTGGTTCAGCAGGAAGTTTATAGGGCTCAATAATCTCTTGGCAACTTTGAACTGCTCCGAATACAAAATTCGTTCCTCCTGCATCCAGGGTAAGAACGATTCTTCTATCATACTCGTACATTGCTTCGTTATGGTTAATAGTTAATTAATTAAGGTATTTATCCAAATTTCTGAGTTTTTGTATGCACTTAAATCCTCACAGAAGCTTTAATAGTCACGCATTCTTTTGTATCGCGATATGGACGGATTGTATAGTGACCAATGGAAGCAGGGATAATGAACGTCTCTGCATAATGGACAACAAATGGGGCGAATGCAGATGTGGGACTTTCGACAATAGCCTCCTCGCCTTCAAGCAGATTCAAGACGTTCACGCTATTTAAGGTATAATGATGAACGGGAACTGAGAAACGATGACGTCGTGTCTCGATGAATTCGTTGGGATGAAGACCTGTCTTTTCTTCTATCCATCCTTCACCACTATCAATAGTCTTTACATGATTGACCAGATTCTGCATCACATACGGAGTGGTACGATTCCACTGGATAACATGACTCCCACGTTCCACATTGATTGGACGGGGTTTGCCATCAAGACCTAACCGTTGCCAATCCCAGAGCTTGAAAGTGAAGATATTGGGTGTACTGCTTATCTCCAAAACCATGCTGCCTGCTCCTGAACAATGAATGGTTCCACTTGGAATGAGGAAATGATCATGTTTCTTGGCAGCAATCTTGTTTACATATTTGTCTGCATCGAATACAATCTCCCCCTTTTGGGCCGCACGTAAATCGTGCAACATGTCATCTGGATTGATTCCTTCGCGTAATCCAAGATATACATACGCTTCTGGAGTGGCATCTAAGAGATAGTAACTCTCATCTTGCGTGTAGTACATGCCAAAGTTTTCGCGAATGAATTGGTTGGTAGGATGAACTTGCAGACTGAGATTACCTCCCCCAATTGTATCAAGGAAGTCGAATCTTATGGGAAAATCCTGTCCGAATCGAGCCCATACAGGTTCACCCAAAAGTGTTTTGCTGTCGTATAGCAGGAGGTCTTGAGACGGCAATTCGAAAAGTTCATCCTGAACAGACAGGTACAGGCTGTTCTCTTCAGGTACACAATCAAAACACCAGCCATAGTTGGCTACTGACCGATCCAGATCACAAACGTCTTTCATCCATTGTCCTCCCCAAGGTGCAGGATCAAAGAATGGAACCACACGGAAAGGAGAATGCAACGTCTGCTGAAGTCCATGCAGGAAAGATTGTCCACTTATCATCAAAGGCTGATCTGCATGGTGTGTGTCTATCCACCAGCTGACATGTGGCATAAGCTGGGACTTATGTCGGTCAAGTATGCGCCAATCGTTGAAATAACCACGTTTGTATTGGATACTGGGAGCATCCTCATGATTATCTACTCCAAGAGCTTTCACCTCATGACGTCGGAATCGCATTTGAGTCTCCCAACGAGCCATATCCACATAAACAATCAAAGCATCATCAGGAGCAACCAGTGCAGCACCACTTCCCATGATAACACGTGGATGATGGAGGCGAGCTTGTTTCAATGAAGAAGAGTTAAAATAGTCCTCCAGTTGGAGGCGGGTAACATAACCAAAGAGTACGTCGTCCGTCATAAACTCTTCCGTCATCTGGACGATCTCTTTTTCAGGTTTCATCAAAGAACGTGTGTTCAACACGTCGCCAAATTGTTTCTTTAATGCCTGTTCTACTTCATCCTCATAGACTCCTGTATATAATTCTACTACCAGTGTTTGGTTGGGAGCTAATTCACCAGAGAGTTTTTCGAGAATACTGTTCCATCCTCGAAGAACTTCTCCTGCGACTTTTGTGGCTGGATATTTATCGTAATTGGATCTACGACTCATTGGGATGAGATATGAGTTTATTTCAATTCTGCTTGTTTCACAACATCCATGTCACCATAATCCAGATTCTCTCCTGCCATACCCCATATGAAGATATAGTTGCTGGTGCCTGCTCCTGCATGGATAGACCATTCTGGAGAGATGACAGCTTGTTCGTTATGGAGCCAGATAGGACGAGTTTCTTGAGGTTCGCCCATGAAATGGCATACAGCTTGTCCCTCAGGAACATTGAAGTAGAAATAGGTTTCCATACGGCGAGCATGGGTGTGGGCAGGCATCGTATTCCACACACTTCCAGGCTTCAGTTCCGTCATACCCATCTGTAATTGACAAGTCTTTACAACCTTCTGAACTATAAGACGATTGATGACACGGTCATTGGATTCCTCGAGTGAACCAGCTTTCAACACGTCTGCCTCCTTTAAGGTAATCTTTTTGGTGGGATACGAGGTATGAGCTGTAGCGCTGTTAAAATAGAAGTGGGCAGGATTTTTTGCATCCACACTGGAGAAATAAACTTCATGTTCTCCGCTTCCTACGTAGAGAGCCTCCTTGTTCTTGAGTTCATACTCCTCATTACCAACCTTGACTTTACCTGTTCCGCCCACATTGATGATACCAATCTCTCGACGATGGAGGAAATTAGGAGCTTTCAGATAATCAATTGTTTCCAGCTGAAGAACTTTACTAACTGGCATTGCTCCGCCAACGATGAAACGATCGTGAATAGAGTAAACCAGATTGATGGAATCAGGAGAGAAGACCTTCTCGACAGCGAATTGTTTCCTCAAACGAGAAGTATCATAAGTCTTCACGTCTTCAGGATGAGTAGCATAGCGCAACTCGTAGTTAGTATGTTTCTGTGCCATAGTGATAGTTGATGCTAATATTGCACCAATAAATAATGATTTCTTTTTCATTGATTGTTGTATGAATTTATTCTTTTATAATTCCAACGGATAAGACCTGCCAAAATCAGGAGGCTTAAGAAAATGCCCACAATGCCCTTGAAAGAAGCAAAGAGATGATAAGTAACCCAACAAAGAATACTGGATGCGAAATCAAGGGCCGCGCCTGAACTGAATCCATCAGGGATGCGAACAGATGCATCTTCAGGATATTGCTCAGAAACGAAATTGGCAGCCAGCGTGAAAGCCTCTGCAATATTTGTAACGAAATAGAGACCTACTATTAGAGCTACAAGTCCTATGATATATGTCTTGACAACATTTCCCTTGGTAATCGGAAGTACTACAGGAAAGAGATAGAAGATACCTGCCAAAGATGCAAGAGGAAGAAATTTGTTTCCTGGAAGGATGACTGCCAATAAGAGGATGGTTGGGATGAGGAGCAAAGAGACAACCAACGTCGTAGGATGCCCAATAACGAGTGCAGGACTCATACCAATATGAAGCTTCACACGATCCCCAAAGTGACGGGCAATCATCTTCTTTGTGGCATCAGAGATGGGAACAAGTCCGTCGATGAAGAGGCGAGTAATGCGAGGGATAAGTTCCATGACAGCACCAATCTTCACACCAAGAATCAATACATCTTTTATATTATAGCCAGCCAAAACACCAATAGCGCATCCAACAATTACGCCTAAAAAGAGAGGTTCGCCCAAGATGCCAAACTTCTTCTTGAGACCTTCTGCATCGATGTCAAGTTTGTTAAAGAATGGAATATGGTCTAAAATCTTGTTGATACAGACTGCAAATGGAACGAATCCTTGGCAGAATGGCTGAGGAATAGAGATGCCGTCCATTCCCTCGTAGTAAATCTGGAACTTATCTGCAGTTCTGTCTGCCATGATGAGAGTAATCATGTAGCAGAAAATTGCTGCATCAAACCCATAGACAAGACTGTCAGTAGCAAAATATACGATCGAACCAACAAAAGCGAAATGCCAATAGTTCCATAAATCAATATTTACTGTACGTGTTGTTCGAGTGAAAAGCATCAGCAGATTGATGGCAAGACAAACTGGGATGATGAAGGCTCCTACAGCTGTGTTGTATGCTACGGAAGCTGCTGCTGGCCAACCCATATCAAAGATTTCCAACTGCAATCCGTAGTCTTTGATCACCTTGTCCAAGGCGGGACCCATACTGCTGGTGAGTAATCCTGTTACAACACTTAGCCCAACAAATCCGACTCCAACATAAAGGCCGCTAAGTAAAGCTTTGCCAAACTTGATGCGTAAACACAGACCCAGGATGGTGAAAATGATAGGCATCATGACTGATGCGCCCAATCCTATGATGTAAGTAAATATATTCTCCATTATGTCAATTAATAAATCGGAATATGTGAACTTTGACAGAAAATCACTTATTTAGGTTGCTTTCCAATGTATGCAAGGATTCCTCCATCTACATACAGGATGTGTCCATTCACAAAATTACTGGCATCGCTTGCTAAGAATACTGCTGGACCTTCAAGATCCTCTGTAGTACCCCAACGCGCAGCAGGTGTTTTTGAAACAATGAAACTATCAAAAGGATGACGACTCCCATCAGGTTGACGCTCTCGCAAAGGAGCAGTCTGAGGTGTGGCGATATAGCCTGGCCCTATGCCGTTGCATTGGATGTTGTATTCTCCATACTCAGATGCGATGTTTCGAGTCAACATCTTCAACCCGCCTTTTGCTGCTGCATAAGCAGATACTGTTTCGCGCCCCAGTTCGCTCATCATGGAACAGATGTTGATGATCTTGCCGTGTCCCTTTGTAATCATTCCAGGAATGACTGCTTTGCTGACAATAAAGGGAGCAGTTAAGTCAATATCGATGACCTGTTTGTATTCATCCACACTCATTTCCGTCATGGGGATTCGCTTAATGATGCCTGCATTATTGACCAGAATGTCGATAATACCCATTCTTTGCTTGATGTCTTCCACCATGTGCTGCACTTGTTCTTCACTTGTCACATCGCAGATGTAGCCTAAGGCATCGATGCCTAATGCTTGGTAATCTGAAAGGGCTTGATTCAAATGTTCTTCGCTACGACAGTTGAAAGCTATCCGTGCTCCAGCTTGAGCAAGTGCCTTCGCAATTGCAAAACCAATGCCATAAGAACCACCTGTTACCAGAGCAACCTTATCTTTAAGAGAGAAGTTAACCATATTTTTTCCTGATGTGTATTTTTTATGTTCAATTATACCTTATTGACTATATTGCATCAAAGGGCGCAATCCTCGATTTCGAAGAAGGCGCCCTTTGACATGTTTGAGTTATAGTTTATGTTTTACTATTACTTTAGGATGTCCAATTCACGGAACACTTTCTTCAGTTTTTCAACAGATTCGTCAACCTGAGCATTTGTGTGGGTAGCCATCAACGCATAGCGTACCAGTGTGTCCTGAGGAGCACAAGCGGGGGGAATGACGGGATTGATAAACACGCCCTCGTTGAATGCTTTGGCGACAGCCATGAAAGTCTTGTCTGTATCACGAACATACAGGGGAATGATTGGACTCTCTGTGTCGCCAATCTCGAAGCCTTCCTCGCGGAAACGCTTCAGGGCATAATTGGTGACGTTCCACAAAGCCTCGATCCGCTCAGGCTCGTTCTGGATGATATGAAGAGCCTCGCGAGCGCATGCTGTGGCGGCTGGCGTAGAACTTGCGCTGAAGATGTACGTGCGAACCGTATGGCGCAGCCAATTGATAACGCTGCTGTCAGCTGCGATAAAGCCACCAATGGAAGCCAGACTCTTGGAGAACGTACCCATGATGAGGTCGATGTCCTTTGTCAATCCAAAGTGGTCGCAGACACCACGTCCTTGACGTCCAAAGACACCTAGTCCGTGAGCCTCATCCACCATGATGGTAGCATTGTACTTCTTCTTCAATTCAACGATTTGAGGCAGTTTGCACAAGTCGCCTTCCATGCTGAAGACGCCATCGACAACAATCAGTTTGACTCTGTCTGGCTCACACTTCTGGAGTTGTTTCTCCAGATCCTCCATATCGTTATGCCTATACTTGAACTGGGTGGCGAAACTGAGTCGGCGGCCATCCACGATACTTGCATGGTCGCGATCGTCGCAGATGACATAATCGTTGCGATCGACCAGCTGACTGATAACACCACTATTGACTGTGAATCCGGTAGCAAAACACAAAGCTTCTTCTTTGCCTACGAATTCTGCCAATTCCTTTTCCAGCTGCACATGTATATCGAGGGTTCCGTTGAGGAAACGGCTTCCTGCGCATCCGCTGCCGTATTTCTTCATGGCAGCAATACCTGCATCAATCACTCGCTGGTCACCTGTCAAACCTGTATAAGCATTCGAACCGAACATGAGGACTCTGCGTCCCTCCATCATTACTTCGGTTCCCTGTTTTCCTTCTATTTCTCTGAAATAAGGATAGATACCTTGCTTCATGAATTCCTGAGGCAAAGTATACTTAGCACATTTCTCTTGTAGTAATCCCATCTCTTTTTTTTAATTGTCCAATGTTTGGATTCCTCACTAAATTTTGGCAAAGGTAGTCATTTTTTGTGAATATTATAAGCAAACTGCTAAAAAACTTCAATTTTTGACTTCTTTGGAAGTCCAACAATGCATTCTTAATGAAAAAGCAGTACATTTGTAGTACAAAATGGCAGAAAAGAAAAAAGTCTGGTTCATCATCAATCCCATTTCGGGTACGGCTGGCAAGGAACATATTGTTCAGCTGATACCTGATTACATGAATCCTAAACGCTTTGATTATTCCATCAAGTATACAAAGAGGAAAGGACATGCTGCTGAATATACTCGAAGGGCTATCAAGCAGGGAGTCGATGTGGTAGTGGCCGTGGGAGGTGATGGGACCGTCAACGAGGTGGCACGTTCGCTGGTTCATACGGAAACGGCGTTGGGCATCATTCCATGTGGGAGCGGAAACGGCTTGGCTCGTCATCTTTTCATACCCATGAATCCAGAAGGAGCATTGCAAGTGCTTGCGGATTGTAATGTCAAGTCATTGGATTATGGAACAATAAATGACACTCCTTTCTTCTGCACATGTGGGGTAGGGTTTGATGCCTTCGTGAGCAGTAAGTTTGCAGAAAGTGGACGGCGTGGACTTTTGTCCTATATCGAGAACACCCTTAAGGAAGGGCTGAAGTACAAACCAGACACTTACGAGATAGAGATTGATGGCGAGACGCAAACCTACAAAGCCTTCCTGATTGCTTGTGCTAATGCGAGCCAATACGGCAACAATGTCTTCATAGCACCAGCAGCGAGCATGAGCGACGGACTTATGGATGTGACCATCATGGAACCCTTTAATGTCCTGGAAGCTCCAGCGATTGCCATTCAGCTTTTCAACAAGACAATCAATCAGAACAGTCGTATCAAGACCTTCAAGTGCAGCCACCTGAAGATCCATCGTTCAGAACCTGGCGTGATCCACTATGACGGTGATCCCAAGCATGAAGGGACAGACATTGAGGTCTCGCTGATTCCTCATGGAGTAAAGATGGTTGTGAACGACAACGAGCAGCTTTTGCTTCCTCCTTTGCTACGCGCTTTCAGCGACCTTTATAATGGATGGAATGATGAATTGAACAACATCCGCCAGGACTTGCAAGACCGCCAGCGCAAGATCAGCATTATCAACAAGGAACTCCTGAGAAAGTTAAGACCCAGGAAATAAGGATTCTCCAGCCTTCTGTCTTCCTGCAACTCTAAAAGTCACATTTTCTTCTTTCCTGTCGAGACACTAATCGTGTTCAAAATCTCAACGTGTTGACTTTGCGGAATCAACGTGTTGAGTCAGCCATTTCAACGTGTTGTCTTTGCGGATTCAACACGTTGAGTTTTTTCTTTCATCAAGTGAGGGGAATCTTCAGCAAAGTTGTCACAAAATAAGACGAAGTGCCTCTCACGAGACACTCCGCCCATCTTTTTGCCAAATAAAAACATTAATCACATAAACACAGTTATTTCAATAATATCCTTAATCATGTGTAGTGAAATGATTTCAAAGGTTTTACCTACCTCTGCCACCTCTTCCACCGCTGTGACTTCCGCCACCCATTGATCCACCTCCGCTGCGAGTGCTTCCACCGCCAAAGGAACTTCCTCTGCTACCCATTGATGAACCGCCTCTGGTTCCCATCGATGATCCACCTCTGCTACCTATTGAGCTACCTCTGCTGCTCATGGATGAACTGCTTCTTCCACTTATCGAGGAACCTCCTCTGCCGCTTATGGATGAACTACTTCTGCTGCTATGATTCTGGTAACTGCGAGCGCTGCTGCCACGATTGACATCAACAGGTGTACGCGTACTGCTGTAATTAAAGGAGTTTCCATTACGGCTTTGCCTTCCTTGATAGGATCTTCCGGCTGACCTTTCGCTGGAACTCCCACGCGAGATGCTTTGGCTTCTGGTGATGTCCCTGTTTCCATAAGCTGAATGGCCTCGAGAACTTCCGCTGCGTGTTGAGTTGCTCTGCTCCATCTGCCCATTGTGACTCTCGCCTCCAGGTCTCATCTCATGATTCTGATCAGAATTTCCTCGACGGTTCATCTCGCCATATCCCTGGCGGTTACTGTTGCCGCTGCGTCCACCTCTGTGGGTGATCTGGCCACCTCTCATTTCGCCACCAATACGTGGGGCACCCATACCTGGCGTACGGGTGATGGCGCCACGATCGTGGCCACGCAATCCACCTCTCCAGTGGGGACGTCGATCGGAATAGAATCCGTGGTCGTGGAAGTACAAGTGACTGTGTCCACCACGATAGTGCAAGTATACGTGTGGCCTGTCATAAAAGAAGTAATGGCGATCATAAATTCTATAGATGGGGAAGAACCACGCGTTAGCCCGCCATAATACAGGGCGCAGGAAATAGTCAGCTCCTATGAAAAGACTCCATTGCCAGTCGTAGAGGATGGCACGAAGATCAGCTGCACGCCAGTCAAGATACTGTCCAGCAATATCGTCGGCTGTGTTCAGGCTCATCAGATAATCCAAATTGATCTCATATGCGTCATTATACTGCTGATCGTTCAGATTCAACTCGTATGCCATCTTGTCAGTCAGGTACAGAGCTTCTTCGCGAGCCATTTCGTAAGACATTGCTTTGGCACCCGTCCAGGCTGCCAACACCATTGTTAAAGAAATGAGTAAACGTTTCATAATTCCAATCATTAAAAGTTTTTTTCTGCTGCAAAGGTAGTGATTGGAAATAGGGCAGGAAAGTGGATTTTCCCTAAAGTGTAGTGGGAATTTTCCTATTGTGTCTCTTTGCTACAACTGACACTGGAATCTGAAGTATTGCTGGAACAGGTCACCAAGTTCTACTGGATGGTCGAAAAGTCCAAAAACGCTGCTCCCACTTCCACTCATTGCTGCATACGTGGCTCCCATTTCATACAGTTCATCGCGTATGTCTTTCACTCTGGGATGACGAGGGAAAACGCTGGTTTCAAAGTCATTCAGAATTCTCTCTCTCCACATGTTTACGTCTTCGTTAACAAGCTGAATCAGACTGGTGTTAGGTCGTTTCGGTTTAATTAAAGAATAAGCCTCTTTTGTGGAAACAAAATCATCAGGTTTAATCAGCACAAAATGCCATCCGCTCAAACTTAATTCGATGGGAGTGAAAAGATTTCCGATCCCTTCAGCGAAGACTGGTTTGTTTTGAATGAACACAGCACAATCAGCGCCCAATCTGGATATCCATTGCTCCATCTCTTTTACAGTTAAGCCCAGAGAAAACATTTCGTTGAGCATCTTTAGCATGAAGGCTGCATCGCTGCTGCCTCCACCCAAACCAGCTCCGCTAGGGATGTTTTTCTTGAGAGTGATACGAAGGGGGGGAATCACTCTTCCCTCCTCGCGCAACAACTGAAGAACACGCATCACCAGATTGTTCATGGGGTTGCCGTCCACAGGAATCCCTTCCAGGAAGAACTCGTCCTTATCAGCTGTTTCAAGCGTCAGTTCATCGCATAGTGGGATGGGGTAGAAAACAGTTTCCAGGTTGTGGTATCCGTCAGGTCTGCGGCTCACTACTCTTAGTCCCAAGTTGATTTTGGAATTTGGCTGTGTTGTCAGTTTTGTCATATCCTATTTAATAATGAATAGCTACCTTTCTTCCAACACAAAGTTATTAAATAATGATGATGTGTGGATTCATCCATGTTTAAAAAGTGTTAAACGGGCATATACCACTCCTCTTGATTAGGTATAGTGGAAAAAAATCCATACCTTTGTATACTTAAATTCGAAGACCTCTCTTCAACGTGAGGCTTTTTTGCATGAAAGGAGTTATACAACATCTTGGTACTGTGGAAAGTGTAAGTGCAGGACACGTTGTCGTTCGTGTTTTGCAATCTTCGGCTTGTGGCAGTTGCGCTGCAGCAGAATTGTGCAGAAGCAGTGAGTCCAAGGAAAAATTGATTGACGTATATGGCTCTTACCCAACTCTGCAAGTGGGGCAAAAAGTAATGGTGGAGGGTAAGGTCAGACAAGGCCTGAAAGCTGCCATGTATGCATATTTCATTCCACTTGTCCTGATGGCTGCCACTCTGTTTGCGGCCATGTATCTGACTGGCAACGATGCGTTTTCCGCGTTAATATCTCTCCTTGTGGTAGCTCTGTATTTCATTGGGCTCTACTTGATGAGGAAACGCTTATCTGAAAAATTCTCATTTAAAATATCAAATTTCAAAAACTAACTTGTAATGAATGTAATTCTAATTGCAGTAATTGTGCTGGGATTGATAGGACTTATCGCTGCGGTGGTCCTGTTTATCATTTCGCACAAATTTGCTGTACATGAAGATCCTCGCATTGGCGAAGTGTCGGCTGTCTTGCCGCAAGCTAATTGCGGAGGATGTGGCTATCCAGGCTGTTCTGGCTTTGCCGTTGCATGTGTGAATGCTGCTGATGGGGGAAGCCTTGAAGGTAAGTTGTGCCCTGTTGGCGGTACTCCTGTGATGGAAAAGGTGGCTGGTATTCTTGGCATGGCTGTTGAGGTTGGTGCACCTAAGGTTGCCGTTGTCAGGTGTAATGGAACATGTGAGATGCGTCCACGCATTGCTGAATTTGATGGAGCGCTCAGTTGTCGAGTCCTCAACATGACAGGCTTGGGTGAGACAGGCTGTGGATATGGCTGTCTTGGATGTGGCGACTGTGTTCGCGCATGCAAATTCGACGCCATCCATATGAATCCAGAGACAGGTCTCCCTGAGGTCGACGAAGAGAAATGTACAGCTTGTGGCGCATGCTCCAAGGCATGTCCTCGTGGCATCATCGAGATTCGCCTGAAAGGTCTGAAGAATCGACGCGTCGTTGTTCTGTGCAACAATAAGGACAAAGGTGCAGTTGCCAACAAAGCATGCAAGGCTTCTTGTATTGGATGCGGCAAGTGTGTGACTGTATGTAAATTCGAGGCCATCCATGTGGAGAACAATCTTGCTTACATTAACCCTGAGGCTTGCAAGCTGTGCCGTAAGTGTGAAGAAGTTTGTCCTAAGCAAGCGATTCATGCAATCAATTTCCCACCACGCAAGCCCAAACCAGTTGAAGATTCTGCTCCACAAGTGAAGACAGAGGTGACATCTGCTGTTAAGCCTGCGGTTGAAGGTGAGCCCAAGCCAGCAGTTGCCGCATCTTCTGATTCCCAAAATTCAAATCAACAACCATAATTTACAGTAGAAAATATGAAAACTTTTAAGATAGGTGGTGTACATCCTGCAGAGAACAAATTGTCTGCGGCCAGTCCCATTCGTGAGGCAGGCCTTCCCAAGCAGGCAGTTTTCAGTATGTGCCAGCACATTGGTGCTCCCGCCAAGCCTGTTGTAAAGCGTGGCGATGTTGTGAAGGTTGGTACGTTGCTTGGTGAGGCTGGCGGATTTGTCAGCGCTCCTATATATAGTAGTGTTAGTGGTAAGGTAACCAAAGTGGATGTCGCTCTGGATGCAAGCGGAACACGTCGCCCTGCTGTCTATGTCGACGTAGATGGCGACGAATGGGAAGAAAGCATCGATCGCACCCCTGATCTGGTGAAACTCTCAGACCGTCCAAATCTGGACAGCAAGACAATCATTGAGAAGATCAAGAATGCAGGAATTGTTGGTATGGGTGGCGCAACTTTCCCCTGCCATGTCAAGCTGTCGCCCCCTCCTGGCTGCAAAGCTGAATGCGTCATCATTAATGCTGTCGAATGCGAACCTTATCTGACAGCTGATCATCGTCTTATGCTGGAACATCCTGATGAGATTCTTGTTGGTGTGGACCTGATTATGAAAGCTGTTGACGTCACTAAGGGTTACATTGGAATTGAAAACAATAAGCCTGATGCTATTGCCCTGATGAAAGAGAAGGCTCAAGCATATCCCAACATCGAGGTTGTACCTCTGAAAGTGAAATATCCCCAAGGAGGTGAGAAACAACTTATTGAAGCTGTGGTGAATCGTCAGGTTCCAGCTCCTCCTGCAATTCCTATCAACGTAGGTGCGATAGTGCAGAATGTTGGCACAGCGTTTGCAATCTATCAGGCTGTCATGAAGAACAAGCCCTTGATAGATCGTGTTATCACTGTGACAGGAAAGAGTGTTAAACAGCCCAGCAATCTCCTTGCACGTTTGGGTACTCCCTTCCAGCAACTGATTGACGAGTGTGGAGGTCTGCCTGAGGATACGGGCAAAGTCATTGGTGGAGGTCCCATGATGGGTAAAGCGCTTCTAAGTCTGGAAGTACCTATGACGAAAGGAAGCAGTGGACTTCTTATCATGAACGAGAAGGAGGCACGTCGCAGCGAGCCAAATCCCTGTATCCGTTGCGCTAAGTGCGTGAGTGCCTGTCCGATGGGACTCGAGCCATATCTGCTTAGTACGCTTTCAGACTTGCAAGACTGGGAGAAAGTTGAAGCAAATGATGTGACGAGTTGCATCGAGTGTGGCAGTTGTCAGTTTACATGCCCCAGCAATCGTCCTTTATTGGATATGATTCGTGTTGGCAAGACAACAGTAATGGGAATTATTCGCAACCGTTCCGCCAAAAAGTAACCATAGTAAATAATAACAATTTGTATATATGAAACCTATTATATCACTTTCACCTCATGTTCATGGCGGCGATTCCGTTCAGAAGAACATGTATGGTGTGTGCATTGCATTGTTGCCTGCCCTGTTGGCCAGCCTCTGGTTCTTTGGTTTAGGAGCAGCCATCGTACTTGTCACTTCTGTGATATCCTGTGTCTTCTTCGAGTGGTCGATAACCAAATTCCTACTGAAGCGTGAGCGGACCACAATTACTAATGGAAGTGCTATCCTGACGGGCTTGCTTTTGGGATTCAACCTTCCCAGCAATCTGCCAATTTGGATTATCATCATTGGCGCTTTGGCAGCTATTGGAATTGGAAAGATGACTTTTGGAGGTTTGGGATGCAATCCCTTCAATCCTGCCCTTGTAGGTCGTGTATTTCTTTTGATAAGTTTTCCTGCCCAGATGACTATCTGGCCTAGAGTGAACCAGCGTATTGCTTATGTTGATGCAGAGACGGCTGCTACACCTTTGAGTGTGATGCAGCGTGCCATTGCAGAAGGTGACCCTGGTATCCTGTCAGAACTGCCCTCCCTTAAGGAAATGCTCATTGGAGCAACAGGTGGTTCTTTGGGTGAGGTCAGTGCAATCTGCTTGCTCCTTGGCTGTCTGTTCCTTCTTTGGAAGAAGATAATCACTTGGCATATTCCTGTAAGCATTCTAGGTACTGTTGCATTATTGGCTTGTGTCATGAATGTATGCAGTCCTGTTTATGCCAATCCTTTGCAGGTGTTGATGAGTGGTGGCTTGATACTTGGAGCTTGCTACATGGCTACAGATTATGCCACATCACCCATGACTCATCGTGGTCAGTTGATTTATGGTGTTGCTATTGGTGTACTGACAGTCGTTATCCGCAATTGGGGATCGTATCCAGAGGGTATGTCATTTGCCATTCTCATCATGAATGGATTTACACCTCTTATAAATATGTATTGTAAACCTAAAAGATTTGGGGAGGTAACAGCAAAATGAAAAAACTGAAATCTACATGGTATAATATGGCGGGTACCCTCACCTTAATCTCTGTTGTGGCAGGTGCATCACTTGCATCAGTCAATGAGATGACGAAAGGGCCCATCGAGCTTATCAAGCAGCAGACCTTGGAGAGTGGTATACGTGCTGTGCTCAACAGCAATGATTTGCAGGTTCAAGCCATTGATTCTCTTCAGGAAGGAAGTGTCATCATTTATCGCACAGACAAAGGCAATGCTGTTCAAGCTACTGATGCGAATGCTTTTGGCGGTAACCTGACCGTTTTAGTAGGTTTTGCTGGCGATGGTACCATTCAAGGATACCAGGTGCTTGAGACCAGCGAGACACCAGGTTTGGGTGCCAAGGCCAGTTTCTGGTTCAAAGAAGGGAAAGGTTCCATCTTGGGCAAGAATCCCTCGAAAAACAATCTGACTGTCAGCAAGGACGGTGGCGAGGTAGATGCCATTACAGCATCCACCATCACGAGTCGTGCTTTCTTGCGCTGTGTGAATGCTGCCTACGAGGCTTTGAGCGTTTCTGCTGATGCTGAGAGTGGTGCCACCAAACAGGCTAATAGTAATTAATCTAAAAGAGGAAAAATCTATGAAATACTTGAAAGTCTTATTAAACGGTATTGTCAAAGAGAATCCTACCTTTGTGTTGTTGCTTGGTATGTGTCCCACTCTTGGTACAACCAGCAGTGCCATAAATGGTATGTCGATGGGATTGGCCACTACGGCTGTCCTGGTTTTCTCAAATCTCATCATATCATGTCTCAAGAACCTGATTCCTGATTCTGTACGCATTCCCTCGTTCATCGTGGTAATTGCCTCTCTTGTAACCATTCTCCAGATGGTTCTTCAGGCGTATGTACCCAGCGTGTACGAAGCTTTGGGCCTTTTCATCCCTTTGATTGTGGTGAACTGTATCATTCTTGGGCGAGCTGAGGCGTATGCTGCTAAGAATGGGCCCATCAGAAGTATCTTCGATGGACTTGGGATGGGACTTGGTTTCACTATTGCCCTGACCCTTTTGGGCGCTTGTCGCGAGGTGCTTGGAACAGGAAAGATTTTCTCTATGACCGTTTTTCCAGAGAACTACGGCGCTTTGCTCTTCGTTTTGGCTCCTGGAGCATTTATCGTGTTAGGTTATCTGATTGCTATTGTTAACAAGTTAAGGAAGGCATAATTATGGCATATATACTTATTTTCATCACGGCAATATTTGTCAATAATGTCGTTTTCTCCCAGTTCCTGGGCATTTGTCCATTCCTGGGTGTCAGCAAGAAAGTGGAATCCGCTCTTGGTATGGGAGCCGCAGTCGCCTTTGTGCTCACATTGGCCACCATCGTGACGTACCTTATTCAAAAGTATGTCCTGATAGCTTTTGGCTTGGAGTATCTCCAGACCATCGCGTTCATCCTGGTCATCGCAGCTCTTGTTCAGATGGTGGAAATCATTCTCAAGAAGTCTGCTCCAGCGCTTTATCAGGCTTTGGGAGTCTTCCTGCCCTTGATTACCACGAATTGCTGCATATTGGGTGTTGCTATCCTTGTGGCTAATGGAACGTATTCAACCCAAGGTCTTGAACCCAATCTGCTGACTGGCGTAGTCTATGCTTTCAGTACGGCGCTTGGTTTTGCGCTGGCTCTCATCGTGTTCTCTGCCATCCGCGAACAGCTCGACCTGATGCCTGTCCCCAAAATCATGCGTGGCACCAGCATCGCACTGGTTGTGGCAGGACTGCTTGCAATGGCCTTCATGGGCTTTAGCGGAGTAGACAATGGCCTGAGCAAATTGTTTGGTTTATAAAAAGTTAACTCATTCGTAAAACATACATTCATGAAGATTCTTCTTACAGGTGGTGCTGGTTTTATTGGAAGCCATACCATCATCGAGTTAGATAAGGCTGGTTACGACGTGATCGTAGTGGACAATCTCTACAACTCCAACCCCAAGGCATTGGATCGGGTGGGGCAGATTATCGGCAAGCAGATTCCTTTCTATAAGGCTGACATACGCGACCACGAGGCGTTGACCAAAATCTTTGATGCAGAGAGACCTGATGCTGTCATCCATTTTGCTGGCCTGAAGGCAGTAGGGGAGAGCGTTGCCAAACCTTTGGAGTATTATCACAACAACATGACAGGCACCTTCATCCTACTGGATGTAATGCGCAATCACAACTGCAAGAACATCATCTTCTCAAGCAGTGCAACTGTTTATGGTGATCCAGTCCAAATACCCATCACAGAGCAATGTCCCAAGGGTCATTGCACGAATCCCTATGGTCAGACAAAGTCTATGCTGGAGGAAGTTCTCATGGACGTCCAGAAGGCTGATCCAGAATGGAATGTGGTCCTCCTGCGTTACTTCAATCCCATTGGCGCGCACCCCAGTGGGCTGATAGGCGAGAATCCCAATGGAATTCCCAATAACCTGATGCCCTACATCACCCAGGTCGCAATAGGCAAACGTCCTGAATTGGGAGTCTTTGGCAATGATTATCCTACCCACGATGGAACGGGTGTGCGCGACTATATTCATGTTTGCGATTTGGCTGCTGGTCATGTGGCTGCCCTGCAGGCAATCCAGAGGAAATGTGGTCTTGGAATCTACAATCTTGGAACTGGTCATGGCTATAGTGTGCTGGATGTGGTCAATGCATTCGAGAAGTCAAACGGAGTACCTGTGAAATACTCTATCAAACCACGCCGTCCAGGCGATATTGCCACCTGCTATTGCGATCCCACCAAAGCTCGCGAGGAACTTGGTTGGACAGCTCAGTATGGTATCGAGGAGATGTGTCGTGATTCCTGGAATTGGCAAAAGAACAATCCCAACGGATACGACGATTGAGTCACAGGCTCATCGAGTTATTGCAAGGCGGCTTTCACGATGTTGGAGGTCGCCTTTTTCATGCCTTACATAATGGCGTCGAGTCAAGTCGAAAAACACAACACGTTGAAATTGTAAAGACAACACGTTGAAACCGCAGGAAGAACACGTTGAAATTGCAAACACAACACGTTGAAACCGCAGGAAGAACACGTTGAAATTGCAAACACAACACGTTGTGTTTTTCATCTTGACTGGAGAAGCTTCCTCATCGACCTGCAAGAAGGATTGGAAGAGACTCTTTTTAGTTCATTCTGAAGGTTGTCTATTACTGGTTTGGGAGTTTTTCAGGGATAGAAGTTCATTTTTTTCTAACATTATTTGTTATTATGGTCACTAATTCGTAATTTTGGAACCAAATATATACTTTTTGTCCTGGAAAATATAAAACTAATACTAAAATATGAAACGAATTTGGTTTGTTTTGTCAATTTGTATGCTTCTCATCACCTCATGTCATGAGAACATTGACATGTCAGCCCGATATGTCTTCAAGGAAAGCACCGCGATGGATTATCTCAAGAATCACCCCGATGCGTATAGCGAATACGTCGACCTTCTCTACAAGGTTCCTGTCAGCAGAGTCAGTGCCACCACCTTGGGCCAATTGCTTTCGGCTCGTGGTCACTACACCGTGTTTGCTCCAACCAACGAAGCTATCCACAACTATCTCGATTCACTTGTCCTTGACGAACTGATTCCCTATGCTTCTTGGGATGCCTTCACCGATAGTATCAAGCTGGACTCCATCCGCAAGGTTATTGTCTACAGCAGTATCATCGACACGGGTGACTTCGACAATCCCATTGAGACCGGTAACTTCCCCTTCCAGGATGGAGGCGAAATTAGTTTCCCCACCATGAACGAGCACAAACTGACCGTTTACTATCGGGGGGTTGACTCCATTCAAATCTACAACAAGTTCAATATCGACATCAACAATCGCGACATCCAGGTGCTCAATGGAGTCATCCATCAGATGCACGACGTCATTGCCCCCAAGGACTTGACCGCCACCTACTTCCTCCAGCAGATCATCGACAAGGAGATAGAGGGCTATCTGGTCATGGCTCGAGCCATCCAGGCTTGCGATATCAAGGATACCTTGAATGCCGTCAAGGATGATACCTACGAGATGATGTACCAGACTGGCCAAATCAAGGACTTGCTCAACATTGGTGACTATGGTGTCGACTTCTCCGCTGGTTATGCACCTCCTCATCGCAAGTTTGGTTACACCATTTTTGCCGAGACCGATGACTTCTGGCGTTCCGAAGGCTTAGACCCCAAAGACCCCCAGCTTCTGCAAAAGTTGGTTCAGTGGATTATAGACAACCATCAGTACTCCGACGACGATGAGTTCATCACCGATGGCGATTTCTCCAATCCCAAGCACATCCTTTGGCAATGGGTCACCTACCACATCCTACCCATGAAGTTGGCAGCCGACAAGTTAGTCACCCACTACAACGAGGTAGGTTACAACCGCAATTCTCCACACAACCTCTCCATAGCTGTCTATGAGCTCTACACCACCTTTGGCAAACGTCGTCTGCTCAAGGTCTACCAGAGCCGCGAGAGCGATGGAATCTACCTCAATCGCTTCCCCAATCTCGACAATGGCCGTACAGGTACTTATCATGAGCTATCTTGCGATCCCGACAAGGTTGGTAGCCGTGTGGGTACAGACGACGAGAGAGCAGTTCTGGGCGACATGATCAATTGCATCCTCTATCCCATAGATGCACCTCTATCCTACAACGATAATGTGCGCAACAACCTGATGAAGCAACGTCTTCGTTTCGATGCCCAGAGCATCTTCCCCGAGACCATGAACAACGACATGCGCCAGATATCCAGCGGCGATGCCAAGAAGACCTATGTCTACATTCCTTCCGATGACATCTACCACTACATGAACGACATGTGGCTCACTGCCGACACTTATCTGTGCTGCATCAACTACCACGGAGGAAATCCAAGCTATAATGCCGACGAGATAAAGGCTGGTGGACGTTACGACGTCACCATCCGGCTCCCACCGGTTCCTCGCCAAGGCACCTATGAGTTCCGTTTTGCCATCCTCAACCGTCCCTATCGAGGTGTGTGTCAGATTTATTTGGGTACAGACCGCATCAACAGAACAGTTACCGGTATCCCCATCGATATGACAAAAGACCTCTGGGCATTTGGTTCAGGGTGGGAGAGAGAGACCGACGACCAAGACTACAATGCAGAGGTCGACAAGCGTATGCGTACCCTGGGGTACATGAAGGGAACCAACAGCAGTGCTCCCGATGGCAACGCCGCTCAGTCCATGCGTGTCAATACGACCTATTCATGCATGCGTCAGATTGTCATTCGCAAGACCATAGACCCCGACCTGGAGTACTATGTGACCTTCAAGAATGTGCTCGACTATTTCAAGGAACTCTATCTTGACTACTTCGAGTGGTGTGCCAAGGAAGTATACGACAACCCAGAAACTCCAGAGGACATCTGGTAAAAACTTTATACCTTATTAATATTAATAATACAACCCTCAGGATTTTTTTTCTTGAGGGTTGCTTTATTATCGTGGTTTAATTTGATATTGACAAAAAGAAGTTGGAAAGAAGAAAAAGAGACGCTCCTCAATCCTCTATTGAGGATTATCTGCCTTGAGAATCATTTTCCACAAGCCTTGTGGAAATGATTTTTAGTTCCATATAATTGCAGCATTATGTAAATAATCGCTATCTTTGTAGTGATAAAACTAACATATCTATGCCATATCCATTAATATCAGAATATATAGAGGCCATCATGTATGATTGACGAAAGAGAAATATTGAAGCACAATATGGAAATGGCTGAGCATGCAAATGGTGCGGCTCAGTTTCTATGTTCACTGATTGGTGGACAATATGTGACGAAAGAACAGACTCGTGAAGCAATGGACTTCCTTCTTGCTTCAACGAAACGGAATATTGAAGGTTGTCCTTATGCAACTCGACAGGAAAAGGGTGCAGAAATACGTCACAAAGAATTACTGATGAACATGCTTAAACAACAAATGGAACTATTATAATGTTCATGAAAGAATTTAGGCTTAATATAATTAGATTGTTCTTCAGTGTATGTTCCATCTTGATGATGGCTTCATGCAATGAGAAGAAACAATTTGATGGTTACCTGTATCCTATTCGAGAGAACGGATTATACGGGTTTATTGATTCTGTAGGAAATAGAATCATCGAGCCGGAATTCTTGTGGGTATCAACCTTCCATAATGGGTTGGCAATGGTGGTTGTTGATACCATTTATCGTGAGGTGCAAGATTCTATGGCATACGAGGTTGGAGAGAGGGATACTATAATAAATGTGTATCGAATGTATGCCAAATATGGGTATATTGACAAGTTCGGGAAGTTTGTCATAGAACCTAATTTTGTTACTTACATTAACATGCCCGAGATAGGATTTGTTGTCAATGACATGGATGAATGTAGAAACGCCTTTTATCAGTTTTCGTTCCGAAATTCGCGTGCTTTGTTTTGTGATACAACGACGTGGAAGAATGGATATATTAATACGAAAGGTGATATTGTTATTGACGCTAAATATTACTATTCAGAACCTTTTTGCGAAGGGATAGCTGTCGTAAGAGATTCTGTTGCTAAGCCAATATTTACAAATGGTGCTTGTATTACACCCACAAAACTTCGATGTGCTTATATTGATACCATTGGTAATCAACTAACAGAGTTTAAATATGAAACACTAACTCATTTTTTTTCTGGACGTGGAATTGGTACATACAAAAGAATTGAGAAAGATTCGATTTCTACAGAAGATTCAACGTTTGAATATGAAACTTATAGCGAGCCACGTTTTTTAATTAATAACGAAGGCCGAGAAGTTAAAGAATTAAATTTTATTTATAAATACTATGGCTATACGAGAGATGGCATAAGTGTAGCCTTGCACGATTTCTTATGGAAAATAAGAGGCGAAAAGTCGTACAGCTTTATTGATAAGGAAGGTAATTGTTTAGAGCCACTTAAGGGCTTATCTGAATACCAATTGGATTCGTTGAGTAGAAGCAACGATATCATACAAGTCCTTCCTGATAATGTCTCTATTTCAGAAACCACCTATTTCAGCGAGGGATATGCTGGCATTTCACCTGATGGTGAACACTGGTTTGTCATAGACAAGTATCTTCTAATTCATGGCTATGGTAAAGAATCTATTTTTGAAGACTTTAAAGGATTTAATAATGGATTAGCTGCTGTTAAACGAAATGGGAAATGGGGATTCATTAATAAAAAAATTAAGGAACAAATACCCTGTAAATATGATTCATGTGGCATAGTTTATCCATATCTGGAAGAAGTGTTTGAATATGATAATCAGAAGAATGTTGTCAAAATTGCGTATATCAACAGGAATGATAACTTAGTATGGGAAAGTAAAATTCCTAAACCAGAAGAAATTATCAATCAATATTCTACCAAAGTCAAAAAGGATTGGGGAAGATGGACATACAAATACAATCCATTTTTTAAAAACATTCAATTATGGTTATTAGCTGTATTCGGAGCATTATTATTTATAGAAATCAGTATTTCGAGGCTTTTCGAGGGAGCTTTAACAAGAAATTCAATAAAGCAAACAACTGCCATTACAAATGACCTGTCAACACAGATGCTTCCTGATGTCAATAATTGTTCTATATCAACTCCTATATTTAATCCTATCATGGAGGAGGAAGAAATGCTTATATATCCGTCAGTACTTCAATATACACATACTATTAAGTTAGCTGTAAAATCCCCAAAGGACTTCTTTGACAAACTTTGTAATCTTCGTCCTGTATTTGATGAAAAGGGCGAACTTGTTATGAGTAGCGGTAACTTTGCCGTTGTATTTAAGATGAAAGACGAGTATGAGAAACAATATGCAGTAAGATGCTTCCATAGGGCACAACAGGGAAGAGAAAGAAACTACAGACTGATTTGTGAAGAATTAGCAAAGGTTTCTTCGCCTTATTTGTCACCAATAAGATACTATGACAAGGAACTGCTTGTCGAATCAGACGAATATCCTGTATTGTTGATGGACTGGGTTGAAGGCGTTACTTTGGACAAATACATTCGAAAGGTTATTGACGATAAGAAAGCCTTAAGCCAGTTAGCTACTAACTTTAAGAATCTTGCTATATGGTTGTTAAATCAACCATTTGCACATGGTGATTTAAAACCGGACAATATATTGGTGAAAAATGACGGCTCACTTGTTTTGGTTGATTATGATGGAATGTTCGTACCAGCCATGCAAGGCCAAAGGGCAAGAGAGATTGGCAGTCCTGACTTCAGGAACCCGTCAAGGACGGAGGATGACTTCAACAAAGACATTGATAATTTCCCAATAATATCTATTCTCTTGTCACTGGAATTGTTGGTTGAGAACAAGGATTACTTGTTACAATATGGTGCAGAAGACAGGCTGTTGTTCTCAGAGGAAGATTATAGGAATATTGATGAAAGTATGTTATATAAGAGAGCTTATTCTTCATATAATGATGATTTGTCAAATTTGGCAAAACTTCTGAGAAACCTATTATATGATGTGGAGACAGATAATAAGTCTCTGTTTTCCATTATAAATGGTGACAGTTGGAGGGAAGAATTGTATGCCAATGATAAAGTCGAGAAACCATTACATATATTCTATGTTATTTACACAATAGCATTATTCGTATTTCCATTTGTCATGAGGTCTGCAGAATGGGGTTTACTGGAGACGTCATTTATTATGTTGCTTGCTAATATCGTTTTCCTTTTTGTACTGAATATTGTAGACCTATGCCGCCCGTTAAAGAAATATCATATACATCCAGAAGGTGAAGGAGGATTTGGATGTTTAGGGATGATAGCTGTCTTTATTCCTGTACTCTTGATGACAGATGTTGTTTCAGAAGAGATGATTAATTGCAGTAAGTACTTCTCATTTCTTGATTTGCCTTCATATAATGAAGAATGGTATATTACATTGCTTATTTGGATTATATGGTATTGTTCGTTTTTGGTTTATGGTCAAATTTTTGATAAACCCTATGAAATAAGACTTAAGTATTTCAAGACGGAAAAAGAAAAGATCATAGAACAGGAAGAAAAAGAGAAAGAAATTGTTCGAAGTGAAATAAGAAAAGAAGATGATCAACGAGAAAAAGAATTGAAAGAAATGAAAGAAAGACACAGGAGATTTGGTTATTATGATGATTTACCATTCTAAACATGTGATTATGATTATAATTGAATCTAAACGTAAGAAACCTGCTTCTATATTGAAGAAATATCCGGATGCAATATTGGCAGATGTGACCAGCCGGGCTAAGGATGGACTGGTGAAACTGAGTCCGTTCTATCCTCACTATGGCATTCCAGTGCCATTTAGCGAGGGTTATACAGCTACTTGCGCGGAGGCTATTTGGCAGGGGCTGAAGGTTTTCGAAGGTGCTGATGTGGACACTTCTCTCTTTCAAAATGACACGATGAAAAATCTGAAACGGTCTGTCAGACGCTTTGGCAAGCCTTTGGGACATCGGAAAGGGGTGAATGGAACGGAATTGTTAGGATATGTAGAGGCTCGCAAGCAGATTTATATTCCGACTTACAAATGGATATTGGAAAATAAAGTATATGATATCATAGATCGATTAAGGTCCGCCAGCAATAGCGGTAGGACCATTATCCTGCTTGACTATGATACAAATGCGGATGTGGAGGATGCAAAGAAACCTCTATCGCATGCTTCATTGGTAAAAGCATACGCAGAAGGCATTTACCCATACGGCGAATGCTCAGGTGAAGCTACGAATGAACAAAAGACATCAGTTTCTAAAAAGAGGAAAAAATCAAAGAAGGAAGACAACAATACTCAGTTGGATTTGTTTAAAGACTAAAATACGCTGTTATGGAGAAGAAAAGTAATTGGCAGGAGTTCAAAGCTATCCTTGACCAGCATAAGATAGTGAAACTTTATCACTTTACGGATAGAGACAACTTGGAGTCGATTATCAAGAATGGTGGTCTTTATTCATGGATGGATTGTGAACGTAAAGGCATTAGGATTAACAAACCAGGTGGAAGTCCTGTTTCGAGGCAATTGGATAGTGGAAGGAGTCTTGAGGATTATGTGAGAGTGAGTTTTACAACACAGCATCCAATGATGTATGTAGCCATGAAAGATGGCAGAATATCCAATCCTGTTATATTGGAGATAGATCTGGAGGTCATTTATTGGAATGAAAGTTTATACGCCAATTTTAATGCGGCAACATATAAGACCAAACCGAAAATAGGCCCAACTATTTCGGATTTTAAGCAGATACATTTCCAGTCAGTAAAGGCTCGTACTCACTTTGATCTGCCAGAAGAGGAACAACCTTATTTTCAGGCAGAAGTGTTGGTAAAGAACTTTATTCCGTTAGAGTATATCAAGAACATCGGGAACTTTGGTATTCCCATACCATCAAAACCAAAAGCTCTACAAATCAAGAATCCATATACTGCTCAGATTACAAGGAATACGCCCACTGCATTTATCTTCCTAGTGGATCAGTCTGTATCCATGAAGCGTACAACCAACTTGTATGGTGAACAAATATCATTAGCTGAGGCAGTTGCACGTATTGTTAACAAGCAGATATATGATTTGATACTAAGATGTGTCAAGATGGATGATATAAGGCATTACTATGACATAGCCGTTATAGGCTACGGGCATGATGTTTATAGTGGATGGAACGGAACCTTAGCAGGGCGTGATTTCGTGTCACCAGAAGAAATCAAGAACAATCCGTATAAGAGGATAACTGTTAGAGAAGAAGTGAAAACAAGAAAGGGTACCCAAATTAAAGAAATTGAGAAAGTACAATGGTTGGAAGCAAAATGTGATGGCAGATGGACACACGTTCATCAGGCTTTTGATCGTGCCAAAGAATTACTCGATAAATGGATGAAAGAACACCACGACAAAGATTGTTATCCACCCACAGTTATCAATATTACTGATGGGCAATTCAATCACGCGACATTGGAGCATATCATTCAGCAAGCAAATGAATTAAAGTCAATGTTTACAAATGATGGCAATGTGTTACTTTGGAATATCCATATTACTCCCGATAGTTTGGAGCAAATTCTGCTTCCTGTTGGTAAAGAAGAATTGGAAGGTGACAAATATTCTGAATTATTATATGATATGTCGAGTTTGTTGCCTGTGAGATATAATGCAGATATAGAGGCTAAGATGAATATTAATGCTGGAAATGTCAGACATGTAGCTATGTCGGTTAATGTTGATACATCAAGACTTATGCAACTCATGGATATTGGTACGCCTACAAACATTAGTCAGAAATGAGATCAATATCAATAGGAAAGTTTGAAAAGGACATTATCAATGAGGATGCCGCTATCGCCAGAAAAGAAGTGATAGCAGTCTCTGATGGTGCAGGTGGGGGGGGATTATATGCTGAACGTTGGTCTCAATATCTGGTGGATCATCTGCCAGATAAACCAATAAAGAGCTATAAGGCTTTCGATAAATGGATTGACGGTATTTGGGAATCGTTCTATAATACATGCGAGGAAGAAACCCAAAAGATAGGTGGACTATTACTGAATAAATTCTATGATGAAGGTTCGTTTGCAACATTGGTAGCTGTATGGAAAAATGGCACTTGGATTAGTTATGGCGATAGTGTGGCTTTTTGCTATAACAAGAAAACAGGAGATTTGCAGCATTCATTCACGCGACTTGTAGACTTCAACAATCCTCCCTTCTTGATTAATTGCAAAGACCCATTGAATGAAAAAGGATTCAGAAAAGGTCAATTCAAGATTGATAAAGACTGCGTAGTATTCGCTGCCAGTGATACCTTGGCTCATTATATATTAATGATGTACGAGGTGGCTCACAAGGATATCTTTGTAGATGAGTTGCAGGAGGCTATCAACGCTCAGACAAAGAATAGCAACTTTATTAAAACTGCTATGGCATCAGATGGTATAGAATTTGAGAAAGATGTCATTAAAAAATTGCAGAATTGTACAACATGGCCAATCCTTCAGAGTCATATCAAAGGTCTAAAGAAAAAGGGACTTATAGGCCACGATGATTATTCACTCGCAATCATGTAACAATATGGAAGAGAAAGAATACCTGGGATATACCCCTGATTATATAGACAGGCTGTTGCCAAAACAGGTTTTCGTTTTTGGCAGTAATGCGTTGGGGTATCATACTGGTGGGGCCTCTGGCACTGCACGTAAGAAGTTTGGTGCTGTCTGGGGGCAGGCAGAGGGATTACAAGGTCAGAGTTATGCTATTCCTGTTGACTTTGGCAAAGATGTAAGAAAAGACAATGAGGTCAAGGCCGCTGTTGATAGATTCATAGCCTTTGCCAAAGAACATACAGAGTTGTTTTTCCTTGTTACTCGTGTTGGCTGTGGCATAGCTGGTTATCATGATGAAGAGATGGCTCAATTCTTTAAAGAGGCATTGGAATTGAAGAATGTCAGTTTACCAAAGAGTTTCGTGGATGCACTTGGTGGGGAAGAAGTTAATTATAGCTTGGAAAGATTCATAAAGGCTCAGGATTTTGGATGGGCAACTTATTCAAAAGCTTTGAGCGAGATAAAAGAAGGGCATAAGAGCGGAAATTGGATTTGGTATGTTTTCCCTCAAATAAAAGGATTAGGACATAGCTATAATTCAGAGTTTTATGGTATCAGTAGTAAGGAAGAGGCAAAGGCTTATCTTGAACATCCTGTACTTGGAAACCGCCTGAGAGAAATATCTCAGGCACTTCTAAATTGTAGCAACAAGTCAGCTAATGAAATTTTGGGATTCCCTGATGATTTCAAGGTCAGATCATGTATGACTCTGTTCGATTTGATTTCACCCAATGATATCTTCAACGATGTGTTATATAAATTCTATGAGGGCCAGCGATGCGACATCACTATATGGCGGCTTAGCTTTCATGATAATAAACTAAAACACCAAATCAAACTTAGCAGAATTACTATTACCAAAGAAAGTGCCGTTCTTCTCTCTGACTATGATAATAAAGAGGTGAAAATGGAGCCTATCACAAAGGCTGTTTATCTTTTATTCCTAAAACATCCTGAGGGCATAACCTTTAAACATCTTCCTGATTTCAGAAAGGAGATGGCAGAGCTTTATGCTCAAATTAAGCCTTATGGCCTTAACGATAGAATAATAAAGAGTATTGAGGATGTAACTAACCCCTTGCTCAATTCTATTAATGAAAAGTGTTCTCGTATTAAGGCCTATTTTCTATCACAAGTGGACGCCTCGCTTGCAGATCAATATTATATTACAGGAAAGAGCGGGGAAGTTAAGAAGATCACTCTCCCCCGTGACTTGGTAATCTGGGAATAAAATCGCATTTCCACAAGGCTTGTGGAGATGTTTTGCTTGTTGGTGTACGGCTGTATTCGTACTTTTGTGGCAGACAAATTAAAACAATACTGTTATGACAAACTACGAATACATATTAGGTGAGTGCAAGAAAGCGCATTATGGCCAATGGGAAGATGTTGCTATTGTGCGCTGTATCGACAAGATAAAAAAATTGACGCGTGATGAACTGTTGAATCTCTTCACTTCTCGATGGTTGAAGGAGAAGTGTAAAGTACGTGATGCGATTTTCACCTTACTATTCAAAGAGCAATTGGAGCGAAGGGAGGCTATGATCCTTGATGCAACCATCGACGAACTGGGGGCCATGTTGATTGAAAAGGACGGAAATTATGTGAAACTGGCTCGCAAAGAATTGAAAGAAAGATACCAGCATATTGGTCACAATGACCAAATGCTTATCATCAAATATTTCAAGCAAGCAAATGGCAAACAGGACAAGAAGTGGGGCGAGGTACGTGAGAAATGGCAGAAGCTCGGCTATGCAAATCCTCCAAGTATCTTTGACACGTTTGAACTGAAAAAACGACATTAGAAATTCTCAATGAAACTTATTTATCAAAAAAGAAATAGGAAAATGGAAAACAAATTGAAAAACAAGAATGCTGATATACAGCAAGAAAAGGGAAAAACTATGAGTTTTTACAAGAAGGCATTACGAGTGATATTACTTTTGTTTGCAGGAATGCTGATAGGGCAATATATAGAATGCTATAGCTGCCAACCGGATGTCGATACTGGATATGACAAACGTATTACAAACTCAATTGAAAAAAGTATGATAGAGGTGGTGAGAGAAAAAGATGTGATTGATGGAATCAAAGTGGATGAGACTAAGACGCAGGGATTGGATTCTATTGGCTTGTATCGCAAAGGGAAGAAATGGGGGTTCTATAACATGAATACAGACAAGGTGCTTGTAAGAAACTCCATCGGGGAGCCCAAGGAATATGACGATGTGGGTTTCTTTTCTGAAGGGTTGGCAGCTGTGCTGCAGGATAGAAAGATCGGTTTCGTGGACATCAAGGGGAATCTGCTTATCCCTTTCCAGTATCTCCATAGGACGAACAAAGATATGAAAGTAATCGGTTTTCACAATGGCTACTGCAGAATGGCTGGACGTGACGGCAGATTGGGTGTAATTGACAAGAAGGGGCGGTGGATCATTAAACCCATTTACACAGCTCTCAACCTTACAGCCACTTGCGTTTATGCCTCCACAGCTACCTCAAGAGTGCAACTGAACTACGATGGGGCACTCATGCAGAGTGACCTGATTGTCAGGGTGGAACCGTTAAAATGTTCGGATAGTTCAACGGGATACAACGTCTATTATGTCTGCGATGCAGAGAACAATGAACGTTGCGGACTGATGGATAACACTGGCAAACGTTTGACTAGCCCTGTTTATCGTCAAGTGGTGGCATTAAGCCATGAGCTGTTCAAGTGTTATTTCCGTGATGGGATAACGATGGAGGTCTTGCATTTCCCAGCCATAGAAAAGAAGCAGTAACATTCCTCCATTTTGCATACTATAAATAATATAAGATGTCAGAAGGAAGAAGTAACATTTCCAAGGGAAGAAGGGAACATAAAATGACCATCTGTGCAAGGGGTAATGATACCTATAGGAGAGAGTAGAACATGCGCTATGCAGATGAGAATGTTATGGAATTGTATGTAAGAAATAAATGTAAAAGAAAATGAAGGAACATGTTAATCGGCTATTTCGTTTCCTTTCTCCAAAAGGGAAGGAAAATAGAGAAGGATTTTTAATTATTTTCCTTTGTGCCGTAGCTTCTGTGTTGCTAATCAGTTGGGTGTCAGGTAACTTAAGGTATCTCAATGATACAGACTCATATTTGAATTTATATATATATATATATTATTGCATAGGGATTGTAGGTCTTTTAAGTGGGATTGTACCGTTTAACATCCTGCTTCTTGCATATTGCACATACGGTTCCATACATTTGGCTTATGAAGTAGGCTATTGGTTCTTCATGGAAGCAATTGTTGTGGATGTGTTGTATGTGCTCTATGTTATCCAATGCATCAGACGTTGTCATGATATAGGAAGGGGATGGAAAAGTAGTTTCATTCCTCTTTTCAATCCTTGGGTGTTAGTTTTTAAGAAGGGTGGCGATGCAAAAGAAAAATATTGCGAGACATCAAAGAGTGCTCCCCAAGAAGGATCAAGTATGAACCTTAAGAAATACATCTCTTTCAACAAACGGAGATGTGGGCGTCTGGAATTCGTTCTGACGTTTATGTTGTTTGCCTTTGTATGTTACCTATGGGACTCTACTTCAAATTATATTGGGTACTTAATGGTAATTGTATCATTTGGCAGTTTGTCTATATTGTCCATTTTGGGATTCCAGTATGTATGGGATATGAAGTTTGAAGTCGATTCTCTGATAATGTCGATATTGTTACTAATCTATATTGTTCAGGGAATAAGACGTTGTCGAGACATGGGGGTTAGTCCCTGGCGGATGTTTATTCCTCTATACATGCCAATAGCACTGCTGGTGAAAAAAGGAAAATATATCGAGTCTCAATAGTTTTTATGCGGTGGAATCAAATCCTTTATAAAGTAAAACGAAATGTCTATCCTTGCCCATATCAAGTTTTAAACGAAGCCATTTTTTTTCACAAGGTTTTATGGCATCAAAGATAAAGACAGAACAAAGAAAATCCCCAGCAGGAATAAGAGGTTCTGCTGGGGAAATATTTTATTGTCAGATTGTTAGCAGAGACGCTGCTTATTGCGTCTTCACCATAGCCCAACCTAACTTCAAGCCATTGTAGTTGCCCAAAAGACTGCTGAGGGTACTGTTAACCGTGCTAACAGAGGATGCGATGCTCAGAATCTTGTCTGCGCTGAACAGCATGTACATTTCATTGATGTTTACTGTAACTGTACTGCTCAAGGAGGTTACTCCCAAAGCGCCCTTCATGGTCATCGTGCTGGTGCTGGTGTTGTAGGTATAGGTTCCTGTATAGGTCTTGCTACCCAACGCCATCGTGTAGTTTCCATTCGCATCAAACGTGATGGTACTCTTGCCTGCATTGAAACCAATTTTCTTTAGCTGGGAATTCAGGCTGCTCTCAATCTTACTGCTTGCAACACTGCTACCAATCTTTGCGAGAACACTCTCGCTCTCAAACACAACCTTGGGTTGGCTATAGGTCCATGTTCCAACCAGGCTGTTAACTGTAGTTTTAGTGCCAAGCAGAGAACTCAAGACGGTGGTCAACGTGTTTCCACTTGTCAGAATGCTGGCGAGACTACCTAAGCCGGAATTGCCATTCGCCCCATTCGCAGCTGCACCAGTTACTGCTGCAGTGGCCAGATCAGTACCAAGTTTACTGCTGTTTGCGCCACAACCATTCAGCAACATGCTTACAGCGATGATTGCTACTGAAATAAGTGATTTTCTCATTGTCGTTGTTATTATAAGGTGTTATACAAAATAATGACTTTTATGACTTTTGCTTTTCTTCTTTTTCATCGAAGAATTTAAGGAATGGAGTAGGGAAGGGAGTCTCGAATACCATTCTCTCTCCAGTTATTGGATGAAAGAAATTAAGACGATAAGCATGGAGCGCCAATCTACCCAAAGGATTGCGTCCATTTCCGTACTTTGTGTCTCCAGCGACAGGATAGCCCAAATCCTTCATGTGGACTCGAATCTGATTCTTGCGACCAGTTTCCAGTTTCATCTCTGCCAGAGTGAGTCCGTTCTTCACTCGAAGGCGATGATAATGCGTTATGGCCAACTTGCCTCCATTGTCAGTAGGACTGCTATATGTAACGAATGCCTTGTTGTCGCGCAACCATGAGCGAACCGTTCCACCTTCCTGTTCCATCTCGCCACATAACACAGCTACATAACGGCGGTCGTAGACAAGATCATGCCAGTTCTCTTCCAGAATCTTTCTTGATTCTAAAGATTTGGCGTAAATCATCAGTCCGCTGGTCTCACGATCCAGGCGATGAACAACATGAGCTGTGCATTTGAAATGACGTTTCTTGAAATATTCGTTCAATATCGTTTTCACACAATATTGTCCAGGAGCTGATTCCATGCTTAAGATACCTTCCGACTTATTTATGACAATGATATCTTTGTCTTCATAGACGATGCGAACGAATTTGCTGTTCAATTCAGTACTTCTTTTATGGCGACTGACGTGAACTACTTGTCCTGGCAGGAGAGGATAGTCGTATTGAGTCACCAGTTTCTTGTTGACTTGTACACCATGACCTTGCAGAATATCTTTGACCTTGTTGCGGCTGATTCCATACATTTCTTTCATCAGGAACTCCATTAGTGTAGTCTCTTGCCTTACGTGGAGTTCTATGGTCTTAGAGGCTGCATATTGTTCACCTGTAACTGTTCTGCGCATCTTAAATCTGTTTATTTGGTGACAAAGTTAGTTATAATCTCTGACAAATCGAAATCTTTGTTGTATTTTTGTAACGAAATAAATTATTAAAAGGCAGTCAAGGGATTATGGTAAAGGATATGACTTCAGGAAGTCCAATGCGTTTGATCTTCTCATTCGCACTACCTTTACTTATGGGAAATCTACTGCAGCAAACTTACAGTTTGGTAGATGCTGCCTTGGTAGGACAGTTCCTTGGCATGAATGCATTGGCTGGGGTAGGGGCAAGCTCGTCTGTCCTGTTTCTGATTCTTGGATTCTGCAATGGTCTGACGGGTGGTTTTGGCATTCCAGTGGCTCAATCAGTTGGGGCAAAACGAGACGACCATGTTCGTGATTATGTGCGTCACAGTTATTTGTTGGGTGGAGTGATATCGGTTTTCCTGGCCGTTGTGTGCAGCATGCTGTGCAGTCATATCTTGCGATGGATGCAAACACCAGAAGAGATCTTCCAAGAGGCAAACATTTATCTTCTAGTTACTTTCATCACCATTCCTATAAACCTTTACTACAACCTGATTTCCAGCATTATACGTGCTTTAGGAGATAGTAAAACACCTTTTTATTTCATGCTTCTCTCTACTATTCTAAACATAATATTTGACCTCGTTTTCATTCTCTTGCTTCGATGTGGAGTTGCTGGTGCAGCGATTGCAACTGCTTTGGCTCAACTGATTTGTATTGATGGATGCTTGAGGTATATGAAGCGGCATTTCAGCATTCTCTATAATCCAGATGAGTCTTTTTCGCTCAATCTAAAACGGGTTCATAAACTGCTCATGATGGGAATTCCCATGGGATTGCAATTCAGCATTACAGCAATTGGTAGTATTATGTTGCAGAGTGCCAACAATTCCTTGGGGACCATTTGTGCTACAGCATTTACGGCTGGCATGCGCATCAAGATGTTTTGCATTTGTCCCTTCGAGAACCTTGGTGTTGCGATGGCAACCTATTGTGGACAAAATTTGGGTGCAGCTCGCAGATTCGCTGAGAATGCCGCAAATTATCTTGTACGTATCCGTCGTGGAGTTTTTTGCGCTCTCGAAGGGATGGTTGTATACGCAGCATTCATGATATTGGTACTTCGCTTGTTTTCTCGACAGATTTCCACATTATTTATTTATGCGTCTGAGACAGAGATTCTGGATTGCAGTGAACAATTCCTTTGTGTAAGCTGTGTCTTTTATCCAGTTTTGGGAACATTATGTATCTTGCGATATTCTCTGCAAGGTCTTGGATTCACTTCGCTCAGTATGTTCTCTGGTTTCAATGAGATGATTGCACGTGTTGGTGTCAGTTTGTTTGTTGTTCCTTGGCTTGGTTTTTATGGTGTCTGCATTGGAGATCCAACAGCATGGATCGCAGCTGTGATGTTCCTGATTCCTGCATTTACCATCATCTATAAGAGACTTTATTCATTTTGTGTAGAAAAATAACCTAATCGTGATTATGTTTAGAATAAAACATCTGTATCTTCTTCCCCTTTTGTTTTCATATTGTCATTTAAATGCTCAAGTAAAAAATGACACAATCATGAAAACTGGGAATCTAAAGATTGTTACTGTAGCTGGTCAGAAGCCTAAGGTTGTATACAAGCCAGACAGATTGATCGTTGACGTATCGTCTGTTACTTCAGCTCTTGGAGGAACGGCTGTGGATGTTCTTTCAACGCTTCCCAGCATTCAAATAGATGCAGAAGGTCAACTGACTTTTCGTGGCAGCAGCAATTTTCTCGTCTACATCGATGGCAAGCCCTCACCTTTGGATGGTACGCAGGCATTGCAATCAATTCCTGCCTCAATGATTCAAGAGCTGGAAATTCTGACGACTCCATCTGCCAAATACAAGACTGAAGGCGATGTGGGAATCATCAACATTACGACCAAACGCAACTTGGGTAATGGTTTAGGCGTATTTCTGAATGCCAGTGGAAGCACATTGTTGACTCGAAGTCTTGATGGAAAGATTAATTATCGGATGGGACACCATAATCTATATCTAGGTGGTCAGGCTTCATACGTGAAGACAAAGAGCGACTTTGAGCAATACAAGCAAACGGTTGTGGATGGCTACACGACAACTTCCAATTCAGATGGAACACGTTTCCGCAACTATGGTACATTTATCGGACAAGGTGGTTATGAGTTTACGGATGGAAAACATCATGAATTTACACTAGATCTACAGGGCGGACGCACTCGCAATCCTCGTGGTGGTGATATGGATTATAAGGAGCATCGCGAGTATCTGGGCAACGTGGTCAATGATAACAGCTACGATAGCCACGACCGCTACAAACTGGAGAAACATCTTTTCCAAGCAGCCACAGACTACACATGGAAAATCAATGATCGAGGTGATAAAGTGAATCTCAACAATCGATTCCGCTATGATTGGTACTCGATGGAATACACAGAGAGCAACATGTTTGACCAGCAAGGGTCTCGATATGAAGGTACTCGCGGATACGAAAAAGAGCATCATTGGGATTGCGATGGAGCACTATCCTATCTGCTCCATTACGGACAGATGGGAAAGATTGAGACTGGATACCAGTATACAACCTATAGCGAGCATGGTGACTACAACATATATTATTGGAATCGCGATCCTGGTATTCAGGAATTCCAGAATCAGTTGGATTTATATGCTCCATTCTATTATCGCCGCCAAACCCATAGCCCATACGTGCAGTTGAATGACCAGTATGGACACGTTGCTTTTGATGCAGGATTGCGTGCAGATCGTTTGATTGACGATATGGACTTGCCTACCTATACGAGTCGTCATCGCAAATACTGGGCTCTCTTCCCCAGCGCACACCTCTCCTACTCTACTTCCATTGGCAGTTTTATGGCAGGTTATTCACGACGAACGAATCGACCAGGAATCTGGAAACTGGAGCCTTATATCACTTACGAGGACTATTACACCCGTATAATTGGCAATCCTGATTTGGATGCTGAGTATGTCAACTCGATGGAACTGCGTTGGAGAAAGACTTTCAAGATTGATCTTTCTCTAACAGCAGCAGGATTTGTTCGCCAGCGAACGGATGTGGTTGATTATGTGAGAGTTGCCTATGAACCTGGTGTCACTCTCGAC
>JAEEGI010001530.1_pt1 | contig 57601 bp, 51 predicted proteins | sample 8958751 | NCBI WGS metagenome assembly JAEEGI01 (sample SAMN16246545, study PRJNA631951) | gut metagenome | biome: gut microbiome; feature: rumen; material: KS-attached | host: Bos | place: Iran: Karaj | collected 2018-10
AGTACTGATTTACAGCAAAAACAGAATAAGCTGGAGCAGGAAGAACAGGCATTAAAGAATCAGAAAAAAGAGCTTGAGAAGAAAAAGAATGAGAATCAGAAAAATCTCAATAACGCTAACGGCAAAGTGAACTCTATAGCCGCAGATCAGGGAAAGACAAAAGCAGCCATGGATGAAACTTCAAATGAAATTGTTTCCATGATGGCTGATATAGATCTTATAAAAGAGGAAATTGAGAAAACTGAAGAACAGATAAAAGTTAAAACAGCTGAGTACGAGGATGCGAAGCAAAAAGAAGATACCTTGTATGAAGCAATGCTTAAGAGAATAAAGTATTTATATGAGCAGGGAGAATCATCATATATACAGATTCTTTTGACTGCGGCTGACTACTCTGATGCACTTAATAAAGCCCAGTATATTGAGCAGATTTATGAATATGACAGGGAAAAGCTTAAGGAGTATGTAGAAGCGAAAACGGCTGCCGATAAGGCAAAGACACAGCTCGAAGAGGAGAAGGGGCAGCTTGAAACTTCCAAATTTGAGATGGAAGAAGAGCAGCATCAGATGGAAGAAGTCCTAAAAGAGTATAAGGCCAAATATTCTGATTACGAGGTAAAGCTTGCTAAAGCCAAACAGGATGCTGCGTTATATACGGCACAGATCAAGAGCCAGCAGGCTGATATGGCGGCTCTTCAGAAACAGATCGCATCCAAGCAGAATGAGGTCAATGAGACCAAGAAAGCAGCACAGGCTGCGCGTGAAGCAGAGGAAGCGGAGAGAAAACGGCAGGCTGCCGAAGCGGCTGAGAAATCAAAATCAGAGAGCGGAGGTGGCGGAGGAAACGCGGGAGAGTCCTCGCCATCAGGTGGCTCGAAAAACTCTTCGCCTCCACCGGCACCTTCGGGAGGCGGTTCAGGCTCTAATATTGCAAGCTATGCTTGCCAGTTTGTCGGAAATCCATATGTCTCCGGCGGAACAAGTCTTACAAACGGCGCAGATTGTTCGGGATTTGTATATTCCGTTTACAAGGCGTTTGGAATATCTGTTCCCAGAACATCATGGGAGCAGGGAAACTACGGAACGGAAGTGTCATATTCGGATGCACAACCGGGAGATGTTATCTACTACGGTGGGCATGTCGGAATATATATAGGCGGAGGACAGATTGTTCACGCAAGTACGCAGAAGACGGGAATTAAGTATAGTTCAGCGATGTACAGACCGATCATCTGTGTCAGAAGATTTGTGTGATGTGCCAATTGTTAGCCTTTATACCATAGTGTATAATCGAGCATAATTATTGTTGTAAAATTTTTTTCGGGAGGAACCATGACTGCAGAAGAGAAAGTAATAGTTCTTGATTTCGGCGGACAGTACAATCAGCTTGTAGCTCGTCGTGTCAGGGAATGTAATGTCTATTGTGAGATTTATTCATATCGCACTCCGATAGAGCAGATAAAGGCGATGGAGCCTAAGGGAATTATTTTGACGGGAGGTCCCAACTCATGTTATGAGGATGGAGCGCCTACATATACCAAGGAATTGTTCGAGCTTGGCATTCCTGTTTTGGGACTTTGCTACGGAGCACAGCTCATGATGCATGTGCTTGGCGGTAAGGTTGAGAAAGCGCCTGTCAGAGAGTACGGTAAGACACAGACATTTATTGACGGTTCAAAGGATAAGTTATTTGCAGGTGTTGAAGATGATACCATCGTATGGATGAGTCACTTTGACTATATCAGCAAAGTTGCACCGGGATTTGAAATCATTGCACATACAGCGGATTGTCCCGTTGCTGCAGCAGCTTGTGAAGAGAAGAAGCTGTACGCTATCCAGTTCCATCCCGAAGTATTACATACAGTCAAAGGAAAAGAGATTCTCCACAACTTCGTAAGAAATATCTGCGAAACTGCAGGTACATGGAGAATGGACTCTTTTGTTGAGAATACGATTAAAGATATTAAGGCTAAGGTAGGAGACGGCAAGGTTCTTCTTGCTCTTTCGGGAGGTGTTGATTCATCCGTTCTTGCAGCTCTCCTTGCTAAGGCAATCGGTAAGCAGCTTACATGCGTATTCGTTGATCACGGACTTCTTCGTAAAAATGAAGGTGATGAGGTTGAAGGCGTATTTGGCGAAAAAGGAAACTTCGACATCAACTTTATCCGTGTGAATGCTGCGGACAGATATTACGCAAAGCTTGCAGGTGTAGAAGAGCCTGAGCGCAAGCGTAAGATCATTGGTGAAGAATTTATCCGTGTGTTCGAGGAAGAGGCCAAGAAGATCGGTGCAGTTGACTTCCTTGCGCAGGGAACAATATATCCTGACGTTGTAGAATCGGGACTTGGCGGTGAGTCAGCCGTTATCAAGTCACACCACAATGTAGGAGGACTTCCTGATTTCGTTGATTTCAAGGAAATCATTGAGCCCCTTAAGACATTGTTTAAGGACGAGGTTCGTAAGGCCGGACTTGAGCTCGGACTTCCCGAGTATCTTGTATTCCGTCAGCCTTTCCCGGGACCGGGACTTGGCATCCGTATCATTGGCGAAGTTAAAGCCGATAAGGTTCGCATTGTGCAGGATGCTGACTACATCTACAGAGAAGAGATTGCGGCTGCGGGACTTGAGAAGCTTCCGGATCAGTACTTCGCGGCACTTTCAAATATGCGCTCCGTAGGCGTTATGGGTGATGAGAGAACTTATGATTATGCAATCGTTCTCCGCGCCGTTGAGACCGTAGACTTTATGACAGCCGAGGCTTCCGAGATTCCTTTCGAAGTCCTCCAGAAAGTCATGAGCAGGATCATCAATGAAGTTAAGGGCGTTAACCGCGTAATGTATGACCTTACATCTAAGCCGCCGGGAACAGTGGAATTAGAGTGATAAGGAGCAAAGCCTGCAACCTCTAGTACTTATAGGGGATGCGGGCTCTTTGGCGCGAGGCCGAAAACTTGTAGTTGCTTTTTTGTATGTGTTGGAGTATATTCTTATTCAGTTTCAGGATTTCTATAATTTTTCTTTGAGTGGTTATATTTGTCTTACCACGAAAATCCTTGATATGTGATGTGTTGTGATTTTAGTGTTGCGTGCTGAGAAGCCGAGATTGAGGGTGCTGTTGGAAAAAGCACATAAGCTTTATATATGGCGGCGGAAAAGCTATTTTTTAATATTCCGCTGTCCGAGCATGAAAGGCGTGATTGACAAGTGGCAGAAAAACGAACAACTTAGCTGCATGGTACAAGCCTTTATAATTTTATTTGCAATTTAGGCTTTTATAATTCAAGTTTTTTTATATTTTTAAGGAGGAATCATTACGAAGAAGCAACGAAATTTATTAACGACTAAATATACCAATCTATATTCTGAAGCAAAGCGGAGGTACAACGAGCTGCTTTTGATCAAGAATTCAAAAGAGGAAGCATTAGAAAAAGCGCCGCCGGGGAAAATACATGTGAGCAGAACTGCGCATGGAGTCCAGTTTTATTTGCGAAGAGAAAGTTCGGAAAAATCCGGAAAATATATTCATAAATCTGAAATATCTATGATTAAACAATATCTTCAAAAAGCTTATGACGAAAAGATTAATAAGCTTGTCACGGTAGAGGTTCAATGCCTGAAAAAACTCATCGACAAATCGGAAAATACAATAGATAAGATTCAAAAAGCATATTCATCGTTTCCTACTGAAGTGAAAGAATTAATAACACCTATTGATGTCTCGGACGAGGACTATGTGCAACTCTGGTTAAAAGAGCCATATCAAAGAAAACCTATTCCGGAATATCTTCCTTTTTTTGAAACTAAACGAAAAGAAAGGGTTCGATCAAAGTCAGAACTCAATATAGCCAATGCACTTGCGGACAAGGGGATTCCATATAAATATGAATGTCCATTAAAACTAAGTGGCGGGGGAATAATTCATCCTGACTTCACTGTTTTGGATGTCAAAAGAAGAAAAGTATTATATTGGGAACATCGTGGCATGTTAGACGATAAAGAATATGCGAAGAATTCAGTACAAAGGTTAAAATCTTTGATGAAGGAAGATATTTTTATCGGAGTAAATTTGATAATTACAGAGGAAACATCAATCAGTCCCTTAGGAACTAATGAGATTGATGCTATAATAAAAAAGTTCTTTCACTAAGTATTTGTTAGAATATGCATAAAAATATGGAATAAGCTTGATTAAGGAGCAACGATGGACTTTCAGACGGCATTGAAACAAGAAAAACTTGATGATATCCGCAAATGCCCAAAGGCGGATCTACACAACCACTTTGTACTTGGCGGAAGTAGGCGATTTTTGAAAGAACAGACAGGAAAAGATATACAACCAATCACAGAGCCGCTTAATTCCATGGATGAAATGCATGCTTGGAATGCGCAGAATATAGGAGAATATTTTAATTCACCTGAAGGGCGTAGTATGTTGATACGGGCTACATTTGTGCAGGCAAAGGAGGACGGTGTCAGCGTACTTGAAATAGGAGAAGATGTCTGGGGGCTGGGTGAGTTTTTTCATGAGAATATAGATGAACTTGTTGAAGCGTTTGAATTATCACATAAAGAAATCGCACCTGAAATTGAGCTTAGGCTTCAGATTGGGTTATCCAGGCATTGTGATGTAGCGTATTTGGAAGATTGCCTTTCTCATTTCTGGGGATGTAAAGCGTTTTATTCAATTGATCTGTATGGAGATGAGTTGGCACAGCCAATAGAGAATTTCAAACCAATCTATCGACGCGCAAAAGCAGAAGGGCTTAGACTTAAGGCGCACGTAGGTGAGTGGGGAACGGCAGATGATGTGCGCAGAGCTGTTGATTGCCTTGAGCTAGATGAGGTACAGCACGGAATTGCAGCGGTTGAAGATCCTTCTGTGATCCGCTTTATAGTGGATAATAACATCAGGCTGAACATTACGCCTACAAGTAATTATCTGCTTGGAAGAGTTAAAGACTTGAAAACACATCCAATCGCAGAACTATACCGTAGCGGTGTTGATGTGACAATTAATTCCGATGATGTGTTGATCTTTGATTCAGATGTATCTAAGGAGTATCTGAGACTATATCAGAGCGGTTGCTTGAATGCAGAGGAATTGGATAACATTAGAAAGAACGGATTAAAAAATATCGCAATTGAGAGGTGACATCCATGAGAACAAAACATGTAGTAGTGCTTCCGTATGATGAGAAGTGGAAGCAAGATTTTATAGATATAAAGAATGAGCTGTCAGCGGTGCTTGGCGACGTTGCAAATTCTATTGAACATGTTGGAAGCACATCCGTTGAGGGGCTGGCGGCTAAGCCGGTTATTGATATTGATGTGGTTGTAAAGCCAAATGATGTCAAAAAGGCTATCGCGGCGCTTGAAACCATTGGATATACACATGAAGGAAATCTTGGGATTGAAGGACGCGAAGCCTTTGCATATGAGGGAAAAGAGCATTTGCAGACACATCATTTATATGTATGTCCGGAAGATTCTGCAGAGCTTAAAAGACATCTTGCATTCAGAGATTATTTGAGAACACATCAGGCTGCCAGAGAAAAATATGGAAATATCAAACTGGAGGCTGCAAAGCTTTATCCGGAAGATATTGATAAATATATTGAATATAAATCACCGATTATTGAAGAGATATATGCAGATGTCATGAGATTGGAGAAAAATAATGGTTAGAGAAGCGGAGCTAAGCGATTTGGAAGCTAAGCCTATGACATTGGAGGTTCTCACATATGGACGAGCAGAGGATAAACATAAAACTAAAGCCTGTAGTAAAGGAAGATATTGAAACAGTCTGGAAGATGCAAGTGGAAGCATTCGCAGATCTTTTGGAAAAGTATCATGACTATGATATGAGTCCCGCAGCTGAAAGCATAGATAAAGTATCAGCAAGATTTGAACAGCCGTGGACTACATATTTTTTCATTATTGCAGATGATGAAAAGGTCGGGGGAATCCGTGTTGTGGATAAGAAAGATGGTAGTAGAAAAAGAATCTCACCTATCTGGATTATGAAGCAGTACCGAAATAAAGGCTATGCAAAGCAGGCAATTCAGGAGGCAGAGCGGTTATACGGACACGACCACTGGTGTCTGGATACAATATTACAGGAAAAAGGCAATCTTTATCTGTACGAGAAGCTTGGGTATCATCGGACAGGCAGAATCGACAAGATTAATGACAGAATGGATATCGTATATTACGAAAAAGACTGAAGGAGATTTTTTATGGAATACAGACACGTGCAGAAGATGGCATATAAATTATCATAGTTTCAGGAGTGGCTATATGAGAGTTGGAATTTCGGCTTGTTCCGATGGGCAATTTATAGAATGGAAAAAACAGAATGAAGAACTAAAAGCTTTTATTGGTGAACTGAGGATAGAAGCTGTGTTTGCAGAGCATATTTATGCGAAGAAAGATTCTTTTAGCGGAACGGATAAAGAACGGGCAGAAGATTTGATGAGTTTTTATAAAGATGATTCAATTGAGACAATTTATGACATTTCAGGCGGAGACTTGGCAAACGGTATCTTAAAGTATTTGGACTGGGATCTTATAGCTAACACTGACAAGACTTTTTGGGGATACAGCGATCTTGCAACCATAATCAACGCGATTTTCACAAAGACAGGAAAAACTTCCGTTTTATATCAGATAAAAAATATGGTCTATGCTGAAGCAGAACTTCAGAGAAAACGCTTTGCAGACTATGTTTCCAAGAAGAATAAAAATCTGTTCGATGTTAAATATTCTTTTCTTCAAGGGGAAAAGATGAACGGCGTTGTCGTGGGAGGAAATATAAGATGCTTCCTAAAACTAGCCGGAACAGAGTACTGGCCGGATATGACGGGAAAGGTTCTGTTATTGGAGGCATATAGCGGTGAAGTCAGCCAAATTGCTACGCTTTTTTCGCAGCTTGAGCAGATGGGGGTATTTGGTCAGGTGGCAGGTATTTTACTTGGGACATTTACTGAGTTTGAGAAGTCGGGAGCGACACAAAGCGTATTTGACCTGTTGAAGGAGCACATTCCGGAAACTTTGCCGGTGGCTCAAACATCGGAAATAGGTCATGGTGCTGACTCAAAGGCAATTGTTATTGGCGGGAATATTGGATTGAAAAGATAGGCAAATTATGAGTGCCTAAGCATGAAGATCAAAATATATATTTCCTTCTTATGACCAAGTGCGATGTTATAGCCAAAAGCATTGGCGTTCCGGAAATGAAAATGATATGTATGAAATCAGATCGTAACAGGAAAACCAAATAATTATGAAAGAGGGAACCCTTGTAAGGATTCTCGGGAGATAAATGAAAGTAATTATAATACGACATGGAACGGTGGACTTTGAATGGGAAAGAACGTATAGTTCAGGTGAGTTTGATAGAGCTTGTGATCGGTATGATAAGGCGCCGATAATTCGGATGTCTTATGATATTCCTTTTATAAATGCTCAGCAGATATACGTTAGCGCATTACCCAGAACTCAAGACACGGCAAAAGAAATATTTGGAAATAAAGATTTTATATGCACTGAACTTATAAATGAAGTTCCGCTTGGTTCGAGTTTTAATTGCAAGATTAAGTTGCCGTTGTGTTTTTGGAATATAACGGGACGACTCCAATGGTTCCTAAATATCAAAAGGCAAGTTGAAAGTCGAAAAGAAACGAGATCAAGAGGAAGAAAATTTGTCGAGCTGTTAAATGCCGCAGGTTGTGACAGCGTGGTAGTTACGCATGGGTTTTATATGCATACACTGGTAAAAGAAATGCAGAAGGCAGGATTTAGAATCACTAAGTCCATGAGAAACTATAAAAATGGTGACTATGTAGTTGCTGAAAAATATGTGGCGCGCAGATGGAAATTTTAAGGTGTATCTGCGCGCCATCGTTTGTGAAAAGTCTGCAAAGTTCATCAAAAAAATCTATTCATTCGACCTTACATCGCTGCAGCTCAGATACAAGATAGAGATCATGATAAACACCACAATAAATATCACAGACGAAAGTGTAAATGCGCCGATATTCGCATTTCCCAATTCCCGCTGATTCATGGAAAGGTCGAACAAGGAGAACGGTGTTAGGTAAGGCATATCCTTTGCAATACAGGAAAGACCTGCGAAACCGCCAAGGAATGCGATAATTATGGGAAGGACAAAGTTTCTTATAACAAGTGAAACAAGAACCTGGAAGGCGCAAATAACCCACGAACTAAGGATTCCCAAGCCTATCCATTGAATGATTCCCGAAGGCAATTCTCCGTCTATGTGAATCATCGATCCGGCAATAAGGTACAAGACTACGACCCATATCAGCGAAACAGAAGTGATAAAGCAAGTGGCTACGTATTTGCCGAGTACTATTTTTGCAGGTCTTTGATGAGTCATTAAAAGGTTCATATTTGTTCCGCTGTGTTCAACGCGCCAGATGCAACCTGTAAAGATTCCGATTATGACAGGCATGAAGAAATAGCACAGAAACAGCGTGTGCTGAGTCCACAATGAGTACCAGCCTTCTTTTAAGATGCTCAGATTACTGATGTAGTTTACGCTTCCTATTGCTGCCGAGATTGCAGGAACTATGAAAAAGGCAATCCAAGCAGGTGATCCCTTCAATTTCAGGATCTCAACAGGACGTCTGTGTAGCGCTATCTTCGTTGTCTTTCGCTTGCTCTTTATTTTTTCCGCCTCTTCAACACCGGATTTCTTGAGCAGCATAAGTGTGATACAGGTTAAAAGAACTATCCATCCAATGCAGATGATTGTTGATGTGTAGTCGGGGGTTCCAAGCGCGTATTTTACTTCCCTCGTGTCTCGATTCCAGTCCATTGTGACAAAGCCTGATGTCACGAAAGTTGCCCAGGGAAGGAACTTCTGAATAATTGATTCGGGAAGGACCAATGAGAAAAATGCAGTGAAACTTCCAAGAATTCCCACTGAAATACTAAGAGCCTGATTCCTGTAAAAAAATGACAAAAGCAGGTGTATGCTTAGCAGAGTCATGCAGGTTATATAAGTGATCGCCCCGTGTATAAGCAGATATTTAAGCGGGAAGTTGCTGTCAAAACCTAGAATTCCGCAGCAGAGTATGATCGAGCCGCATTGCATTGCGACCAGGATAAGTGTGCATATCGCTCCATAAAGATATTTTGTGAAAAAGATCTTTTGCGGTGTGGAGAAGGTGTATAGGCATTTCAGCATCTCGCCCTTGTGCTCAATGTCCATTAGCCTGGAAGCAAATCCAGCGATCGCAACTGGGAAAAACACGCAGTTTATGATGGGGATATTATAAAAAAGCATCATCCATCCGTCCGCAGAGCCATCCTTGCCGTGACAATTTCCGTATAAAAATGCCACCTCGGCAACAATCACCGCAATAAATAACAATAGATTACAGCGGCGTTTATGTTTTTTGAGTTCGATAAAAAGATTTCCTATAATGCCCATTTTTAAGCTCCTTTTGTCATTTCGAGGAAGACTTCTTCAAGAGAAGCATCTCCGATTTCAAGTTCCGATAAGAGTCCCTGGTAGATCATTTTTCCTTTATTTATAATGCCAACATAATCGGCAATCTGCTCAACTTCAGAGAGAAGGTGGCTTGAGATAATGACTGTTGAACCACACTTTTCGGGAATGCTCTTTACAAGATTTCTGATCTCGTTTATTCCTGCGGGGTCAAGCCCGTTTGTCGGCTCGTCCAATATGATAAGCTCGGGTTTCCCCATAAGAGCCATTGCGATGCCAAGTCTTTGCTTCATGCCAAGCGAATAGTTTTTTACTTTGTCATCTTTTCTGTCATAGAGACTGACTGTGTAAAGAGCCTCTTTTATGTCAGCGGTGCCAAGATTCTTATAACGAGCGATTATCTCAAGGTTTTCCTGTCCGGTGAGATGCCCGTAGAATCCGGGACTTTCTATAAGGCTTCCCGTTCGCATATTTATATCGAACCTGTTTCTTGGAGACATCTTTTGACCAAGAATTTCTACAGTTCCGCCATCGGGCTGTATAAGTCCCAGAAGAAGCTTCATTGTTGTGGTTTTACCCGCGCCGTTGGGGCCTAGAAAACCGTAAATGCATCCTTGGGGAACCGCCAGATTTACATCTTTTACCCTGAACTTATTCCCACTCTTTTTGGAAAGATCGTAGGTTTCGATTATATATTTTTTCATGATTTTTCCTCCGCATATTGTTGATAAATACAGTATAAAAAGGCAAGCTTACCTGAACATGACAGCAACATTACATTTACATTACGCAGTGGGCGCGGCTGTTTCATTGCTATAGATATGTGTGTATACTAATTATTGATAAGAAAAAGAGGGTAAAACTATGGTATTAACGGATTGCAGCATCCTTCTCGTAGATGATGAAAGGCAGATACTGGAGATTAACGACAGGCTCCTTACAGAGAATGGATTTAAGAATATATTGCGCGCTTCCAATGGCAAAGAAGCAGATGATATTATAGGAAAAAATCAGGTGGATCTGGTTGTGCTGGATATAATGATGCCTGATATCAGCGGACTTTCGCTCTACGAGCAGTGGACAAAAAGAGGACTTAATATACCTGTGATTTTTCTTTCTGCAAGAGATGAGGAGACAAGCAGGTTAAAAGGACTCGGACTTGGTGCCGATGATTATGTGACAAAGCCCTATACGCCTGAAGAACTGCTCCTTAGGATAAAAGCAGTTTTGCGAAGGACGTATCACCTGACTGAGAATAAGAGTGTCAATCTCGGGGCTGTGAGAGTGGATCTTTCCTCGGGAATCGTGATAAGACCTGACGGCGATGCGGAGCTGACCGCAAAAGAGTTTCAGCTCTTTTCCAAATTATATGACAATCAGGGGAAAATTGTGTCGCTGAATGTCCTGATGGATACGCTTTGGCCGGACGGGAGCTATGGGCTTGAGAATTCGCTGATAGTGCACGTCAGAAGACTTAGGGAAAAAATTGAAGAAGACCCGTCGAGTCCCGCGTATCTGCAGACGGTTCGTGGACTTGGATACAGGCTGAATATTAGAGGAAGAAAGTAATGAAAAAAATATCCGGATACATCTTTTCCATGATGCTGGTTCTGGTGTCGCTTATCGTGGTCGACATTTTTGTCATGTTCTTTATATGTGTGCAAAAAGAGAAGGAATATCTTGATACGTATCGAATAGAAAAAGTATCGGAAAAGATTGTGAACGAAGGCGGTGTATATAATGTGGACAAGTCCGTATATGACCGTTTGGACAGAACCGGCTCTTTTGCTATGATAATCGATGATTCGGGGAGCGTGATCTGGAATTATAATAAGCCGAAGGATATTCCGGATTCATATGGGATAAAAGAGGTGGCTTCTTTTTCGCATTGGTATCTGAATGATTATCCTGTGTATAACTGGGCGAGGGACGATGGCATTCTGGTGGTAGGACATCCCAAGGGCAGCATATGGAAGTACATTTTGGAAATAAATATGGAAACCATGGACAGCATGATCAGATTTGGTCCGTATATGTTCATTGCAAATGTGCTAATTCTGTTTCTGTTGCCCGTTCTGATAACGCGCAAGTGGATGCTTGCAAGAGAGAAAGCAAGGACTGAGTGGATTGCCGGAGTTTCGCATGATATAAGGACTCCGCTCAGCATAGTTATGGGCTCTGTGGAAAAAGGGAGCGTAGAGGAAAAGCAGTGCTTCAAGATCAGGGACCTTATAGGGAATCTTAACACCGAGAACAAGTTGGAAGCGGGAACCGGTAAATGGAGCAATGAAAAGATAAATCTCACATCGCTCTTGAGAGAAATATTGTGCGATTATATAAATACTTATGAAGATTATTCTTTTGACCTGGAAGTGGATGAGCAGCTTGAAAACTACAGCATACAAGCGGATGTCACGCTGATCAGGCGTATGATTGAGAACATTATTACCAACTCAATTGTTCATAACGAAAAAGGTTGTGAGATAAATGTTGCGCTATCCGAGCGTGGCAAAGATAAGGCAAAACTTGTCATATGCGATAACGGGCAGGGCGCACCGGAGCAGAAGATCAAGGTGCTTAACGAAAGAATAAAGAATGCATATCTTCCCGAGCACGGTCTCGGAATCCGCGTTGTGAAGCAGGTGGCGAGAAAATACAAATACGCTGTGAGGTTTTCGGCAGAGGAAAAAGAGTACTTTAAATGTGAGATAGATTTGTGATAGTATAGCGACCTATATTTTTTATGAAAAAATATTGCATAAAAAATATAGGTCGCTATAATTAATATATACCGTACTTTTTGTGGAGGGTTATACGATGATTATAGAGATAAGGGCAAAGAATTGTTTCGCCTTTGATGAACAGATTACATTTTCAATGAAAGCAGACATGCGAAACAAAAAATTCGCTTCGAATGTGCATAAAGAAAACAACTTTAATGTTCTTAAGGCAGTTGGTATTTATGGACCTAATAATGCAGGAAAAACATGCCTTATCAGGTGTATTAAGGCTATAAAAAATGTGCTACTTAATAAAACGAATGGACTTATGTCCAATATTTTTACCGAAAGCGATATATGTGAACTTGGAATCACTTTTTTAAGTGCCGGAAGAAAATTCTCGTATGATTTTAAGTATGATGTAGAAAAAGAAGAATTTGTATATGAGTCTTTTGATGAGATACTAAAAGACCAGTATAACAATGAGAAGGAAATATGCTGGCTCAGACGTGATGCTTTGAAAGATGAATATACGTCTGCCGACACGGAATTACTTGCAATGATACCTGTTGTTGCAAAGAACAACGTTATTTTTCATCTGATTGATACAAGTAAGTTTGAACATACAGATGAAATGAAACAAATACTAACCGGTTTTGCAGAAAAAATCGACATTATCAACATGAACAATATTCCAATGGAACACACGATTGAGCTTATGAAAAATAAGAATAAGCTTCAGGAAAAAGTTGTTGGTTTTATCAAGAATGCAGATCTTTACATGGACAATTTTGAATATGTTGAGATGAGCAATATAAAGTTTAATGGTGGTGATGTGGGTGAAAAGCCTGAGGAAGACGTATTGGATCTTCCTGAAAAGATTATGGATCAGATAAGGTTGGTATCAACATATAAGGGAGTACCGGTTCCCAGTATGCTTTTTGATTCTACAGGAACGAAGAAAATAGCAGCTATGGCAAGTTATGTTATAGAGGCGCTTGAGCAGGGAAGGATACTTGTTATAGATGAACTTGACAGCAGTATACATTTTAAACTGACTAGGGCAACTGTTGCGATGTTCAATAATGAGCTTAATACAGATGCACAGATGATATTTACGGTTCATGATATAAACCTTATGGATTGCAAGCGATTGTTTAGAAAAGAGCAGATATGGTTCGTGGATAAAGATGATAATGGCGTATATGTATATTCACTTGCTGATTTCACTGCTGAGAATGGAGTTAGAGATACTTCGGATATTATCGAAAAATACAGGAAAGGAGCTTTTGCAGCTTTGCCTGAGCCAGAGTTGATTGATACTCTTTTAGGTATAAAGGGAAATGTTAAGGAGGATGCGCCTGATGGCAAATAGACTTCCAAGCATTTCATATAAGCATAAAGTTTGCATTATCTGTGAGGGAAACGAAGAATACAAGTACCTTGAGAGGCTTAAAGAACTTCATGTTTGGAATGATATTTATGACATTTCTTTGGTAAATGCAGAAGGTAATGGGAATATTCCGGCGCGTTATCAGGACAGATATCAGAATGGATCATATGAAGCAGTCTTGGTGTTTTGCGATACAGAGAAAAAACCATACGAGCAGTATGAAGACATAAAGCGAAAAATCAATGAGTTCCATGGCATAGATAACGCTGCCGAAGAAATCGTAATATTTGCAAATCCTTGTACGATGCAGATTGTATCAAAACATTGGACAGATGAAACTATTAAGTCTCCTGCAAAGAAAGTTAATGCACCGCTTATAGAGAAGTATACTGGTGTAAAAGACTATAAAGGCAAAGCGGCTCAGATTGACGAGCTTATGAAATATGTGACTGATGATAACTATGATGTGATGAGAAAAAATATCAGTAACGCAATAAGTGATGAAAAACTTGTTGGGAGTACAAATTTTAATAAGCTTATAAATTATCTTGATAGTATGGATTCAACGTGGATAGCAACATTGAATCAGGTATTGGAATAACAGATTGAAATAATTCTCTAAAGATTATAGATCAAATGGAGGAAAGGCATATGAAAGAAATCGCGGCAAGACACAGTATCAGGAAGTATAAGGCAGATGCGGTTAATAGGGATGATATAAAGATAATCCTCGAAGCGGGTATTCTTGCGCCTTCTGCGAAGAACAGGCAACCTTGGAAGTTCATTGTGATGGAAGGCGAGAAGAAAGAAGATGCTCTTGATGTTATGGAGAAAGGGCTTGAAAGGTCTCGCGAACAACTAAAGGAAATGCCCGGAATGGATGCGCTCATTTCGGATGCATTCAACACTTTGGGGATAATGAGGCAGGCTCCTGTGATTATCTTTGTGGAAAACTCCAACGGAAAAATTCCTTTTGTGGATATCAACATTAATGACAGAATTACGGAGATTTGTGATTCGCTTTCCATAGGTGCGGCAATTCAGAATATGCTTCTTACCGCAACGGAGCTTGGATATGGAACACTTTGGATTGCCAATACAGTTTATGCTTATCAGGAACTTGTGCAATATCTGGGTATCAGCGGACAGCTCATCTGCGCCGTTGCATTGGGAGTTCCCGATGAGACACCGGATCCAAGACCGAGGAAAAGTTTTGATGAAGTGGTGGAATTCAGATGATAGTACATCCGATACCGCCTCTTTTTGATAAGGATTCGAGAGTGCTCATACTTGGAAGTTTCCCTTCGGTAAAATCGCGTGAAGCGCAGTTTTTCTACGGCCATCCGCAGAATAGATTCTGGAAAGTCATAGCTGCGGTTTTTGATGAGGAAGTTCCGAAGACGATAGATGAGAAGAAAGCACTTCTAAAGCGGAACAATATAGCTCTTTGGGACGTCATTCATTCGTGTGATATAACGGGATCCTCGGATTCCAGCATAAAGAACGTAACGGCGAATGATCTTAAGATAATCCTTGATACCGCTGATATAGAAGCAATATACGTAAACGGAAAGACCGCAGAGAAATACTACAAGAAATACACCGAAAAAAATATAGAAAGACCTGCAATCTGCCTGCCATCCACAAGCCCAGCCAATGCGGCCTGGAATGTGGATAAACTGGTCGAGGTGTGGAAAACTATAAAGAGATAAATGATACAGCAGAAAGGATTACTATAATGGAATATAAAATAGCGACACTTGATGATATTGAGCTTTTGACATCTTCTCGAATTGAGGTGTTGCGCGCAGCCAACAAGCTTGATGATTCTGTAGATATGTCAGAGGTGGAATTATCGTCAAGAGACTATTATAAAAGAGCGATGCTTGACGGAACACACACCGCAATTCTTGTTATGGACGGAGATTCTTTTGTCGGAGCGGGTGGAGTAAGCTATTTTGAAGTCATGCCGACATATCACAATCCAAGCGGCAAGAAAGCCTATATCATGAATATGTACACCAATCCCGCATATCGCAGGAAGGGTATCGCGATTAAAACCTTAGATATGCTTGTACAGGACGCCAAAAAGCGCGGAATTACTCAGATTTCACTCGAAGCAACAGACATGGGCAGACCACTTTATGAAAAGTACGGCTTTGTTCCTATGAATGCGGAGATGGAGCTTATATAAATTATAAATCATCAGGGAGGACACCATGGTACTACTTGTGATCGACACACAAAAAGGGATAACGGACGACAGGCTTTATGAGTTTGACAAGTTAAAAGCCAACATCAAGGAGCTTATTGCTCTTGCAAGAGATAACAACAAAGAAGTAATCTTTGTTCAGCATGATGACGGCCCCGGAACGGGATTTAGCGAAGGCGACGAAGATTATGAGATCTTCGATGAATTTGCACCAAATGACGGAGAAAAGATATTTGCCAAGAGCGTGAACAGCGCACTTCATCCGTCAACGGGACTTTTGGATTATTTGAAGGAAAAAGGCGTAAAGACTGTGATGATGGTAGGTATCATGACCAACTTCTGCATTGATGCGACGATCAGAACAGGATTTGACAACGGTTTTGAGGTTCTGGTTCCCGAATATACCAATTCAACTTCAGATAATGAGTTTATGGACAGAGCAACTTGCTACCGCTACTACAACGAATTCATGTGGCCTGGAAGATATGCCAAATGCATTACGATGGAAGAAGCGAGAAACCGCATAAAGAGTTGATGTAAAATATAAAATATCGATAAAGTATACAGCAATTATTCGTTATAAAGCCTAAAACGTGCTAAAATATTTACGAAAAGTTGACTACTTCTTTTTTATCTTGCGTTTTTAGGGTGACAAAATGAAGCTGTTTTTTCTTAATCGGATTTTGCAGTTTATTCTATAAATTTATGATATGCCAAGAGATGGATAATATATGTATTCTTAGATTTCATATCTGAGAATATAGATATTTGTACCATCTTTTGGCATTTTGTGTTTTTTGGAGGTACAGGGGTTGAAATTCGCTTTGCATAAAATGGGTCATCGACGGTTGCTTCGAGTGACTGCGATTATGGGCGGAATCTTAATAAATGTGCTCTTGGCGCTTCTTACGAATGCGTATGGACTCCCGGTTTATCTGGATACTACAGGAACTATACTTGTAGCTATGGTTGGTGGTATGTTTCCGGCCATAACGACAGCGGTTCTGACTAATGTAGTGATTTCGCTGTTTAACGGTGAGGCAATCTACTTTGGTTTTATCAATGCGCTTGTAGCCATTTATACAGCCTGGTTTATAAGAGAAAAAAAGTTTGATCGGATAAAAAAAGTACTGATATATATTTTTTCGGTAGGATTGATCAGCGGTGTATTTAGTTTTTTTATCCAGTGGGGAGCTATGGGAAAGCCGCATATCCAGTCGGTAAATGCTCTGGTTGAAGCTTTTGCGTTACAATATAACCTCACTGATACTGTGTCCTTCTTTATCGTAAATATAATACTGACAATACTGGACAGAGGTATTTCTTTTTGCATGGCACTGCTATGCATGTATTTTATTCCCAATAATGTTTGTCAAAAGATAAGAAACAGCGGATGGAAGCAACGCCCGCTTTCTTCAAGTGAAGTAAAAAGAATCGGTTCCCTCAGTTTTTCTACAGCACATTCCTTGAGAATAAAGATAACGGCCATGCTTCTTGGGTGTTCTACGGCGCTTACGGTGATAATGGGCGTTGTCGGTGTAACACTGTATTTCAAGAATGCCAAAAATGAGAAGGGAGATATTGCCGTAAATGCATCGCGTTTTGCGTCTCAAGTGATAGATCCCGATATCGTAGATGATTGCGCAACTTATGGACGAAGTACCAAGGTATATGATGATACGGAAGCGGAGCTGACTCAGATCAGGGAAGGTATTAACGGAGTTGACAGGCTCTGTATCTATAAGATAAGCAGTGACGGATGGTTGGTTGCATTTGATATTACTTCGAACGAGGATGACCGGTATGAGCCCGGTGAAAAAATAGAATTCGGAGAAGAGCTAAAACCTTATATCGGTACGCTGTTCAAGGGCGAATCGGTAGAGGCGGTTGAGAGCAACGGTATAAGAGGCTGGGTAATGTCCGCATATTATCCGATCATAGACAACAGCGGAATCTGTACAGGTTATGCGGCAGCAGAAGTATCCCTTAAGTATGTTTCGGATTATATGTGGGATTTTATGTTGCGCGTTATATTTATAATGCTTTCGTTTTATATCCTTATAAGTGCGTTTGGTCTGTGGGTATCGGGAACCGGAATGGTTTACCCGATCAATAGCATAGAAAGAAGCGTAGAAGCCTTTATTAATGCCGGCGATAATCAGAGGGAACTTGATGAAGCCGTAAGGAATATGAGGGCTATCGATATTCAGACCGGAGATGAGATTGAGAAAATGTACAGGATCATCTGTGATATGGCGCTTAACCAGACCGAGAAGATCCGCAGCGTAAGAAGATTTTCTGAGGAAACGATGAAGATGCAGGACGGTCTTATCATTACAATGGCGGACCTTGTAGAGAACAGAGATTCCGATACCGGCGCGCATATCCAGAAAACTTCGGAATATGTAAAGATTATCGTGGAAGGACTTGAAAAGAAAGGGTATTATCCCGAGAAGATCAGCGCCAAGTTTAAATCTGATGTAGTGCGAAGCGCTCCTCTTCATGACGTCGGCAAGATAAATATATCGGATAAGATTCTCAATAAACCGGGAAAACTGACAGATGAAGAGTTTGAGATAATGAAGACCCATACAATTGCCGGCCGGGAGATTATTGAGAAAGCTATAAATACCGTAAAGGGTGAAGTCTATCTTAAGGAAGCAAGGAATATGGCGGCGTATCACCATGAACGCTGGGACGGAAAGGGCTATCCGGAAGGACTTCACGGAGAAGTGATACCATTGTCTGCAAGAATTATGGCTGTTGCAGATGTTTTTGACGCGCTTTCATCAGCACGTGTCTATAAGCCTGCATTTCCGCTTGAGAAGGCTTTGGACATAATCAAAGAGGGCGCGGGAACCCAGTTTGATCCCAAGTGTGTAGAAGTATTTTTGGATGCACTTCCTGAGATAAAGGTAATTCTTAGCAAATATAATCAGAATGTCTAATGGAGGTTGCCTGTGAAAAGAGAATTCAAAAAAATAGCTCTTTTGGCTATAGTAACAGGCTTAATTACGATACTGTTGCATACAACAGCATATGCTGAAGAAGATACAGAGAGCGATGAACGTCAGGTATATGGCGGAGGATATGCAGTTACCGGACAGATCCCCGATGTATCTTATTCAGCAGAGATATATGATGCATCAAACGGGCTTCCGACGTCTGACGCAATGTTTCTTATGGGTGCAAGCAACGGTTATATGTGGGTCGGCGGTTACAGTGGCGTTTTCCGCTATGACGGATCGACTTTTGACAAGGTGGATTCTCCTTCATACCTTACCAGTGCAAGATGTTTTTTTGAGGACAGTAAGGGAAGAATATGGGTGGGTACCAATGATAACGGCGTAGTGGTTCTTGATGGTTCGGAAAACAAGCACTATTCATATAAAGACGGCCTGACATCCTCGTCAATTCGTATCTTTGAGGAAGATATGAACGGCAACATTTTTGTTGGAACAACTTCGGGCGTGGCCTATGTCGATCAGGCCAATATGATGAAAAAACTTCCAAATGAGACGCTTTCCGAAGAACGTGTTCTTAAACTTGACAGAGATGCGGCAGGAAGAATATTCGGGCAGACTTCGAACGGGATTATTTTTGCGATAGATAATTGCAAGGTTACAGAATTGTATGAAAGCTCCGAACTTGGAATGGAAAAGATCACTACTATCATGGCAGATCCCGAGAATCCGGGGAAGGTATATCTCGGAACAGACGGTAGTTTTATTTATTATGGTGATTTTGGGGCAAGTGTCGATGAGATGGAAAGAATCTCAGTGGAGCCCTTAAGTAACGTTCATTGGCTTAATTACGATTGTGACAGAGTGTGGGTGTCTTCGTCCGATATGATCGGTTATATTGATACCGACAGATCTTTTAAGACGCTCAGAAATACATCTTTTGAAAGCGGAATCGAGATGGTCACGACAGATTATCAGGGAAATCTGTGGGCTGCATCTTCAACGCTCGGAGTAATGAAAGTTGTTGCCAACAATTTCATTGATATAACAGATCAGGCAGGAGTGTATGCGGGTGTTACAAACGCAGTGGCTTTGTGTGACGGCGATATATACATCGGAACCGAGAATGGTCTTAAGATCATCAAAAAAAATGGCATGATAATGCAAAATGATCTGACTGAGTACTTAGGTGATGCGAGAATAAGAAATATCGAAGAGGATAATGCCGGGAATATCTGGATTGCCACATATACACATGATCTTGGACTTGTCTGTCAGGGACAAGACGGTACGATAACTTCTTTTACAACTGATAACGGAATGCCGAGTAATCAGATAAGAGAGATCACTACGCTGGAAGACGGACGGGTACTCGTGGGGACAAACGGCGGACTTGCTGTAATAAAGGACGGAATGATCATTCAAACGGTAGGTGCTTCCGATGAAATAAAAAATACTGTTTTCCTTTCGGTTGTAGAGTCAAATGAAGGTGTCATCCTTGTGGGAACTGACGGTGACGGCATATATGCCATAGAAGAGGATCGTGTCAAAAAGATAGGCAGAGATAACGGTCTTACCAGCGATGTTGTCATGAGGATCGTAAATGATGAAAAAAGAGGAATCATGTGGATAGTCACATCGAATTCCATCGAATACATGAAAAACGGACTGGTAACGCAGGTTACCACGTTCCCGTATAACAATAACTACGACATCTATTTTGATGATAATGACAATGCGTGGATATTGTCTTCTTTTGGTGTGTATGTAGTAAATGCCAATGAGATGGAAAAAGATGCAATATCGGACTTCAGGATATATACAATAGCAAACGGACTGCCTTATGCGATAACCAGTAATTCATTCGGATGCAGGGATGATGAAGGCAATCTGTACATGGCCGGCAGAAACGGTGTGATAAAGGTTAACATAAATAAATATTTTGACGAAGATGCTGAAGTATTGATGGATATTAAGTCCATCTATTGTGACAATGAAAAAGTTCTTCAGGATGAGAACGGCGTATATCAGATACCGGCGTCGGACGGACGTATTCAGATAACGGCTTCCATCATGGATTATTCGATGATGAATCCCAATGTACATCTATTTCTGGAAGACGGTCCCGATGACGGAATACTTATGCAGAGAAGCAAGTTGTCTTCTCTTGAGTATACCGGTCTTTCGTACGGCAATTATAAGCTCCATATCCAGATTCTGAACGGTTCGGGAAATGAAATTCTTCAGGAAGCGGTATTTAACATCAGGAAAGCGCCGCGACTTCTGGAACTATTGGTTGTAAGGCTGCTCCTTATGATATTGGTTTCGTCGTTGGCGGGATTTATTGTGTGGCAGGTAATGCGACTTACCATTATCAGAAAACAATATGATGTGATAAAGAAGTCAAAAGAAGAGGCAGAGAATGCCAATACCGCAAAATCAAGATTTCTTGCAAATATTTCCCATGAGATCAGGACGCCCATAAATACCATCATGGGAATGAATGAGATGATAATGAGAGAAGATCCGACAAATGTACCTAAGGGATACTTTATGTCGGTTATGAATTATGCATTCGATATCAGAAATGCTTCGGAATCATTGCTTGGTCTCATCAATGACCTACTTGATATATCCAAGATAGAGTCGGGTAAAATGCACCTTGTTGAGCAGGAATATGATACGCAGGAGACACTGCGCTCTATTGTTTCGATGATACGTATAAGGAGTACGCAGAAGAATCTTAGTTTTGATGTCGTAGTTGATGAGCTTTTGCCAAAGAGATTGTACGGAGATGCGGAAAAGATCAAACAGGTTGTGCTGAATCTTCTTACAAATGCCGTAAAGTATACCGCAGTCGGAGGCTTTTCACTCAATGTGACGATGGAAGAGCGCAATGACAAAGAGGCTGTTATCCGAATCTCGGTAAAAGATACCGGAATGGGAATAAAAAAAGAAGATATGGACAGGCTCTTTACCGCTTATGAAAGACTGGATGAAGAGCAGAACAGTGCTATACAGGGAACGGGCCTTGGGCTCGATATCTCAAGGAAATTTGCTGAGCTGATGGGAGGAAAGCTCTTTTGCGACAGCGTGTACGGAGAAGGCTCTGAGTTTATCTTTATATTATCGCAGAAGATTGTCGATGCAACGCCCCTTGGCATATTTATCGAGCATGACGAAAGCAAGGCAAGCGGACCGTACGTTCCAAAGTTTATTGCGCCCGATGCGGATATTCTGGTTGTTGATGATAATCCGATGAATCTGAGTGTAATAAAAGGACTTCTTAAAGCGACCAGGGTGTTTGTTACAACAGCAGAAAGTGGAGCGGAAGCGCTGGATAAGATACGGGATAATAATTATGATGTAGTTCTTTTGGATCACATGATGCCGGGACTTGACGGAATAGAGACTCTTGCGATCATAAGGACAATGAAGCCTGAGCTACCGGTATATGCACTTACGGCTAATTCGGTTTCGGGCGAAGATTTTTATTTGGAAAAAGGATTTAACGGATATCTTCCTAAGCCTGTAGATACGGAAACACTTGAAAATACTCTTATTAAGCATATTCCGGAAAACAAGATGGAAAAGGCGAGTGAAGAGGATGCTGTCGAAGAACTCACGGAACTGCCGGAGGATATGCTTTGGATAAAAGAAATAAAAGATATATCGTTTGACGATGGACTTAAGAATTCGGGAGGAGTTGCATCTTACCTGTTCGGCCTTGATCTTTTCTATGACACCATAGATGAGAACTCCAAAATAATTAATAATGCATATGCGGAAGGAAATATAAGGCTGTTTACCATAAAAGTTCACGCGCTTAAAAGCTCTGCTCGTATTATAGGCGCGCTCAAACTTGCAGAACTGTCTGAAAAGATGGAAACTGCGGGAAATAACAACGATATGGATTATATAGCCGGCAATAAAGATACGCTTATGGAAGAATATGCTTCTTTTAAGGAAAAGCTTGGACGGATGAAGAAGGCTAATTCGGAGGATGACTCGAAAGAGATGATACCGGATGACAAATTAAAAGATGCATATGAAGCGCTGAAAGAACTTATTCCGCAGATGGATTATGATTCAGTTGAAATGATCTTGAAAAGTATATCGGAATATTCGATTCCCGATAAGGATGCAGGATTTTTCGAAGAACTTGGTAAGCTGTTAAAACTTTTTGATTGGGACGGAATGGAAGCATTGATCGCAAAAGCAAAATAAAGGAGCAAGATGGGAAAAATCATATCAGGGAAAAAGATCATATTCACCGGAGAAAAAGAGACTTTTATTCTAAGGGCAATAATTGAGAAGGTGCGGGCAATAGGACTTGAGTGCAGATTTGTGCCGTTTAATGTGGACGAACTTAATAATGCCGGAGAAGATACAGTACTTTTTGTTATCTATATGGATGAAGAAGTTAAGCCCAAGGAAGATGTCCTTCATTTTCTGAACGATAAAATGGAAGAACAGGGGAGCAAACTGATCCTTATAGGAGAACAGAACGATATTATGAATATGGCAAGACATATTAGGAGTGACTTGCTGTATAAAACATTTTCGCGGCCTATCAATAATGATGCGTTTATCTATTCGATAAGAGATTTTTTTGATAAATCCGAATCGGGAGAATACAAAAAAAGCATATTGATAGTTGATGACGATCCGCAGTATCTCTCGATTGTAAGGCTTTGGCTAAAAAACAGTTACAGAGTATTTATGGCAAGCTCCGGTCTTCAGGCAATCAAATATCTCGGAAAGAGCAAAGTGGATCTTATATTGCTTGATCATGAGATGCCGGTAACAAGCGGCCCGCAGGTGCTTGAGATGCTTAGGAGCGATCCCGAGACATCATCGATACCTGTAATATTCCTTACGGGTAAAAGTGATAAGGAAAGTGTTATGGCGGTTGTGGCGCTGAGACCTGAGGGATATTTTTTAAAAGATATTACGAAGGAAGAACTTCTTGAAAAGCTGAAAGAGTTTTTTGTTCTGCATAACGCATAGTGACAAGGAGCAGATGGAAATGTTTGAGATTATAAGAATATACCAACTGGATATTATGCTGGGACTTTCCTCTGCGTGTATAGCATTTGCTTTTTTGTTGTTTTTCACGCAGTTCTTGGCCAGAAGAAGAAAAGGAATACTCATTTTTATGGAGTTTGTAGCGACTTTTCTTCTCTATTTTGACCGTATGGCATATCTGTATTCCGGAGATACCGGCCATAAGGGATATATAATGGTCAGAGTCAGTAACTTCTTTGTGTTTGTATTAACAGCTGCTATCGTGCTTGGGCTTGATATGTACATTGCAGATCTTATCAAGGTTGAGGCTAAGCAAACTACGATTCCCAAAAGGCTGTATTTTGTAGGTGCGGCGGCTATATTTGAGATGTTTCTTGTAGTGCTGTCCCAATTTACGGGAATGTATTATTACTTTGATGAAAACAATGTGTATCACAGGGGACCGCTCTTTTTGGGCTGCTATGTCATTCCGGTTCTCTGTCCGCTAATACAGTATTCCGTTGTCAGAAAGTACAAGTCAGCTATGAGCCGATTGGTCTATTATTCTATAGTAGCTTATATTTTCGTTCCTATCGTAGGCGGGATTATACAGATTTTTGCCTATGGGATATCGCTGGTTAATATGATGATGGTAATGGTTTCTATCACCATGTATGTGTCTGTTTACATTGATATGAACAAGACGGTGGTGAGGGCACATAAGATTGAGATCGGTGAACTCAAGGACGGTGAACAGCGCATGAAGCGTTTGTTTGACCAGACGACATCGGCATTTGTAAAGGCGATAGAGAACAAAGATGAATATGCGCAGGGACATTCTAAGCGAGTTGCGGATGTGGCAAAAAAAATCGCGGAGATGTCGGGAAAAGATGAAGCGAAATGCGATGAAGTTTACTATGCAGCTCTTTTGCATGATATAGGAATGGTAGGTATTCCGGACAGTATTATACAGAAGCATTCTGAACTTACAGAAGAGGAGCGGAGAGTATGGCAAAAGAAGCCGATAATAAGCGGAGAGATTCTTTCCGATATTACGGAGTACCCGTATCTGAAAGATGGCGGACTTTACAGCAATGAGAAATATGACGGAAGCGGATATCCGAAAGGATTAAAAGGCGAAGAGATTCCGGATGTCGCAAGGATTATTGCCATAGCTGATGCGTATGTTTCGATGACATCGAATAAAAGATATCGTGAAGAGTTACCGTATATCATGATAAGACAGGAATTTGTCGAGATGGCGGGAACGCAGTTTGATCCTGAATATGCCAAGATAATGATCCGTATAATGGATAAAGAAAATGCGAATAAAAAAGATCTGAGAGTCATAGAGACTGAAATTCGCTGTAAAGAATACAAAGAAGCGGTCTCACTTGGCGTTCATGTGACGGAAGCTTTTACAAAGGTGTCTTTTGATGCGGATGAATATGAGATGGCAGCAGGAGATTATTCGTCGCCGTCCATAGTTTTGTTTGATTCATATGACAGACGATTTCACAGGGGGGCCAGATCGATAGATGCATACAGGTATCAGGAGTATGGAGAACTCTGGCCTGACGGGCACTATGTTTCCACTGCGGCTCAGAATATGAAAGTCGAAGTGGAAGAAAATGTCGATGAAGCGGGGAATCCTGTAGTCGATAAAAGTAAAAAGGTGCAGTATGAGATCTGTGCGGCAAAATATGACGATCATATCACACTTGAGATGAAGGACGGTGTTCATAAACTCAAAGCTGTGATTGCACTTTCCGATAAGACAAAAGATGCGTATATAGGAATTACAGGTGAACATTGTCATATAAAAAATATTGCTGTTGAAGAGACTGATATAAAGATCGGAGAAGGCGATATAGAGCGAATCTCTGATGTTATCAGCTATACCGACAGAATTGAATCTGATCTTCCAAATCTCCAGATAGACAGGACAAGATCCGCGTCGACGGACGGGATCAAGGTAGAGGAAGAGCTTAGGCTTTATTTCCATTCAATGAGTCTTCCTGTTGCAAATCTTGTCTGGCACTGTCCGTATATTGTCATTTTCTTTTCGGAGGACGGAAAAGTCGGCGGCAAGGGCTATCGTGAATATGCTCTGATAAAGATAAACGGAGAAGTGTCCGGTGATGAAACATATGCCGAGAACAAAGTGTATATGAAGAGAAAGGAAACTTTCACCGGCTGGGAAAAATGGAAAGAAGCGACAAAGAAAGGCATGGAATGCTTTGTATTATTTGAAAGGAGCGGAAATAAGATCACGACTTCAACAGAAAATCTCGGAATCATAATAGAAAACACAACTATTTTCCACGACGAACATCAGGATGTTTACGTTGCGCTTACGGGAGATGAAGTGGCACTCACAGATATTCGTATAATGAAATAAAATGTGATTTGCATGATAAGAGATAAGATGTTCTAAAAATTTAAGATGTACATAAGAGCATGTAGTGTTAAAATGATTTCGCAGATTTTATGAAACAGTGCGGGATTTGGATTTGAAAGAGAAGTTAGAAAAAAACAGATTAAAAGAAATGGATATATTTAAGGCTATAGCGATTGTCTCGGTCGTATATGGCCATGTACTTGCAAATACAGCGGGATTATACACAGGCTTTATCAGTTTTGTTCACATGCCGGTCTTTTACTTTGTAAGCGGCTTTTTCCTATATAAAGAGCTTAAGAAGTATTCGGAAAAAGAACTGATAAAAAAGAAATGCAGACGTTTGCTGGTTCCGTATTTTGTATGGTCGCTGGTCGCTTTTATGGCAAGCAATGCGCTGATCGTATTGCAAAAGGGATTCGATATCGGAGTAGTCCTGGATGAGGCTGTACAGGTTTTTATTTATTCGAGAAGTGTTTGGTTTTTTATTCAGCTTTTTTTTGCGCATAGTCTTTTTATATTGATACATAGGATTACCGATAAAAAGGAACTCAGGGCAGTGATAAATGTGGGTGTATGGGCGGCCTTGATTGTATTTTGTGGCACAGAGCTGTTTTGCATGTGGAAAATTAAGTGGCTTTATGGATTTTTGATTCTTGGCTATATTTGCAGTGAATATGAAATCCTTACCAGACTTAAGAGCTGTAAAAAGTTTGTGCCGGTAGTTATGTTTATTATCTGCGCGGCGTGCTGGATAGCAGTTACATTGCTCACTTCGGGGGCTTATGCGACGGATCTGCTTTACGGTTTTGATGACATGGCTTTTTCTGCAGAGACATTTGCGATTGAGCTGTCGGTCTGGTTATGCGGTCTGACCGGCATGGTGACGATATATTTGGTGAGCCTGTTTATTGCAGAATTTAGCAAACTTGATATACTGTATCGGCTGGGAAGTTATACTTTGGATTTATATGTAGCGCATATGATGATCATATCTTTTATAAAAATGATACCTGTACCTCAGGATCACGCGTTTGAAGTATCTTTTGTCATCGCGGTTTTTGTTATCATTGTGCCTATATATTTATTGGTGAAATATATTCTTAGGAAAATAAAATTATACAGAATGGTCACGTAACTGCCGATATATTTGGGGAGTTAATGATTTTGAAGTAAGAAATACGGTTGGGGAGCCGTTTGTTTTAAAGGAAAGGGTGATATTATGTTTAGGACAGAAAATAAGAAGTATGGTGTCAGTCTGCTTCTTGTATTTATGATGATTATGTTTGCGCTTACAGGGTGCGGAAGTGGAAGCGGAGAGGAGCTTGATATAAGTAAGGTGACTTATGTTAAAAGTCCCGGAAATCAGCAGAATATTGAGATGTATGTTATCTCATCTGATTGCACAGTGAAGCACTATGATATAAAGCAGACTTCCGACAAAAAGATTGTTATAAAGGATCTTTTTGAAGGCAAATTACCTTCAGCGGAAGAATATACCGTGGACAGCAGCAAGGTTTCTCCGGAAGGATGGCAGCAACTTGAAAACAAGCTGAATGAAACGGAGTTTATTTATCTGTCCGGTGATGTCTCATATACAGATCAGCTGATGGATGAAGGAAGCTTTTTTGTGGAGATACAGACTGGGATGATAAAGCATCTCGCAGGCGGATACAACGCAGGCCGCGGAAAAGACAAGGACAATAAGAAGTTCAGGAGCGTTACAGATATTTTGGATAATATCCTGGCAGATGCCGGTTGATTGGTGGATTTCTCACAATAATATAATGGATATCAAAGGAGGTTTTGGGTAACAATACCTCCTTTTTTGTTATGCACATTTATGAGGTTGTGAAAATATACAATAAAACAAAATATTATGTTTGACTGAATGTGCATGTTTCATATATCATAAATCTATATGCAAGACATAATATACAAGGAGGAGAGCAACTTATGGAGCAAAAAACAATGAAGGGGTTTGCGATGCTTAAGATCGGTGAGGTTGGCTGGATCACCAAAGAGGTACCAAAGTGCGGACCGCTTGATGCAATCTGTAAACCACTTGCTATTGCAATTTGCACATCAGACGTACATACGGTATGGGAAGGTGCTGTTGGTGATCGTCACAACATGATACTTGGCCATGAAGGTTGTGCGGAAGTTGTGGAAGTTGGCGAACTTGTTAAAGACTTTAAGCCGGGGGACAGGGTTCTGGTACCTGCGATCACACCCGATTGGAGTTCACTTGAAGCTCAGGCCGGCTATTCAATGCATTCCGGCGGAATGCTTGCAGGCTGGAAATTCTCTAATTTCAAAGATGGTTTGGATTCTGAATTTTTCCATGTTAATGATGCAGACGGTAATCTCGCGCATATGCCCGAGAATATCAATATTGTAGATGCATGTATGCTTTCCGACATGGTTCCTACAGGATTCCATGGTGTAGAGCTTGCAGATGTCCAGTTTGGTGATACTGTACTTGTAATCGGTATCGGCCCCGTAGGACTTATGAGCGTAGCCGGAGCATCTCTTCGCGGTGCATCCAGGATCATTGCGGTAGGTACTCGTCCTAAATGTGTTGAAGCAGCAAAGAAATACGGCGCTACCGATTTCATAAATTATAAAAACGGATCTATTGAAGATCAGGTTATGGAATTAACTTCAGGAAAGGGTGTGGACAGAGTAGTCATCGCCGGCGGTAATGTTGATACTTTCGAATCAGCAGTTAAATCTGTTAAACCCGGCGGACTTATCGGAAACGTCAACTACCTTGGAAGCGGCGATTATATCAGCATTCCCAGAACTGACTGGGGTGTTGGAATGGGACACAAGCAGATTCGCGGAGGACTTATGCCCGGTGGAAGACTTCGTATGGAGAAACTGGGAGCCCTGGTATCTTCCGGAAGACTCGATGTAAGCCCGCTTTCAACACATATATTTGAGGGATGGGATCACATTCCCGAAGCATTGCAGCTTATGAAAGATAAGCCTGCAGATCTTATCAAACCGGTTGTTAAGCTTGTAAATGAATGATGTTTAGCTTTTATTAAGACAATAGGGCAGTCGCAGATTTTGATATAAAATTTGCGACTGCTATTAAAATACTTGAAGAAGGAGATAACGCCGGCAAACCGGCGATGATCATATGAGAGTTCTGATAGTGACAGGCTTTTTGGGAGCAGGAAAGACGACATTTATAAAAGAACTACTAAAACATACAAAGCGTTACACTGCTGTTATGGAGAATGAATTTGGCGATACAAACCTTGACAGCCGTGAAATATCAGGCGCGGCAGATAATAAGGACATGCAGGTCCTTGAGTTCATGGAAGGCTGCGTTTGCTGCAGTAAGAAGGATTCTTTTTTGTATTCAATACTTACTGTATCAACGGGTATAGCACCCGAGTATCTGATTGTAGAGCCTTCGGGTGTTGCAAAATTAAGCAATATCCTTGCGGGGCTTGAGAAAGTACGCTACGAAAAAATAATTCCCGTTAGTCCTATTGTGATTGTGTCCGCGAAGTCTTTTTCTGCAAATATGCATGAATACCGCGAGCTCATGGAAGATCAGATACTAAACGCAGGGCACGTTATCTTTTCCAAGACAGAGGGGATGGATGCTGATGAGCTTGAAGAGGTAAAGAGGCAGATACATGAGATAAATCCTGAAGCGAAGATAACGGAATCTTACCGGGATGGTAAGAGTAAAGAGTGGTGGACGGAGGTTATGTCCGATAAGGAATTGCAAACTGTTATTGGCAGAGCCGGCAACGGTTATGGATCCGGATCGGCAGATGGTAATGGCTATGGTTCTTTAGTGGACAACGGCTATGAATTAACCGATGGTGATGATTATGGCACCGGGAATACCAATGCTCAGCCTGCTTTTGAGCAAATGACACTTGAGTGCATAGAGTTTAATTCTGTCGGCGCACTTACCGTTTTCTGCGATGATCTCCTTAGAAAACAGTACGGCGATATCGCCCGTGCCAAAGGCGTTGTCAAAGTTGGTTCTGATGCGCTCCGCTTCGACATTGCCGACAATTCTTACGTGATCACCGGTGGAGAAGAACCCTTCCAATCTGTGTTTATCGGGCAAGATATAGATCGCGAGAAATTACTGGTGGGTGTTTGCAAGTATGAGCGCCCTAAAAAGATATCGAGGCGATATGTAGGAAAGGGTACAGATGGTGGTTGTACAAAGATACGGCCGAGGTGATGAAGCGTAGGAAAGAGCATTGATGGAGCGTTGGAGTAAGGTCTATACGCGTTTAAAATCAAATTTCCTTTTATGAAATCTATACGAGTCTACAAAACATAGCATTTTAATATTGAAGTTGCTTTACGGGCATTAGAATCCGAAAAATGATGTGTACACGTAGAAATAAGTGAATGTTGGAATGGCTTTACGGGTATAGAATCTCAGAAATCGATGTGTACACGTAGAAATAAGTGAATGTTGGAATGGCTTTACGGGCATAGAATCTCAGAAATCAATTTGTGCACGTAGAAGTAAGTGAATATGGGAATGATTTTACGGGCATAGAATTCCGAAAATTGATTCATACCCGTAGAACTAAGCGAATGAGAGATGGCTTTTACGGGTATAAAGGTTGTAATTGAATTTGAGTAACGTAGGGAAAAACGCTCCGCTATGGATGCGACCGATGCGCAGATGAATTATGCAAGCTAAAGCTTGCGCGCATCGGCGCGCAAAGAGTTGCAAAGCAACTCTTTGTTATCAGCGCACGTTTCTATAAATAATCTATATAATTGTCAACGATCCAATATATGGCTATAGTTCCCATAAGTATAAAAAACAGAAATAAATTATAGAGCATGGCATTAATCCTCGCTTTCTGTAATGGCGTCAAATTCAAGAATCACCTTAAAGAAATCTCCGTCTATAAATATATTCATTGTTCCGCCCATAGCCTGAGTGAGACTGTTTGCTATAGACAGGCCGAGTCCGTTTCCGTCTGTATATCGTGACTTATCACCTCTGACAAACCTTTCCATAAGTTCTTCAGGTGAAATGTTCAATTGCTCACGTGATATATTTCTGAAAGTAAATCTGAGCTTATCGCCATCTTTTTCAAGGTCTACGTAGGCTCTGGTATCTGCCTGGGCATATTTGACGATATTACTCATAATATTATCGAACACTCGCCACAAATACCTATTATCTGCCATGAGGTACATTTCACTGTCACAGCTGTTGACAACGACCTCAATTTTCTTTTCCTTTAGTCGTTCCGCAAATTCTCCTATAGACTGATCCAGCAAAACTTTCGCATTAACTTTCTCCATATTCAGTTCAATATTTCCGCTGGAGATTTTGGATGCTTCAATAATATCTTCAACAAGCTTCTTAAGGCGAAGTGACTGCCTGTTCAGGACTTCAAGATATTCTTTTGCATTCTCATTTTCAAGGTTCTCTTTATTGAGAAGATCAACATAATTTATTATCGATGTGATGGGCGTCTTGATATCATGAGATACATTCGTGATAAGCTCTGTCTTCATGCGTTCACTCTTTGTGCGCTCCGCCAGAGCAATCTCGATTCCCGCCTGAATATCGTTGAGCGCTGTTCCTGTTTCTTCCATAAACTGCGGCATTCCCGTTACATCAACACGCGCTGTTGTATCACCTGCCGCAAGATTTTCTACAGATTCTTTTATCTTTGAATAACTTTGCATTCCCCAAGATAAGAATAGTGCGAGTATGACCATATCCACTATGAAAACAGGAAATACAAGAGTACTGTTTACACTATTTGCAAATAATGCCGGTATTAGTATTATCAGGTATAAGATCCATAGCCTTCTTTTCCATTTTACTTTCAACAGCGTCTTTGCACATAAAGTATTTTTGTGGAGTCTGCGCAGTTTGAAATTAACAGCCAACATTGAACACAAACACAGGCCTGTTATCATTGCAAGTATAAAGATTACACCTATGCCCAATGCTGCTAAATATGATGGTAATTTATATTTCAAGGAAAGTATCATTGCTAAAAATACATATTCCAAAATTATTGTCACAACAAATGCCAGGTCTATCGGAATCTTATCAAGCGGTCTTTCTACGATTTCTTCACTCTGTTTAGTATGGCCGGCAGCTTTTAAGAATAGAACAAAACTAATCCATATCATTACCATAGAAATAATGCCGAGTATCGGACTAATATATTTAATCGTATTTGCTATTCCAACAAACATCTTAGCTTTGGCATAATAATCATTTACATGACCTTTGGTTTCAAGTTTAGTTTTATTTGGAAAACAAATGAATGTATAATGCTTGTTTCCGGGATTTTCAATTTCTGCCCGGATTGTTGGCATATCCCCTAAAGAAGTAAACCTGGTTCCAATAGATTGAAAGGGATATATTTCTTTTAATCTATTGTGAATCGGAGATAAATCTGCAACATAATTTCCATTCAATAATCCTTTTTCATTATTGGAAATCAAACATAATTTAAAACCTTCTATTGCAGTTGAGATTGGATCATATCCATTGCCTGCTATATAAAGCTTTTCATTTTCTTCTGAATTGTCTTCAATACTTTGTTTATTTGTATACCAAATCGCGTTAAAAATACTATCAACGTTTATGAGTTCGTCGTCGGAATAATAATCATCTTTTACATACCAAAATGCATCCAGCGCATAGAACTGGTCATTGGAATATACATATGCTTTTTTTCCAATGTCATCGTATCCTATTCCTTGTACTTCAATTGATTCTTCACGTCTACCTTCATCTGTACGGATGTAGTTTAATTTATCTGCTCCGAATATTCCTAAAAATTTATCACTACTCGAAAAGATAGAGTCATTATTGACAACATATGATTCAATAAAATAATCATTGTAGAGGGGAACATTAATACCATCAAAATTTCGATATAAATATATGCTGTTATCGTTCAGATCGGTATCATTCGTTATATCTCCTTCAATAACTCCATAATAGCAGTTCATTTTGTCCAAGAGTTCGGAAGTGAATCCGGAATCATATTTAGAAAGAACCTGTACAGCATATGCATTTCCAGCATCATAGTATGCGTCTAATTCAAATGCAGGCATGTCGCCGTATACACCGTCGCGAGCTGTATAAACAGTATTTTTTAATATATAGGTTGCAGCTAAGCATACGAAAAAACATGCTGTAAAGAAAATACATGCTATTGCCGATAAAATTTTAGCTTTCTTACTGTAAAAACGTTTCATGGTTTCCTTTCCCGAAGGGGCGTCCCTTCCATCTTGTATCCTCGTCCCCAGACAGCTATCAAATATCTGGGATTTGTACTGTCATATTCCAATTTTTCTCTAAGGTGTCTGATATGAACAGCCACCGTACTTTCGGCCCCGATCATGTTTTCTTTCCAGACACTTGTATAAATCTCTTTAGGAGATAAAACTTCACCGGGATGTGTCATCAAAAGCTTTAATATATCGTATTCCAGGGGAGTGAGCGAAACAGGATTTCCGTCCAGAGTTACTTCTTTTGCCTTATCATTTAATTCAATACCGCCGATGGTGATCATATCGGTATTTGCAGGTTTCCCTAAAGTCCCTTTAGCTCCAAGCATCGTATAACGACGAATCTGTGATTTAACCCTTGCCATAAGTTCTACCTGATTAAACGGCTTGGTAACATAATCATCAGCTCCGACCGTCAGCCCCACAACCTTATCTGCATCCTCGCTTTTCGCGGTAAGCATGATTATCGGCACATTCGATGTTTTCCTGATCTCCGCCATCGCAGCAATCCCGTCCATCTCCGGCATCATTACATCCATAAGAATAAGATGTATGTCATCCCCAATCGGACTCTGCATTATCTCAACCGCTTCTTTCCCATTGAAAGCCGCCGTAACACTCATCCCTTCACTTTCAAGATAAATCCTAAGCGCAGACACAATGTCCTTTTCATCGTCACAAATAAGAATATTGTTCATTTTTTCTCCCGTATATATTCAATGATTAATCATAGATATATTGTATTGAAAAAAATTTTAAGTTCCAATAGGGTAAATCTTTAAGAATTGTTTAAGATGGGGTGTTACAGTATGCTATAAGTGGGAATCGTTTTATAGAGGAGACAGAAAATGGATAATCAGCATATGAGTTTAGAACAAGTTTTGGCAGCACTAAATAGCTGTGGAATAGATCCTAAAAAATACGGATATAATAGCCGCGGGGGCATTTATGACGGTTATTTTATTGAGGATAATAAATATTTCCGGTCATATCCGGATGATTTTGACAGACCAAAAAAAATAATCATAAGAGAAATAGAATCTGAAGAGCAGTTCATTATAAAATTTCTTGTAAATATCAAACTGCACAACAAAAAACTGCATGATTGTGTTTCAACTTTATTATGTTTGTACAAAGGAGCAGATAAGAATACCTTAGAAATAAATCATACAAACCTGTTCGAATTACATGATCCGTTGTGGAGTATATGTAAGCGGGCGGGTTATGAAAGCATGTGGAATTTTTGCATAATAACAGAGCCAAACCAGTTATTTAATCAAGTATATAGTTACGGAATTGGCTTTATTGATGGAAAATATATTGTTGAATGCCAAGATGCGCCGGCTTCGGGTGACAGACCTCACGCGTGGTACGAAGATTACAGCTACGACAATTACAATGATGCCTTTGCAAAAATTAAACAGTACGCTCAACGAGATATCAATGAGCGTCGTAAAAAACTCTCTAGTTGTATTAAGTCTTATATTATGGACAAAGAAGAACATAGTAAGGCCAAGGAACTGTGTGAAATCTTAAATAAGAACTCCGCTAAAAATCCAATATTCGAAATGCTATCAGGCAATACATGCAGCATATTATACGTTCGCGATTGTGGATATTACTCATATCTGCCGGAGAATGATAATTATTCCATAGAATTTCATGGCAATGGCGAAATTATGGATGTTGCAATAAAGAGCTGTGAAGAAATTCAAATTGGCAGAAAGAATCCCCTTTATTTTAAACCGAAGTTCTAAGTGAGAGTAAACTGTTGTAACCATGCCATTTTATCAGAGTGGCTATTTCAGCAGTCTGTTTATTTGCCATTTAAAGTTAGAGAGATAATCGGCTATAGGGCCGGTCTTTTCAGTATTTGAATACGTTGCAACATTCAAGAGCTTAAAAATATGTAATCGTCCATTCTGTTTTCGCTCCACCTGTTTGAGCGCATTTATGCGCGAGTTTGGAGCGAAGAATGGACGATTACATATTTTTATGCCTTGAATGTCAACGAATTCAACCCCTGAAAAGACCGGCCCTATAGCCGATTATCCCTACATTAAAGGCACAACCTTACGCCTGCTTGACATATCAGCGGCCAATGAACTAAACTTGAGGAAGTTTTAGGAGAAGTTAAGAATGGAGTTTAATGGCGCGGAGAAGAAATATAATAGTGAGCGCAGAGTGGTAGCGGTTTTGTTGGCTGTAGTACTCAGCTTTACCATGCTCTTTTCCTCATACTATATACTTAAAGAGCAGCACCATCAGTGCCACGGCGCAGAATGTCCTATCTGCCGTAACATCGAAAGATGCGAACAGTTCTTAAACCAGATTTCTACAGGTATTATTCATCTTGCTATAAGTGTAATTGCCGTAATGATAGTTGCTGTCATTACGACCAAGACAAATGAGAACATTTCTCATCCCACACTTGTCAGCTTCAAGGTACGTCTCGATAATTGAAGCACCCTCTTTTTGTGTAGCAGAATTCTGCTACATGATCATATTTTTTCCATATTAAATAAAAATGAATAAGAAAAGAGGAATATTATGAAGAAATATATTTCAGTTATAGTTGCAGCCGTAATGGCGAGCAGCATTATTTGTGCATGCGGAAATCAGAGCGCTCAGAGCGCATCGGCAGCAGGAACTCCGGAAGGAAGCGCATCAGAAGCAGTATCTGAGGCAGCAGGCGACAGTGATATCAGTATCGTGACAACTATTTTCCCTGAGTATGACTGGGTAAAGAATATCGCAGGAGAGAATCCTGCAAATGCAGAGATAACAATGCTTCTTGACAGCGGTGTTGATCTTCACAGCTATCAGCCTACAGCAGAAGATATCGCTAAGATTGCAAACTGCGACATGTTCATCTATGTTGGCGGAGAGTCTGATGAGTGGGTAGATGATGCACTCAAGGAAGCAACCAATAAAGATATGGTAGTTATCAATCTTCTTGACACACTTGGCGATGACATCAAGGAAGAAGAGATTGTTGAAGGTATGGAGCATGAGCACGAACATGAAGAGGGCGAAGAGCACGAAGAAGGTGAAGAGCACGAGCATGAGGAAGGCGAAGAGCATGAAGAAGGTGAAGAAGTAGAATACGACGAGCACGTATGGCTCTCACTTAAGAATGCGGCTAAACTTTGCAGTGCTATAAAAGACGGAATGGTTTCTGTTGATGAAGCTAATAAAGATGTTTATGAGAAGAATGCAACAGATTACATTTCAAAGCTTGAGGCTCTTGATGCGGAATATGATAATGCAGTTAAGTCAGGCAGCAAAAAGACAGTTCTTTTCGCAGACCGTTTCCCGTTCCGTTACCTTGTTGATGATTACGGACTTGATTATTATGCAGCATTTGTAGGTTGCTCAGCAGAGACTGAGGCAAGTTTTGAAACAATAACATTCCTTTCAAAGAAGGTAGATGAGCTCGGACTTAGCTCTATCCTTACTATCGAAGGACAGGATAAGAAGATCGCCGATACTGTAAAACAGAATACATCAAAGAAGGATCAGGAAATCCTTACAATGGATTCTTTACAGTCAACTACATCTAAGGATGTTGAAGGTGGTGTGACTTATCTTTCGGTAATGGAAGGAAATCTTGAAGTACTTAAAGAAGCGCTTAAATAAGGCAGGAGGTGTTATCATGTCGTTCATTTCCGCGCAGAATCTGTCGCTTGGATACGATAGGACTGTGGTTGTTGAGAATTTGAATTTTGTAGTTGAAAAAGGAAATTATCTGTGCATTGTGGGAGAAAACGGTTCGGGAAAGACAACTCTTATGAGGACAATGCTTGGATTACAGTCACCTATTGATGGACAGATTCTGTTCGGTGATGGGCTAAAAAAGAATGAGATAGGCTATTTACCTCAGCAGACGGTTGTTCAAAGGGATTTCCCGGCATCCGTATATGAGATCGTGCTTTCAGGATGCCAGTCTCACATGGGGCTCAGACCTTTTTATACAGAAAAAGAAAAAGCCCTTGCTCGCAAGAACATGGAGAGAATGGATATTGCCGATCTAAAAAACAGGTGCTACAGAGAGTTATCGGGTGGACAGCAGCAAAGAGTTCTTCTGGCAAGAGCTCTTTGTGCCACTACAAAGGTTCTTCTTCTGGATGAGCCTGTTTCGGGTCTTGATCCCAAAGTTACATATGAGATGTATGAACTTATAAAAGAGCTTAATGACAGTGATGTAACAATAATCATGGTATCGCATGATATAGCCGCAGCCGTTAAGTATGCAAGCCACATACTTCATGTCGGAAAAACTATGTATTTTGGGACCAAAGATGAGTATATATCCAGTAATGTGGGAAAGTTCTTTATGAATATGGAAGGAGGTGAGCCGGCATGATAGAAAAGCTTATAGAATACTTCCAATATCCGTTTGTTGTCTACGCATTTATTGTAGGAACGCTTATTGCATTATCATCGTCGCTTCTCGGGGTGACGCTTGTTCTAAAGAGATATTCGTTTATCGGAGACGGACTTTCGCACGTAGCTTTTGGGGCTATGGCGATCGCGAGTGTATTAAAGATCGCAAACCAGACCGCCGTTATTTTGCCTATAACCGTTGTCTGCGCTGTTTTCCTCTTAAGGAGCGGAAATAACGCAAAGATAAAGGGCGATGCCGCGATAGCGATGATTTCTGTAGGGGCGTTGGCATTTGGCTATCTTATCATTAATAAGTTTTCAACTTCTGCCAATCTTTCGGGAGATGTATGCAGCACGTTGTTTGGCTCAATGTCGATACTTACGCTCACAATGTCGGAAGTTATGGTATGCGTGGTATTGTCGGTTATTGTTGTGGCATTGTTTCTTTTTATGTACAACAAGATATTTGCGGTTACTTTTGATGAGGACTTTGCGAAGGCCACCGGTGTAAAAGCGGATACTTATAATTTCATCATTGCGGTAATGATTGCGGTGATAATAGTACTTTCAATGAATCTTGTGGGATCCCTTCTTATATCGGCGCTTGTGATATTTCCTGCGCTTTCTGCCATGAGCATATTAAAGAATTTCAGGAGTGTGACGATATTTTCGGCTGTTTCATCGGTTGTATGTGCAATATCCGGAATGATTATATCATTGCTTGCTGGAACGCCTGTCGGATCTACCATTGTTGCGGTTGATGTTTTTGTATTTGCGGTGGCATATTTCATCGGAAAAGCTACAGGAGGAAAAGCATAATGAAAAAAATGAGATATATAGCAGTGTTGATGCTGGTTGTGCTTATTACTTCGGGATGTGCGGATGATTCAAGCGGAGCCAGATCAAAGCCCGGAAGCGGAGCAAAAAGTGTTGATGACGTGATCGCTGAGCAGATTGCTGCAAGCGAGGCTTCGTCACTTGCTGATGATTACGATGATTCTGAAGATGATTCTTCGGAAGACATGACTTCATCAGAAATAGATCCGTCGGAATCATTCGGGGCGCCTATTGAAGAGGAAGTCGATGTTGAGGGTGATTATATCGACCTTACAAAGCTTTCGACGACTATGATCTACACAACTGTTTACAATATGATGTACTATCCGGAAAATTTTGTCGGAAAGACTATCAAGATGACCGGTAATTATTCCGAGTATGTAGATGAGGCAACAGGGAAAAGATATTATGCGTGCATTATAAAAGATGCAACGGCTTGTTGTTCTCAGGGAGTTGAGTTTGAACTTACAGATAATTACAAGTATCCTGACGATTATCCCAAAGAAGGGGATGACATAACGGTTGAGGGAGTCTTCGATCTGTATAAAGAAGGCGAGTATCAGTACTGCACTCTTAGGAAATCTACAATGGTAGGGAAAAGCTGACAATACATCAGCTTTTCCCTATTAAATTACATTCTTACTTCAATTCCGAGTTTTTCATGCATTATCTTTTTGTTTTCATACATACGTCTGTCAGCCAGGAGATAGACTTCGTGAGAACTTTTTCCCGGGCGCTCGTGGCGGTATGCGTATCCTGTCGCAACACTCCTTACATATGTAGGGTAGAGAGCGTTCAAGACGTCAAGGGCGCTGCTCATTTTGGTTATCAGTTCATCAATGTTCAGTGAATCTGCATCTCTTATTATTACAATGAATTCGTCTCCGCCTATTCTGGCGCACATTCCGTGTTCCGCGAAAGTACTTGTCAGTATCTTTGAGAAATCCAAGATGTATTTGTCACCTTCTGCGTGGCCCAATTTATCGTTTACAGGTTTGAGACCGTTTAAATCGATACTTATTATGCAATAGTCATAGTTGCTTTTTTCAAGTTTTTTTAGCTCTCTGTCAGCGTTTGCTCTGTTGGGAAGATCTGTAAGACCGTCTGCATATGCAAGGTGGATTAGTGATTCATGCTCTTTTCGCTGGGCGTAGGTCTTGGTAATGTAGAGCAGGTAATAGGTAAGCTGCGTCATTGCATAGAAAATTGCACCAAATCCTATGATCGGGAATGTTGCTGTTTCTACCGATATGATATGGTAAGTTGTCAGGGTATATCCTACGAGGTGGATGAATCCTGAAGTTGAAAGAATAAACATGCCGACCATCTGCAGGTTCTCCAAAAAGATGTTTTTTTTCTGCCTGACTGTCCGAACAAAGCAATAGATGATTATGCTGTAAATTATTATTGCGTTGATATCAAACAGCAAAAGTGTGCGCTTGAGGTGAATTGAAAATGTATAGTACAGAAATTGCTGGAATATAGGAATTATTACACTTGTGATGAACAAGCCCATCATTAGCTTTTTTCTTTCGAGTTCGTTCATGAAGTACAGGATTATGTAGCAGAGAGGAACAAAAAGAAACAGTGTAAAATATTCTATTTCGGTTTCGGCATCTGTATCTACAAAAATTGACATCATATTTGAGTAGCACACGAGATATAAGCCTATGTTTATACATAGGAGTGATGCAAAGAGCTGTATTTTTAACTCGGGCACATATGATACAAACAATAGACTTAGCGTGAGCAGGAACATACCAAAAACAAACAGGAACATTCCTATAAGGATTACAAATTGGTTTTTGCTTATAAGAAATGTCAGAAGGTCGGGGTGGTTTCCAAGATAAATTGGGTCAAAATAAGAGAAAGCATCCTTTTCGCATGCCGTTATCTTAAAAGTTATATGTGACCAGCGGTATTTTCGCGGGAGTGTTATAAAGTGATATTTTTTCCCGACGAATTTATTTACTATATATTTGTTCAGTCCGTACTCATATATGAGTTTATCGTCGAGATAGCACTCAAAGGCGGAATAGTTGCTTCTGAAAATAATCGCGGGAATCGGGATGTCACCTATGTAGGGAATTTCTCTTGTCATTATCAGAGTGTCGCCGCGTTTTGTTTTTGTTTTAAAAAGAGTATGTATCTCTGAGAGGTATACGTGTGGATATTCTTCATTTCCGATTGTTACCGTCCAGTCTTTGTTTACCTGTACGGACGGATAGTCGTGAGTCATGTTAAGAAACCAGGAACAGAGCAGTAGTATTGCAACGGCAGTAGAGGTGCTGAGCGCTATGATCGTAAAAAGTCGTTTATTCATTAGCTTTGCTCACCTCCTTGCTCTTATTTTCATTTAGAAGATCTTCGTACAGTCTTCGCATTGATTCATTATGATGCTTCTTTTTCATGGAATACATGCGTTTATCGGCCAGAAGATATACCTGCTGGGCTGTTGGATGGTATAAAGAAGAATCTATACTTTCTGCGTATCCCCAAGAAGCGGAGTAGTGGATCTTTTTACCTTTTGTATTTCTGTATTCCATGAGCTCGGAGAGTATTGAGAGGTCGGTATCTCTTCTTTCGGCATCAATATAAGGGAGCACGACTATGAATTCGTCGCCGCCCATTCTTCCAACGAGGGAAGCATCTATAAAACTGCTTTTCAGCATGGTCGCAAAGCCGCTTATCAGGGTATCACCGGAAGAGTGGCCGTAGTTATCGTTTGTATATTTGAGGAAATCAAGGTCAATGCTTATTATTGTGAATCTGCCTCTGGTGTTTGCAAGAGTGAGCTCACATTTTGCTCTGTTTGAAAGTCTGGTAAGGGCATCTGTATAGGCAAGACCTTCAAGCTGATTCTGTACGGTGGCTTCACTTATATATTCGATACAGTGATAGAAATAGTTTACAAGAAGGCACAACATGAAGAAAAAAGAGCCTATGGTAATAAAGCTGATCGAAGCATTAACATCGCCCATCTTGAGGTATTTGAGTATATTGAATTTGATTATGTCTATCATTGCGCATCCAAGTAAAAGAATAAGGCCTACGATGAGCAGGTTGGTAGAATAGACTCTTGAGTCGAGTTCATTTCTATTTTTGTTTCTTATTATTACTGAGGATACTACGGAAATTATTATGTATATGCCTTCCAGTATTGCGAGTATATGGAGCGCCATGGTGAAGCGGCAAATGTGGACAATATTGAGTAAGTGCATGGTTGAAGTTACTAAAAGGAAAATAAGGTCGATTATCATAAAGGTTGTGCTGAATAAGCTCTTTTTGATCTGGTGAGATGACATGACAAATCCCAGTGTCAATGCAGGCACGGAGAAAAGGGTAAAGTATTCCAGGAAATTGCTTAGACTTGAATGGTCTGTAAAGAACCAGAGTATGTCGTTGTAGCACAAGATATAGATTCCCATGGCAAGAGATATAATGCCGCTTACGATGATACTGTAATCGTGGAATTCTGAGAATATAAGAATCGGTGAAAGTATTGCCAAAGTAAAGCCGAACAGGCATAGGAAAGAGCCTATTATGAGAGAGAGCCTGTTCTTTTGAAGTAGATAGGTCGATATGTCATGAAATGTTCCGAAATATATGTGAGAAAGACTTGAGAAGGCATCATCTTCACAAGCGACCATAACAATTTTTACGTGTTTACCCTGATAACCTTCCGGAAGAGATATAAAGTTCTGGTTTTTGGGAACCATTCTTTTTTTGTCGGCAAGCAGATGCCCATAGGTGTATACAAGTTGATTTTCGACAAAAACATCAACCGTAGCAAGGATAGAACGGAAGTGCAGTGATGCGGGATAAAGGTCTGAGTCGGGAAGGGTGTTTTCCAAAATGACACGTTCCTTGTAGTTGACCGTGCCAAGGTGGGCATTGTCAAGAGAGTCAACGGTAAATGTATTATTTTCATGAGAAACAGTCCAACCGGAATCCAGTTGAACCATATTATTTATGGATGAGGTGTTTAGTTTTTGTGATCCAAGAAATAAGATTGCGGCAGTCATTATGGAGATAGCGACTATACCCAAAATTGCTGCACGCATTCTGGCAATTGTACTCAAAAACAGCCTCCTTTGACCTAATAATAGTATAGCTCAAAAAAGGCTGTTTTGAACAGAAAACAGATAATAAAGAAATGATAAAAAATAAATTGGCAATCGTGTCAGAAGTGTCCGTGGCTTCCGCCGTGAGAATGCCCCGAGCTTGAGCGGTGAACAGAACTTCCGCCGCTGTGGTGACTGCCACCGCTGCGACTACTGCCGCCGTAGTGGCTTCCGGAGCTGCTCTCTCTTCTTGTTTTCGATACATAAGTCCTAACGAGTGTGTCATTATTAACGTTCATATGTATTCCGTCGGTTCTATATCCCGCAGCATTTTTGTTCTTGCGGACTGTTTTTAAATTGGCTGCCATGGCAGCTATAGGTATAGTTGCGGTGACAAGTCCGATTATAATGCTGAGCAAAAAGTGGAAAGAAGAATTTCGGTCGGAATGATCGACAAAAATATCACCTATATCAAACGGAGTGCCTGCGTGGTACAGGTTAAGGTAATTATCGGATGTATCTATATAGACATCAAAAGCCTTGTAATAATTACCGCTTTTAAGATACGGGAGCATTGTGTCTGTCATCTTTTCCTGACCGTAGTCGGTAAATGCGTTTATTCCCTCACCGGACGTGCTGATTGCCCATTCTCTTGTATTCATGGAAAGGACAAAAAGAACTCCGCTTTCGTTGTAATCTGCGCCAAAACCGTTATAGTCAAAATAATCGTCGGCAAAAGCTTCAATACTTCCGGAGTGAGAGTTTACGGTTAGTATAGTTACGTTACAGCGCTGTTTCTCACTGAGAGTGTTGAGTCTTTCAAGGATCTTTGCTTCTTCGGAAGATGACAATAAATCTGCTTCGTCAAGGAGCCTTTCTTTTTGTCTTGTTGACGGAACGGTGTAATCATCCCAAAGATTGTTTGTGTAGGCATAAGCTGTAAGACTCGTGCTGAAGCAAAGAACAAGAGCTGCCAGAAGCACCGGTATTTTTATATGTTTTTTGATTTCAATTATTTTTTTCATATTTTTCTGAATATATAACTCTTCTAAAGTGAGGTGCTCAGAGGACAAAGTATAAAACAATATAAGCAAGTAAGCTGAATCCCAGAGCAAAAGGTATGTAGTATTTTAAGGCCTGCTTGAGGCTGAACGGCAGATTTCCGACAAATTTTCCGGACTGTCCATTCATGGCAAACAGGTAGTTCTTGCCTCTCCAGGTGGTATTTAGTATGTATACCGGGTAGAGGGCATATTTGTTGGTTGCTTTTACCGTATGAAGGTCGACATGTAGCGGAGAAATGCTGTCATATCCTGAGATGGTCTGCTGGAAATCCGCAGAGGTTGTCAGTTCCATACGGGATAAAGCTCTGGAAATTGATTCTTCCGAGCTTACATTGTATTTATTTGCCAAAAATCCTGCAAGATAGCCCATGTTGAAAGGAACCATCGCATTCCTGTCGAAAGGTTCCAAAGAATCCATGAGATCATCAGGCATTTCTTTGGAGGCATCTACCGGAACATATTTAAAGCTCTCGGTTCCTTCACGGGTAAGATTGTAGTATTGGGTCTCTCTGTAATGGTATGTTGAATCTGACCAGGTTCTGTGCCTTGTGGCTTCATATTCACCGTTGAAATGCTCTGTTGCATCATAGAGCCAGAAAGGAACGTAGATTCCTTTGATCTCGTCTATGTGGTTCTGTTCGGCAAAAACAGGAGGGATGAGTTTTCTTGCTTTTACATAGCTTTTATATGTTTCGATCGCATCCTCTTTTGTTTTGCTGAATGGGATTACATAGTCAGGTTTGAATTCGCCGGTAAATTTCTCTTTTACAACAACGTTATTGCTGCAGAAGGGGCACTTTGTGGATCCGAGTGAGTCTGTTGTGATGATCTCACCGCCACATGAACCGCACGTGTAAATAAATAGCGGTTCGCTTCCTTCGATGTATGCGGATGTGTTTTCCGCAGCGGTTCCGGCGCTGTTTGAATTGTGGTTGGCTACGTAATCTTTTACATCAAATTCTGAATCACAGTAGAGACATTTCAGTTTCTGTGTTGTGGGATTAAATTCCATTGCCCCGCCACAGGCGGGGCATTCATATTCTTGTAAAGACATATTATCCTCAAAAAATCATTTATTTTCTGGGTGAACCGCAACTTGTGCAGAAGTTTCCGTCGTTTACCGCACCGCAAGAACATGTCCATGTTGTTGCAGGCTTTTTTGCTCCGCAATTGGGGCAGAAGTTGCCGGTATTTACAGAACCGCATGAGCAGGTCCAGGATCCTGCGGCTGCCTGGTTCTGTGCGGGCTGAGGCTGAGCGGGCTGCCCCTGCATGGGCTGAGCTTGCTGTTGCTGTGATCCCATTGCAAAGAGCTGGTTGGCATTCATTCCGCCTGCCTGCTGTGCCATATTCATTCCGGCAAATGCCATCATGGGGCCTGTAGCAGTGTTCTTTGCTGCATCCTGCATTGCCTGCGCCTGTGCATTTGCCAGAGTTGCGGCAGCCATGCTGGGATTTCTGAGTGCGCCTGTGCGCTGAAGCTCTTTGATTGTCTTTTCATCCTCTTCGTTTGCTGTAACGGAACTGATTCCGAAGCTTGTGAGAGTGATTCCGTAGAAGCCTGACCATTTATTTGAGAGAACTTCGTTTAAGGCATCTGCAATCTCGGTTGTATGTCCGGGGAGTGAGCTGTATCTGATGCCCATCTCGGAAATCTTTGCAAATGCGGGCTGAAGAGCTGTGAGAAGCTCGCTCTTAAGCTGTGATTCTATCTTGTCTTTTCTGAATACACCTTCAATATTTCCGCAGATGTTCTTGTAGAAAAGAATCGGATCTACAATTCTGTAACTAAACTCGCCGTGACATTTGATGCTTACGTCCATATCAAGACCGATATTTGTGTCAACTACGCGGAAAGGAACAGGGTTGATCGTTCCGTACTTGTTTCCGAGTATTTCTTTTATGTTTACAAAATATACGCGCTGATCCTTTGCGGCAATTCCTCCGAATCCGACTCTTTTGCCAAATTCCTTGAAACTGTTAAGGACCGACTCGCTGAGACTTCCGTAAAAAATTGAAGAATCGGTTGAAGAGTCATATACATATTCACCTGCATCGGCAGAGATGTGAGTGATCTGTCCCTGATCTACAAGGATCATGCACTGACCTTCGTTTATTGCGATTATGGATCCGTCGGAAATTACGTTGTCGGATCCTTTTTTATTTGCACCGTTACCGACTTTTTTTTCACCCTTTGTAATCAATACATCATTAGTTAATGAAGGGCAGTAGAAGTACTCTCTCCACTGGTCTGCAAGTACATTGCTGCCTGCTATTGTTGCTGCTTGAATAAGCCCCATAATTATCTCCTTTCGAAAACGAAAAAATTACAAAAATATTTTCGCACATTTAACATAAAAAAACCATAATATGAAAAATAAAATAGCGGTGTGATACAATAGGAAAAAACAGTTTGGCATGGTGGCAGAGTGAAGAGGATAAAAGTCCGCATTGAGCATAAAAAAAATATTGTTACGCTCGAAGCTTTTAAGGGGAAACAGCTTAAAGGTGTGCTTTCGGATGCCGGTTTCAATGTGTCATATCCATGCGGCGGAGCCGGAAGATGTGGAAAGTGCAGGGTTAGATTTATTGAGGGAGCGCCGATCCCCAATACGCTCGATAAGACTTTTTTGAGCGAAAAAGATATTGCGTGCGGCGTGCGGCTCTTGTGCAGATGCAGTCTGGAAACGGATTGCAGTGTCAGCATTGATGATTCGGGGCTTGTTGAAGAAGATATTGTGGCAGAGACTGCAAGGAGTGTTGCGGGATCCGGAGATTATGATAAGTACGGGATTGCTGTTGATATCGGTACAACGACGATAGCCGCAGCGCTTGTCGGAGTATCGGATGAGGGCGGAAAAGAGATTCTTCATACCGCAAGCTGCGTGAATCATCAGAGACGTTTCGGCGCGGATGTAATATCAAGGATCGCGTATGCTTCGGGTGCCGGGCAGGATGTAAATGCGAATAAGCTGGAAGAGCTTAAAGATATCGTGCGAAAAGATATATCAGGTCTGATAACGGATTTGACAGCCGGGATTGAAGAAATGGGCGGCGGCGATATTTCACAAATTGTTGTTACCGGAAATACCACGATGCTGCATATTTTCAGAGGGCTTGATGTTGAAGACTTGGGGAAATATCCCTATACGCCTGTTGATAATAATGTATATGAAACTGAGATGTTTGGCTCGGATCTTGTGACAATGCCAGGGATATCCGCGTTTGTCGGGGCGGATATTGTCGCGGGAATTTATTATTCTGAGATTATAAACAAAGATAATAAAAAAGAACTTCTTTTGGACCTTGGAACTAACGGGGAGATGGCTTTTTTTGACGGAAAGGACCTTAAGGTGACATCAACTGCGGCGGGACCTGTGTTTGAAGGCGGGGCTATATCCTGCGGAGTAGCGTCTGTGCCGGGAGCTGTGTGTCATGTTGATATAACGGGGGATTTTGAAAAAGGTTTTTTGACAAATGCCACGACTATAGCCGGCAAGGCTCCCATAGGACTTTGCGGAACGGGAGTCATGGAGGCGGTTTCGGAACTTGTACGAAACGGGATTGTCGATAAGAGCGGACTTCTTTCAGATGATTTTTTTGACAAAGGCTTTGCCCTTACGGATGACGGACGCATAACGGTTACGCAGCAGGATATAAGGAATATTCAGCTTGCCAAGGGGGCTGTATATACGGGACTTAAAGAGCTTGTCGGAAGAGATTCGCCTGATAAGGTGTATATCGCCGGAGGTTTCGGATCGAATCTTGATTACAAGAGGATAAGGAGCATAAAGCTTTTTCCGGGCGGTTTCTCAGGTGAAACCGTGAGCATCGGAAACAGTTCGCTAAAGGGGGCTGTCAAACTGCTCTCTGCAATTCTTTTGGGGAGAAAAGAAGAAGCTCTTTTTGATATAAATAAGATAAAAGAATGTGCGACTGAAATTATACTTGCGAATAATGAAGACTTTGACGATTCATTTGTTGATGCCATGAATTTTTGATAATATGACCTTGTCTATAATATGGAGGTTTTGAATATGTTAAATGATAGATGGGTATTTTATGATGATGTTAAACCGGAGGATCAGGGAAACGGCGTGGTAAGAAGAGTGCTTGCGTACAGCAAAGACCTTATGTGCGTCGAGAACACTTTTGAAAAGGGAGCTGTCGGTGCGCTCCACCATCATCCGCACACGCAGATAACTTATGTTGTGAGCGGCAAATTTGAGTTTGAGATCGATGGGGTAAAAAAGGTTGTTAAAGCCGGAGACAGCATGCTTAAGACGGACAGCGTCGAGCACGGCTGCGTTTGTCTTGAAGGGGGCGTTCTTCTTGATATCTTTAATCCAATGAGAGAGGATTTCGTATGATCTGTGATACTTGTGCCAATTATGTTTATGATGAAGACTGGGAATGTTACACTTGCATGGTAAATATGGACGAAGATGATTATTACAGGCTTATGTCCGGAACTAACAAGGACTGCCCGTATTATCAGGACAATGATGAATATAAAGTCGTAAGACATCAGATGTGAGGAATGATTATGGAAGGACCAAAGATTACAAAAGAAAAAGTAAAGACTGTAATGGATGAAAAATTTTTGAGAGTTTTTGATCTGCAGTATGATGAGGGAAGACATTATTTTGATGCGACGAGAAGAGGCTTTGACGATATCGTTGCCGTCAAGAGCGATGAAGAGTTCAAAAAAATGATTCCCGATGCGGTGAGCTGTCTTGTTGTTTTCGAGGACGGCGATGATTCGAAACTTTTGCTTTCCTATGAGTACAGATATCCTACGGGAAGATTTTTGCTCGGTGTTCCCGCGGGGCTTGTCGATCCTGATGATAAGGACGCCAAATCTCCGGCAGAGTCTACCGCTATCAGAGAGATTCGCGAGGAGACGGGAATAATCTTTGATGAAAATAAGGATGAGATTTTTGTTATAAATCCTCTTTTGTTCAGTACGCCCGGAATGACGGATGAGAGCAATGCGCTTGTAGGAGTTGTTCTTAAAGGTCATGACATTTCGCAGCTTACACAGGAAGGCGCTGAGGGACAGGAGTGCTTTGACGGCTTTGTTCTTGTTGATAAGGCTAAGGCAAAAGAGCTTTTGAAAAACGGAGTTGATGACAGAGGGCATTATTATTCGGTTTATACATGGGCTGTTCTGATGTACTTCGTGAATGATATGTGGAAATAATCCGAGATATGGTTTTGGGATAATTCTTTTTTAACAGAATATGACAGAATTATAATCCGGCTGCAGGGGTATTTGCTTGCAGTCGGTTTTTCTTTTATATAAGAAAAAAGCTGTAAGTGCCTTGAAATAGCAGAATCATAGGTGCGGAACACCAAAAAAAATAGTTAATAGATTATTGCAAATACATATTGACGTAATGGTAACAAAAATGGTAACATGATAATACTTGGAATGTTAATTTACAAGTAAAATATAATTATCAATTTAGAAACAAGGCTATCAGGCACTTTATTCAAAGCATGCAATAGGGGATTGGATAGCTCGGAGGTAATTCAGATGGGTGTATGCGAATACTGTGGAAAAGAACTTGCTGACGGAGAACTCTGTAAGTGTGAGCAAGCGCAGAATAAACGTGAAGCCAATGAGATTAGAAAAGTTTTTGATATGATAGATAAGGGAGAATTCGGAGAGGAAGAGCGTAAGGCTAAACCTAAGAAAAAGACAACCCGTGCAAAAAAGCGTAGCACATTCGCTGAAGAGGTGGAGACAGCTATAGCTGAAGAATCATCTGAGGAAAAACTTGAAGAGAAGGTTGTAAAAAAGATCAGAGCAAAGGCTAAAACAAAAGTTGAAAAAGAAAATGAAGTAAAAACTGAAGCTGAAAAGGAAGAAAAAGCTGAAGTAAAGACAGAAGAGGCGGCAGAAAAGACAGAGGAAGAAAAGCCTGCCGAGAAAGTTGAAGAAAAAGCAGAGGAAAAAGTTGAGGAAGTAAAGACAGAGGCAGCAGAAAAGGCAGAGGAAGTAAAAGCTGAAGAAGCGGTTGAACTTAAACCTGAGCCTAAGCCTGTTTTTGATATGGCTTCTTTGACAGATATTAAGGAAGAAAAAGTACAGAAGGTACAGGAGAAGAAAGCTGAGCCTGTTAAGAAAATCAAGGAAGAGCCTCAAAAGCCCGTTAAGCAGGTTGAGAAGGCTTCCGCAAAGGTTCCTGAGATTGACTTTGCGGCAATTAAAGAGGATGCATCCGAAGCGTTTGCAAGATTTGTGGATCTTTTCAGCAAGCCTGTAACAAACGGAGCAAGCTTCGCGGCAGGAAGGAATTTTACATCGGCACTCATTTTTATGGTTGCCCAGGTACTGTTCTCATCCATCTTCGTTGCGGTACTTATATGCAAGATCAACAATGAGATGACTGAGCAGGTATTTCCTTTCATGGATCTGTCGGGATATAAATTCTCCGCAGGAGGATCGTTTGTACTCGCAATGCTGTTTTCGGCGTTGCTCGCAGTAGTATTTGCACTTCTTATGTACGCTGCGGGAAGAGCAATGAACATCGATGTGGAATTCAAGGAAGCGGTTGCAATTGCCGGAATCAAGTCGGCATTCATGATTCCTTGCATTATACTTGCAATATTCTTTACAATGATAAGCGCTATGCTTGGAGCTGCGATCTATTTGATCTTTGGAATAGTAGTGCTCTGCATGGTATTTGGAATAGTATTTGAGAAATATAAGACGAATAAGAACGCTATGCTTTATCTGTATTCAGCAGTAATACTGTTGTTTTTGATCATTCTTTTCGTTGTTTATTCAAATTCAATTAAATTGTACATTCCCGATGCATTTCTTAAGTAGTCCGCGTAAATGCAATATGGGAAAAGTGCTTTTGCCATTATACAAAATAAGAGGTCTCATAACCGAGACCTCTTATTTTGTGTATAAAAGCGGAGTCGGAGGGATTCGAACCCTCGTGCCCAAAAAGGACAAACGCATTTCGAGTGCGCCTCATTACGACCACTTTGATACGACTCCAGAACGTTTTACATTATACTGATTAAACAGAGCTTCGTCAATCGGTATTAGCTTGGCATAGGTGATATTATTTTGTATAATTAACGGTAGTATGCGATAAAAATTCAAGGAGGCCTATTCATTATGATGAGAATCGGAATGTTGACCAGCGGTGGTGATTGTCAGGCTTTGAATGCTGCTATGCGCGGCGTTGTAAAATGCATCGCCAACAGCGGAGAAGAAGTTGAATTCTACGGCTTTTTGAATGGCTATAAGGGACTTATATACAGCGATTTTCGAATGCTTACTTCCAAGGATTTTTCGGGCATTCTTACAAAAGGAGGAACTATTCTCGGAAGTTCGAGAACTCCTTTTAAGACTATCAGAGAACCTGACGAGAACGGTTTGGACAAAGTAGAGGCTATGAAGCAGAACTACTACAAGTTAAAGCTGGACTGCCTTGTTGTTCTCGGAGGAAACGGTTCACAGAAGACAGCTAATCTTCTGAGTGAGGAAGGGCTTAATATTGTTTCGCTTCCTAAGACTATCGACAACGACCTGTGGGGAACGGATATGACTTTCGGTTTCCAGAGTGCGGTTGATATAGCGACCGGAGTTATTGACAATATTCACACGACGGCTGATTCTCACGGAAGAGTTTTTATAATTGAAGTAATGGGACATAAGGTTGGATGGCTCACTCTTAATGCTGGAATTGCAGGCGGAGCCGATGTTGTCCTCATACCTGAGATTCCTTATGACATAGACAAGGTATGCAATGCGATAAGAGCACGTGATGAGAGAGGCAGCAGGTTCACTATCATTGCGGTGGCTGAAGGAGCGATATCCAAGAAGGACGCCAAACTTTCCAAGAAGGAATATAAAGAGAAAATCTCAAAGCGCAAATATCCTTCTGTTTCATATGAAATCGCGGAGGAAATTCAGAAGAAGACCGGACATGAAGTAAGAGTTACGGTTCCAGGTCATATGCAGAGGGGCGGAGTTCCCGATCCTTACGACAGAGTATTTGCATCGAGACTCGGAGCGGAAGCGGGATGGCTCGTTCTTAAGAAGCAGTATGGATACATGGTTGCTTACAAGAACAGAGAGATAGTAAAGGTTCCGCTTAAGGATATTGCGGGCAAGCTCAAATCCGTGGCACCGGATGCCGGAATAATCAAAGAGGCCAAGGCTCTCGGTGTTTGCTTCGGGGATTAAGGCACAAAAAGTTTTGTTTGGAGCATTTTTTTAATGAGTTACGTTGCATTATACAGAAAATTCAGACCTCCTGTTTTTGAAGATGTAAAAGGACAGGATCATATAGTAACCACGCTGAAAAATCAGATAAAATCTGACAGAGTCGGACACGCTTACCTGTTTTGCGGAACACGCGGAACAGGTAAGACTTCTGTTGCCAAGATTCTGGCAAAAGCAGTAAACTGTGAAAATCCGATAGACGGAAGTCCGTGCGGCGAATGCGAGATGTGCAAGGAAATCGCTGCAGGAAACAGCATGAATGTGATTGAGATCGATGCCGCATCAAATAACGGTGTTGATAACGTAAGAGAGATCATAGATGAAGTTTCTTACTCTCCCACGAAGGGAAAGCGCAAAGTGTACATCATTGACGAGGTGCATATGTTGTCAACGGGAGCTTTTAACGCGCTCCTTAAGACGCTTGAAGAGCCGCCGTCATATGTGATGTTTATTTTGGCTACAACGGAAGTTCATAAGATTCCCATTACGATACTTTCAAGATGTCAGAGATATGATTTCCACAGGATCACAGTGGACAGAATTGAGGAGCGCCTCAGAGAGGTAGTTGATTCGGAAGGAATAACCGTTGAGGAGCGTGCGCTTAGATATATTGCCAAGACGGCTGACGGATCAATGAGAGATTCACTGAGTCTTCTTGATCAGTGCGTTGCGTTCAACTACGGCGAGGAACTTACTTACGATAAGGTTCTTAATGTGCTGGGAGCTGTGGATACAGAGGTGTTTAGCAGGCTCTTTTCCGCAATATATAGTCAGAATGCGGATGATGCACTCAAGATATTGGCAGATGTGGTCGTTCAGGGCCGTGAGCTTTCGCAGTTTGTAAACGATTTTGTCTGGTATCTGAGAAATCTCATGCTTATTCAGGCTTCGGATCAGATGGAAGATGTTGTGGATATTTCCACGGACAATCTGAAAGTGCTGAAAGAGCAGGCTGAGGGCGTAAATGTAGATACGCTTCTTAGATATATCAGGATTTTTTCAGAGCTTTCTTCTCAGCTTAGATATGCTACGCAGAAGAGAGTGCTTATAGAGATAACACTTATAAAAATGTGCAAACCTCAGATGGAACCCGGAGAGGATTCGGTTGAGGACAGGCTTAGGATTCTTGAGAAACATGATGAAGAGAATTCAAAGCTTTTAAAGGGAATTCAAGGCGGACAGATTGCGGTGGCGACCGGTTCGGCGGTTAATACCGGAAACGATAATGTTGTAAAAGAAAAGAAGGTGCTTGACCGTGCTGTCCCTGAGGATATAAAGCGCATAGTAGCAAATTGGTCCAGAGTGATCGCGGGAATGGAAAATCCCATGAAGACATATTTGCAGAGAGCAAAGCTCAGTCTCGGAAACAATGACACTTTGCAGATTGTCTTTGATAATAAGCAGCTCGCTGATAAGTATAATTCGGGACAATCGGCTGACGATCTTCAAAATGTTCTTGATAATGCCATAGGCAAACATGTGTCGTTTGAGACGCGTTATATTGAGCCGCAGCAGACTTTTGAAGAAAATTATGTAAACCTGCAAGCTATAAATTTTGATATAGTAACAGAAGATGATGAAAAGGAGAATTAGAAATGGCTAAAAGAGGCGGTTTTCCCGGAGGCGGAATGCCCGGAAACATGAGCAATCTTATGAAACAGGCGCAGAGAATGCAGCGTCAGATGGAGGAAAGTCAGAAGGAACTTGAGGTAAAAGAGTTCACTGCAAAAGCCGGTGGCGGTGCTGTAGAGGCTACGGTATTCGGAAACAAGACTTTGAAGAACGTTGTTATTTCACCTGATGCAGTTGATCCTGATGATGTTGAGATGCTTCAGGATATGATAGTTGCTGCAGTTAATGAGGCTATGAAGCAGGCAGAAGAAGCGAGCGGAGCTATGCTTGGCAAGATGACCGGCGGATTAGGCGGAGGATTTCCTTTCTGATGGATCTTTACAGCGGACATATCAATCGTCTGATAGATGAACTGGCTTCCCTGCCGGGAATAGGTGGTAAATCGGCGCAGAGGCTTGCTTTTTATATTATAAATCTGCCCAAAGACAGGGTGAAAAAGCTTGCCGACACAATAACAAGTGCAAGAGAAAACGTGCACTATTGCAAGGTGTGTTGTACTCTTACCGATGAAGACATCTGTCCCATATGCGGTAACTCAAACAGAAACCATAAGACTATCATGGTTGTTGAGAATGCCAGAGATTTGGCGGCATATGAGAAGACCGGCAAGTATGACGGGGTATACCATGTTCTTCATGGGGCTATTTCTCCTATGTTGGGGATAGGTCCCGGAGATATACGGCTCTCAGAGCTGATGCAGCGACTTCAGACGGAAGAGGTTGATGAAGTGATAGTAGCGACCAATTCCAGTCTCGAAGGTGAAACGACTGCGATGTATATAAGCAAACTTATCAAGCCTACGGGCATAAAAGTCACCAGAATAGCCAGCGGAGTTCCTGTCGGTGGCGACCTGGAATATATTGACGAAGTTACTTTGCTCAGAGCTTTGGAAGGTAGAACAGAATTATAATGTTCATAAATATGGAGGTAATGTAAAATGGCAGTAAAAAAAGTGTTATTTGGGGAAACTCCCGCTAAGGAGCAGGTGTACGAGTATCACATCTCTAACAAGAACAATGTAGAGGTGGTTGTGATCAACTTTGGTGTTACGATCAAAAATATTTTTGTACCCGGCAAGGATGGAAAACTTGTTGATGTGGTTCTTGGTTATGATAATCTCGAAGGATATCTTCAGAATTCATGCTTCCTCGGATCGACTGTAGGACCTACAGCCAACAGAATCTGCGAAGCTAAGTACAAGATTGACGGAAAAGAATTCACACTTCCCGTAAATGACGGGCCTAACAATCTTCACACAGATATGGATAACGGATTCCATAAGAGAGTATGGGATGCCGTAGAAGGTGATGACAGCGTTAAATTCACTCTTAAGGCAGCGGACGGAGATCTTGGATTTGCCGGAAATCGTGTGTTTGAAGTTACATATTCTCTTTCAGAGGACAATTCATTATCTATCCACTATAGTGCGACAAGTGATGCAAATACACTTATCAATATGACAAACCATGCATATTTCAACTTGAACGGTCATGGTTCTATTCTTGATCATGTGCTTAAACTCAATGCATCCAATTACACACCTGTTATTGATTCAGCTGCGATTCCTACAGGTGAGATTGAAAGTGTTAAGGGAACTCCTTTTGATTTCCTTGCGGAAAAAACTATCGGAAAAGATATTGAAGCCGATAACTATCAGCTTAAAGCTGTTGGCGGATACGACCATAACTATGTTGTTGACAATGCAGATGGATCTATCAACGAGATAGCTGTTCTTTCTTCACCTGAAACAGGAATCACAATGAAGTGCTTTACGGATCTTCCGGGAGTTCAGCTCTATGCCGGCAACTTCCTTAGCGGTGAGAACTGTAAAGGCGGAGTTTCATATAAGAACAGAGAAGGTGTATGCCTTGAAACACAGTTTTATCCCAACTCGATCAATCAGGAAGGATTCCCTACACCTGTATTTGGTCCTGATAAGGCTTATGATACAACAACAATCTATCAGTTCGTATAATTAACGAAGCTGATATAACGGAGGTTTGTCTTGGCAGAAGTACGTGATTTTAGTACATATGCTGGTAAATTAAATAGCAGAAAAAAGAGCGGTGCTTCCGACAGGCAGACCTCTTACAGGGAAAAGATAAGAAGCCACAAGCTGAAAGTTTTTATAAGAGCAGTGGCTATTATTGTAGGTGTTACTGTTCTGACTTCGGTTATATACATCAGCTGGCGTGATAAGCAATATTCTCAGGCTTCTACTTCACAGGGAGTACCTGTTAATAACGGAACCGGTACGCAGGTAGTCAGTCTTAACGGCCATATCATTCAGTACAGTAATGATGGCGTGAGTTGCCTGGATGCAACGGGGAAGGCTCTTTGGAATCAGACGTATGAAATGCAGAATCCCAAAGCAAGAACCTGCATGGATACTATAGCCATAGGTGAGAATAACGGACATGAGATCTATGTGAACAGCATCAGCGGGCCGATGGGAGAAGTGAAGACAGAATTTCCCATAAGAGATTTCTGTGTATCTTCACAGGGAGTTGTTGCGGCAATTCTTGATGATGAGGATGTAACACATATTTTTCTTTATGATGCTCAGGGAAACAAGCTTGCAAATTTGCGCTCTACAATGAAGGAAACGGGATATCCGGCCAGTATAAGCATTTCTCCTAACGGAGAGCTTTTGTGTGTTGCATATCAGAATCCCAAAGATGGAGCGGTAAAGACAAGCATCGGTTTTTATAACTTTGGCGATGTCGGTCAAAATATGCAGGGACACTTGGCAAGTGGGTATGATTACAGCGAAGAAGTTGTTCCTTTCGTACGTTTCATGAGTGCGGATAAGGCGTTTGCTGTTTCCAACAGTGAGATTATGTTTTATTCGGGCAAGGAAAAACCCAAAGAGCGCGCGAAAAACCCGATCGGAGATGATGAAATACGATCAGTTTTTTTCAGCGATTCATATGTGGGACTTGTGTTTGCGGAATCTTCCGAAGAGGGAGAATATAGGCTGCAAGTATATAATTCAACCGGAGAATCGGTGCTTACCACTTATTTTGATATGGATTACTCGGAAATTATTTTCAGCAATAAGCAGATTGTCATATACAATGAAAAAGAGTTCATGCTAAAAGATATGAACGGAAAAGTGAAGTACCAGGGAGAGTTTGAGGAACCTGTAAGAAATATGATACCTACAAACACCATGAGCAGCTTTGCTTTGGTGACAAGCAACAGAATCGATACATTGTCGCTTAAGTAGTCAAACAGAGGAAATTTATGAGTTTGGACATATCACAGATTGTTATAACTATTGCAGTGGTCTGCATTATCTTATGGAGAATATCATATGGAGCAAATAGTGGCCTGATTGCGGAAGCGGCAGGCTTAATTGCTGTTTTGGCGGCATTTGCTTCTGTGTATTTTGTGATGGGAATTACGGAAAATGTCACACAGAAAAGCTTTGGAGGAATAATTCCAAAGATTGGTTATCTGATAGTAGCGTTTTGCGTTTACAGACTTATGACGGGAATAGGAGAGAGCCTCAGGAAGATGAAAGAAATTCCGGTCCTTGGAAGGTTTGATAAAATTCTTGGAGCGGTTCTTGGACTTTTTGAAGCTTTGGCGATACTTTACCTCGTAGAATACGTTACGGACATAAAACTCTTGACAAGCCTCCAAGGCGCATGGACACTGCTTTCTGGGAAAATCAGAAATGATTTTTGGAAAAGTTTTATAAAATAATAAAAAAAATTCAAAAAAGTTATTGACACGGCATAGGGCCTATGATATTCTAAGTAAGCTGTCGCTGAGGACAGCGGCAACAAAGCACTTTGACAAATAAACAGTAATGCAACCCTGAAAGATTCCAAGAGAATAATTCAGAAAAATGTAAATTAACGGACAGAACGAAAAGCCAAGCTTAAGTTCTTAGCCGGATTAAACTTTTAAACGTGAGAG
>JAEEGI010001535.1_pt1 | contig 57508 bp, 46 predicted proteins | sample 8958751 | NCBI WGS metagenome assembly JAEEGI01 (sample SAMN16246545, study PRJNA631951) | gut metagenome | biome: gut microbiome; feature: rumen; material: KS-attached | host: Bos | place: Iran: Karaj | collected 2018-10
TCCGCGGCGGAGTTTTTTTCCGAACCGGTCTTTTTATCCGCATTTTTGAACGGGTCCTTATTTATTCCCCCTGTTTTGAACCGGTCATTTTTTCTTGACAGGGATCGACTTTAGTTTTACAATAATATAAAAGAACACCGGGAAGGCGCCGGCGGCCGGGCCGCCGGACCTGCGCGGCTGCCGCGTAACGCGGAAGGCCGCGACCGGAGGCACGGATCGGAGGTCGTGTTATGTGGAGAAGAAAGATCTGCATTGACGCCGGCGGCGGAGCGGAGGCGGCCGCGCGGCTTGAACCGATAAAGGCGGCCGGCTTTGACGGCTACTTTCTCAACTGGAAGAGGGGAGCCGACCTGTCGCCGGCCAGGGAGCGCGGCGAGGCCCTCGGCCTCTTCCTTCAGTCGGTCCACGCGCCGTTCCGGCACGCGGACCGCATGTGGACGTCCGGGCCGGACGCGGAGGACGCGGTCGCCGAACTTACGGAGTGCCTCGGGGTCTGCGCGGAGCTCGGCGCCCCCATAATGGTCGCCCACGCGTTCATAGGTTTCGACTCGCACGACCCGACTCCCGAGGGCGTCGTCAACTACCGCAGGGTCGCCGACGAGGCGGAGAGGCTGGGCATTAAGCTCGCCCTCGAGAATACCGAAGGCGAGGAGTACCTGGCCGCCCTTATGGACGCCCTTGCCGATCATCCCGCCGTGGGCTTCTGCTGGGACACAGGCCACGAGATGTGCTACAACCACAGCCGCGACATGCTGAAGAGGTACGGCGACCGCCTGCTGTGCACCCACCTCGACGACAACCTCGGCATCACGGACTACGAAGGGAAGATAACCTGGCTCGACGACCTGCATCTGCTGCCGTTCGACGGGATCGCGGACTGGGACGGCATTGCCAGGCGCCTGTGCGCGCACCGCTTCGAGGGCCCGCTGACGTTCGAGCTCAACACGGGCTCCAAGCCCGGCAGGCACGACAACGACCGCTACGGCAAGCTTCCCCCCGAGGAGTATTACGCGCTGGCCTACGCCGCGGCGTGCAGGGTAGCCTCGCTCGTGATCAGGTACTCCGTGCGCTCACCCGGCATTTCGAAAAAGTTTTGAAAAATTTGAAAAACCTGTTGACAAATTAGCCGGGACTAACTATAATGTATGCGGTTAGCAAAGTCTAACCGCATATTTTTGGGCTGTGGTTAGCATATGCTAATCCGGCCCGGGAGGGTGCTATGATACCGCTTAGTTTGGCAGACAGGGGAGAGACGCAGATAATAAGAAAGATCGGCGGCAGCCCGGAAGTGAGACAGCATCTGGAGAACCTCGGCTTCAACGTGGGAGGCGAGGTGCTGGTCGTCAGCGCGCTCGGCGAGAACGTCATCGTCAAGGTCAAGGAGGCCAGGGTGGCCATCAGCGACGAGCTGGCCAGAAAAATAATGGTCTGACCGGGCCGCCGGACGGGGCTTGAACCGTACGAAACCCAGGGTGATAATCTATTTACAGGAGGGATATCGGGTGAGAACTTTGAGAGACGTAAAGATCGGCGAGACCGCCACCGTCGTGAGGCTGCACGGCGAGGGCGCCGTCAAGCGCCGCATCATGGACATGGGCATCACCAGACGGACGTCCGTCTACGTGCGGAAGGTGGCGCCCCTCGGCGATCCTATCGAGATCACCGTGCGCAATTACGAGCTGTCGATCCGCAAGGCTGACGCGGAAATGATCGAAGTGGAGTGAACCGTTTTTTTTCAGTCGGCGGTTAGCTGGAGCTAACCGCTCAAGGCTCTGAGGAGCAGAAAGGAAGCATTCGGAATGGATATCAGGATCGCCCTCGCGGGCAACCCGAACAGCGGCAAGACGACGCTGTTCAACGCACTGACCGGCTCGAACCAGTTCGTAGGAAACTGGCCCGGCGTTACGGTCGAAAAAAAGGAAGGCAGGCTGAAGAAACACGACGGGGTCACCGTCACCGACCTGCCCGGCATCTACTCGCTCTCGCCGTACACGCTCGAAGAGGTGGTCGCCAGGAACTATCTCATCGGGGAGCGCCCGGACGCCATACTCAACATCGTCGACGGCACTAACCTCGAGAGGAACCTGTATCTCACGACCCAGCTGACCGAGCTCGGCATACCGGTCGTGGTAGCGATCAATATGATCGACCTCGTTCGCAAGGAAGGCGACACCATAAACATACGGGAACTGTCGCGGCAGATCGGCTGCCCGGTCGTCGAGATCTCCGCACTGAAAGAGACCGGCATCGCCGAGGCCGCGGAGGCGGCGATCAACGCGGCGAAGAACGGGAAAACGATACCGCTGCACAGCTTTTCCGGGCCAGTGGAACACGCGCTTGCCCACATCGAGGAGGCGGTCGTCCACGATCTGCCCGAAGAGCAGCAGAGATGGTACGCCGTAAAGATCTTCGAGCGCGACGAGAAGGTCATGGAGCGGCTGTCTCTCCCGGCCGACGTGCTCGCGCACATCGAGGATGACATCAGAGCGGCCGAGGCCGAGCTCGACGACGACGCCGAGAGTATCATAACCAACGAAAGATACGTATACATCGCCGAGGTCATAAAGGCCTGCTACAGAAAGAAGAGCGCGGGAGGCCTTACGAGGAGCGACAGGATCGATAAGATCGTCACCAACCGCTGGCTCGGCCTTCCGATCTTCGCCCTCGTGATGTTCCTCGTCTACTTCCTCGCCATGGCGCCGGGAGCGCCCGGAACGATGGCGACCGACTGGGCAAACGACGGTCTCTTCGGAGACGGATACCACCTGTTCGGCATCGGGTCGAAGCAGGCGGCGGAAAAGGCTGACGATTACTCTGCCGCGTCAAATGCACTCGCGGCTTTCGGATTCGAATTCGACACCGGAGACGAGTCTTTCGACGCTGACGCGCTGCTCGCAGAGATAAAGGGATTCACCTCCGACAAGGCGTCGGCGACGGTCGACGTGACAGACGACGAGACTCTTGAGGTATCGACGGTCACCGTATATTTCGATACCGTCCCGTCCGGCGCCGACGAAGAGTCGACGAACGGCATGACATTCAAAGAAGCAGTCTCCTACTTCGGGGAGAAGGGATTTGACGAGCCCGATCCCGCCGATGACGGTGTGTGGGTTCCCGGTATCCCGGCTCTCATCGACAAACTGCTTCTTGACGGAGAAGGAAATCCGAAAGTCCCCGAATGGCTCTACGGACTGATCCAGAACGGTATCGTCGCCGGCGTCGGCGCGGTCCTGGGATTCGTTCCCCAGATGCTTGTCCTCTTCTTCCTGCTTGCGGTCCTCGAAGGCTGCGGCTACATGGCCCGCATCGCCTTCGTCCTCGACAGGATCTTCAGAAAATTCGGCCTTTCGGGCAAATCCTTCATACCGATGCTCGTCGGGACCGGCTGCGGAATCCCCGGCATCATGGCGTCGAGGACCATCGAAAACGAACGCGACCGCCGTATGACGATCATGACGACCACCTTCATCCCCTGCGGGGCCAAACTGCCCTTCATCGCGATGGTCGCCGGAGCTCTCTTCGGCGGGTCGGCATGGATATCCGTTTCTGCCTACTTCATCGGCATGGCGGCGATCATAATCTCGGGCATCATGCTCAAGAAGACAAGAAAATTCGCGGGAGACCCGGCCCCCTTCGTTATGGAGCTCCCGGCCTACCACCTTCCCACCTTCCGCAACGTTCTCCGTTCGACCTGGGAGCGCGGCTGGTCCTTCATTAAGAAGGCAGGAACGATCATTCTGCTTTCGACGATAGTCGTATGGTTCACATCCTTCTTCGGATGGGTCGAAGGAGCCTTCCGCATGCTCTCGGAGGAGGAGATGGGTTCGTCGATCCTCGCCTATGCGGGCAAGGGCATCGCCTGGATCTTCGCTCCGCTCGGATGGGGCAACTGGAAGGCCGCCGTCGCGTCGGTCACCGGACTTGTCGCAAAGGAGAACATCGTCGGCACGATGGGCATCCTCTACGGCGACTGGACGGGAATCGCAGGCTCCTTCGCGACTAAGATCGCCGGATTCTCCTTCCTCGTCTTCAACCTCCTCTGCGCGCCCTGCTTCGCCGCGATCGGCGCCATAAGGCGTGAGATGAACAACGCGGGATGGACCTGGTTTGCCATCCTGTACGAGTGCGGCTTCGCCTACGCGATCGCTCTCATGATCAACCAGTTCGGCAACCTCGTCACCGGCAGTCTTTCTTCGGGCGCCGGGACCGCGGTGAACGTCGTCGGGCTGATCGCCGCCTTCCTGCTTCTCGGAGGGATGATCTATATGCTCTTCATCAGGAAGTACAGGGAAGCCACGAAGCTCACTCAGGAAGTAAAGATCTGACATCGCGGAGCGGTGGCCGGAATAGTTTTTCCGCCCGCCGCTACCGGGAAAGAAAGGAGTCAGAAGCCATGTTCGCGTGGATCGCGGAAAACGCGCTGACGGTCGCCGTCATCGCGGTCATAATCGTCATCGCGGGTCTCGCCGTTGTCGCTCTTGTCAGGGACAAAAAGAAAAAGAAGGGCGGCTGCACCGGAAACTGCGCGACCTGCGGAATGGGATGTTCCTGCGGAGAATTAAAAAAAGACAAATAACAAAAAAAGGGGCTGTTAAAAACTCGGTGACAGAGTTTTTAACAGCCCCTTTTGTGGGAAGGGATATTTATTTGCTGTCAAGAGCCGATTTCAGTTCGTCCATAGAGGAATAACCGGGAACCGAAGGATCGGAAAAAATCCGTTTTGCTTCTGCCATTGCGTCAAGGGTTTTTTCAGCATACTGAGGCGGCTCTCCTTCGCCGCCGTCCTCGGCGTAGGCCTTTATGCCCTGCATGCGAGAGACGTCGCGGAAGCCGTCGAGGCCCGCGCGTTTTATCGCGCCGAAGACGCGGTACCTGAGGCCCCGGTTCTCCCGGTCGAGCGCGGCGAGCATCCGCTTCATCTTTTCCCGGTCGGTGTTCCCGTCGGCGGGACAGGTAGATCTCACCACCGGAAAGCCCTCCTTCGACGCCAGGTATCTTATGTCCTTCTCGGGCATGTAGACGAGCGGGCGTATGACCGTGACACCGGTGTTCGACAGATATGTGACCGGGCTGAAGGTCCCGATCCTTCCCTCGTTGAAGAGGTTGAGCATGAAGGTCTCGATGACGTCGTCGAAGTGATGCCCGAGGGCGACCTTATTGCAGCCGGCCGACGCGGCGAAGCCGTTGAGGGCTCCACGGCGCATCTTGGCGCAGAGCGAGCAGGGATTCGGCTCCTTCCTGACGTCGAAGATGATCTTGGATATCTCTGTCTTCAGCACCCTGTATTCGACGCCGAGGACGCGGCAGTATTCCTCCACCGCCGAGAAATCGGTGTCGGGCAGGCCGATGTCAACCGTCACCGCGAGGATGGAGAATCTTTTCGGATAAAACCGCGAGAGGGCGGCGAGTCCGGTCAGCAGTGAGAGGGAATCCTTGCCCCCCGAAACGCCGACTGCGACTTTGTCGCCATCTTCGATCATCGAATAGTCGTCGACGGCCCTCCGTATGTAACTCAGCAGTCTTTTTGTGTCTGACATGAGAAAAGCAGCTCCTCCAGATCTTTCGGGGTCTCAAGGTAGTATAAGGCGTGTTCCCGCATAAAAAGACGGGTCGACCGCGCCGATTCGGCCCAGCCGGCGTAAGCGAAATCGCAGCCGGCGGCTGCCGCCATATCGTATCCGTGCTTCAGATCGTCGACGACGAGGATGTCGGAAGGCGAGCAGCCGAATCTTTCGGTCAGGTCGGCGAGAGGGAAGGGGGAGGGCTTGCGGAGGAGCGGATCGTCGTCCCATGCGTAGATAACGTCGGGAAGAGTTCCGAACCTCGCGTTCCAGTCGCGTCTGATCGTCTTTTCCACCGAGTGCGATACGACGGCGACGACGCCTCCGGCGCGCCGCTGGGCCTCGACGATCCCGCGGATGCCGTCGACGCCGGTGGGAACGGTCGCCTCGCCGAATCTCTTCCAGTTCGCGACCTCGAAGACCATCTCCTCCTCGTTGAAGCGGAGGATCTTCCTGCACAGGTCGTCAAAGCCGGGGTCGAAGCAGAGCTCCATGAACTCGTCGTATGTAAAGACGACGCCGGGACGGAGCTTCGACAGGGTGTCGACGAAGGCAGGCCAGTTGATCTCGGGAGTCGAGTGGACGCTGGTGTCGTCGTGATCAAGGACGAGTATTCTGTATTTTGTTCCTGTTTTCTGTGTCGTGTTCATATCTGAAAGCTGCATTTTTCGTAGACCGACTGCGCCCGGGCGGTCATCCTTCTCGGAGATCCGTCGGCGGGTGCGTCGTATATGATGAAGGGAGGAGCCGTTTCGAGTCCCGGCGCTCCTCCGAGGATCCCCTCGCAGAGAATGAGCGAGGGAGGGGATACCGTGTCGGGAAAAACTGCGGTCATCCGCTTCGGCTCGATCCCCGACTGTCTCATCGCGGCGAAGAGATCGGGCAGCCTCGCCGGGCGGAAAACGCAGAAGAAGGAGCCCCTGTGATTGAGCAGCCGGGCGGCGGCGGCGCAAAAATCGGCGATCCCGCCGTTGTTCTCGTGGCGCGCGTCGTCGGCCTCGGGATCGCTGTTTTTCATTCCGGGGTGAGCGATATAGGGAGGGTTGGCGACAACGGCGGAAAACCTTCCGCCGACGTCGGGGTCGGTGTATTTCATCGTCCTGATGTCGCGGCAGAGGATACGCAGGCTGCCGTCCAGACCGTTTATGACCGCGGCTCTTGCGGCCGCGTCGGCCGACGCGGGGTTAAGCTCGGCGCCGACCACATCCTCAGACTTGCCGTATCCGGCAAGCAGCAGGGAAATCACGCCCCTGCCGCAGCCGAGCTCGCAGATCCTGCGCGACGGCCTTGCGTAGGAGGCGAGCAGCCATGCGTCGGTCCCCCAGGAGAGACCGGTCCCGTTCTCTATTACAGATATCCTTCCGGCCGCGCTGAACCTTTCGCCTTCGCGCAGCGCCGCAAAAGAGGTTGATCCGTCTGACACCTCGATCCTCCTTTCTTACATTTCAAAAACAAAAGGCCGTCCGCATCCCTGCGTCGGCCTCGGTAACACGGCTCTCGCGCCGAGAAAAAATCGCGGGGGGTGTTAAAAACCCGCGAGGCGAGTTTGCTGACACCCCCCTGTTCTGTTTACGGAATTATTCCTCGGGCTTCGGTGCCTCGACGGGGCAGACCCCGGCGCAGGTTCCGCAATCGATGCACTTATCGGGATCGATCTCGTATTTTCCGTCTCCCTCGGTTATTGCGCCGACGGGGCATTCATCCGCGCAGGTTCCGCAGCTTATGCAATCATCTGTGATCTTGTACGTCATTTTTCTGTACCTATCCTTTCAAATAAAATCCGATGTCGCGGCGGGGCCGGCTTCAAAGTGACGATACGGAAGTCCGCCGACAATTATATTTTATCACATTTTCCGCGTTTTGCAATAGGTTTTTTAAATTTTTTTTCAAACGCCTTTTCAATTTCCGTTCCGAGGCGGTTCGGTACCCGGACGGCCGGCGTCCGCGGCATCCTCACGGAAGGCTTTTTCCGAGCCGAATGCGTCGCCTTGGCCGTCGCCGTTGGCATTTGATTTGGCGTTGCTTTCGGCTTCTCCGTCTTCTCCCGCCGCGAGCTTCAGTATCCTGATGTCATCGGCTCGGTAGAGCTTCGGGGCCTCCTCACGGCCGGTCAGTCTGACTCTGACGAGCCGGGACATCGGCCGGAGCTCGGTGACCGTCCCCTGTCCGTCGGGCGTCTCGACGACCGATTCCACCGTCGGAAGGGAGGCAAGCTCCTCGTCATACGCCTGCTGCTCGAACTTCAGGCAGCACATCAGCCTTCCGCAGAGCCCGGATATCTTCGACGAAGTCAGTGCGAGGCCCTGCTCCTTCGCCATCTTTATCGTTGCCTGCGCGTATCCGGGGAGGAAGGAGGCGCAGCAGATCGGGCGTCCGCAGAGACCGTTCCCGCCGAGCATCTTCGCCTCGTCGCGGATGCCGATCTGGCGGAGCTCGATCCTGGTGTGGAAGGCAGCGGCGAGATCCTTTACAAGCTCCCTGAAATCGACACGCTGTGCTGCGGTGAAATAGAATATGAGCTTGGCGTTGTCGAAGGTGTACTGGGCGCCGACGAGCTTCATGTCAAGGCCTCTGGCGGCGATCTTCTCAAGGCAGATCTTCTCGCAGTCCTTCTCGCGGGAGCGGTTTTCCTTTTCGTGCGCCATGTCGGCCTCTGAAGCCTTGCGGATAACGGTCTTGAGCGGCTGGACTATCCTGTCTTCGGGGACAAGGCGGTTGGGAAGGCCCACCTCGCCCATTTCCGCCCCGCGCGCAGTTTCGACTATCGCGAAGTCTCCCTGTTCGAACTTTATCCCCCCCGGCGAGAAATAGTAGAGCTTGCCGCTCTGAGGGAAGCGGATACCTACGATCTCGGTGCCGCTCTCAGGAGCGGTGTTTCTTGCCGCGAGGTCGGCGGGAAGGGCGAAGACGTCGTCAAGCGTGGGATCGGGGGGCATCGAATCGATCAGACGGTCGTCCTTTTCGGTATCGACGCGGTAGCCGAAGGGTGACAGATCCTCGTCTTTCCGGAAAAATCCGGTATCGGCATCATCGAAAAAGGACTCTCCTGTCAGGGCAGATTCGTCTGCCTTGTATTCCTCGCTTTCCTCGGCAGGCTTTTTTCTGTCGCGGTCGAAGTTTCTGCGGTCGCGGCGTTTTCCGTCCTTCTGGTTCCTGAAGTCCTGCCTTGTGCCGTTTTCCCTGTCATGCGAGTTCCCGCGGTCGTCCTGAGAATACTTTTTTCTGTCCTTTGTATTCTCTCTCTGACCCTCATTCTGAGTCTCCTTCGGTCCGGTCCCGCCGCCGTTTCTCAGCGCGTCCTGCTTCTGGGAAGGGGCTTTTTTCTGCTCGGTGCCGGGCATCGGCGCTTTCGGGGGGAGGTTTCTGAATCTGCGGCCGTTATCGCCCCTGCCGGATGCGGGATTTGCGGCATTTGCCGCCGGAGCGGCGGTTTCGGCCTCGCCGGTATCGGTCTCGCCGGCGTCATCCTGACCGCGGAGCGGCTTGACGCCTTCGGGGGCGTATTTCTTCCTGCCGCTGTAGAATCTGTTGCTTCTGCGGTCTTTTTTCTTTTTATTGTCAGACATGTTGTGTTCTGTTCCTTTCGTTTGTGTCCCGGGTTCTCCTGCCGGCTACTGAGGTCCTGAGTGTTCCCGGCGGTATCTGCCGGCCCCTTCAGATCATGCGGGCGTCGGTCAGCATCTTCATCAGCGCCAGCCTGACGTTCATGCTTCGCTCGATCGCGTCGGAGGCGCTGTCAGCGGCTTCGATCAGCTCAAGGAGCCTTCCGACCGAGTATCTGTCTGCCAGCTTTGACGCCTCGTCCCTGTCTTCGTAAAAGAGCAGCCCGGCGGACGGCGATTTTTTTATCACCGCAAGGTCGCGGAAGGCCGACCTTATCATTGCGAGCAGCGCGGATGCGGTCTCCCTGTCCTTCACGGTCCCGGGGTCTCCCGCCGTCAGCGACATCGCCTCGCGGCCGAGCCGGGTGTCGCGGCATACCGCGGCAAACCGGGTCGCGGCTTCGCGCAGAGTTTCCGACTGCTCGCTGCCGGTCTCGGGAGCGGCGCCGATCCTGAGAGAGGGAGCGCGGCTTCTGATCGTTTCGAGGAGCAGCCGGCTGTCGGGGCAGAGCAGAAGCAGGACCGCGTAGGATGGCGGCTCCTCCAGCGTCAGGAGAAATGCGTTCTGAGCCTGGACCGTCATCCGGTCGGCGTCTGTGATTATATATATCTTGCGTTCCGCCTCGGACGGATAGAGCCGGATGTCGGATCTTATCCCGCGGACGGCGTCGATGCCTATCGTGCTCCTTCCGTCACCCGCGGAAACGGTTATGACGTCGGGGTTTATCCCTGAGGCGATGTTACGGCAGGAGCGGCAGGTCCCGCAGGGGAGCGGCAGGAGCGGGTCGCCGCGGTTCTCGCAGAGGAGAGCCGACGCGAACGCCGAGGCGAAGAGCGATCTTCCGGCGGCGGTGGATCCCTCGACGGTATAAGCGTGACTTGTCCGGGGAGGCTCGGTGCCGAAGATCCCCCGCAGAGTGCCTGCCAGTCTGGGATCCGGGCGAAAGCCTGGAAAGAGTTCCTTCATTTTTTCGTCTTCGTCTTTTCCAGAATTCCTGTTCGTTTTCGTGAGTGCGCGGACCCTGCCGGCAGGGGCAAAGGTGTTCCGCGCCGCGTTCGGGGCAGGGATGCGTTCCTTTGGCAGTGGGAGCGGTTTTCCGGCCTCTGAAGCATTGCCCGCAAACAGACATTTTATTATATATCAAAAGCAATAATAAGTCAAGTTTTTTGTTTTTCCGGACTGCCCGGGCGAAAAACAGCGGAATAAAGCAAAAGAAACACCGACAGTTCAAATAATTGTCAAAATCAATTCAACCTTATGACACTTTTAAAGATTATAATATATGTTGTAAAAACGGGGCCGGGGAAGCACCGACCTTCTCCGTGTCCCGCCATCCGGACGCGCCGCGTCCTTTTTCGGAGGAAACCGACCTTGATCGAAGTAAAGAACCTGACAAAAAAATTCGGCTCGAACACGGCGGTCAGCGATCTGACCTTCACCGTCGAAGACGGCAGGATCTACGGACTGCTCGGGCCCAACGGAGCCGGCAAGACAACGACGATGAACATCATGACCGGATGCCTGTCCGCCACCTCGGGCAGCGTGACAGTCGACGGTTATGACATCTTTGAGGACGCCGACGAGGCAAAGAAGCGGATCGGGTATCTTCCCGAGATACCGCCCCTCTATACCGATATGACTCCGAAGGAATACCTCACCTTTGTTGCAGAGGCGAAGGGAGTGCCCTATGACAGGCGCGCCGCACAGGTGAAGAAGGTCATGGAGCAGACGGATATCGCCGGCGTAGCGAACAGGCTGATCATGCATCTGTCAAAGGGATACAGACAGCGTGTGGGGATCGCCCAGGCTATGCTCGGCGACCCCGACGTCATTATTCTCGACGAGCCGACCGTCGGCCTCGACCCGAAGCAGATCATCGAGATTAGGAACCTCATCAGAGGTCTTGCCGAGAAGCACACCGTCATAATCAGCAGCCACATCCTCTCGGAGATCGCCGAGGTCTGCGACCACGTGCTGATCATAGCCGGCGGAAAGCTTGTGGCCGACGAGTCGCTCGCCGACCTCGAGGAGCGTGCTAAGCGGTCGAACGGACTTATCGTCCGTGCGAGATGCGGCGCCGCGGAGATGGAAAAGACGGTCGGAAAAGCGGCGGGCTGCTCGGTGAAGCATACCTCATCCGCTCCGGGAGGACTGACCGAGGCCGTCGTCTCGACCGGCGACTCGCCTAACGCCTCGGAGGCCGTCTTCTCGGCCTTCGCGTCCGCGGGGATACCGGTCAGCGAGATGTATTTCCGCGAGAGTTCGCTCGAGTCGATCTTCCTTGAACTGACCGAAGGCTCGATCTTCGGCGACGGTGAAGGCGTGGAGAAAGACGATGACGGCGAAGCCGAAGAGGAGTCTCGCGCGGGCGGGAAGGATTCCAGTCCGGACGACGATGACGATGATGACGACGGCGGAGGCGGAGCCGCAGGAGACGACGATTACAAGCCGCTGTTTTCAGACTCCGGCAGAGAGGGGGACGACAGATAATGGAAGCTGTATTCAAAAGAGAGTTCAGATCCCTGTTCACGAGCGTGACCGGCTGGATCTACCTTACCGTCCTCTTCATAATGTGCGGAATTTTCACAATGGCAAACAGCCTGATCGGGCACAGTTCACAGTTTGAATATGTGCTCAGTTCGATGCCCCTCTTTCTTCTGGTCGCCGTTCCGGTCCTCTGCATGAGATCGCTGTCGGGCGAGAAGCGCGCGAGGACCGATCAGCTGCTCTATTCGCTGCCGATCAGGATGTCGCAGGTGGTCACCGGGAAATACCTCGCGCTCGCCGCCGTGCACGCGATAGCCTGCCTCGGGATGGGATTCGTCCCTGTGATCCTCTCCTTCTTCGGTAAGGTCCACTTCGGATCGGCCTACAGCGCTCTCGCGGGCTTCCTGCTCCTCGGTCTGGCGCTGATCGCGATCAATCTTTACATTTCTTCTCTGATCTCCAATCAGGCGGCGGTATGCTTTACCGGGATCGCCGCGGGCTTCCTGCTCTATCTCATGAACGGGCTGGCCTCGCTCTTCCCGTCCACCGCCGCGGCCTCCTACCTTGCGCTCGCGCTGACCGCCCTGATACTCGGAGGGATCGTCTTTCTCCTTACTAAGAACTGGATGGTCGGGCTCGTCTCGGGCATCATCCTTTTCGGGGCGGCGACCGTCGTCTACGCCGCGAAGAAGGAGCTCTTTGAAGGGCTTTTCCCGAAGCTGATCAAATATCTCGCGGTATTTGACAGATTCAACAGCTTCGTGAACGGAGTCTTCGATCTTACCGCGGTCGTCTATTATCTCTCGCTCGTCGTTCTCTTCGTCTGGCTGGCGACACAGGCGATGGACAAGAAACGCTGGAGCTGAAGAAGAGGGAAGGAGGAAGAGAAAATGAACAGACAGAACGGCAACTCCGCTTCCGCAAAAGTGAACGGAAATAAGAGCTTCCTTCCGGTGAAACTGGGAAGGACGGGAAAGATGGGCGGATATACCGCGATCATGGCGCTGGTCATGATCGCAGCGGTGATATTCGTCAACCTCATCGTATCCGCGATCCCGGCAAAATACACCAAGCTCGATACTTCGGTAAACAATATCTATACAATGTCCGCGAGCTCGCAGAGCTTCATTTCAAAGGTCTCTGAGGACGTCACTCTCTGGTTCGTCTGCAGCGGAGGGACCGAGGACGAGATGATGAGGACCTTCCTCGACCGCTATTCTGCGCTGTCGGGGCATATAAAGGTTAAGGTCGCCGATCCGGTAAAGGACGCGACACTGCTTGAACGGTTCCCCGATCTCGGCTCCGCCGACAACTACAGCGTGCTTGCCGAGAGCGCGAAGCGGACGAAACTCGTCAACTATTCAGATCTCTATTACTATCACAATGAATCGGTCGGAGATCTTTCGGTCACAGATTTCAACACCTACGCCCAGTATTACGGAGGCAGCTCGGTGCTCGAAAACTACTACGGCCCCTTTGAGCTCTTCTTCTCGGGCGACAGCAAGATCACCGGCGCCATCGAGTACGTAACCGCCGAAAAGGTCCCCTCGCTCTACATACTCGAGGGACACGGCGAGGCCGCGCTTTCCGAGACGCTGGTAGCGACTCTCCTCGACCGGTCGGGCGTCGCGCACGCCTCTCTCAACATCGCCCTGGGTGACGAGATCCCCGGGGACTGCGACCTCATAGTCATCAATTCTCCGACAAACGACCTGACCGCCGCCGAGGCTGAGGCGCTCGCCGCCTATTTCGGCAGCGGTGGCAGGATCCTGCTCTTCACGTCGCCGGCAGCGACCGCTTTCACCAATCTGATGAAGCTTGCCGGCGAGGCGGGCATGTCGGCTCTCTCGGGCACGGTCAGCGAGGGGGATTCGTCAAAGCACTATCCCCGCAACTCGCAGTATATCTATCCGTCCTTCAACGCCGACCACTCGGCGTCGGCCGTTGCCGCCCCCTACGAGGGACAGCTTATCGCCGCCTCCTCCCACGGGATATCGCTTGACGGCAAGGAGGGAGTGACCCTCGACTGGCTGATGAAGACGAGCGACAGGGCCGTCACGACCGAAAACTCCGATGCCGCATCCTACGTGCTCGCCGCCGCCGCCGAAAAGGGTTCCGGACGGTTTGTCTGGGTCGCTTCGGCCGATATGATCAACGACACCTTCATCAACGGGACCGGCGGATACAACCTCGCCTTTCCCGACGGCATCCTGACCTGGATGCAGTCATCCTACACCTCCTCTCTGGGAAGCATCGAATCGATCAGCATGTCGACCCCGACGCTGACGGTCAGCGACGGCCAGGCGAACTTCTGGGGCGGGGTCCTGATATTCATCGTGCCGCTGGCCTGCGTCGCGGCGGCGGTGGCGATCGTCGTCGTCCGCAGAAGAAGATAACGGAAATGCCGCGGTCATCTCCATTTTGGGCATTCAGATGAAAAAAAACAGCAAAAGACTGAGAAACATAATCATTCTCGCGGGAGTCCTTCTCCTTCTCATCGCTCTCTTCCTGGCGATCAAACTCGGAAGCAGGGAGGACGGGGAGGAGACCGGGACACAGACCGAAGCCTATACCGTCGCGAACCTCGATCCCCAGACGCTTACCGGCATAAGTCTGGCGGTAAAGGGATCGGACGAGCTCGTCTTCACTCTGAAGGATGATCAGACCGGATGGCTCTGGTCGGGAGACGGTACCGTCCCGCTTGACAACAACGCATTTGCAAATGTCGTCACCGCGCTGAACGGCGCGACGTCGGGACACCGGCTTACCGGTGTGACAGCCGAGGAATCCGAAAGCTACGGCCTTTCTGATCCGAGGGTCAGGATCGGGTTCTCCTTCTCGGACGGCAGCGTCTGGAGCGGACTCGTCGGTAACTACAACTCATTCTCGAAGGGCTATTATTTCACGACCGGAGAGGACGGCTCGACCGTCTACCTGATTTCCGAGTCGGCAGGGAATTCGCTCATGCTCGATATCTCGGACTTCCTGCTCCGGGACGAGCCGCCCGAAGTCACCGCCGCCGGAATCAGGACGCTGACCTTCGAAAAGGGCGGAAGCAGCTTCGTATACAGCTATTATCCTTCGGGGAATCCCGACTGCTACACCGACTCCTTCAGGTGGTTCCTTTCGGTCGACGGAGGCGCGGAGATCCCCGTGTCTCCCGCTCTCGGCGACAGGCTTGCTTCTGCGATGACTTCCCTCTACTTCGACGACTGTCTCGCTTTCAGGTCTGACACCGATCTTTCGGCATACGGACTTGACGATCCGGTCAGGATGACGCTCGCCTACACGGTATCCGAGACTGTCTCGGATTCCACGACCGGGACCGAGACGACGGTGAAGAAGGATGCCGAATGGGTCCTGCAGCTGGGAGGGAGCGACGAAGACGGAGCGTTTTACGTAAAGACCGAATCCTCGAACCTGGTATATACATCCGGGTATTCCGAGACTCTTGCCGTCCTCTCGGGAGGAGACCTGACAAAGATCAGGCCCTCCGAGCTCGTGCTCTTCAATCCTTCGATGACCGACCGCATAGACTTCAGCGCGGGCTCGACGAGCCTCGGCGTAGTCATAACCCACGGCGATTCGGGCGAATCATACTCGAACGCCTCGGGCGCCGATCTGAATTATACCGAATATTCGGCTCTCGCCGACAGACTGACCGGGACAGCCGCCTCGTCGAACACCTCTCTCGTCGAGTCCGACTCATCCGTTCTGTCGGATACCCCGGTCTTCTCGGTTGTATTCACATTCCGAGAGAGCATAGCCGAATTGAAGATAACCCCCTGGTCGCAGAACTGGTACAGGGTCTCCTTCTTCGGAAGGGACGATCAGCTGATCACCGCCGGCGATCTCGGAGAGCTGACCGCCGCTCTTGAAGCGGCCGCCGGATGACGGCCGGGACCGATCGGAAATGGGACTGTTTGACATTTTCAAAGGAAAAAAGGACCCCGACAACGTCAGATTCCGGCGCGAGATGGCCGAAAGGATCGCCGGTCACAGGATAAGATACGTGACCGAGCGGAAGGAGGACGTCGACGAGGTCATAGGCAGAGAGGGAAGCCTCTCGGTCAGGGACGGGGAGTTCATCGTCTTCGCCTCCTCGAATATCCTCTTCCGCTGCGAGGTCGATGACCTGCGCGCCTGGGAGCTCCTGTCGAAGGACGGGGTGGTCCTGACGGCTCACGACCTCGAACACGGGGGAGCCGAACGCACGATCATCGTATATTACGTCTACTACAGATAATACCTGAACTGTTCGGGCGCGGCGTGGTAGGCCGAGGGGGCCTTCCCCGATCCTCCCCGCCGCGCTCCTGTTTCCGATGTCTGAAAGGGAAAGACTATGGTTTATTTCAACGTGACCGGCATGTCCTGCGCCGCATGCCAGGCGAGGGTCGAAAAGGCAGTCGGTGGCCTGCCGGGCGTGACCTCCTGCGCGGTCAGCCTGCTGACGAATTCAATGGGAGTCGAGGGCACCGCGTCGGAACGGGATATAATAAAAGCTGTCGAAAAGGCGGGATACCGGGCATCGGTCAGGGGAGAGGCGGGAGCCCCGGCGGGCGGCGGAAAGGCCGCGGACGGCGGGATGCTGCCCCCCGATACCGAGAAACCGGCTCTCGTCCGGAGACTGATACTGTCGGCGGTCTTTCTTTTCGCGCTGATGTACATAACGATGGGGCACCACATGCTGTCCCTTCCGGTGCCGCCCTTCTTCGAGGGGAATCCCCTGGCTCTGACGCTGATGCAGCTGCTTCTCGCGGCTGCGGTTATGATCATAAACCGCAGATTCTTTGAGAGCGGGACACGTGCGCTCTTCTCTGGCGCGCCGAACATGGACACCCTCGTTGCCCTCGGATCGGCCGTCTCTTTCGGATGGAGCACCTTCGTCTTCTTTAAGATGTGCGGGATGTCGGTGTCGGGTGCCCCGGTGTCCGAGCTTGCCGCCGTCGCCGGGGAGGAGCTTTATTTCGAGTCGGCCGCCATGATCCCCGCGCTCATCACCGTCGGCAAGCTGCTTGAGGCTGTCGCGAAAGGAAAGACGACCGATGCGCTCAGAGATCTGATAAAGCTGAAGCCCGCCCGCGCCAGACTTATCCGCGACGGTGAGGAGACAGAGGTCGACGCCGCGTCGCTCGTCCCCGGCGACATCTTCGCCCTGAAGCCGGGCGACAGCATACCCGCCGACGGAGTCGTCGTCGGCGGAAACAGCTCGGTCGACGAATCCGCCCTGACGGGAGAATCGATCCCGGTCGGGAAGGCCGAGGGAGACACGGTCAGCGCCGCCACCGTCAACGTCACCGGGTATCTCAGATGCCGCGTCACCCGCGTCGGCGAGGATATGTCGATAAGCAGGATAATAAAGACGGTCGCAGACGCCTCCGCGACCAAGGCGCCGATCGCGAGGGTGGCCGACAAAGTATCGGGCGTATTCGTGCCGGCGGTTATGGCGATCGCTGCCGCGGTCACCGCCGGATGGCTCATAGCCGGCGCCGGGGTATCCGACGCGCTGGCGAGGGGCATCAGCGTCCTCGTCATCTCCTGTCCCTGCGCCCTCGGTCTCGCGACGCCGGTCGCGATAATGGTCGGAAACGGTCTCGGGGCGAAGAACGGTATACTTATACGCACCGGAGAGGCCCTCGAGACGGTCGGAAAGACGGATATCGCCGTCCTCGACAAGACGGGCACCGTGACGTCGGGGAAGCCGGTCGTGACAGATATCCTCCCGGCGGAGGGCTTTGACGAGGCAGGCCTCCTCCGCGCCGCCCTGTCTGTCGAGGCAAAGAGCTCGCATCCGCTAGCGATGGCGATCGCCGCCGAAGGCGAAGCGCGGGGCATCCTTTCCGCGGATGTGTCGGATTTCACAATCCTGCCCGGAAAGGGGATCGAGGCCGTCCTTGAAGGAAGCGTCATCCGCGCCGGGAACAGAGGCTTCATATCCGAATCCTGCTCCGGAGCCGAAGGGCTCTTCGAGGCGGGCGAGAGGCTTGCCGCGGGAGGTAAGACACCGCTCTACTTCTCCTGCGGCGGCAGGCCCGCAGGCATGATCGCCGTCGCAGACGTGATAAAGCCCGGCTCGGCTGAGGCGGTAAAACAGCTTGGGAACTTAGGCGTCGAGGTCGTCATGCTCACCGGAGACAATCCCGCCACCGCGGCATATATCGGAGACGCGGCGGGGATAGGACGGGTCGCTGGCGGGCTTATGCCCGAGGACAAGTCGGAGTCGGTCGACGCGCTGAGGAAGATCGGGAAGGTGGCAATGGTCGGCGACGGCATAAACGACGCTCCGGCGATCATGAAGTCGGACGTCGGCATCGCCATCGGAGCCGGGACCGACGTGGCCGTCGACAGCGCCTCTGTGGTGCTCGTGAACAGCGACCTTTCTGATGTCCCGGCGGTGATAAGGCTGGGCAGAGCCGTGCTCCGGAACGTCTACGAGAACCTCTTCTGGGCCTTCTTCTACAATTTCGTCTGCATCCCGCTGGCTGCCGGGCTCTTCGGCCTGAAAATGAAGCCGATGTACGGCGCCGCCGCGATGAGCCTCTCAAGCGTCACGGTATGCCTGAATGCCCTGAGACTCAAATTCTTCAAGATGAAGGATCCCTCGCGCGACCGGCCGCGGAGAAGACGCGGAGGGATCCGCGCAGGCGAGATCGACGACGCGCTGCGGGGACTTTCCGCCGGATGCGGGACAGCCTGCGCGGCGGGATCGCCGTCGGAGACCGGGAGCGAAGCCGCCGGACATGTAGTGATATCGGTCGGCGGGATGATGTGCGGCCACTGCGAGGCCGCCGTGTCGGCCGCCCTTGAGAAGCTTGACTTTATTTCCTCCGCCAAGGCCGATCATGCCTCGGGCAGGGTGGAGATCATGCTGTCGGGAGACTTTGACGGGGCGGCGGTTAAAGCCGCCGTCGAGGCAGAGGATTATACCTACGGGGGAATTATAAAGACATGAACGTCAGGGAAGATCAGGTGTCCGGAACGGTCGAGAACAGATTCACGAGACTCGAACCGCTCCTCGGGACCGGGGCGATCGGTAAGCTCGCCGCCTCGGGGGTGATCCTCTTCGGCGTCGGCGGAGTCGGCTGCGCCGCGGCCGAGGCGCTCGCCAGATGCGGCGTGGGAAGGATAGGCCTTGTCGACAGCGACGTCTTCACACCGTCGAACCTCAACCGTCAGCTCTTCGCGACGGTATCGGCGCTGGGCAGAAAAAAGGTCGACGTCGCGGCAGAGAGGATAGCCGATATCGCTCCGCTATGCGAAGTCCGCAAATACGATTTCTTCTATGCTCCCGAAACGGCGGAACTTGTCGACCTTTCGGAATATGATTATATCATCGACGCGATAGACACCGTCAGGGCCAAGGTCGAGCTCGCCGTCCGCGCCGCGGAGGCAGGAGTGAGGATCATAAGCTGCATGGGGACGGGCAACAGGCTCGATCCCTCGGCGCTGCGCGTCGCCGACATCTACGGGACGTCGGGCGATCCCCTGTCAAAGGTCATGAGGCATGAGCTCCGCGCGAGAGGGATCGCTTCGCTGAAGGTCGTCTGCTCGACCGAGCAGCCGGTCCCCGCCTCGGTTCCCGGATCGGGGGGCAGACATGCCCCCGCCAGCAGCCCCTTCGTCCCGCCCGCCGCCGGCCTGCTGCTCGCCTCCGAAACGGTAAGGGATCTGATCGGACAATAATGAGCAAAAAAGGGTGGATAATAATAGTCCCCAAAAAGACATGACGCCGAAGCAGGAAGCACAGGCTTTCAGCCCCGGCGTTTTTTTTGTGTTTTCTCCTGCCTTCCCGGTCTTACAGGTGTCGCAACCGTCTCCGGGGAGATCTGTTTTTCTGCTGCAGGTGAAGCAATGTGTTTGAACAGTGATACAAAATTTACAATAACGAAAAAAAGACTTGACATGCAATAAAAAATGTGTATAATGTAAATAGAAGTGTTATAAAAGAAGGAGTATACATTATGAAGCATTCACTGTTTCGCCGCAGCTTACTGAAGCTTTTTTCCGTCGCGCTGACGGTCGTTATCTTCATGTCTCTGCTTCCCGGTGTTTTTGCCGGCGCGTCTTACTCCTTTGATAATGTTGATGAGAATGAACTGTATACAAAAATCAAGGACAACGGTAACGGTACAAAAGAGCTTACCGTATACGGTGTTCCGGTAAAATATACCGATGCCTCGGGAAAGATCAGGGAGACCTCGCTTGATATAGAGAAAAAGAAAGACGGGTCTTACGGCGTTAAGGATCATCCTGTGAACGTGGTCTTTCCCTCCGTGCTCGGAGACGGAATAAGACTGAGCTTTGAGAGTCTTGACATAACAGTCCTGCCTGAAGGCGGCAGCGAGGTGCTGGCGCGCGCGGAATTCAAGCCTTTGAAGGATTCGGGTAAGATCATATATCCCGCTGACGCGAAAACAAGTTACGAATACTCCCTTACATACACCGGATTCAAAGAGGATATCGTCCTCAGCGAATATACCGGAAGAGACGTTTACCGGTTCATAATAAAGACCGGAGGAAAGACTGTCCAGCCTGACGGTGATACGGCGGTGATCACCGACAGATCCGGCAGAGTGCTCGCAAGACTCGGGGACGTGGTTATACGCACGGCGGACGGCAGAGAAGAATACGGAAAGGCAGTCGTTCGCGAGCTTAAGAAGAACAGGGAATACGAAGTCGAAATAAAGATAGATCCCGCCTTTCTTTCGGATCCCGGGACAGTATATCCGCTGATTATTGACCCGTCGGTGGAAGTTAACTATACGTCTTCAGGCAGCGGAGCCATAGAGGACGTGACGATATACAGCGCGACCTCGTCGGTCGGGATGTCGGGCTCTCTGTTTACCGGACTGCACGCGAGCTACGGCAAGTCCAGGACACTTATGAGATTTCCCTCTCTTCCGGCGACACTCGCGTCGCTTCGGATAGATCCCGGCTGCGTGCTTCTTTCGTATGTTGAGCTCAGAGACGTCATCTGCGACACGAACGCGATGACGGTATACTGTCACGAATACAACAAGACGTCTCCCGCATGGACGGAATCTGGCAATCCCTCATGGACAGACGTGGGCACTTCATATCTCGGGGAGATGTCCGACAGCTGTTCGGTGTCATACGGCAACGGAACGGCAACGGGGAGCGGGGCTGCGCACTGGTACAGATTCAACATAACGGATCTTTCAAAGAGGTGGATAACCGGAGCCTCAGACCCGTCGAAGGGGATAGTATTCAAGGCATCCGACTCATTTGAGAACCAGACCGGAAGCGGAACGGTTTATCTGAGGAAGACTTTCGCGTCATACAACAACACATCCTACCGTCCGACTCTTACGATCATATACAGCGACAGGTACAAGGCATCGTCAGCGGATACGGCTTTTTACGACAATGATTACGACACACGCGACTATCTTGAAAAGCGTTGCAACTGCTACGGGTTTGCGATAAGGGCGTTCTATACAGGCGAGTTGGACAATGATGCCTCATACAGACAGCAGCCTGGTGAGTTTAAGACCGACAGAGAAAACTGGATTTCTTTTTCAGAACTAAATCAACACATTGGACAGATTTTAAATGTTCCGGGGAACGCAATTGCGGGAATGATGGAGCTTGTAGAGCTCGATATCGATATGTTCGGAGGTACGATCAGCAACCGGGCAAAATATACTTCGTCATCACAGATACCTTCGGCGTCGGATTACTCAAACAAAAGGCAGGTCCTTTTGGTAACAGGAGGTCAGCAGATTGGCAACACAGTCTATTACGATTATCATTTTTATGTCCAGAACGGGGACGATACCTGGTCTCATAAACCGGGAATCACAAAAGCGATCAGCGGATGTCTCGGAGGATGCACAACACCCGTAAGCGTCCTCACTAATGAAAACATACTGGATCATTTGACAGATCACTATTCGATTAACAACGATTACCTCTTTTTCTGGGTAACACTGCCGGCGAATGTCGAAAACATCAGGAACGAATTCGGTCACTTAAGTTCTTCGCAATTCACACCCTTTTCTTTCGGAGACAAAGGCGGGAACACCATTCAGACAGCCGGATACAAACCGGTTGACACCGCGACAATACAAGGCAAAATCGATTATATAGGAGACATCGACATCTTTTCGGTGACAAGAAGCCTGAGCGGTCTTGTGACATTTTCCGTAACAACGGGGAACGGGGGATTCCCAGTCACCGTTGAAGTGATGAACGATGCGGGTACAACGATCGGAAGTGTTTCGCCTTCATCCGGGAGCGGCAGCTTCAATGTAACACTGACCAGAGGAAAGCTTTACTATATCAAGATATTCGCCACAGGTCAGACGGCATTTGAAGAACTCAAGGAATATCAGGTGATAATATCCTGAATCGCAAGCGTCCGGTCACAGGACGTATGATGTTTGATAAAAGCATTTGATTAATTAACTGTCGGTATTCCCGTTGCGCACAAAATCCTTTGCGCGACGTGATTGGCTTTTTGAAATTTTAAATCAACAAAAGAAAAGAGGAAGGAAAAATGAAATCCAAAATCCTTTTATTATATATTATCGCGGCTTTGATGATAATTTCACTGTCCGGTTGTGCGGAGATACGCGGCAACACGGGTGATAATCCAGGTTACGGTCCCGGGGATGATGAGTCGGCAGCTCTGTCTGACAATCAGGGAAACGAAAAAAAAGCAGATTCGAAGGGCGCTGATAACATCGATCTTTCAGAATTAAAATACTATGAATGGTATGAAAACAAACAGTTCTTTTCTCCCGAGCTGAATGACTCCGCTCTCGATGCGCTGGCAACGAGGTTTGCCGGTTATGATTCGGTCAAAGTCACAGGGATCAGAAGGGTAGTGAATGAAACCGGCTCTGCTTATAACAGTTACGATATAGTTGCTGACGCAGAGCGGTATACTCTTGATATAACATCGGATAACGCAATCTCCATCACCCCTTACGAATGGGATGAATTGAGCGTAAAGGACGGCGATCAGGTAAGAACGATAGGATCCGTCAGGACACTGACAAATCAGCTCAATAAGTCAGGTGCGGAGTTTACGCTTAACGGTCATGAGTGGCTGGTGAAAGGCGCAACCGGAAAGATTCTTCGCGACGGGATCGACTGGTTACCGGATATCCTGTGGGAGATAACAGATCTGTGTCTGACCGATGTCGACGGCGACGGTAAAGATGACATTGTTTTGATAGCAATATTGTCTCCGAACTCCGACTTGAATTACTCATTGATCGTTTTTGATACCGAAAGCACCGAACCGAAGATGACTGCGATTGCCGTCACCGGCTCGATCAGAAGAGAAAGGGATCGTTACGGACAAATCGTACAGGGGAAAATGAGGCTGGCTGTCGGAAAAGACGGAAATCTGCTGCTGGACGAATACGGAATGCTCGGTGATCACACCTGTGTGTACAAGATCTGCCGGGATTCATCCGGTGCCGGATTAAAATTCCTTTTAGTAAATGAATTCGAAGAGATTGTCTATCCTGATGACGCTCGGATAACCGGATGACTGAAACACTATAGGATTTACAGATAGCCTTTTGGTGTGTTTCGGTTTCGGTGTGCATTATCCCGAACCGCCTATTGTAAATATTTAATAATCGGAGAGGACGGACATCTGACCGTCCGTCCTCTCCGGGAGCAATGTTAAACTAAAACATCCTTATGAGAAGGGGCTGTTTAAAAAACCTCAGGCTTTTAACAGCCCCGCAACTGTCACGGCCGGGAAACCGGGACAATTGCCGATCTTTTTCGGTTTTTGCCTGAAAAAGCATCATATTATAGAGCATTTTAGGGCAAAAACGGCATGGTCTCGTGCCGCGAAAAACGTCGCAGGGTTGTTCAAAAACTCGCCACACGAGTTTTTGAACAACCCCTTATTTTGATCATATAAGCCCGAGCGTGTCCTTCGGGTTGTCGGAGGCTTTGACTTTTTCGGCGGCTTTCAGGATCACGCCGTTTTCGTCGATGAGGTAGGTCGTTCTGACGACGCCGAAGGAGGTCTTTCCGTAGAGTTTCTTTTCCTGCCAGACGCCGTAGGCCTTTATAACATCGAGGCCGGGGTCGGAGAGAAGGATGAAGGGAAGACCGTATTTTTCCTCGAATTTCTTGTGGGACGCGACGCTGTCCCGGCTGACGCCGATCACCTCGGCGTCTTTTTCACGGAAGAGGGGGTATAGATCCCGGAAGGAGCAGGCCTGGGCCGAACAGCCCGAGGTCATATCCTTCGGATAGAAGTAAAGAACGACCTTCCGGCCTCTGAAGTCTGAGAGGCGGCGGGTCTCCCCGTTCTGGTCGGGGAGCGAAAAATCGGGAGCGGGTGTTCCTTCTTTCAGCATTATCGTTATCCTCCGTTATTCTTTTTTCAGCGCCATGCCGGCGAGTATGTCGCAGAGCTCTCCGTAGCCGATGCCAACGGCAGCCGCCTCCTGCGGGAGGAGCGATGTGGGAGTCATCCCGGGCAGCGCGTTGACCTCGAGACAGTAGAAGCGCCCGTCGTCGGAAAGTATGAAATCGGCTCTGCCGTACATATCCATCCTCAGCGAACGGAAGGCGAGCAGCGCGAGGCGCTCTATCTCTGCGGTCTCATCAGCGGTCAGCGGAGCCGGGCAGATCTCGACGGTCGCCCCGCTCTGGTATTTGTTCTTATAGTCGTACCACCCGTTCTTCGGGATGATCTCGACGGGCGGGAGAGCCCGGTCGCCGAGAACGGCGCAGGTCAGCTCGCGTCCGCTGATAAGCTTTTCCGCCAGCACCGAGCTCTCGTACCTGCCTGCCGCGGCAAGGGCGCCGTCAAGCTCAGCTTCGGTGAAAACACGGCTGACGCCGACGCTCGAGCCGCAGGATTTCGGCTTGATGACGCAGGGGAGACCGACCTCGGCAAGTATCCGCGAGGCGGCTCCGGTGTCGCGCGCGTCGACCGAGATCCCCTCGGGGACCGGCACCCCGGCGCCCGACATCATATGCTTCGCGATGTCCTTGTCCATCGACAGCATCGCGCCGAGATACCCGGTGCCTGTGTAGTGCCTGATCCCGAGGCAGTCGAGAGTCGCCTGCAGCATCCCGTTCTCACCGATCGACCCGTGCAGCGCGAGAAAGACGGCGTCGGCGGCGCGGCAGAGATCGATGATCCCCGGGCCGATATATGCCTCCTGTCCTCCCGCGGACGCCTTAACGGCGTCGAGATCGGGCTCCTGCTGCTTTACCCCGGGGATCGGGAAGGGATCGGTGCCGAAGAGCTCGGCTGCCGGTCTGCCGTCTGTTCCAAGGTAGAGATCGGCGAGAGCCACCGAATGTCCGTTTCTGACCAGCGCGTTGGCGATAAGTGCTCCGGAAACCAGCGAGACGTCCCGCTCGGGGCTGAGTCCGCCGGCAAGTACTGCGATCTTCATGTCATTTTACTTCTTTTCTTAATTACTTCGGTTATCGGGTGCGACTCAGACGTCTGCCTCCGCCATGTACTTCTTCGCGTTCTCGGCAATGAAGATCTTTCGCGCGGGGAGGTTGTTGCCGAGGAGTATGTCAAAGATCTCCTCGGTGGCCGCCGCGTCGGCGGGGGTTACGGCGATCAGCCTTCGCGTAGCGGGGTTCATGGTCGTCTTCCACATCATCTCCGGCTCGTTCTCGCCGAGTCCCTTCGAGCGCTGCAGCGTATACTTTTTGTCGCCGAGCTTCTTCAGGATCTCGGCTTTTTCCGCCTCGTTGTAGGCGAAGTATGTCTCGTCTTTGCAGGTTATCTCAAAGAGCGGCGATTCGGCAATGAAGACCTTCCTCTCCCTCAGCAGGGTGGGAAGGAGGCGGTAGAAGAGGGTGAGGAGCAGGGTCCTGATCTGGAAGCCGTCCTCGTCGGCATCGGTGCAGATGATGATCTTCGCCCAGCGGAGATCGTCGAGACTGAAGGTGGCAAGGTCGTTGTTCTTGACCTTGACGCTTTTGTCGAGCTCGACTCCGCAACCGATGACGCGGAGCAGATCGACGATTATCTCGCTGTCGAATATCTGCTTGTAGTCGCTCTTCATGCAGTTGAGCGTCTTGCCCCTGACGGGTATGATGGCCTGAAACTCGGCCGCCCGGCCGAGCTTGCAGGAGGTCAGCGCCGAGTCGCCCTCGACGATGTAGAGCTCGCGTTCAGCGGGATCCTTCGAGCGGCAGTTGACGAATTTTTCGACTCTGTTGGCGACGTCGATCGTCCCCGTCAGCTTTTTGCGTATATCGATCCTCGTCTTCTCGGCGTTCTCGCGGCTGCGCTTGTTGACCAGCATCTGGGCCGCGATCCGGTCGGCGTCGGTCTTGTTTTCGGTGAAATAGATCTCAAGCTGCTTTTTCAGGTATTCGGTCAGCGACGACTGTATGAACTCGTTGTTTATCGCCTTTTTCGTCTGGTTCTCGTAGGAAGCCGACGTCGAATGGCTGCTGATAACGATCACGAGGGAGTCGGCGATGTCGTTGTATGTGATCTTCGCCTCGGTCTTGTTGTACTTTCCGCCGTTCCGCAGCATTTTGTCGATCGAGTAGAGGAAGGCGTTCCGGACGGCGCGGTCTGGCGAGCCGCCGTGCTCGAGCCATGAGGAGTTGTGGTAGTATTCCTGGATCCCGTTCACCTGGGTGAAGCAGAAGGAGATGTCGGCCTCAAGGTCGTAGTCCTGCATGTCGTCGCGGTCCCTGCCGCGGTCGGTCATGCTGAGTATGACGGGATCGGTGAGCGATTTTCCGCCTGTAAGCTCGCCCACGTAACCGGCAAGTCCGGTCTCTCCGGGGTAGAAGAACTCTGTCTCTTCAAATTTACCCGGGGTCTGTTCGACCCTGAGGATGAATTTCACGCCGAAGTTGACCGCGGCCTGGCGGTGCATGACGTCCTTGAAGTATTCGGGCGGTATCGCGATGTCGGTGAAGACCTCGAGGTCGGGGAGCCAGGTAATGACCGTCCCGGTCCGTTTTTCGTTCCTTGCCAGCTCTCTTGTCCCGAGCTCGGTAACCGGGAAGCCCTTTTCAAAGCGGATGCTGCTGACGTTCTTTCCGTCGAAGGAATCGACCGTCATATATACCGACGCGTACTGCGTGGCGCAGGCTCCGACTCCGTTCGTTCCGAGAGAGCATTTGTAGGCCGCGTTCCCGACGGTGTTGTCCATCTTTCCGCCCGCGAAGAGCTCGCAGAAGACGAGCTCCCAGTTCCACCTGCCCTCCTTGCGGTTGAAGCCAAGCGGGACTCCGCGTCCGTAGTCCTCGACCCGCATCGAGTGATCGAGAAAGACGGTGGCGACGATCTCCTTCCCGAATCCGGCGTTAGATTCGTCGATCGCGTTGGCGAGGATCTCGAAGAAGCCCTGCTTGCAGCCGTCGAGTCCGTTGGATCCGAAGACTATGCTGGGGCGTTTCCTTACCCTGTCGGGGCCCTGGAGCATGGTTATGCTCTGATCGTCGTAGCCTCCGGGGCGGAGCGCGTCATCCGATGCTGCGGGCGCCGGCTTTTCAGCCTTTTTCTTCACTGCGGGTTCCGCGGGAGCCGCGGTATTTGCGGTTTTTTTCTTTGTGTTCTTTTTTTCCATGTCTTTTCGTTTCTGTCGCTTAATTCTTTCGCTGCTGTCCTTCCTTTGCCGCCTTTTCGGCGTATCTCAGTGTCTGCGTCAGGGCGTTGTCCCGCGGGATCCCCGCCAGTCTGAGCTTGTGTGCGTACCCCAGAGCCTCGCGGAAGACCGGCCCGGGCTTTATTCCGGCGGCGATCAGGTCCTCTCCGGTGACGTGCGGAGCGGCCATCGTCCGCTCGTAGATCTCAAATCTTTCAAGCAGATATCCCTCCGCCTCGATATATGGCCTTCCGTGATCGATCCCGCGGGAGTCGGCAAGACCGAGGAGGATCAGATCGAATGGCTCGACCGAACGGTCGAACATCCTGTTCGTAGCCTTGACCGAGGAATTCTGGAGCGCGAGGGTGTTCGGCATCATATGCATCAGGACCGCGTTCTTTACGTATTTTATCACGTTCTTTTCGTTCGTGATCCTCCGCACCGCCGTCTCGGCAAGCTCGGAACCCGCCTTTTCGTGGCCGTATGAGTGGATCCTGCCGTCGTCGCCGCGTGATGTCGTCGTCGCCTTTCCGAGATCGTGAAAGAGCGCCGATAGCATGAAGGGCCAGGGCTGTCTTGCGCGCTCCCTGAGCGCGGCTGCCTCGTCGAGGACCTTCATCGTGTGGACGAAGACGTCGCCCTCGGGGTGGAAGAGAGGATCCTGCGGCAGGCCGTCGAGAGCGGCGACCTCGGGGAAGAGGAGAGAGAGATGTCCGGTTTCTTTCAGAAAATCAAAGAATACCGAGGGCTTTCCGCTGAACAGTCCCTTTTTCAGTTCTCCGGCCACGCGTTCCGCGGGCAGCGTTCCGACGTCGATCGTCCGGCAGAGCTCCACCGTTTCGGGAGCGGGGGTGAGACCGAATCTCGCGCAGAACTGCGCGCCGCGCAGGACGCGGAGCGGGTCCTCGGGGAAGCTTCTGTCGCTCACGTGGCGGAGGATCTTCGCCTCAAGATCCGCCCTGCCTCCGAAGGAGTCGATGATCTCGCCGGTGAGGATGTCCTCCATCATCGAGTTTACCGTGAAATCCCGCCGCTCGGCGGCCTTTTTCACGCCGAGGAAGGGATCGACGTATGTCTCGAAGTCCCGGTGGCCCCGGCCGGTCGCCTTTTCGGTTCGCGGCATGGCGACGTCGATCCCGCCTCCGCGGATTGTATATATTCCGAAGGATTCGCCGACCGCAACGGCGCCGCCGAAGCGTTCGAGGATCTCCTTCAGCCGCTCGGGAGCGATGCCGTGGACCTCGATGTCGGCGTCGGGCGTGCCGGGCAGACCGGCAAGCCGGTCTCTGACCATCCCGCCTACGAAGTAAGCTCTGCCTCCGGCGTCGGCGACCGCCTCCGCGATCTCCCTCGATATCTTCAGTTGGTTTTCAGTGCTCTTCATCGGTAATTCTCTGATCCCGGTCATATCTGCCGCAAATTATACTTCAACATATAATAATACCATATTTCGTGGAAAAAAGCAAGGATTTTCCCAATATTTAGTGTCTGCGGCCGGAAAGCGGGGGCATCCCGGCCACGGATCCGGCGGGGAGCGAAAAAAAGAAGGCATCGGGAAGGCTGGTTCTCATAAGGATGATGAGAACAGACGTATCGTGAGCATTTAAAACACAACCGAAAAAGAGATTCAGTGAGCCGCATTCAAACGCCACATTCCGCGGAGTCGATACAGAGTATTTTTTGCCGACTCCGACGGCAAAGTCTCCAAAGGTCTCGACAGAGATTGACGCAGAATAAGACCGCGGGCAACGTCAGAAAACATCTTCTTCTGCGGTCCCGCGATTTTCATCTCTGATACCGGCATTTATGACTCCGCTCACGGAACTGTCTTCCAGTCTTATATTATTGTAGTATTATCTCAGTACATGAGGAATGATTTATCTTCGAAGAATAACAATCTATATGAATTTTTGAGGAAAAGATATCAAATATTGTGTTTTTTACAAAAGTCCCTTGACATGAATAACTCATTATGATAGAATAACACATGGATGGCCGTTTATACCATTTCAATCACTGGAAAGAAGAAGTTCGCGCGATGAAAAAACAAACGAACTTTTCTCCGGCTTTTCGCATATCACGAACGGAAACTCCTTCCCCCGGCGGTAAATATCATCTTATGTTCATTTCTTCACGCGCATGACCGCCCCCGGAGCCCGGTTGTGCGCGATTTTTGGCTTTCATAAAATAATAAAACAATTATAAAAAAAATGAACCTTTTTCCCAGTTTTTACGTCTATCTTATTGAGGAGAAACTCAAAACTGCTTTTCCAAGACACATAAAACCTGCACAAACAAATACTCTCTTATCTTAAGAAAGGACCACGCAATGATCAGACGAAGAATCTCACTGATCCTGGCGATCCTTACGGTCATGTCTTTCATGATCCAGGGATCCGAAGTAACAGTCTTCGCCCGGTCCGGCGACGGTATAACAACAGACATCTCTGCTCCTCCCGACGACACCGGCGTTATGCCTCAGACAGGACCGGAACCCGAGCCGTCTCTCCCGAACACGTACACCCGGGAAGAAGATGCGCAGGCTAAGGAACGCGAAGAATCGCTTTACACAAAAACAACTGACAACGGCGACGGAACAAAAACGCTGGAGGTGTACGGCACTCCCGTCAGATACAGAACCGAAGACGGTTCCGTAAAGGACATTTCGCTGACGCCTGTCCGGGACGGATCCGGTGGATATCGTACGGGTGACCACCGTCTCAGTATTTCCTTCCCGGAAAAAGCAGATTCCGGCATCAGCCTGGATACCGGAAAGTACGTAATCACAGCAACGCCCGTTACCGAAAACGGAACGGCGGTCAAAACAGCCTCAGCTTATCTTTCGGATTCGGACGCGATAGTTTACCGCCGTGATTCGAAAACAAGTTACGAATACAATATCACATATTCCGGCTACAAGGAAAATATAGTAGTATCGGAATATACGGGACAGACGGATTTCCTTTTCCGGCTTGAGACTGACGGACTGAAGCTTTCTGCTTTAAGCGAAGGTTCACACGGCTCGAATCTTGTGCTTTCAAACAACGAAGGAACAGTTGTCGCTAACATAGGGGATATTATCGTTTTTACCTCGGACAACCGAAATAACACATTCGGAGAGATATCATACGAGACTGTAACAGAAGGCAGTGACTACATTTTTCGGATCACTCTCTCCGCTGGATATCTTTCGGATCCCGACACTCATTACCCGATATACATCGATCCCACAATAACTGTTGCATACAATGCCAATAACAGTTCGACATGGAACGATATAGAGGACATAACGGTCAATCAGAACGCCGCGGCGGATTCACCGTCACACGTTACGCTGTATGCGGGCAAAGGGAGCAACACATACGGTGCGATGAGAGCCGTTATGAGGTTCCCGGACCTTAATCTATACGGGATAATACCTTCAAACATTACATCCGCAGAGATCTTCATGAGGGACGTAATGTGCTACAGCACTGTTCTTCAGATCGATTGCTACGGATACGGAGGCACGCTGCCCACAGGTTCATTCACGACATCCAATATGACCTGGAGCGGAATAAACAGCGAAGTTCAGTATTATGAGAGTTCGGGCAGATACAGAGCGACAAACAATGTCGGTTCCAACAACGGCATAAACAGCGGTTTCTGGTACGAGTTCGACATTCTCCCTGTAGTTCGGGAGTGGGCGCAGGGGACAAACGCAGGAACGCTTGCGCAAAAGGACCAGGCTGTAGTATTCAAATCTACAGATACTCATGAACAGGGGTCGGTCTCCCAGTATGTTTGCTTCGGATCGTTTGACGGATCAGGATACAGACCCTATCTAACATTATTGTATAATACCCTTACTCTAGATCACTCTTCCATTTCTATTGGAATAGAAAATGCTTTTCAACTTTCTGCTTCAGTAGATCCTTCAAACCTCACAGTAACATGGAGTTCGTCTGACAGTTCTGTTGCTTACGTGACCCAAAGCGGCCTTGTTTGCGGCGTGGGTCTTGGAACAACAACAATTACCGCACAATGCTCCGGTGCATCAGCGACTTGCACAGTCACAGTAATTCCACTTTCAGAAGGGGTCTACAGAATTTTCAACTGGAATACGCTGGAGAGTATGAAAGTCGAACGGTATGGCATTTCAAATTGTACAAATGTTTTATGTTCATACGATTTAAGATGTGATTGTGATGAAACAATGGAGAAAAACTCTCTGTGGCTTTTGACACATCTCTCAAATAACGCATATACTTTAAGACCGGTCCACAAACCGAATCTGGCGCTAAATTACACATCATCTAATGTCGATGTATATGGCATCGGAATAGATTATTCTTTTTCCCTTGACAGCACCAGATGGACAATAACCGCCTCTAACAACAGCTTCGGATACATATTGCAAAATGACGGTCAATCTTCCAGAACACTGGCAAGAGATTCCACAACAGGCAACGTTTGTATTGTAAACGGATACTCGGGTTCTCCGAATGAGAGATGGGGGTTCGTCAAACTGACGAATATGGAAGTTGACTCAATAAAGGGAATTATTGTGTACGGCAATTCAACTGTTAAAGTTGCTTCAAATATACAATTAACAGCCGGCGTTTTTTCTCCAAATTCGCTGAGTCAATCCGTATCATACACAAGCGGCAATGGCTATTATGCAGGCTCAGTTTCATCCAGCGGTCTGGTAACCGGGAATTATTCAGGAAAATATGTTGTTATAGTTACAAGCAATGTTGATTTGGGCATCATCGGTTACGCCAATCTTAATGTTGTTTCACAGGACAGGCAGGCGGCATCATTGGTTGGCATATATACAAATGAAACAGGACATGATCACACTTCGTTTTTTACCCCAGTATCTACCAATTTAACATCTATTTTCGGGACAGACTCTGCCATCTCAACAATCAATTCAGTTAGCAACGGAGATGACTGCGTCAGTTATATCGCCAATTCAAATGTCTTTGTGTTTAGAGGGCACGGAGAACAGGACGGCATATATTTAGACGACACCGCCGATCCCGCCAAAATGTTCGTATATTCTTTTGGTTCCGGAGAAATGCGTATTTTGTCGGATTCGGATTTGGTTTTATACTGTTGCTGCAGCTGTGGTGAAGGAGGCGTCACGGCAAACAATCTTGTTGTGGCGACATATAATGAAGGCGCTAAGAATGTTATTGGATTCACTATCGAAATTTATTGTGGAGAAGCTAACGACTGGTTGATCGATTTTTTTGACAGTTTGGTTTTAAAAGGACAGATAGATCATACAACCATCTGTCAGGTGTTATTTGAAATAGCATCTATATATGTTGGTAAGAGTGTTTCCAACAGTAATCTGTTGTATATGTATAATTGAAAAGGGGAGATGAACAATGAAAAGGTATTTGATACTAATTGTTTCCATCGTTGCTTTGTTTGTATTGGGTTCGTGTTCTGGATTGCACAGGTCCGGCAACACAGAATCGGTATTAATTGAGGCACATCCCGGGAGTGTTCTTTCTTTTGTTTCGTCAAGCGATTCTGTTATTCTTGGGATGGTTGGATATCCGTTGAACGTTCAAGAAGAGACACTGCCTGAAGTGTTAAAAATGCACAGGGAAACAGATGATGATGTTTCAGTGGAAAAAACGATCGAATGCGATGGAAAAAAATACGTTGCCGATTACGTCTACTCTAGAAAATTATCATATAGGAATTCCTGGTATGATTATTATCGCTGTGAAAAAGATGATCAAACCGAGTTCTTATATGCCTTTTGCCTGAACAGAGAAACTGACAGAGTGATCGGATATGACAAGATTGTTATCGGCACACTGCCTTCTGATGACACTCAATTGTCAGATCAAGAACTGACAGAAAAGGCGACTGAAGAGCTTGCAAAGTTTACGGATGTTAACTATTATAAGGAAAAAAGGATTGAATCCCTTTTAATTGGTTCTATAGAAACAGAACAAAAAATCGTGTGGTTTTATAATAAATTAGAGGACGTTGAGTTCGCAGATTCATCATGTGTTCGGCTCACAAAAGGGGGGATTGTTTTGGAAGTTAAAGCATTTCCGGAACCGGAAACTATAAATGCATGCAAATTTAATGAGCTGAACGTTGGAGAATTTGATGCGGCTGTTGAAGAACAATTAAAAAAGGATTACCCGGATTATCACAGAGACGATGAGACAAGGCTTCTTGACGTCAAATATACCGGGATGAAAGTTCAACATCGCTGTATTACCTCAGATGATGACGGCAAACCTGTGATCGCCTATTACGTGACTCCGCAAATGGAGTATGATCTGACCTGGAAAGATGAGGCCGCGAAAATCATGACAGACAAAGGCGAAGAGGTACATAAAGAAGGAGTATCTGAACCACCGGTTTATTTGATAGTATATATCGAGTGAAAAGCAACGCAGTAACAGCGGTTTGTTAAATGATACCCTCTTATAAAAACGCAACCAATCCACCGCGTATATCTGTTCAAATTGCGGACATCTGCAATACATCAGGTCCGCCAATTCAATAATTAGGGAGGAGCAATAAAAATGAAAAAAATGTATTTGCCTTTTTTGTGCCTTGTTCTTGTTCTGGCGTGCGCGATCTGTTTTTCTTCGTGCACAACAATCAAAGCGCAAAGTTCAGATGCGATCGACGAATTCCCAGGCGACGACTCAGCGGTTTTAACAAATCATTTCGGCCAGCGATTAGATGAGATTATCATCGACATACCTGATTCTTCCTACACTATCGATGAAAGATTCAATCAATGTGCATCTTTTTATTCGGGAATTCACGTGTCGGAATGTGGATGGGCCGTCTCAACTTGGCTTTTCCTCTATGAAGATTCAACATTCCGTTTGGAGCCGAATAATTTTCCAGGCGACTTCCCCAAAGCCATATTCGGTAATTATTCAATTGACGGAAACAAATTGATTCTCGTACTCGAGGACACAAATTTGAAAGAAGACGAGACTGTTGACTTATCCGCATTAAAAATCTCCATTTTAATCAATAACGAGGGATCTCTTACTATCGTCAAAAACGGAACCAGTCTTCCGGGATTTGATTTCAAAATTGATGATGACTATGTTTTAACCAAACTCCCTGAAAAAAAAGCCGACTGATTTTCAGTTTTCCCCGGGCTGTTTAACCGTTTCAGATTAAACAGCCCGGTTTTTATATGTCATGCCGCCAGCCCCAGAGCGCCGTAGACTTCGGCCGAAGGCCCCCTCTTTTCCTTTTTTTGCCCGGAAAACACCGGGCAAACGCGGTTTTCTGTTGACATAATATGAGAAAATGATATAATTATGATATAAAGCCGCCGACGCCCGTCGGACGGCAAAACCGCACCTTGAAAGGACAAAGAAATGGGAAAACTGTCAGGACTGTCACCCGAAAAGGTATTTGAGTTTTTTGAGCTTCTGTCGTCTGTCCCCCACGGATCGGGGAACACCGACGCCGTCTGTTCGATCTGCGTTGAGTTCGCGAAGGAGCGCGGGCTTCGCGTTGTCCGTGACGGATACAAAAACGTGATCATATACAAACCCGCCTCGCCGGGATATGAAAACAGCCCCGGCGTGATCCTTCAGGCTCACCTCGACATGGTCTGCGCGAAGAGCCCCGACGATCCCCGGGATATGAAGAAGGTCCCGGTCGATCTGCGCACCGACGGCGAGTGGGTCTGGGCCGACGGGACATCTCTCGGCGGCGACGACATATCCGGCGTTGCAATTGCTATGGCGGTCCTCGATGACGACAGCTTGCCTCATCCCGCGATCGAGGCGCTTTTCACCTCCGACGAGGAGACCGGCATGGACGGGGCCTTCGGCCTCGATCCGTCTCTCATTTCCGGCAGACTGCTCATAAACCTCGACAGCGAAGAGGAGGGCGTGATCACCGCCGGATGCTCGGGAGGGATCGGTGTAAGCACCGTCTTCGACGTTGAGCGCGCGCCGGCGGAGGAAGGCGACGTCGCCTTTGATTTTGCCGTGTCGGGACTGCGGGGCGGCCACTCGGGCGGTGACATCCACCTCGAGAGAGCCAACTCGAACATGACTGCCGCCCGCGTCCTCTACGCCGCGGTGAAGCGTGGAATACCCCTGAGACTCGACACCTACGAGGGCGGCAGCTTCGGCAACGTCATCACCGGCAAGACCGTCTCGAGGCTGACGGTCCCCGGGAAATACGCGGATGAGCTGCGCGCGACGGTGAAGGATTACAGCGAGATCCTCGCGGACGAATACGCAGTGTCGGATCCCGGCATCACCCTCACTCTTGAGCCGGCGGAGCTCCCCGGGGCCCCGGTGACCGCCGCGGACACCGCGAGGATGCTCGGCATGCTGATATCCCTCCCCTACGGCGTGCAGCACATGAGCACCGATCTTCCGGGGCTCGTCGAGACCTCTCTCAACCTCGGCGTCATAAAGCTGAAGAAGGAGGCGCTCCGCTTCTCGAACAGCATCCGCTCCTGCGTGCCCAGTCGCAAGCATGAGGTCGCCGACAGGATCGAGGCCATAGTCGCCGCCTTCGGCGGAAGGACGAAGAGGAGCGACGGCTATCCCGAGTGGAAATTCCGCCGCGAATCGAGGCTGCGTGAGCTTACCGCCGAGGCATACCGGCGTGTCAGCGGCAAAGAGGCGAGAGTCTTCGCGACCCACGGCGGGCTGGAGTGCGGGATTTTCTCATCGAAGCTCCCCGGACTTGACGCCGTAAGCATCGGCCCGGATCTGGTCGACATTCACTCGACCGGCGAAAAGATGAGCGTCGCGTCGGTCGGCAGGACATACAGGATGCTCTGCGAGCTGCTGAAGATGCTCAGATAAGGCCGTATCGCCAATCTGTGCTCACAAAAAATCATTTTCGAAAGGCGGACTGCTAAAATGAATATCGACCTCAACTATTTCCCCGGATGGGTGAGAAAAAGCATAACCTTCACGATCGACGACGGCAACACCGTCCTCGACCGCAAATTCATGAATTACGTAAAACCTGCGGGAATCACCGGCACCTTCAATCTCAAGACGCCGCTTAAATCCGAGCTCGGCGCGGACGGCTACCGCGAGCTCTACCGCGGATACGAGATCGCGAACCACTGCAGATACCACGCCTACGCCTTTGCCGACGGCGTCGAATACAAATTTGCCGACACCCTCTTTGACCGGGAGACCGCCGACCCTGCGCTTGTCTATCCGACTGAAGAGGAGGGAATTTTCCGCATATACACCTACGCCTGGTGCTGGATCGCCGACAGCAAAAGATATATCGAGTGCGTAAAGTCCGCTCAGGCCGAGCTCGAGGAAGTCTTCGGGAAGGGAAAGATCAAGGGATACGTCTGGCCCTGCGGCGAACAGAAAAGCAAGGCGGTGTTCGACGAGCTGAAGACGCTGGGGTTCCAGTCGATCAGAAAGACGGGCAACCGGAAGGGTGAGGACGGCTATTCGCTTCCCGCCGACCGGACGGTCTGGAGCTACACGGCGAATTACACCTGCATGACCGAGACGGCGGCCGAATTTGACGCGCTGCCCGACGACGGAAAACTTAAGTGGTACTGCTTCGGCGTTCACTCCCACGATTTCGAGAACGCCGGAAGATGGGACGTCCTCGAGGATTTTTGCGAAAAGTACGGCAACCGTCCGGAGGATTTCTGGTACGCGACTGTCGGCGAGATAATGGACTACGAGGATGCCGTGAGATCGGTAAGGATCGAAGACGGCAGCATATACAACCCGTCTGCGGTCGATCTCGCGATCAAGGTCGACGGAAAAAGATACACCCTCTGCGGAGGAGAGCGCCTGACCTTCTGAAGCGCACTTCCGACATAACAGCGAAACAGGCGATGCCGTGGCATCGCCTGTTTCGCTGTTATGATGTTGATGCCGCTTCCCGCTCAGCGTCTTCTGCGCCTGTAGGCGAAGGCGGCTCCTGCAGCGGCGATGACCGCTGCGAACGCGCTTACCGCCGAGCTGCAGCCCTTGTCATCCGACTGAGCCGCGGTGGTGACATCCGGCGCGGGGGCCGAGGTGTCGTCCTGAGGGGCGGCCTCAGCCGTCGTATCGACGGGAACTGCCGCGGTGGTGTCGTCGGGGACGGACGCCGCAGTGGTGTCGGCAGGCGTCTCTGCCGTGGTGACCTCGGCGGTGGTCTCCTCAGGGAGAGTCTCGACCTCCTTTACATAGAAAGGAGGAATGTTCGAGTTGTCAGCCGCGTATCTCTGGTCCTGGAGTTCGATCACAGCCTTTTCGGCGTTGTTCTTGTAGGAGTTGATGGATTCGAAGCAGAGTCCGTAGTTCCTCGTCGCGGAAACGAGGAGATAGTTGTTGTCGTTGAGATAAATGTCAAATCCTATCTTTCTGCCGGGCTCCATTTTGATCGTCTCGAACCCCTCGGCGACAAGCCTGGGATTGAGATTGATCTTTGTCTCGATCGTGTATCCGGTAAGAGAGCCGGCCGTGTCCTTCTGATAGGAGATGGCGTACATTCTCTTTTCCATCGGGATCTTCTCCCAGTCGCCGGCGTCGTCGAGTTCCAGGCCCTGCTCTTCGGTGATGAAGACGTCAAGCGGTGCCCTGTTCCAGTTGGCGGTGTTTCCGTATGCTCCGATTATGAACCAGAAGGCCGGAGCCACCTGGCCGGCGGTCTCGGCGGTGTCGCCGTTCGGGGCGAAGGTGAATGAGACGCCGTCCCTCCTCCAGAGGTTGCCGCCAAGGGATTTCTCCTCCCAGGCCTTGTCGGCCATGGTCTCGTCATGGACCTCGACGAGTATGTAAAGATAGGTGTCATCGTAGAGAACGCGGAAGCGCATAGTCGACGGGGTAGTGATCTCGTCGTCCTGATATACCTGCCCGGCAAGAGTCGGGACGGGATAGATGTCGGCGCTGTCCCAGATTATATCGATCTCTCCGTCGACTGTCGGGGTGCCGTATACCGCCTTGACGGTCTTGGGCACGGCAGGTTCTTCTGCCGAGACCGCGACGGCGGCAAGCGACATCACAAAGAACGCGGCGATGACGATCGGAATGATTCTTTTCATTTTTCAGACCTTTCTGAAACTGTTCGCGTTTTTTTTGGAAACCTGCTTTTGAGCCTCTGTCAGTTCTTGACGCGCTTCGAGACGATCACGATCGCGGTTCCGGCAACGGCAAGGACGGCGAGGATCACGAAGAAGATGGTCATGTCGCCTGTGGACGGAGTCGTCGGAGTGACAGTACCGGTGGTCGTCGCGGGCTCTGTGGATGTGGTGGAGGCTTCGGTGGTGGCCTCGACAGGTTTCTCAAGCAGGATAGCCTTTGCCTTGGTCGCGTTGGTCTTGTAGGATGTCACGGTCTTGTCGAAGAAGGGATATACGTGGTCCTGAGCAGGGGTTTCGGTGATGTTGTCGTAGATGTAGGTGTCAAATCCGAAGGTCGTGCCGGCCTCGTATTTGAAATCGGCGGCTCCGGTCACGGTGGAGGCCTTGATGTTGAACTTGGACTCAACGAGATATCCGTTCGCGGTCTTGGCTACTCTGAACATGGCGGTGTCTTCCTTGCCTTCAGGGAGCTTGGCGAAATCGGTGACCTTGGCGACCGACGAGTCTTCGGTGATGAACAGAGCCAGAGGCTGTGCGCTGAAGTTCGGGGCCGAACCGTTCGATCTGATGCCGAACCAGAACATTCCGGAATCCGAGGGAGCGATGCAGACGGCGAGCTTGTCTCTCTTGTGCCACTCTTTGTCGGCGTCGAGGATGCTGTCCGCGAGAACTGTCGAGTCGTTGATCTCGGCGAGGATATAGATGTAGTTCTCATCCCAGAGGAGTCTGAACTGACCGGGCTCCGATTCGACTTCGGTCTTTGTGGCGTAGTCATACTTGGAGTACTTGTACACCTTCGCGTTGGCCCAGACGGCGTCGATCGTTCCGTCGATCACGGGGGTGCCGTAGGCGACTTCGACGTCGGCGGCGGGGGCGGTTCCGTCAACGGCTCCCGCGAAGACCGACAGGGCAGTCAGCGCTAAGATCGAAGCGAGCAGTAATGAAACGAGCTTTTTCATGGTTTTCGTCCTTTCTTTTTATAGCGGAGGATGCCGCTTTTTTGTTTTTTTATTTCAATAAGGCGCAAAGGCTCTGCGCTTCATTGCGGAAGGGATGGGAAGGGGGAGGGAAGAGCGGCGAGTAAAGCCGCCTTTCCGGTGTCATTTCCCGAGCGGCGGGCAGACGCAGTATTTGGTCCTTTCGGTGACGCAGGATATCCGGCAGAGCTCGGCGAGAAGCTCCTGGGCTTCGGGGGAATCCTTCAGTCTGTATCCGTTCGAATAAAGGATGAAGTCGAGATGTGCGCGGATGAAGAAGAGCCTCCATTTCCAGGATCTCCGCAGCTTCGCGGGAAGGAGCGGGTCGGCGGCGTCGACGATCTTTTTTATCTCGGGCGCGGCGGTTGCCCAGCGTATCTGAAATCTCCAGGGCGTGCCGTCGTCGGGGTGAGAGGTCTCCCGCCTGTGGCAGCTCTCCATCAGCTGGCAGGCGCGGACGAGCTCCGCTGCCGCGGCGTCGTCATAGATCCCGAATTCAAAGCCGAAATACTCCCTCATCGACTGAACGTCGTGTTCGGCGTATCCGCACCAGAACCCTGCGACGAGGTATTTGTTTATGTCCTCATAGATGCCTTCCGAGTAGAGGAAACCGCCCTCGTTGTATGCTCCCGTGTTCTCCTCGACGTTGTTCAGATACATCGGGAAGGGAGTTGCTCCGAAGCCGCCCCAGGGGTGCGCGGGGTTCTGCATGCTGATCTCGGGGAACTCGACGAAGCGCACGCCGCGCGGGATGCCTTTTTCGGCTATGACGGAAGGCAGCCTGCCCGACTGGAACGCCGTCATGATATAAGGCGACCAGGAATACTCTCCTGATTCAAGGCGCGGGTAGAAGTTCTCCCACTCGCCCGGCATCTGGACTCCGAAATGCCAGGTGGATATGCACAGCTCCCCCCCGATCCCGTATTCCTTCATGAGGCGCCGGTCGAGAGCGGCGACCTTCATGAAGCCGTTCGTCGACCATGGCCTGCATCTTTCGCAGAGGCATCCGCCCTCGTCGTAGGGCCAGAGATAGTAGTAGTCGACCGGCGTGCCGGCGAAGGATGAGAAGAATTCCCGCTGGATGCGCTCGATCTCCCGCATCCCGCCCTCGGTCGAGGGACAGAGCTCGGTGATGAACTCGGCGGTTATGTCGCGGGTGTAGAATACGCCGTCCGCCTTCTCCTCGGCGGCGAACTCACGCGGGAATCCGTCCATTCCTGTGTTCGAGAAGGCGATGAGGGCGTTTTTCATCCCGATCAAAGAGGTAAAGGCAAAGATCCGCTTTATCCTTCCGATCATCTCCAGCGCCTCGGGATCGCGCAGCGTCCTGTAGTGCTGGATGCCGACGCAGAGCATGATCTGGTTGAATCCGCGCAGCGCCTGGTCGGCGATATACTCAAGCTCCTCCTCTATCGGCGAGCTGTGATGCCAGTTGTAGAAGTGGGAGGCGAGATATATCCCGCGGACCGGCTTTTTCATCCTGTGCCGCAGGGGTAGTTCGGGCGGTGTAAAGCCCCCGTTTCCGTCGAAGCGGGAGAGGACGAGAAAGCGTCCCGCAGCCGCGAAAACGCAGGGAATGTCGCTCCCGGCCAGACGGACAATGCAGCCGCGGCCGGTCTTTCTTTCGGTTATCTCGAAGCTGTCGGGCACGAGGCGCCGGTCGACGCAGAAGCGGAGAGTGAGGGCTCCGTCGGTTTTTCGCGCGACGCGGCAGCCCCTTTCCTTCGCCTTTGCGGCGATCCTGCTCTTCAGCACGCCGAAGGCGTCACGGGGCAGATTTGCGTTTACCGGATGAAAAAACGCACTCATTATGCTTTTGATCCCCCGCGGAGAGTGTCTATCTGAGCGAGCGCTTCCAGTTGTTTCGCCTTCGTGTAGAGGATGTCGCCTGCCGGATCTGGCGGCAGGATCTTTTCCGCCGGAGGGGTGTAGGGAAGGCTGAAGACGCGGCAGCGGTCGGCGTTGTTGTGGACCTCGCGGACATTCATGCCGTATACGAGATCATGGTTGTATTTTATCTGAAGGTACATCGGGAGCAGCTCGTCCGACGTCGAGAAGATCGCGAGCGCGGGATCGACGGCGGCGTAGAATTCTGTCGTTCCTCCCCAGCCGCCGTGATGGCAGACCTGGAGGATGTCGCTCTTCAGGAAGTCTCCCCACATCGGGAGCATGATGCCGTTTGCCGTCTCGTCGCAGTCGGCGGGCAGCAGTATGCTGCTTCCTCCGATCTCAAGCTTCAGACAGACCGAGGCGGTGTTGAGAGTGGCGTTCCCGAGCGAGAGATACTGTCTGACCAGATCGTCCTGCGTCCAGAGGACGGTGACCTCGGCGCCGCCGACCGAAAGACTCTGCCCGGTGTGCAGCTTTGTGTATTTCGTGCCCGGAAGTCCGTATACCGCCTCTTTGATGCGGCGGGTGTTCCAGGCCTCCCTGAAGATCTCGGCGTCCCTGATCGACGGGAAGTTGCAGGCGACCTCGTCGACGGTGACGCGGTCGGGGTATTTCGCGGCGATCTTGAGAAATGCGCCCGAATGGTCGATATGCGTGTGAGAGATGAACCAGCACCTGACGCGGGGCTTCTGCCCGGCAGGCGACTGCTCCTCCATCAGGGCGAGCATCTTTTCTGCGTAGTCTCCGAGCTCCATCCCGCCGTCGACGGCGATGAAGCTTCCGTCCTCCAGCCTGAAGAGGTATCCCATGTTGCCGGATCCGGCGTCTTTGTTTAGATAGGTCGCGGTGTCCGACCACCTGGCGCCGATCACCGTCATCAGCGGCCGGCAAACCGACGGGATGAATGATTCCCGTCTCTCGAGAGGGGCGTTTTCCGCCGGCTCGGCTAGTATCCTCGCGGTCCGGTTGAAGGAGGTGTGATAAAGGTATGCCGAACAGCCCTCCTTTTCCAGGCGGTAGAAGATATTCCCGGCCGCCTCGAAGCGGTAGAGGTCGGCAAAGCCGGAAGCCGAGAGTTCTCTGACGTATGCTTCAAAATCCTCCCGCCCGACATCCGTCACCACGACCTGAGAACATGAGTCGTGACTCTCACGGCAGGCGACCTGAGTCCCCGCCGCGATCGGCTTTATGTATTTCAGATATCCCGGAAGACTTATCTTTCTGCCGGCGATGCCTCCGGCGCAGACGACGCAGCCTTCCCCCCGGGAAAGATTTCTTTCAAGCAGCCCGTAGGCGGCTGGAAGGGTATCTTCGGTATGTGTGGATATGCAAAGTAGGTTTTCGGCGGGGAAGTGAGTCAGGCACTCGCCGTAGTTGAGAGAGGCGAGCGCGTCGCGTGTTTCGGGAAAGCGGGGATCCGCGACGGTGATCGCGGCGCTTCCTTCGGGGACCGACGGGGATGTCGTCCTGACCGGCCTGATCCCGCTCAGTCTCTCAACAAGGCAGCAGATCTTTTCGGCGGTCTCAAAGGCGAAGGTCGTTATCGCGGGGGGAAAAACCACGTAAAGCGGGTTTTCCGCGGTGTGCTTCAGGCGGTATTCCATGTCGCGGCCTCCGTCAGAGACCGATGGGAGGGCAGACCCAGCGGTTGGTCCCGCCCGGCGTCGCGAAGTAGATGTCGCAGAGCTCGCTCATCGCTTTCTGGCATATCTCAGAGGATCTCGGCCTGCCGTCCTCCGCGACGAGTTCGCGGTCGATGACGGCCCTGAGATACCAGAGCCTGAACTTGTATCCCGAGACGATCCGCTCGGGGAGCACCGAATTGTAGTAGGAAAGAGTCTTGTATACCGATTCTGTTTCTTCGGGATGCGCGATGATATAGCGGTCGCCGTCGGGGGCAGCCACCCTTTTGCGCGCGAGTCCGGTCTCGGTTGCGAGGAGGGCGGCGGTCAGCTCGTCAAGAGCCTTTCCCCCGACGCAGAACTCATATCTGACATATGCCCGGACGGCCTCCTCCGCGTCAGAGAAGAGACCGGAGTACCAGGTCTGGGTGATGAATTTGTTGACGTCCTCGAAAATTCCTTCGGAATATGGGAAGCCTCCAGAATAAAGCTTTCCGCTCTTTTCGTTAGTCCGGTTGAGGAAGCGGGCGAGCAGGCTCGCGCCGAATCCGCCCCAGGGGACGCAGGTATACATGCTGATCTCGGGGAAGTCTATGAACCTAACTCCGTCGGGGATCCCGTTTTTCTCTATGACTTCGGGGAGCTGCCCGTTGAAGAAGAAGGACATTATGTAGTCGACGCCCTCGGGACAGCCGTCTTTGATGAAGGGATAGAAGGATTCCCATTCGCCCTTGATGAACCTGTCAAAATACCAGGTCGACATGATCACGCGGGTATTGGGCAGGATCTCGCGGACGAGCCCGCGGAAGTGCGGATAGAGACGCATAAATCCGTTCGAGCCCCAGGGAGTGCATTTTTCGCAGGTGCAGCCGCCCTGGTCGTAGGGCCAGTAGCAGAGATAGGCGATGTCAAGGTCGGCGAAGCGCTCGAGCATGGCGCGCCGCTCCTTCAGGATCTCCTCGATCCCGCCCTCCTTCGAGGGGCAGATCTCGACGTGAAAATGCCCGCCCGGAGCCGCGAAATAGCCGTTCTGAGCCGTCCACTCGGCGCGGAGAGGCTCGGGAGACGAAGCGAAGCCCTCGTTCGAGAGCATCGTCAGCGACCCCTTCATGCCGATGCGCGAGGCGTATTTCAGCATCGCGCGCAACCGTCCGGTGAGTTCGACGGCCCCGGGGTCGTCCATCGAGGAAAAATGGTGCATGTCGAACCAGACGAGCAGCGAGTTGCATCCGCGGAGCGCCAGGTCTTCGATGACTTCATATACCTTTTCGATCGGAGCCGAATGATAAAAGTTCAGAAAATGGGTGGCGAAATACATCCCGCGAAGAGGGAGCCGCGGGGTGAAGTCGATCCTGCCTTCGAAGGGCAGAAAGCCGCCCTTCCCGTCGAAGGTCGATTCAAGCAGCCATCTTCCGAAGGCGGCGTGCGCGGCGCAGTCGTTCGCGGCGGAGAGCACCGCTCCGCCTTTTTCAGAACTTATGACGTACCTGTCGTTCTCAAGCGCGGGATCGACAGAGAAGGTCAGCCTGAAGGCGCCTTCAGAGTCAGAGACGGAGAGAAGTCTCTCTCGCGTGACACGGTCCGCCGTGTGAAGCAGGATCTCAAAGCTGTCGCGCGACAGATTCGTGTTTGAAAGAGCTATCTTATTCATTGTCTTTTGCTCCGTTCGTTTTCGGATTCGCCGTGGCGGCGGATTCGCGCCAGATCAGTTCCGGAGTAAGCAGGACCGTCTGGAATGGGTCTGTGCTCCCGCCTATCCTCGCCGAGAGGAGATCGGCAGCCCTGCAGCCGATATCTCTCACCGGTATCCTGACCGACGTGAGGGAAGGGGACACATATGAAGAAACGGGGTTGTCGTCTATGCTGATCACCGAAAGGTCCTCCGGGACCCGGACGCCCCTGTCGGCGGCCGCTCTGAGCAGCCCGTAGGCGATGTTGTCGTAGGCGGCGAGGACGGCGGTGGGCCTTTCACCGGCGGGAAGAGCGAAGAGAGCGTCCGCGGCGGCGTATCCCGCCGGGCAGGACCTCGTTCCCGACACCCTGATCAGTCTGTCGTCAAGGCTACCGAAGCGGCGCGATATGATCTTCCGGAAGACCTTTTCCCTCGCGGTTGTGAATTTGTCTCCGATAAAGGCTATCTTCACGTGTCCGAGAGAGAACAGACGGCTCAGGGCAAGTTCGACGCCGAGGGCGTGATTGACAGTGATCACGTCGCAGAATCCGACGTTCACAGTGTCGGCGATCAACACCGCCGGGACGTTCCGCTTTGCAAGGAGCCTTGATATCCTTGTCATGTCGAGCTCGACGTCGGTGATGATCATCATGCCGGCGACGTTCTGCCTGGCGAGATATTCGACCGACCTGATCCGGCTCCCGGCGTCGTCAAAATCGTTCACCATCGCCGCTACCTGATAGCCGTCCGCCTCGAATCTTTTCCGGAAGGCGTCGAAGATGCCGTGGTAGTATTCTGAATTCAGTTCGGTGACGACCGCTCCGACCGTCTTCGACTGCGTGACTCTGGTATTGAGCCTGCTGCCGTCGTATCCCATTTCTCCCGCGGTCTTTCGGATGAGAGAGGCAGTGCGGCTGTTAATGTCGGTCTCGCCCCGGAGAGCTTTTGAAACGGTCGCCTCTGATACCCCCGATTTCCGGGCTATATCGCGAAGAGTTGGTTTTCTGTTTTCGGAAGACATCCGGGGCATCTCCTAAATCTTTCGAAACTTTTGCTGACAGCCTTATCATATCTCGGATAATATTGTATCAAAAAATGAAAAAGCTGTCAACAGTTTTTTAATTTTCAAAAAATTATCACTTGACTTAAAGGCAAAGCGCGGATATAATATAATCGACGAAGCAGGCGGAAGTGCCCGGGGAAAGGCAGCCTTCTGCAATGTTTCGAAAGTTTTTGTCCTTGTGCCTCCGGTCAGGGAAGCGGGATCGGTTTTTCGCCTGTCCCGGAGGGATTTGCAGGAAAGGCAGGTATAACCGATGAAAAAAAGAATCATCTCCGCAGTTGCTCTGCTTCTCGCCCTCATTATGACGGTCGCTCTCGCGGCATGCTCCGACGGAGGAAAGCCCGAAGCGACAACGACAGTCGCCGCGACCGATCCGGTTTCGCCGGACGAAACCCAGTCGGGAGACACCGAATTCGACCCCGACGCGCATGTCCCGGCGCAGGATCTTGACCGCTACGTCTTCAAGGTCCTGACGCCCTACAGGGACTGGGCGACGGTCAATCTCACCCAGGACTCGATCACCGGCGACACGATCCAGGACACCATTTGTGAGCGGCAGCACAGGGTCGAGGAAAGGCTGAAGTGCAGGATCGAAGAGACGAATATGACGAGCGACATCACTACGAGGCTGCTCTCGATCTCGGCTGCGTCGGGCGACGACGCCTACGACCTCGCGCTCGTCCAGACCTACAACGCTCTCAATATGTATATGCAGGGGTATGTCGCCGACCAGGCGAAGATCGCCTCGATCGATCTGAACAATCCCTGGTGGGAGCAGAGCTTCAACTCGAAGGTCAACCTGAAGGACAAGAGATACATTACCTTCGGAAACGCCAGCCTCATCTACTACAGCAGCTTTTATATCTTCTGCTTCAACAAGCAGATGATAACGAACTACGGCCTCGACAATCCCTACGATCTCGTTGAGTCGGGCGACTGGACCTGGGAAAACGCCTATAAGATGATGCAGGCGGTCGGCACCGACGTCGGCCAGGACGGCGTCTGCAATCCCGGCACCGACGACATCCTCGGCCTCACCGGGCACATCAACCACAGCCGCAACCTGATCTTCAGTTCTGGCTTTACGATCTGCCAGGAGGACGCGAACGGCAATCTTACCTTTGACGCGCTTTCCAACAACTATATTGACGCATTCACGAAATTCACCGAGTATTTCATCACCAGCCCCTATGTCGCGATCGCCGGAGCCAACGACGGCAGATACAGCGGATACACCGGAGCCTCGGGACTGAAGAACTACATCTCGGTCTTCGTGGAGGGCAAGTCGCTCTTCCTCACCACCGGTACCCACGAGGTCATCTCCATCAGGGAGTCGACGACCGAGTACGGCATCACTGTGGTGCCGAAATACAGCAAGGATCAGGATTACATCACTCCCGTCTACAGCGCCACCGAAGGCTTCGTCATCCCGACGGCCTGCGGCGACACCGAGCGCGCCGGCGCCTTCCTCGAGGCTCTCGGGGCATATTCCTACAACAACCTCGTCGACAAGCACATCATGATAGTGCTGCACTACCGCGTCGCGCACGATCCGACCGCCATCGACATGATCAATCTCGCCTACAGGAGCGGAGCGATCGACGTCGCCATGGCGAACAACTTCGGTTCCTGCGTCGATCTGCTTCTGAACCTCAACAAGGAGGGCATGACCACCGTCTCGACTCTCTTCGGCGCCGCAAAGGCGAAGATGAAGAACGACCTCGCCAAAGCGATGTCGGTCGGAGACTGACACGGTCTCTCTGGTCCGAACATTGAAAAACTCAAAACACAACAGCAAAATTTTGCGGCTTTCCGCGCTTGCCTCGGCTTTTCTGCTCATTTTCTCGCCCGGCTGCACCCGGACGGGAGAAGATGAGACCTCTACGGCCGAGACCGGGACCGCCGCGGCACCCGAAACGAATGAAGTGACGCTGGCCTCGGGCGGCAGTCTCTCCTGCCGTGTCGTCAGGGGAGTCGACGCCACCGATCTTGAGATACAGGCTGCCGTAAGCATCAGGCAGGGGCTACTCGATCTCTTTCCCGGCTCGACTCTTCCGATAGGCGACGATCTTGCGATCGGAAGCGGGCATGACCCCGACGCCGTCGAGATACTCGTCGGCAGGACGAGCTATGACGAGACCGCCGCCGTCGCCGCCGAATTCGGTCTCGGCAACGCGGTGGTCACCCTCCGCGGTAACAAGATCGTGGTCTTCTCTGGGATCGATACCGCCATGCCGCTGCTCGCGTCGAATTTCCTGTCGATGGCGACGAAGTTCAAAAACGACGGGGAACTCGTCTTCAGGTCCTCCGACATATACGATCTTTCGGTCAGTTCGCAGCTAAGCGCTATCCCCGATCCCGGGACGGGCGGCACGCCGAGGATCGTCGACGCAGGTGACAAGGCATATCAGATCTTTATACCGTCGGCGACCGGACAGACGCTCGCCGATTACGCGGAAAAGCTCTCCGCCGCGGGATTTGAAAAGACCGCGGACAGGCAGATCGGCGACAGCAGATTCACGACCTTTACCGGAGGGGATACCGCAGTCAGCGCGTATTATACCGGCTACAACAATGTCGTGAGGATAGTTGCCGAGCCGTCCCGGAACCTCTACGGCGGCAGCGCCGGAGGGAACGCGGTGACCTCTCCGCTTCTCACCATGATAGGCAGGGAGTATACGTCGGGAAACAAATACATGGGCACCGACGCCAATTCGGGGCTCATGTGCTTCCTCATCAGGCTGTCCGACGGGCGGTTCATCGTTATTGACGGCGGAACGCAGGACGGAAAGTCGAGCTACGCCTCGGCGATATACGCCAAGATGCTCGAGCAGGCGCCCGACCCGGACAACATCGTCATCGCCGCCTGGTTCTTCTCGCACACACATTCCGACCATATCGGCGGATTCATATCCTTCGGGGCTCTCTACAGCGGCCGTGTGAAGCTCGAGAGCATACTGCTCAACTTCCCGTCGGAGGCCGACAACAGCGCGGCGAGCGACAGTCCGGCGACGTTGCAGCTCTTCTCATCCGCCGCGAAGACGAATTTCCCGAAGACCCCGGTATACAAGCTCCATACAGGACAGAATTTCATAATATCCGACGCCGAGATAAACGTCTGGTACACGCACGAGGATTTCGTGACGAAGACGAGGTCGGTAGCGACGGTGAAGAATAACTGGAACAACACCTCGCTCATCTTCTCGGTCGACATCGCGGGGCAGAGGATAATGTTCCTAGGCGACTCGCAGCAGATACCGAACGATCTGACCGCGGCGATCTTCGGCGACGCTCTGAAGAGCGACATCGTCCAGGTCGCCCACCACGGCGGTCAGGGGGGGACGAAATCGATCTACAAGGCGATCGACCCCGAGGTCGCCCTCTTCACGACCTCGGACGAGCTTCTTCCGGTGTATATATCTAACTTCGACTACAACTCATATCTGGTGAGCGGTCTTCATCTCAAAGAGTATTTCAACGCCGCCGCGAGGATAACCGTCTTCCGCCTGCCCTACAGCGCAAAGGGCTCGGGCTTCATTTCCTCGACGGTAAACTGATCACGGCTTCCGGTGTCGGTCACCCGAAAACCCCGGAAGTGCCGGATTAAAAACGCTTAAAAACTGCCGCCGGATAAACGCGGCGGAACCTTTACGGGATGAAATATTACAAAGAAATAAAACTGAAGGACGGCCGCGCCTGCGTTCTGCGCGGCGCGACGGAGGATGACGCCGCGGAGGTGCTCCGCGTTTTCATACTGACGCACGGGCAGACAGACAATCTTCTTTCCTATCCCGACGAGATCACATTCGGGATCGAAGAGGAGGCCGCGTTTCTGAAAAAGAGGGCGGAAAGCCCCGACGAGACCGAGATCGTCGCCTTCGTTGACGGCCGCGCCGCCGGCACGGCAGGCATCGACCGTGTCGGGAAATGCCGCAAGGTCAGGCACAGGGCTTCCTTCGGGATCGGCGTCGACAGCGAATACTGGGGTCTCGGGATCGGCCGTGCGCTGACCCTGGCCTGCATAGAGTGCGCGAAAGAGGCAGGCTATTCGCAGCTTGAGCTCGAGGTCGTTGCCTCGAACGAACGCGCCGTCGGGCTCTATCGAAGCCTGGGGTTTGAAGAATACGGCAGAAATCCTCTCGGTTTCCTGCCGCGCTCGGGAGAGATGCAGGAGCTCATCATGATGAGGCTGGAGCTCAGATAAAGATCCGATTGTTTTCAAAGGAGAAAGAGACCGCCGTGAAACGCATACTGCTTCCGGAGGAATCAGGAGATCTTCGCCGTCGGCGCCGACGACAACCACAACGGGCACCCCGACAGCTCGCCCTCCTGCGACTCATACGCCGCCCGCGGTCGGCTGGTTCAGATTCGTCGTTACCGATGCGAAGGGATTCAGGGCCTTCACGAGCGCCTTCTATCCCGACGGGTGAGTCCGCCACGAATAAGAATAAACGGAAAGCGCTCCATCCCCGCGGGGACCGGAGCGCTCGGTCATTATGAATGTTTTGGTGAAAAAATGTACAGAAGAATTCTGTTATTGTGCGATCTCGAGGGCGTGAACAAGGTCGTCGGCGTTCCCTACGAGGGACTCCGCCGAGACACCGAACAGTGGGAGATCGCTCGCCGCCAGGCGCCGCTCGAGCTCAACGCCGCGGCGGACGCCCTTTTCCGTGCCGGAGCCGAATCGGTCGGTCTCTGGGACAACCACGGGAGGGGAAGGAATATCGAAGAGGCGGATCTCGATCCGCGGATCGTCAGGGAATACCCGCAGGGGCCCCGCCTCCGCTTTGCGGAGGAAAAGTACGACTGCGTTTTCTTCTTCGGATACCACTGCATGGAGGGGACGCTCGGAGGCGTCCTCGCCCACACGATGAACAGCACGACGGTCCAGTACTACAGGATAGGCGGCGAATACGCCGGGGAGGTCGACATCGACGCGACGATCGCCGGCGCTCTCGGGATCCCCTGCCGCTTTTTCGCCGGCGGAAACATCGCCTGCGGGCAGGCCAAAAGAGCAGTCCCCGATATCCTCACGGTCGTCACCAAGACCGAGCTTTCAAGAAACAGCGCCCTCTTCCGCGACAACGAAGAGCTGCTTTCAGAGATCGGCGAGAAGGCGGTCGAAGCCGCTCGTTCCGAAGGAGGCGTAAAGCCTGCGGTCTTTCCCTGTGTTTTCGAGAAGTCTTTCAAGCGCGTCGAGGACGCCGCGGTCTACTTCGACCGGCTGCGCGGGCTCGGGATATCTCCCGAATATCCCGCCTACCCCGTCCTCGGCCGCGACGCGCACACTGTGAGATCGGTCGCCCGGGACCTTGACGGCTTTATCGCCTGCATATGAGGCAGGGAAAAGAGGATAAAACGCCATGAGATTTTTTCAACTGACACTTTTGCTTATCGCGGCGCTGACCGCGTGTGCGGCTCTCGCTTCCTGCGGCGGAGCGGGGGAGGGCGAGCTTTCCGCCACCGAGAGCCTGTCCGGTACCGGGAGCGAGGACACGACCTCCGTGGCACCCGAGACCGAAGAGCCCGCGCCGACATCCTTCCGCACCGAAAACGGCCTCGGGTTCACGGCTGACGGCTATTCGTCTGTCGAAGGAGGCCTGTTCACCATCAGGAAGGAGTTCGTCATCACCTTCGACGAGCCGGTCGCTCCCGGAGGCTTCAACCGGATGTCCTTTGCCTATTCGTCGACCGGCCCGGTGAAGGCTACCGTGAGCTACAGGCTCGGCACCGTCTCCGCGGTCGAGGTCTTTTACTTCGAGGCGGACGGCGAACGCGCCGTCTTCAAGGGACTTATCTCGACCTGCCTCGACGGAATGACGGGCAGTTCGATTGAATCGGTAAAGATCAAGCCCCTGAAGGGAACGACGAAATTCGAACTGCTGTCGGTCTCGGCAGAGACCGCCGACGCCCTCCCCGGAGGGGTGTACTATCTTGAGAACGACCGCTTCAGGGTGGGTATCAGACTCTCCTGGGGCGGAGGCATAAACTGCATCGAGGACAAAAAATGCCCCGTCGCGGGGCTGTCGAATCTTATAAACGGCCACGATACCGGCAGGCTTATCCAGCAGTCCTACTACGGCACGGGAGGCAACTCCTCATACACCCCGGGCGAGTTCAACGGCTCGAAATGGTCCTACAACCCCGTCCAGGGAGGCGACAAGTACGGAAATTCCAGCCGTCTCATCGACTTTGAGGTGACCGGGGATTCGGTATACGTCAAGGCGCAGCCGCAGGACTGGTCGCTGAACGGTAAGATAACTCCCAGCTATATGGAAAACAGATACACCCTGACCGACGGGTTCATCAGGGTCGACAACCGCTTCGTCGATTTCTCGGGCTGGGAGCACAGATACGCCCATCAGGAGCTCCCCGCCTTCTATACCGTCAGCTACCTCGACCGTTTCGTCTACTACGGCGGGACTGCGGGATGGAGCGGCGACACGCTCACGGTAAAGGACGGGCTGCCCTTCTGGGGGGACGCGGCATACGCGAACTCCTGCCGGTTCACGATGAAAAAAGGCAACGACGAGACATGGTGTGCCTGGGTGTCATCGACCGATGATTACGGTGTCGGTCTGTACGTGCCGGGCATCGATCAGTTCTACGCCGGAAGATTCGGATACAACGGATCGAAGTCGGCGTCGGACAGCGCGACGAACTACGTCGCGCCGCTACTTACGCTGAAGCTGGTCTCATTCAAGCCGGTAGAGTACAGCTATCTTATCACAACCGGATCGCCAGAGGAGATCAGATCGGTGTTTTACGAGAACCGCGGCTTTGCGGACAATTCGTCGCTCGTCGCGATCTCGCAGTCTATGAGATGATATTTTTTACAGTTTTTTGATTCTTTCCACCGCCCGCAGAGTGTTCTCCCGGCTTCCGAAACCGGTCAGCCTGAAGTAGCCCTCGCCCGACGGACCGAAACCGCTTCCGGGTGTTCCGACTATGCTGAGCGAGTTCAGCATGTAATCAAAGAAGTCCCAGGATGACATCCCTCCGGGCGTCTTCAGCCAGATGTAAGGCGAGTTTACTCCTCCCCAGACTCCGAAACCGGCTTCTTTCAGCCCTTCGCGTATGATCTTCGCGTTTTCAAGATAGTATTCCACAAGCCCGCGAGTCTCCGCTTTTCCTTCGGGGGTGTAAACGCTCGCCGCAGCCAGCTGAACTATGTAGGGCGTGCCGTTGAATTTGGTGGAGTGACGCCTGTTCCAGAGAGAGTTCAGCGAAGTCCCTCCTACCTTAAGCCTTTTCGGGATCACGGTATAGCTGCAGCGAAGTCCGGTAAAGCCCGCGTTCTTCGAGAAGCTGCGGAACTCGATCGCGCATTCGTCGGCGCCGGGGATCTCATAGATGCTGTGAGGTATCAGAGGGTCGGTGATATACGCCTCGTATGCGGCGTCAAAGAGGATGACGGCCCGGTTTGATATGGCGTAGTCTACCCATTCCTTCAGTTCTTCTTTTCCCGCGACCGTCCCGGTGGGGTTGTTGGGGAAGCAGAGATAGATGATATCCGGCGTGCTCCCGACGGGAATGTCCCGTATTCCGGGCACGAAGCCGTTCTCCGCGGTCCCCGGGATATAGATCAGGCCGTCCCATCTGCCGGTGGAGGGATCGTAGTTTCCCGCCCGTCCCGCCATGGCGTTCGAATCGACGTAGACCGGATAGACGGGGTCGCAGACGGCGACCTTGTTGTCAAGGTCGAAGATATCGCCGATGTTCCCGGTATCGCTCTTTGCCCCGTCGCCGATGAATATCTCGTCGGGATCGATCCGGACGCCCCGTTCGCCGAAGTCGGCCTTCGCGATCGCTTCCCTGAGAAAGGCGTAGCCCTGCTCGGGACCGTATCCCCGGAAGGTCTCGGGGCGGCTCATCTCATCGGTGCCCCGGTGCAGCGCCTCGATCGCGGAGGGAGTGAGGGGAAGTGTGACGTCGCCGATGCCGAGCGAGATCACGTCGGCGTCGGGATGGGCGTCGATGAAGGCTCTGCGCCGTTTTCCGACCTCGCTGAAAAGATAGCTTCCGGGAAGCTTTTGAAAGTTTTCGTTTATCCTTGCCATACTCTTACTCCTGTCCCGGCACTCCGGGGGATGCTGAAGATATCCGATCCCGCGGCAGTCTGCCGTCGGTACCGTATCCTTCTATGTCGAATACATATGTCGCGCTGCCGCTCATGAAGGCGTGTCCGCCCTCCCCGGCCCACTCGATGACGAGCTCTCCTCCGTCGAGCCCTACCCGGACGGGGCTGTCGCAGAGCCCCCGGCGGATCGCCGCGACCGCTGAGGCGGTCGCTCCGGTCCCGCACGCCATCGTGATGCCCGAACCGCGCTCCCAGACCCGCATCCGCATCGATCCGCGGTCCTTCACTGTGACGAATTCGACGTTTACGCGCTCGGGGAAGATAGGGAGCCGCTCGATCAGGGGACCGGCGTCCGCGGGATCGGTGCCGTCGGCGTCGTCGACGAAGATGACGCAGTGAGGGTTCCCGATATTTACGAGAGACGCCTCGTATCCCCGGCTCCCGGCGGTGAATCTGACGGTGCCGGGATCCTCTTCCGCCGGGATGCCCGGCAGCAGAGCGGGGATCTCTCCCGCGGAAAAGCTGGGCGTACCCATATCTACCCTGGCTCCGGTGCATACGCCTCCCGATGTGATGAGGTCGAGCTGTTTTATGCCGCTCAGAGTCTCGATCGATACGCGGGAGCTTTTTACGTACCGGTTGTCGTAAAGATATTTTCCGACGCAGCGGATACCGTTTCCGCACATGCTTCCTTCCGATCCGTCGTTGTTGAACATCCGCATCTTCGCGTCGGCGATGCCGGAGGGGCAGATCATGATCAGGCCGTCTCCTCCTACGCCGAAATGGCGGTCGGATATCCGCACCGCAAGCTCCGCGGGATCGGCGATGCTTTCCCTCATGCAGTCGGCGTATATGTAATCGTTGCCGATGCCGTGCATTTTTACAAGTCTCACTATCTGCTGCTCCTTCGTGCGCGGACAGCCGCGGGGTCCTCAGCGCTCCCGGTTGCGGATACCTGAGGAAGAGAGCCCGGCTATTTTTCCGCGAAAATTGAAACTATGCATAAATTATATCATTATTTGTCCTGTTGTCAAGTGTTTTATTCGCTTTCGGAATGAATATCCGGCCTGCATGATTATGTGATCGTTTCAATCAGGGACTTGACAGCAGGGTAATGTTCGGGTATAATAATATATTATTATTCCATCAAATCGAAAGGCGAAAAAGATGACGGTCAGACCGGCGGTCCCCGGAGATCTGCCCCGCATATTCGAGATCTACGCGGCGGCACGCGAATATATGAAACGCACCGGCAATCCGACACAGTGGGGGGACTCAAAACCTCTTCCGGAGGACGTCGAGGCCGACGTGAGACTCGGCAGATCGCGGGTGGTCTGCGATGGCGACGGCACCGTCCGCGGAGTGTTCGCCCTCTTTACCGGCGCCGATCCCACATACGCATCGATAGAGGACGGCGCCTGGCCTAACGGTGAGGATTATTTGACGATACACCGTATCGCCGGCGACGGCAGCGGTGGCGTCTTTGCCTGCGCCGCCGATTACTGCAAGAGTCTGACCGATAACTTAAGGATCGATACACACGAGAACAACTCGACCATGCGTCATCTTGTGGCTAAACACGGTTTCATCCGCTGCGGGATCATCCGTCTCGCCAACGGCTCGCCGAGGATCGCTTATCAGTGGACGAGAGGCAGAGAAACATGACGGACGACCGGTTGTACCGTGATTATCTTGACGGGAACAGTACCGCCGGGGACAGGCTGATGCTTCGCTACGGAGACTCCCTGACCGCCTACATCGACGCCTTCCTTCACGATCCGCAGGACGCGGAGGACATAATGCTCGACTGCTTTGCGTCGATATTCGTCGACCGTCCGAGGATCGGCGAGGGAAAGTTCCGTGCCTATCTCTTCAGGACGGCATGGCACAAGGCATGCCGTATGCGGAAGCTCCGGTCGAAGCGGCAGGAGTTCTGCCTCGACGAGACGCTGATCGACACAGTGGCCGACGGTGACGACACTCCGGTCGAGGCCGCCGCGAGAGAGGAGCGGAACGCCGCCCTTCGGCGATGCCTGAACCGCATCGCTCCGCAGTACAGAGAGGCTTTGTGGCTGGTCTATGTAATGGAAATGAGTTACGCGAATGCCGCATCGGTGCTGGGATGCGGAGTAAAGCGGGTCGAAAACCTGCTTAACAACGGCAAGGCGAGGCTGCGCGCCGAGCTGGAAAAGGAAGGTATCACAAATGCGTACATCTGAAGAGAGAGTGGATGAGCTCCGCCGGCGCGTGTCTGAAAAAAGACGTGAAAAGGAACGCCGCGGTCTTGCTTTTAAGTCGGCGGCAGTCTTCGCCGTCTGTTTCGCGTTTGCCGTTGCGGCCGCGCTGGTCGTCGCCGCCGTTCCTGCCGTCAGTTTCGCGGGACCGGAGGAAGGGATCGCGGGGAGCATCGTCTCGGATCACGGCGCTCTGGGTTATATAATGGTGGCCGTTCTCTCGTTCAGCCTCGGGGCTTTCGTAGTCGCGCTCTGCTTCCGGCTCAGGAAGCGGTCTGAAGAAAACAGTTGCGGCGATGATAGAAAGAGTTGAAAACGCCTTACAGATCGCCGTTCTGCTGATCTGCGCGTCGGTCGCTCTTGCCCGGGCACTGAAATACCGCAGCCGGGGCTGGACCCACCTCGTCTTCTTCTACGGAAGTCTTGCGCTCGGAGACATATACTGGTTCGTATACCTTCTTTTTTTCGGAGACACGCCGCAGATCTCCGTCGTGTCTGACATCAGCTGGTTTGCCTGCTACATATTCCTCTATCTGCTTCTTATCCGGACCGCTCCTCCGATAAAAAACCCCGGAAGGACGGTCATCCCGTGGATCGGGCCGGTCTTTACGGCGGCATCCGCGGTATTCTTCATGCTGCGCGGCGAGATCTTTCTGAACCTCATATATGCCGGACTCATGGGCCTGCTCATCTTCTCTTCGCTCAGCCGGCTGACGCGGAGGCGGGGTTACGAAAGACAGTTATTTCTTTCATTCATGATCCTCGTGTTCTGTCTCATCGAATACGGCCTCTGGTTCTCGTCATGCTTCTTCGACGGTGATACTCTTGCCAACCCGTACTACTGGTTCGACATTCTGTTCACGGCAAGTTTCGTACTTTTCATTCCCGCGACAAAAAAGGCGGTGACGGGATGAATTACATAGAAAACACCTATATCTGCATTGCGGCCCCCCTGCTTATCGCGATCCTGATCCTGCGCAGGGAGGGAAGGAGAGCCCTCTGCTTTACGCTGGCCGGAATGACGGTCTGTCTGCTCTCGGCATACATAAGCGCATACTTCTCCGGTGTGACCGGTGTCGGGCCCGACGCCGCGGCGTACGAGATCTCCCCCGTCGTAGAGGAGGTAATGAAGTCTCTGCCGCTTCTTTTCTATATCCTGATCTACGAGCCGGACAGGAAGGCCGCCATCACCGGCGCTCTCATGACGTCGGTGGGATTCGCCACCTTCGAAAATGTCTGTTTTCTCACCTCCTACGGGACGTCGGGGCTGCTCCGGATCGTCATAAGAGGCTTCGGGACCGGAGCCATGCATGTCGTTTGCGGGATGGCTGTCGCGCTGGGCCTTTACTTCCTCTGGGATCAGGTATCCTTCAGGATAGTAGGCACCTTCGCTCTTCTCTGCTTCGTCATAACTTTTCACGCCCTGTTCAACATCTTCGTCAACCAGTCGGGAGCGGTCTTCTGGATCGGCAGCGCGATCCCGCTGACAGCGGTGACCGTATATCTGATCTTTTTCCGCAGGAAGATAAGACTGCCCTACTGAGCCGGGCAAAGGCTGTATCTTATTAAACACGGTACCTGTTCTTAGTTTTGGTAAAGAATTATGGGGGTGTTTAAAAACTCGTGAGGCGAGTTTTTAAACACCCCTGCGACATTTTTCTCGGCACGAGACC
>JAEEGI010001537.1_pt1 | contig 57500 bp, 43 predicted proteins | sample 8958751 | NCBI WGS metagenome assembly JAEEGI01 (sample SAMN16246545, study PRJNA631951) | gut metagenome | biome: gut microbiome; feature: rumen; material: KS-attached | host: Bos | place: Iran: Karaj | collected 2018-10
AAACGTCTGGGAAAGAAGCAGGTTACCGAACTGCTGCAGAATCTCTTCCAGCATCATCCGAACGAGACGTTCTCGTTCAAGCAGATTTTCAAAGCACTCAAGTTTGATACCCATCCGTTGAAGATGCTCGCCATCGATACGATGGAGGAGATGGCGTGGGATGACTTCCTCTCGAAGGTGAGCGACACGTCATACCGTCTGAACCTGAAGACGCAGGTGCAGGAGGGCGTGTTCCGTCGTAAGGCGAATGGTCGTAACTCGTTCCTGCCCGACGATGGTGGTACGCCTGTGTTTGTGGCAGAACGTAACTCGATGTCAGCGATGGACGGCGATCGCGTGAAGGTGTCGTATATGGCGCGTCGTGACAAGCATATCAAGGAGGCGATGGTGATTGAGATCGTGCGTCGTGCCCGCGACCAGATCGTTGGTCGTCTGCGGGTGGAGAAGGATATGGCCTTCCTGGTGCCGCAGGACTCTACTTTCGTCCACGATATCATTATTCCGAAGCGCAAGCTGAAGGGAGGTAAAACGGATGATAAGGCAGTGGTGAAGGTGGTGCAGTGGCCTGACAACGAGCATAAGAACATCATCGGTTCGGTGGTGGATATCCTCGGTAAGACGGGTGAGAACAATGCCGAGATGCATGCCATCCTCGCTCAGTATAACCTGCCGTATAAGTATCCGAGGAATGTGGAGGAGGCTGCTGAGAAGATTGATGCTTCCATCACCCAACAGGAGATTGACCGTCGTGAGGATATGCGTGATGTGTTCACCTGTACCATCGACCCCAAAGATGCCAAGGACTTCGACGATGCCCTCTCTATCCGAAAGTTGGAGAGTGGCCTTTGGGAAGTGGGTGTGCATATCGCCGATGTCTCGCACTATGTGAAGGAAGGTTCTGTGATCGACAAGGAGGCTTATAATCGTGCAACGAGTATCTACCTTGTGGATCGCACCATCCCGATGCTGCCAGAGCGCCTATGTAACTTCATTTGTTCACTCCGTCCTGATGAGGAGAAACTCTGTTACAGTGTGATCTTCCAGCTCGACGACGAGGCGAACATCAAGAAGTGGCACCTGGCCCATACGGTGATCAAGAGTAATCGTCGTTATGCCTATGAGGAAGTGCAGCAGATTTTGGAGGATAACGGTGTGAAGGACGGCACGGGTGAACCTGCGCCCCCTGCAACCAAGAAGCATCCCTATAAGGGGGAGAATGCGGAAATGCTCATCAAACTCGATGCCCTCGCCAAGAAACTGCGTGCGACCCGTTTCAAGAACGGCTCCGTGAAGTTCGACCGTGAGGAACTGCATTTCGATGTAGATGAGACAGGCAAGCCCGTTAAAGCCTACTTCAAGGTGTCGAAGGACGCCAACAAACTCATTGAGGAGTTCATGCTGCTGGCCAATAAGACCGTTGCAGAGTCGATCGGTCGTGTGAAGAAGGGTGGGAAGGCGAAGACGTTGCCTTACCGTATCCACGACCAACCCGATCCTGCGAAACTCGAGAACCTGCGTCAGTTTGTGTCGAAGTTTGGCTACAAGGTGAAGACCAGTGGCACGAAGGGTGCTATCACCAAGTCGCTGAATGCTCTGATGGCTGATGCCGAGGGTACACGAGAGCAGAATGCCATAGAGACAGTGGCCCTGCGTGCGATGATGAAGGCGAAGTACAGTGTACATAACATAGGACACTATGGTCTGGCGTTCGACTACTACACCCATTTCACCTCACCTATCCGTCGTTATCCCGATACGATGGTGCACCGTTTGTTGACGAAATATCAGGCTGGTGGTCGTTCTGCCAATAAAGAGAAATATGAGGAGTACTGCGAGCACTGCAGCGATATGGAACAGATTTCCCAGAATGCTGAGCGCGACTCGATCAAATATAAGATGGTGGAGTTTATGGCTGATAAGATCGGCAATACCTACGATGCCCATATTAGCGGTCTGACATCCTATGGAATCTATGCCCAGATCGACGAGACCCATTGTGAGGGTATGATCCCCATCCGTGACTTGGGTGACGACTACTATGACTTCGACGAAAAGAACTTCATGATCGTAGGTCGCCGTCATCACACAAAGTACCAGCTGGGTGATCCCATCCGCATCCAGGTGGCCCGCGCCAATCTCGAGCGCAAGCAGCTCGACTTCACCTTGGCGGAGGATTGATTTATTAATATTCAGTCATATGCTACCATGCCTGTAATAATAAGCAGACATGGTAGCATAATGTTGTGGATGTGGTATTTAAACCTTATCCTTTAATCTCGAGTGATAGGGATATTGCTAATTCTGACAGGTTTGTTGGAGTCTATTCCCCAGGCTTTACAAACGATATTTATTTTGAGCCTTGCAATGCTTTCTGCTGATTGGGGAACTCCGTCAATACTAATGCTGAGTTTCATGGGAACACCTGTCGGGATGTTGAAGTTACTCTGGCTAGGACTATATTCTGGTCTGTTTGCGATTTTGACCTTTAACCCATTAACATAGATATTCCCTTCATTATCATAAGCCTCGGAACCATTATGCCCACCGCCAACATACAAACCCTCTACATCGTTTGTTCCTTCATTAATGAGGAGAAGGTCTATGATAACGGTCTTGCCATTTGCTACACAACGGCTAATTTTAATATTAAAATCAGGATGGTTAGTTACAATCTTTAGAGGGGCATCTTGTGCGCTGACGTTTTGTAAACCCAAGGCGAACATCGCCATCAAAATTATTAGAATCTTTTTCATAATGATTGTTTATTATTTGACTATTTGTTTATGCTTAATCCCGAGTAATGGGTATATTCGTTATCTTCACGGGTTTTTGACTGTTCAGTCCCCAAGCTTGACATTCAAAAGGCAGGGTTATCCTTGCAATACTTTCTGCTGAAGTGGATACACCCTCAATTCTGATGCTTAGGCGCATCGGTACGCCTGAGAGAATAGTAAATACTCCAGAATCATGATCAGAGTATTCGGGATTATTTGCCAGTTTGACTAAATTGGAGCCACATCCATAAATATTCCCTTCATTGTCATAGGTAACGATGGCTTCCATTGTAGTGCATGCCCATAGTATGACATTCTCCACATCGTCAGTCCCTTCGTTAGAAAGGATTAAGTCGATGATGACGGTCTTATCACTTGCTGCACATCTTGTTACTTTTAACTTGAAATCAGGATGGCCAGTCACAATCTTAATACCATCTTGTGCGCTGACACTCTGAATACCAAAGGCGAAGATCGCCATCATAATCATTATATATTTTCTCATAATGCTGATTTTTTTAGTTTGTTATCTTAACCTTGAAAGTTGAGCCTGAGCACGGCTATGACCATTACTGGCAGCTTTTTGAAGCCAACTTTTTGCAGCGGAATTATCTGTGCCGAGATACATCATGCCTGCCTGATACATGGCTTCTACATGATAATTGTTGGCGGCTTTTAGGAAGTAGTCTAAGGCTGTCTCCTTGTTGTATCCGTCATAGTTGTTGTTGCTGTAGAGCATTCCCAACTGATAGACGGCTTCAAGACTTCCCTGATCTGCAGCTTGTGTAAAGGTGGATTTCGCCTTGTCATAGTTCATGGCTCGCATCTGTTTCTTTCCTAGTATCACCAGATCTTCTGCTGCTGTCATAGACATCGCAGGCGTGCTTGGTGCAGGACTACTTTGCTCAGGAACTGGCGTGTATGTTGGTGTAGCCACTTGCTGCTGTGTCTGAGAGGGTGTCTCGCTATCTACTGTTCTGTCCTCAAATCGTTTGGCTGCATTGTCTGCAAATCGCCAGTCTCGCCAGTCATTATTGCTTGATGCAGCGATGACGGTAGGCGTCTGACTTTTACCGTTATTCTCAATAACTGCTTTACGTTTGACGTTCTGTGTGACGTAATCAGAGAGTTCGCCAAGGGTTGTGTAACCACCGGATTGCTGCATTTTTTCCAGTACATAATAAGTGAAAAGTCCATGCTTCTGGCTCTTGTAAGGGTAGGCAGTCTCGTCGCCTGTCGCTGCAGAGAATACCACAGTGTTGTCTGCTACAGGATCATCCTTCACCTTGATGGCTACGCCTCGTGAGGAAGCCAGCATCTTTCCATCGCGCTTGGCACCACTGAAACAGGCATCGAGGAATACAACAATGTTTCGTGAAGGCATTTCTCCCAGTTTACTATAAAGGCTCTTTGTGCTCAAAGCACCTTCTGAGGATTGACTGAATCCATCGACAGGCAGCAGATAAGCCTCCTTGCCGTTCTCATCAGGCATGCCGTGACCAGAATAATAGAAAATGGCTTTTGCCTCACCGTCGTATGCCTTCAGCATGTTACCAAGCCAGAAGATGGAAAAGTTCATTTCACCCAATGTGGCATCAGGTGCGAATCTGATATGATCTTCCGGGATGCCAAGTGTCTTCTGACAGTATATCTTAAACACCTCGCCATCATTCTTGGCAAATGGAACGGCCTCTTCATGCTTGTAGTTCTCGTTGGATATGATGACAACGAAAGTTTTGTCCTGTTTGCTGTCATTGACAGCAATTTGGGTATCAACACTGCTCTGGGCTTTGGTAGTTCCGAGGCACAAGAAGAGTCCTACTATAAATAAGGTATATCTTTTCATCACAGTTTGTCTTTATGCTGCAAAGATAATGTTTTTGTGTGCATTCTCGATGAAAACGCCGAGAAAAATGAGTATAAGATAGGTATTTTAACAGTTGAATTGTTATGTCAGACTTACATTTTCGCGTTTTGAGACTCTTTTTTCCTACCATGGGACTATTATTTCTTGAAAATAGACTAACTTTGCAGACGAATCCAAATCAACAATTCGCATGGTTAATCAACCCAAATCAATTTCGCCCAAGAAAGGTTTCTGGAAGATACTGATCATTGTATTAAAGCGGCATCTCGGACTGGTTGCTATTATCGCAGCTGCATTATTGCTGGAAATCACCTCCAGCGTGATGAATTATATCAACCACAACATTATCCAGGACACGATGGAGCGTCTGGTAGAACAGGAGATGAACAGTATTGCCTTGCGCATTCATAACCAGTTATCCAAGGTAGAGGTAACCCTCGACAATATGGCTTGGGTCGTGAAAGAAGACCTTGCCAAGTCCGACTCGATGTATGTCATCACGCGACGTATGGTGGAAAACAACCCTGCGATCCTGGGAGGCACCATCTCTTTCATCCCTAACTATTATCCCGAAAAAGGTTACTGGTTTGAGCCCTTCGCTGGCAGAAGGGCTGACGGCACGATTGAGAGTTTTCAATTGGGTTCTGCCAGTCACGACTACACGAAAAGCGAATTCTTTACCAAGCCTATTGCGCTGGGTAAAGGGCACTGGACCGAGCCCTATCTGGACCCCGACGGTGCCAAAACGATCGTGACGACCTATGGCACACCTGTACGCGATCTTAACGGACAGATCGTTGGTGTGGTCGATGCCGACCTTTCGCTGGGCTGGTTTGAACAGTTGATGTATGAAGAAATGGGATACAAGAATACGGAGCGTTTCTTAGTGACAGGCAGTCATCACCTGATAGCAGGAACGGAGGGACACATGTTAGAGCATGCCCTCAAGCTGCTGACAGCAGCGAACAACAAGGCAGGTTATCACAGGGTGTCTGATGAGGCGGGCGAGAAGCATCACATCTTCTTCCATCCGGTAGGTGGTAAGACTGACTGGGTGCTCATCTCGGTTCTTGATGACAGTGAGGTGTTCGGAAAGTTGAGCAAGGTTCGATTCCTGCTATACTTTGTCACTGCCATCGGATTGCTGGCCCTGGGATTTATCGTTTACCGTACATCACGCAATCTGGAGCATCTGCGGCGGGCGAAGGCAGAGAAGAATCGGATTGAGTCCGAATTGCATGTCGCCAGCAATATACAGATGTCGATGATCCCGAAGCATTTTCCAGAGTTTCCGGGAATCGACCTGTATGCATCCATCACCCCCGCTAAGAAAGTTGGTGGTGACCTTTATGACTTCTTACTCAAAGACGATCAGCTCTATTTCTGTATCGGCGATGTGTCGGGCAAAGGCGTTCCCGCTGCACTGCTGATGATGGCGACCACATCGCAGTTCCGTACAGTCTCGAAATATCTGAGCCAGCCGGAACAGATCATGATGGCTATCAACGATCAGATTGCCGAAGGCAACGATACCCACATGTTTGTAACCATGTTTATCGGAATCCTCGATCTCAAGACAGGCCATCTGGCCTATAGTTGTGGTGCGCATAATCCCCCCTTACTTGTAGGCTCCACTGTAGAGGAACTGCCTGTTGTCCGCAAGCTGCCTGTAGGTGCCATCAAGGGGATGAAATATGTACTGCAAGAGACTCAGATCGACCCGGGAACCACGCTGTTCCTCTATACCGACGGACTGACAGAGGCCATGGATGCCGCGAATCAGATGTTCGGTGTGGAAAGAATGAAAGCAATCGCTAAGAATCAGCCCTCGGTTGGGGAGACCTCGCCGAAGGCACTTATCGATGGGCTTACAGAAGCCGTGGATACCTTTGTGGCAGGTGCCGAACAGAGTGATGATTTAACGATGATGGCAATTAAAATATTGGAATAAAACATAAATTACTACGAACATGATTACAAAGATTGAAGAAAACGACGGCATCATGACCGTCTATCTGGAGGGAAGAATGGACACCTCTTCATCAAGTGAGACTGAAATGGAGATAAAGCCTGTTTATGAGACAGCATGCAAGGAGATCATCATCGACTGCAGTCAGTTGGAATATATTGCTTCCAGTGGTCTTCGCATTTTCCTAAGCCTGTTGCTCGATACCCAGCCACAAGGCAAGCACATCAGCGTAAGGGGCATGAACCAAGCGCTTCGTGACGTGTTTGACATGACAGGGTTCACTGATTTGTTCGACTTCATTTAAAGCAGAAAACAAAAAACTAGCATGGCAGACAATTATCATTACAGACTCTGTTTCGATAAAAAAGTCAAGGGGAAAGACGATGAAGAGACAGACCTATGGTTAGAGAATACAGAAGAGAGGCCGGTTGCCCTAAATAATGTCATCTATCATATGACATTAAGAGGAATAACCTTCAACCGCAAGATTTACCAGCCAGGCGAGATTGAGGCAGAGATCTTCTTTCTGGAAAAGACCGAGAACAAAGAAGAAGAGACTCATCTCACTGTTTCTACGGTATCGGATCTGTTTTTAAATAGTTGCCTCAGTCTGTTCCTTGTCAAACATGATCATCATGGCAATGAGATGAGCAAACAGATCATTGCCAAGGACTATTATGTATATGAGTTGAATCCCCGCTTGGTGCGGCAGCCTGACGGCAGTAAGATGATGTTCGTACGACTGTCTATCTTCAGCATGGATAAACTGATGACGTTAGACAAGAGCTCCCATGTCTTTGTATCCAAGAAACTGGGTTCTAATATCATGGCTGATGCGTGTAAGAAGTATGCTGTCGGCAGTCATGTACTGAAAGAGAACCACGACCACCGTCAGTGCCTGAGATACAATCAGGAGGCTGTGGGACCGAACAATAAGAGTCTCATCATTCCCTCGGAGATGATCCATCCCTATTTGGTGCAGTATAACGAGACCTTCTATGACTTTCTGGTGCGAACGGCCAACCGCTGTGGAGAATTTCTTTATTACGAGGACGGTCAGCTGATTCTTGGCCTGCCCGACAGCGGCGAACCGAAGCTCATCACGCGATATGCATCAGTCACCTACCAATGTGTCTCAGACAACGGAACGCATAGCGGGCTCTATACGCGCGACAGTATGAAGGACGGCCTAGGCAAAACAGTCGACACGAACTACAACCCCGTGGGTAAGAACTCTGCAGGATTCCCCAGAGACCTCTTCCCCAAAGGAGAGGTGTATCACTCTGAACTATCGTCAGACGAGTATTTCTTCCCGCTGTTTGCCGACAAGTTCACCTCCCTCTCACGTGAGATGGGTTATGAAGGGGGTGGCGATGCCATCGCTACATCGCAGGTGTTCCCCGTGATGGCCGAGGCCATGGCTTCAACAGAGAGTGCGACAAGCTTCAGTACGGCCATCGCTACCGACAAGGCCTCGAAAGAAAAGGAAAGTGCAGACAAGGTAGCAGATGCGAACAAAGCAGGCAATGAAAAATACATCACGAAGAAGATCAGGACGGAGTATGGCGACGGCACCACATCCGTGCTTTTCAGTTCCGTGAAGTCTGAAGGTTGGACCACGCTGCAGTTCTATAATACGGTGCGCCAATATGAGGAGACCTTGCTGAAACAAATCATCTGCATCGACTTGGACACCAATATTGAAGAGGTGAAGTTAGGTCAGAAAATTAAGATTGCCAAGGATGGAGAGACCTACATCGTGATTCAGATTGTGATGTCGGGCGAAGAGAAAGGACTGTCGCAGAAAATCTTCGCCATTCCCTTTGCAAAACTCCTTGTGCAAGGTCAGGTTCTCCTGATGCCCTTCCCACCATTACTCCCGGTGCCGTTTATCCGCCATGCTGAGCCACAGACAGCATTTGTCACCGACAACCAGGATCCCAAATATCAGGGTCGTGTACGTATCGTCTATCCCTGGCAGCCGGAGTTCAAAGAGGCCGAGCAACTGACGGCAGCCGAAATCATGTATGTCCAAGCCCTTACTGCGCTTGCAACCACTCAGAAAGAACTCAAAGCTGCTCAGGCCACGTTGAAACAGTTACAACAGGAATTGGACACCTTGAAGAAGGGTAAACTCATCACTGTCTTGATGAAGTCCTTGACCTTGAAAGCACTGGAAAAACAAATCGACGAGATGAAGGCTGATTCGGAAAAGGAAACCATGGTGCAGCAACTCACGCTGGCAAAGCAGCAATTCGAAGCTCAGATAGAGAAACTCAAGAATATGAGCGACGAAGAGTTCAAGGCCTATACGGAACAGATGGAGAAATGTGTAGAAGACCAAAATAAGGCCATCGAGGAACTGAATAAGAAAATTGAAAAAGCCCAGGCCGAGGTCGTCAATAAGAAGCAGGACCTTGATAAGACGGTTGTGGCTTACAAACAGTCGATCGTTAATTTATCCTCGCCCTGGATCCGTGTTGCGACACCCATGGCAACCGATGGCGGCGGTACTTTCTTCAAGCCGATGATGGGCGACGAAGTGCTGGTGAACTACGAAGGCGGTAACGTGGAGCGGCCATACGTGGTTGGCAGTCTGTTCTCCAAGAACACACTTGCCCCTGATGAGCGTATCAACCGCACGGTGGGTCCTAACCTTCACAAGAATGCCTCGATAGCCATTGTCTCGCCAAACGGACATGCCATCACTTTCAAGGATCCGGCGAATGCGGACGGGTTCGTCGCCAGCGTCTATCCCGCCTTTGGGCCAATCAAGGACTTGGTGAATATGCCGTTGCCCAACTCAAAGGATGTCATGGGCGGTATTCGCATTGGCGACCGCTTCGGCCTTTACTCCATCGACATGTCGTCAGACAAACGCAGTGTGAGTATCAGTTCAACGTTAGGTGTCGTGAAACTCGATGCCTATACAGGCATCACCATCACAGCCCCCAACGGAGATGTCGCGATTAAAGGTAAGAACGTGACCATCGAGGCAGGCAACAACCTGTCGCTGCTCTCAGGCAAAAATATCAAGAAGAAGGCCGATACTACGTCCTCTACTGTCGAGGGCAAGTTGGAGTCTGGCGTAGAATCTGCTGCCGATTCTGGAAGTGCGAAGGCTGCCAAAAAGGTGACGCAACCACTTGAGGTAGCCCTGTTCCGTACGGTTCTGGAGACCTTCCTCAAACCTATTGAGGGCACGATGTGCATCAAGTCGAAGCGGTATATGAAACTGGAAGCAGGTAACGGCCAAACCATCATCAACCAGAACCGCTACAAGGATTGGGACGCCGCTAAGAAAGAGAAGCTGGCTAAATCGCAGGACTTCTTCAGGATCATGATTGACAGGGTAAGCTTGCTCGATGCCCGCCTGAACGACTTCACCATGCGTTACCGTGCCATGTGGCTGGATGCCTATAACAAGAAGGAAGCCTACATGAAGACCGAGACCGAATTGTGTACGAAAGGCATCGTGGACGACCTGGTTACAAAGGCATACGATGTCAAGCCCGATGCAGATTGGAAGGACAACGCCTTCAAGGTGGATGCCCTGGAGGGTGCCAAACTGAAGAAAATGAAAATCGGCAAGGGCGGTGTTGTCACGCTCAGGAGCGACGAAGAACGCAAGTCGGAGATGCTTCCGCAGGCCAATGCCCTCGGCGAGGCTGTGCATATCCTGCGCACACATATCGAAGGCTTTAGCAAACTCTTCGATGATATGGATGACGGAGGATCTAACTACATCGACAAATCACTGAAGGAGGCATTCCAAAGTTTCAGGTACAAAGTGTCAACCAAGGTGATGTCTGAATACGGCACCGACCTGAAGGGATTTCTGAAGGATGCCGCTCCAACGGATACTTTTGTCAAGGATAAGACGGCCCTGAAACGCATGGTGGCTGCGGCCTTCATCGCCAAGGTGGCTGGCGATCCTGCCCACAAGGAAGACCAATACCTGAAGGTGGGCTATAAGACAGAAGAGCTGACCGACGAGAAAGTGCAGGATAACTTCCAGTGGAGCACCATCGTCAAGGGGATTGATAACTCCACCATGCCCCCACTGCTGAAGAGCATTACCGACCACATCAAGGATAATGCCAGTAAGTCGCTTAGTCTGGATCAGTGGAAGGAGATTGTCGGCGACCGTGAGGTATGGGATGACCGCAAGGGCGGCCAGATTCTCTTCTCCGATGATGAGAACTCTACCGTAAACTTCGATCGTGGTGCCTTGCATGTAGAGCGCGGTGCCAACAGTTATAATATGGGCAGACTGAAACAATTACTAACAGGACTGAAGGAGTAGAAAGTTATGATGGATTTTATATTCAAGAATTGGCAGAAGAAATTGTCGGATTTTGAAAGCAGCGTCAAGAAAGACCTGGCAGAAATCCGTAAGTGTAAGGCTGAGATCCAGCAGATGAGGCAGGATACGGAATTCGAAAGGCGGAAAGGCCGTTATATCCGCGATGACGAGCGACTCATCCTCTCGGCTCCTGAGATTATCATCGGCAATGTTGACGATACAGGCGTACACTTCGACAGTGCAGGCTCTACGGTGATCTTGCGTGGTTCACATGTTGGCCTCCAAGGTATCGGACAGGGTGGCCAGGTGGAGATGCGCTCAGAGAGTATCCGTCAGATAGCCGAGGATCCTGGATGCGACGGTCTGGAGCATGTGGTTGGCAGTCGTTCCGAGGTGGTCAGCCAGGCACGCCATATTGTTCTCCACAGCCAGGCCGACGAGGGGGTGTTCTCCGAAATCCCCGTTTATACAAAAGACGGAACGGGTGTGCGCATCCATGCTGATGAGAAGATTGAGATCGACTCATCCGTGTCGGCAGAGCATCACAAGGAACGGCTCACGATGCTCCTTGAGGAGCTCAAGAAACATCAGAAAGAACTTGAGCAGAAGTCAACACTGCATAAGGTCTCTCTCGGGCAGATGGTGGCGATGATGGAAAAGTTGCTTACCGAGAAGAAACGGCTGGGCGAAAAGAGCAATGCCGTGCGTGCATGCTATGGCGATATGGAGCAGGTGACCGGACAGATTGAAGAACTCTCGCAGTCGCTTTCCGAGGAAGTCTGCAGTTATGCCGACATTCTGTCACTCCTGTCAGAGACCAATCGCCAGTTGAAATGCGTGGAGACGCAGAAAGGCAAGATCAAAGATGCCGATAAGTTCAAGAAAGAGTCCACAGGTGCCTCTGTGGCCGTCACGGGCGAGTTGATTACTCTCGAATCTAAAGACGGCGACGGCCATCTGCGTGAGAACGAAGATGCTGGTATCATCGTCACCGGATGTGGCATCAACGTGCAGACCACTCGTGAGGACAGTTCGCTGATGGACGACGGATACATACAACTGTCATCCAAGGCTGTCACGGTTGACACGACAGACTACAAGGATGCAAAATATGATGATGGCGGCATACTTACGTCGGCTCAGTGTCCTGTTGTGGGTACATTCAACGTGGCTTCAAAGAATATTGTCTTCGAGGCTGTAGATAAAGAGTTCAAAAACGACCTCTGCAAGGATAAGGAACTGGCAACTGACGGCAAGATCAAACTTGCGGCGAAGCATGTGGAAGTATCAACCGCCCATGTGCAGAATGTTGAAATCGACGACAAGGGTAAGGTGACCAAGGGCGAATATCCTGCCGACGGTGCCGTGCGTATCAGTTCAAAGAACATCACGCTCGAATCTGTCGATTCAGAGTTCGACCCGAATGCCCCCCGTCAGCGCAAGGAGAAGTCGCTTGCAAAGGATGGCAGCATCAGGATGCGGTCAGAGCATACGACCATCTTAGCCACCACCACTGAAGGTAAGGCCACAGGTGCAGTCAGCCTCAATGCCCAAAAGCTTAACCTGCTATCGGCAGATACCGAGGGTGACAAGCAAACCCTGGCAGCCGACAGCAAGATCATGGTCTGGGCCAACAAGGTGACGCTTCTTGGCGGCAAGGTACTTCAGGCCATTCAAGGTGAAAAGAAGGGCAATGACAAGACCTTCCTGTTGCTGAAGGAATCTAAGGCGAACCTGAAAGGTAAGGAAACCGAGCTGCACGGAGATACGAAGATCGTCGGCGAACTCGATGCACCCAAAGTTACAGCCGACAACCTGGAGGTTAAGAGCGCATTCAAGTCGAAGAATATCAGCGATGGTATTGCTGCTGGTGCTGCTCCCAAGAGTTCTCTCCAAGAAGATGGTGACTACCTGACGGATGAAGAGAAATTTGAAGAATACTCAGATTAAAAAGTTGAGATCATGAATAATTACGTTATCACCGAAATAGACGACGCCCAGAAGAAAATGAGCGCCTATGTCACCCTGCTCAGTTACAGGTATATGAATCTTTGCGTCAAGGCCGAGTTGGGAGCACTCATGCCCGTCAATGTCTATATAGGCGACGAATCCTACAACATCGAGGACGTGGCCAATATCTACAGTCCGGATGAGTTTCAGTTCGAAGTCTATCCTAAGAACGAGAACAATCAGCAGGCTATCGTCCAGGGCGTCTATGAGGCACATCCGGAGTTTAAGATGGAGATGAAGAATGACGGCGGCTCTTACATCTTATACACCATGCCCGTTGTTGACGAGAACCGTCACGATCTCCTGCAGAATGCCATCAAGGGGCTTTATGAGGAATGTTGTGGCCGCATTGATGCCATTCATGCAGAATTCAAGGCCCGTATGCTGGAGAACCTGACGAAGGTAGGCGTCTCTAAGACAGAAACCGATGAAGCGCTGCAAGCACTTGACGATCTGCGTCAGAAAAGTATGAACATGGCTGATCATCAGCTGGACCAGAAGCAAAACGAAATCGACGAGGCATTAGTCCGTTATCAGACAGAACAAGCCCATCAAAAGGAAGAAGACGAAGCATATGATGTCACCAAGGGATTCAGAATGTACCCATCCCCTAACGATGAAGTCTGAATAAAGGCAAATTGATTGACTTATAATTTTGCGCTTTGCGAGATTATTCGTACCTTTGCACCCGAGTATGAGATTTAACAGAATATACCATCTTATATTTTGTGCCGTGCTGGCTTGGACGGTTGGGTGTACAGGGAACGGAACATCGGATAACGAGAAGGTGAAAGCCACCTGGCAGAGGTACCATGAGGCCTATCGTGCTAAGGACCTGAACCGTGCCTTGTCTATTCTCGACAGCATGGAGACGGAGAAGAACATCAGCACGTCAAAGGCCGACTACCTGCGTGGACTCAACTACGACCAAGGCTGGCAGATGAAGATAGCAGAGCATCTTTATAAGAAAGCTTACGAAGGCTATGCCTCAGATCCTTCACAGGATTGGTACACTTATACAGATGCAGGCTATCGTTGGGCATGTCTGCGTTTCGGTCGGGGCGATACTGAAGGTGCCCTGAGCGTCATCACCGACCTGCTGCATCAGGCAGAAGGAAACGAGGCGTTCCCCAAACGGGTCGAGTATGCTTTGCTGATGCTCATGGCGGATGCCCAGTTGCAGTTGCAGCATTACGACGAGGCTAAGCTCACGGGGCAGAAAGCCTACGAGGCAGTACGACAAAACGCCGATAATAATAGCAGGAAAGGCTGGGAGATGGCTTGGGCCTGTATGAACATATCCGATATTCACCACATAACAGGCGACATCGAAGGTGCTCAGGCTTGGCTTGACCGCTGTGCTCAAGGGTTAGCCCTCGCTGAGCAAGAACAAGACGACTCGCTGTTGATTGAGGAATGGAAAGGCCATGTTGCCCTCGTGCGGGCACTGTACCTGCAAGAATCGGGTCATGCTGCCGATGCTGCCGCCACTTTCGCTGCCATCCCCCAAAGTCGCCTGATGGAACCAAAAGGCTATACCGAGGCCGCCGAATACCTGATGGCGACAGGTCGCTATAACGAGGCTGCCTATTGGTATGAGCAGCTCGGCAGCACCTATCTGGCTACCGACGGCGCCAAGATGACATTCGACAACATCGCCACCCGCCTTTCTCCCCGCTACTCAGCCTACCGCAAGATTGGCAGAAATGCCGACGCACTGGTACTTGCCGACAGTATCAGCGCTGCCATCGACTCTGCTCTCATTTGGCAGAAACAGAACGATGCGGCCGAACTGGCGGTCATCTATCAGACCCACGAAAAGGAGTTGGCGCTGAAAGAAGCCAAAGTCGAGACCCGAATCCATCGTGTCTTGCTTATTGCGGCTCTCCTCGTCATCCTGCTCATTGGTTACCTGTTCTGGCGTGCACGCCAATATAACAAGGTGCTTCTTGAGAAGAACCGCCGACTACTGGCTGATATAGAGCAACGCGAGCAGGAACAGCAACAGGCTATCGAGCAGTTAAAAGCAGAATCAGAAGAAAACCTGACAGCGAATCAACAGCTCTTCCGTCGCATCTGCGATCTCATGGATGGCCCCGACCATATTTTTACCGACACTGATCTGGATCGCAACCGCCTGGCCCAACTTCTCGGCACCAATGAACACTATGTCACCGATGCCATCAGCACCTGTACTGAGAGTAAGAGCGTAAACGGCTTCCTCAACGAGTACCGCCTGCGCTACGCCGCCCGCCTGCTTGCAACTACAACGGATGCCGTGACAGTTATTGCCGAACTCTCCGGATTCTCTCGCAGCTCGTTCTTCCGTGTCTTCAGTGATGCCTATGGCATGTCGCCTTCTGAGTATCGCAAAGTCGCGGGGAAATAATTACTTTTTCACGTTTTGAGACTTTATTTTCCTATCGTGGGACTGTTGTTCTTCTAAATCTTTGTAATTTTGCCGTCGAAATCAAACCTCAGAACGTATGGATATAACACTTGTCTTCACAGTTGCCCTTGCTGCCGCCTTCGTTGTGGTGGTGCTCGTGCTTGTGGTCATCATCATATACCAGCGTTGGCGCATCGGCGACCAGAACGTCTTCATCGAGCGCTTCATCCGTCAGAACGAGGAACAGCGCCAGAAGCTGAAAAGAGCAGGAATTATATAAAAGATAATAAACTAAATAAGAAAAGACAATGAAAAAGATTATGATGACGCTCGCAGCCGTCTTTTGCTGCGCAATGACCATGAGCCTTACATCGTGCTCACAGAGTGATAATCCCGTTGATCCGAAGCCAACGAAGCCCGTTAAGATGGCTGATGTCGTGACGCTGACCACTGCACCGCAGTCTTTCTATAAACTCGACACCAAGGAGCTGTTGCCCATCTATATTGCAGTCAACAGTGCCTACAAGGACGAGAAAGGCCGGACAAAGTTTTACGATCTCTCCAAGGTTAAAGAGATAAAAGTATCTAAAGACATGTTCATTGTCGATGCCAGCCATCTGGCTGATAACGGCTATATCAAGCTGACACTCGACCCAGATAATGATGATACTAAGAACATGGTGGAAAATGTGGAGGAATACGGTGTCTATAGAATAGCAGGAGGTTTTACGGTTGAGCTGATCAATGAAAATGGCGAGAATCTGGTATCGGAACTTGATTATATCTATCTGCCGAAAAACGAGCAGAAAGAGGTTCTGAACATCAAGCAGTCTGACCTGGATGAGAACAACCAGTTGATTCTCGAGCCTGCTGTCATCTCGCAGTTCAATCTCGGTGAATGGCCAAACAATAGGTTTGGTGATAATAAAGTCTGGGACCAGGGCGATTTTCGCAATGTCAAGTTAACGGAAGATGGTAAACTGCTCGTCCAGACTTATGGCGATACCACTGAGCCTGACGAACCCTACGAGTTGACTCTGACCTTTGCCCGCAGCCTTACCGGTAGTCCCTTACCGCTACTTCCCGAAGGCGAGGGCCTCATGGTGAACTTCCGCTACGAGTTGGAACTGAACATCAGCGAATAAACAAATTGATACATATTATATAATACAACACATTACAACATGAATTTTAAACATTTATTAGGGGCAGCACTGACAGTAATGTGTGCCTTGGTCTTGACTACTACACTCACTGCATGCGGTGGCGACGATGACAACGGCAGTAAAGGTGGCGATGACAACCATAAGCCCGTGGCAGCATCCCTGAATGTCACACTGACCGTTGGTGATGACTTGGTTAAGTATTTCGATCTTACCGTCGATTATTACGACGCCGACGGCAAGTTACAGAGCGAAACGTTGAAAGAGGCCAAGTGGGAGAAAACAATCAAGGCCAGCTTACCCGCTACCCTCGGCGTACGTCTGAAGGCCATCCGTCTAAAGGATGGTGTTGACCCCGCCACTATTGATCTGATCAGCGTTAAATCCTCGCTTGCTTACGGCTACCAAATTCTGGATGCCAACGACGGAAGAGTTGACGGATTTGCTTTTACCCATGGAGGATCTTATAGCATTCATGGCTCTGATATACCCGAATGGCTCAATGATGAAGGCAAAAAGATCGAGGAGATTCTTTACACCTTTGATGCCAGCGGCAAATACACGCAAGGCAGTTGGTAATATATAAGATCAGTTTATGAAAAAGATTCTAACGACCCTTATAATAGCCATCCTTTGCTGCGCCATGACAACTACTGTTCATGCTCAGGACAAAGTTGAGCAGGCATTGAAACTGGCAGAACAGAAAGCAAAGTTTGCCGACGAGAACATGGAAAATGGCAAGGTGCAGTACGAGGCCGCTGTTTCATTTATCTCAGACGATTTAGGTGAGAAAAAGGATTTGGACCGCGCACTGACCTATGCCAACCGCGCTTTTAAGATTGCACAGGAGCATCCTGCACCACAGGATACGTTGAAGGGCCTTACGTGCTATGCACTCGGAATGATCTATATGTGGAAGCAGAGTTGGGAAAACTGCTTCGACTACATGGAGATGGCTATGGACGCTTTCCAGGAAGAGCTCGGACGTTACGACCCAGTGACCAACGGCACTAAGCTGGTATATGGCTATTTTATGGCAGGTGCACAGCCCCTCCGGGCATTCCCGTTGATTCTACAAGCCTTCACCGACAACAGTATGGCTCCGCAGAACAAGCGCATAGAGAATATAGACAAGGCATTTATTGCTCAGTCAATGGCTTTGGAGATGCTTATAGCCGATTACACTAAGCGCATGAGTCATGCAGTGCCGGCGGTAATCCACGAAGGCAAGTCGTATTACGTTATTCAGACCAAAGACTGGAACATGGAGCGTCCGCTGGTGGGATGGACGGTGCCCAGTATGTTACGCACAGATGCTGAGAATGCAAGTTTCAAGGGCGACGATCTCATTCTTTGTGACGATAATTTCCAGCTTTTCGTTGTACCAGAAGAGGAGAAGGAAAAGTACAACTTGAATTTCAGTTTCCTTCATCAAGTACGAAACCCTCGTCAGTTACAGATCAAGGACGGCAGTTCGTACATCTGGTTCCTAAACGACCAGTCTTATAATGACATCTTAAAAAAATACCGTGAATTTAAGTCAAAGAAATAATAGATAAAAGTGATACATCCTTTAATAGGACATCAGGGCGAGCCACACCACGGCCCGCCTTTTTTGCGGTATAAGTCGGATGTTACCTTAGCGCTAACGTAGCGCTAGGGAAGCGCTAAGGTAGCGCTATGGGCGGTCATTGCTACGTTAATTTCTGATAAAACGATGGCTATTGACAAAAGAATGCGTACTTTTGCATCTTAATAAATATAAGAGACGATTTGCACTTTGAAGTATGAAGTACAAGGATCTGTTTATCGATTTCGACGATACGCTCTATGATACCTATGGCAATTCTGTCATTGCCTTGCAGGAGACGTATGAGGCATATGGGCTGGCGAGATATTTTGCTGACCCACAGATCTTCTATGATGCCTATTGGCAGACGAACATTGATCTGTGGACACAATACTCCAAAGGCGAGATCACCCGAGACTATCTGATTGTAGAACGCTTCCGCAGACCGTTAAGCGTGGGAGAAGGGCTGAATGTGACAGAAGCCTACTGCCTGGAGATGAGTGACTGTTTTCTGGATTTCTGTTCATCGAAGTCTGGTGTGGTAGAGGGTGCCCATGAGCTAATGGACTACTTGCGCAATAAGGGCTACAGGATGCACATGTGCAGCAACGGCTTCCACGAGGTGCAATACAAGAAATTAGCAGCCAGTGGTCTGAGAGATTATTTCGACACGATCATCCTCAGCGAAGATGCTGGTGTCAACAAACCCTCGCCGCAGTACTTCGATTATGCCTTCCAGCGTTCTGGTGCCCAGCGCGCCACCACCCTGATGATCGGCGATAACCTACAGACGGATATCATGGGGGCTATGGCAGCAGGCCTCGATGCTCTCTTCTTCAACCGTTACCCTGAGCACGAAAAGACTACTGTGCCCACCTTCGTCGTCACCAGCCTCCGTGACATCATGAAGATATTGTAATCATATTAGATAAAAGAAATAGGGCTCAACTGAGCCCTATTTCTTTAGTTTGATCTCTCGCCAGTCGGATTGCATGTCAGGAGAGCAGGTGACGACAGGTGTCTGGATCTTGCGGTTGATGACCACCGATTTCTGTTTCACGTTCTCTATCACATATTGGCAGAGTTCGCCGAGTGTCGTGTTACCCTTCGTACTCTGAAGTTTCTTCAGGAGGAAGTAGGTGAAGAGACCATGGTGCTGCTCCTTATAAGGATAGGCGGTCTCGTCGTCAGAGGCAGCGCTGAAGGCAACCAGATTGCCAGTGGACGGACGCTCTTGTTTGGCTTTCAGTGAGATACCACGTGCATTAGCCATCAGTGTGCTGCCGTCGCCGGTAGTGCCACTGAAGCAGGCATCGATAAAGACCACCACCGACTGGGCACCTAATGATGACAGCTCGCTATAAAGCTTCTTCAACGGATAGCAAGCCTCGGTCTGAGAGCCGTCTGCGTCGATAGGCAGCAGGAAGGCATCACGTGTTGATTCATTGGGGATACCGTGACCAGCATAATAGAAGATGATGCGGATGTCCTGATAGGCCTTGGCAATGTTGGTGATATCCTGCACGGCACGGATCATCTTACCATAGGTGGCATTGGGATAGGTGAGGATGTTCTCCTTGGGCAGTCCCAGTGTCTGTTCACAATACTGTGCGAAGATATTACCGTCGTTACCCGCCATAGGCACAGTGGGGACTAGTGTGTAGTCCTCGTTGGCAATGATGACGGCAAACGTCTTGGTGTTATTGCTCTTGCTTTTGGGAATATTCACATCAACATCCGACAGACCAACTACGACTTCCGTCTTTCCGACCTTTGCCTTGTTCTGGCTGCCTTCAGAGTTGCTCAGCATGCCGTAGTCGATCGGTGAGAAGTTGGCTGCCACCTCCGTCTCATTGTATGCCAGCGTCTGTTGGTTATTATACTCATAGAGCTTACCTGAGGGGGTAGAGAAGGTCAGACTTGCCAGTGCCAGCTTCTTGTCGGCAATCACAAATTTCTGGTTATAGACCTTAATGTCGGCCCAGCTTTCTGCAAATTCACGTGCCTCATTGTCGGTACGGGGTACCTTCAAGACAATATCGCCATAAGGTGACTCGATGAGGAACGACTGGTTTTCTGCGTCGTATGGCTTGATCTCCATGTCGGCAACGGTCATGTTCTTCGCAAAGCGCTGCACATATTCATCCATCAGGATTTTCTGCAGTTCCTGTTGCTTGAGTCTGGCCGTCTCCTCGTTCACACGGGCCTTATATTCTTCGATCGTCTCGTAGGGATCCTTTTCCTTCCACTTCTCCATGCTCTTCTCAATGGACTGTTTGGCAAAGACATCGAAGTCGGGCACACCTTTATAGATGTCCTCAAATTCCTCCTGGCTCTTTTTCTTCTGTGCCACCAGTCCTTCTGCCTCTTTCAAATAAGAAAGAACGCGTGCATGCATCGACACATCGGTCACATCCATATATTCCTTCAGGTAGATGATGGCGTCCTCGTATTCCTCAGAGTTATAGGTTCGTGCAGCCACGAAATACACCAGATTCGGATAATAGCTGTCTTTGCGCAGGTTCTCACTAGCCATCTCCTTCATCATGGCGATGTCAACAGCCTCTCTGGCAAAGACAATGGCAATAGAGTCTTTCTTCAGCTGTGAGTAATAGCCTGCTCCGGCCTTCAGGAAAGGATAGAGCGATGCCAGCACGGAACGAGACTTATCGAAGCTCTCCACACCACTAGGCGAGGAGATGAGGATCTGTTTGTATGAGCGACAGCACTCAAAAGCCTTCATATAGATGTCTTCCTTACTGATAGAATCAGTGCTACGCATCATAATGAGCTGTTTGTAGGCCTCGTCAGCCTGTGCCATCGTCTGCGCTTTAGCCGATGTTGTACAGATAGCAAGAATCAGCACACCCCATAACGGTATGTGCTGACTGATGAAATATTTGATTCTCTTGTTCATTTGTTAGAATGCATCGATGAAGGTGCACTGTACGCTGATGCGACGGTACTTACTGCCTTCCTGCTCAGACACCTCGATATGATACTCGTAGTTGCGGTTCATCTTCTCAAATGAAGCCAACTCTTTCTCAATATAGTGCTGCACGCCGATGGCTCTGGCAAAAGCCAGCTGATCGTTGGTGGCGATACCGTCTTTCTTATTCAGAGTCACATTGGTCATCTCGTTGTTCTTATACACGGGCTCGCCATCGAACTCTCCATACTTGCCGTCGTAGGCGATGGCATGTGCGATTGGTGAAGCATCTGCAGTACCCTTGATGGCGATCTTCACGCGTTTGCCATCAGCAATGTATTTCGCGAAGTCGTTCTCGAAAGCCTTCTTCATGATTTTCAGCATCGACATGGCGGCACCCGACTCTTCAGTGTGGTAATGTCCTGGTTTGAAGTCGTCACGTGCAGAGAACTCTTCCTCAACCTCGTAGGTAAACTCCACGTTATAGTTGATGATGTTCTTACCATCAGCATCAATAGCTGGGTCTGCATGTGTATTAACGGAGATATGTGTCTTGTCGGAGATGGTCTGCTCCTGCTTGGCCAGACTGATAATATCCTCCTTGATGCTCTCCAAGGCAATCTCCTCCATGCTGGTAGCCTGAATCACGTCGATGGGTACGAAGTTGGCATCCTCCATCATATATGACAACGATTTGCGCTCCAGGTTGTCGAAGATATAGGTCTTACCGTTTTCAGGATTATAGACTTCTGCATAAACTATTTCGAACTTATCATCAGGATTCAGACCGTACTTCACGTTACGGAACTCCAGGCGGCTGCTCTTGTCGAAAGCTTTGATTTCTCCCAGAGGTACATCCAGGAAAATGTCGGGCATCGAACTGAAGTGCAGGGTCAGCTTCTTGGTCTTGGTGTTATAGTCACCAACCGTCACATCACTCTGTTCCAGCAGTCCGACAGCCATCTTCGTGGCAATCTCACGCTCTAGCTCCATGGCCATCTCCCTACGTGATTCCTCGTTCACACGGGCAGCGTATTCCTCTAATGTCTCACCAGGCATTTGCTTCATCCACTGGTTCAGCTTCTCGTTCAGCTCACCGCTCATCATCTTATTAAAATAAGGTGTAAGTCCCTCCATCTTTTGATACACAATGGCATTGCTGGTGTTATAGATGATGAAATCATTGTTATCGTTATAATTGTAAATACCTCTGATAGTAGAAATACCACCATTAACATCGTCAATAAACTGACGTTCTGTCGGATCCAACAGGTTAATCACACAGATACGGCTTGGTGAATACAGAACGTAGGCATATTTACCATTGTTGTTGGCCTGACATGCCAAAGCGCTACCTGCATCCTCGATGGTGTTTTTAGGATTGAAGGTTGCGGTGTCATACACCGTCAGCTTACCATCAGCGGTCACCACCAGCATTTTGCTGTTATTGTCTGCAAAGGCTACGTCATTGACCTTGCTGTCAAAGTTGATGGTCTTGCGGATTGTTTTCCTTTCAACGTTCCAGATTTCCAGTGTTTTACCTTCAATAGCAGCAAGGAAGAAGTTGTTGCCACTGAAAATCATCTTCTGAGGTGTGATTTCTGAGGTTGCCGTTGATTGCATTTTCTTGCCGATGACGTCATAGAAAAGAATCTGCTTGGCGCTGGTGGCGATGGCCAACTGACGGGCATCAGCACTATAGGCAAGCGCTGTCAGATTTTGGTTCTTAACCTTAATCTTTTGTTGTGAATCTATGGTTTTGCCGACTCTGAAGGTCTCGGCGTATGTGCCGCCCTTCTTGGTCTTTTCCAGACTGGCTACGGTGCTGAACGACGGATTGATCTTGAGGTCCTTGATGGTGTCACCGCTGAAAATCACCATACCACGATTATTGTAGGCGCTTTTTCCATTGAAATAGAATACGGCGAACGAGGTGTTGTCATAACCTACAGGATACTTTTTCTGTGTAAGTGTACGCTTGTTGTTGTCACTTTCTGCTTTGCATACATTCCCCGCAAGGAGTGCCATCGTAAGCAATAAAATAGTTTTTTTCATAACCGTATAGTTTAAATAAATTGTTTATATTTGCAAGCAAATGTTAATATTTAAAATGCAAATTTACATATTATTAATGATATGACAAAATAATTTTGGAAAAAAATGATGGAATATCAAAATAAAAGCCTACTTTTGCACCACAATTATTTAGAAATCCATGTTGTTCTTGAAATGAAAAGACTTTTTTGGTTGATCAGTATATTAGTCTCATTATCGGCTTCTGCGCAGGATGTTCAGACTGTGGAGGCTGAATATGTCTATGAAGTTCCAGAGGATGTGTCACTGGCCGCTGCCAAGCAAACAGCCCTTGAAAAAGCAAAGATTCGTGTGATCGCTGAGACCTATGGCACTGTGGTGTCGGAGTCGAACACGGTCAGGATGGCTAATCGTAACGGCATCTCCTCTGTCGATTTCTTATCTATTGGTGGAAGTGACGTGAAGGGTGAATGGATAGAGACCATTGGACAGCCTGAGTATCAGATTAACTATAATGGTGACAGGCTGATTGTTGCGGTAAAAGTTAAGGGCAAGATCCGTGAGTTGACTTCCATAGGGGTGGACTTCCAGGCCAAGGTGCTTCGCAATGGTACGGAGGATCGTTTCGAGTCAGAGATGTTTAATAACGGTGATGACTTCTACCTTTCTTTCACGTCGCCAGTGGCTGGCTATCTTGCGATCTATCTGGTAGATGTGGGTAACGATGCCACCTGTATCCTTCCTTATCAGAGACAGCAAGATGGCATTTATACCGTCAAGGCCAATCAGCGTTATGTGTTTTTTAGCGAAAGGGATGCAACTCCGGTGGAAAGACCATTGGTGGATTCCTATAATCTGACGGCCCTCTATCCTGTGGAGCAGAATCAGATATATGTTGTCTTCTCGCCCCAGTCGTTTGTGAAGGCCGTTGACAACGGCTTTGAAGGCCAGTTGCGCCAATTAAAAGGTGATGACTTTCAGAAATGGCTCGCCAAATGCCGTAAACGTGATGTGAACATGACCGTCAAGATGATTCCCATCACCATCCGGAAATAGGATCGCCACCTTATCTCATCTTCCAATCTTTCCAGTTGCTTGCGCTGTTTGAGGGAGAAATTGTGGGAGTTTGTAATTTACTATTAACAACTACGCTCTTCTTCTTTACCTCTGTTGTAACATACTCAGCAAGTTCTCCAATGGTTACATCCCCTTTAGTTTCTTGGAGTTTCTTAAGAATATAATATGTAAATAAACCATGCCTCTTTTCTTTATAAGGATAAGCTGTCTGATCTCCTTGCGCTGCAGAAAAGACAACGATGTTTCCTTGGGGAACTTCTTGCTTGGCCTTAATAGCTACGCCTCGGGCTGATGCCAACATCTTACCATCGCGATTTGCCCCACTAAAACATGCATCCAGCAACACGATGACAGACTTTGCTGGTTTACTGCCTAATTCTGCATAGAGTTTATCCAGACTATAACCTGTTGTTACATCTGTGCCATAGCCATCAACAGGCAATAGATAGGCCGACTTGCTGCTCTCATCAGGTATGCCATGACCTGCATAATATAAAATAATTTTTGCTGAGCCTTCATGGGCTTCCACCACTTGTTTTATCCAATTGATTTCGAACTTTATGTTGTTGAAAGTAGCATCCTTAACAAAATGAACATTAGTGGCAGGCAAACCAAAGCTCTTCTTACAATACTCGGCAAAGATGGTTCCATCGTTGATTGCAAAGGGTACTGGTGCCACATCTTGATAATGCTCGTTGGCAATAATAACGGCAAAGGTATTGTCGTTTGTGGATGTTGTGGTGGGTAGGTTGACATCCACGTCAGCCTTGGCCACTTCCTTCATAGGAGTAGTGGTCGATGGCTCTTCTGTCTTTGGCGTTTGGGTTATGGTTGGATTTGTTGCGGTCTCTTGATGCTGAATGCTTTGGATTGTAGTGTAAGTGATGTTTATGATGTTATTATTGACATAGATATTATCTGCTTCCAGCGAATTGTAGCTGTGACTTGATGATTTTGAAGCCGCATCGGCCTTGGCATAAAGATTCTGGATTACATCGTTGGGGATGGGACTTGCGCCTCGCATATACATGCTGAAATCATCAGAACTCTGTACGGCAAAATAAGGATAGTTGTTGATCATGGTACGCCATACATTTTCCGCCTCGTTCTTGTTGTCCATGAGGGTCAATATCTTACCCTTGCAAGCATAGTCGAAGCCAGAGCCGATGTTCTCTATAGCATTGTTGATAATGCTTAATGCCTGGGGATAGTCTTGCTTCAGTAGTCGGCCTTCGGTAAAGAGCATAGCCGTGTGGATAAATGCCTCGTCAACATTCTTCGAACATGACTTCTGAAAGCATTCCATGGCTTTTCCCATATCTTTTTCGCGGCCCAGCCCTTCCTCATAACAAAGCCCCAGGACATAGGTCGTGTAGGAGTCGATATAGCTATAGTTAGTAGCCTTGTCCATCCAGTAGTTGGCTTTTGTCGCGTCTTTATTCGTACCTATACCTTTATATAATAGATATGCCAGTCGGGCTTGGGCAATGGGTAAGCCGCGTTCGGCCACCTTACGATAGAGCATGAAAGCCTTTTTATCATCCTTTGCCACGCCATAGCCTTCAGCCTGACAGTAGGCCAGATAGTATTGAGCGGTAACACTGCCGAACCGGGCTCCCTTTGAGAATGAGGCATAGGCATTGTCGAAACGTCCCATACGTAGGAACTCGCACCCATCTACTACTTCTTGATCGACAGTCTGACCTGTTAGGGGCATCACTCCAATGACGCACCAAAGGATGATAAAGACAGCTTTTCTCATGTCATTTTATGGCTTGAGTGTCTGATCAGCCTTCTGTTTCTTGGCAAAATCTTTGGCTTCATCAAGAGCCTTCTTGGGCTTCATGCCGTCCTCTAACAAATATTTCTCATAAGAGTCTTGCATAGCTTGTACCCAATTGTTGGTTTCGCCTTCCCAGATGAGTACCTGTCGAGACTTGGGGCGTTCTTCGAAGTTAGACTTTAGCTCCTTCTCGTCGTCTTTCTTTTTATTGCCGTCGTCTTTCCTTGGTTTGCCTTCCTTCTCAGCAGCGGATGCACCAAGACGGTAGATGTTGAACTTCCCCTTTTCAAATTCTGCGAGACAGATATCAATAGGTGAACTATCCTCTTCATATTCGAAGGGACGATCGGCAAACACGTGCATGATGTCAGAAATACGCCCCTGGATGTTCACCGCGTTGGTACGTTTTACCCTGTCCTGCTCCTGAATATAATATTTGGAGAGAATCATGTCAGATACCCAAGTAGAGATAGTGAATGTATGTTCATCTTTTTTCTTTTCGTCACCAGAATACTTCTCATTGTCGTATCTGATATACACCTTTACTTTCATGAATGATTCGTCGCCCGTGAGGTGAATACTGGTACATGACTTCTTTTGGTTGTTGGCCAGCTCATATCTCATAGTTTCCATATAGTCCATCACCTGAAGTCGCAGGTCGGACTCATAATTTGCTTTTTCGCCTTTCCCCTTACCGCCTCCTGCATCATATTTACCTTTGATAGGATTTATAAGCGTTGAAACCCATGTGTCACTTTTTGGTGCCAAGGGTTGGTATACGTGACTGGTGTTATCTGGCTTTTCGTCGAGACAGATGGCTTCATCGTTGAGATAGTAGAATGAACTTGAGCGGTCCACGAATAGAGGCTTGTTAGTCTTGTTAGTGATCTTTAGAGACAAACGTACTAGTTCTGCCTTGATGTTTTCGTCTTCATAGACATTGTCTGTCTGTGAATAAGTCATGAGCAATGCTTGTGTCTGAGCCTGGGTACTGGTGGCAAACATGGTGGCCACCAATGCGAGCATAATCTTGATTTTTTTCATAAGTCTTTATTTGATTTTAGTTATTTTGCTTTTGCAGATTCCAAGAAATAGGTCATTTCATTATAGAGAGAATCATCGTTTTTGAGTAAGTCCTTAAGCGCCATCTTGAAATCTTCCTTGGCTTGAATACCGTTGTAATAGATTCTTACGAACACTTCTGAGCTCACTGTATTCTTACTGTTGTACAACTCTATCACTTTCATGACATCACTGATACGCTCCTGGATACCGTTCTTGGAATCAAGAATAGCCTGAACCATTTCCTGGGCCTTTACATAGCCAAAACGTTTCACGAAATCCTTCTTAACAAACTGTAACGTAATTTCGTGCACAATTTCGTTAGCCAGATTTTCTCGGGCCATATCATAGGCCTTGCTAGTGGCCAGTTCGTAGGTCTTTGCTAAACATTTAGCCTCACCGGAAATGTAGGTAGGGAACAAATCTTCGTCAAACGACCATTTAGTGCGTACGTCAGTCTCTATCTGGTTTTCCAGGCTGGGCAGGTTGTCGGCCACTTTATATCTATCGGTGCGACGTTGTATAACCTCGACCTCAAACTCCTCCATCATGAACTTTTCTTTCTTCTTAAGGCTTTTTTCTTCAAAGTCTTTCCTTACTTTGAACACCTCTTTAGCGTCCTCGGAAATCATTTCAGCGTATTCTTTAGCAGCTTTTTTCACTTCTTTCATAGTGAAAGAGGTATCCTTCTTATCTGCTTTCGCCAACTTTTTGGTAAACCCTGACTGGGCATTAGCATTGCTCAAACCAATGCAGCACACTGCTAGTAATAGTAATTTCTTCATAACAATATTTATAATATTTAGTTTTTAATTCTGATATAAATCGTTGCAAATATAGATAATAATATTCAATTGAGCAAGTTTTTCTGCATTTTTTTATAATAATAGTCCGATTTTTATCAGACGGTAATATTTGTTTTTATGATAAAATAATAAATTGATTTTGTAATCCCGATTATTCTTCGTAACTTTGCCGCGGATATCGTAACCATTAGAAATGATCAGATATACGAAGCGGGAAGAGATATGGAATGCTGCGTCGCATGGCGGTGGGATTCTGATGGGAGTGGTGTTCGGCATCATCTTCCTCATCTGGTGTTTCCAGAGCGATAACGACTGGGCGCGGGTGGGGGTGATCCTCTATCTCTTTGGCATGTTGGGCTCGTATGCTGCCTCGACACTCTACCACTCGATGAAGCATCATTCGAAGTGGAAGGAGCGTCTTCGAAAGTGGGATCATGCCGCTATTTACTGGCATATTGCAGGAAGCTACTCACCGCTAACATTAGTAGCGCTACGTGAACAGGGTTACTGGGGTTGGAGCCTTTTTATTTTTGTATGGGCTTGTGCGGTGGCAGGAACCATCGTGAGTTTCATCCGTCTGAAGGAACACTCGAACTTAGAGACATTCTGTTTCATCGGCATGGGCCTGAGTGTGCTCGTGGCCTTTAAACCGCTGCTGGATTCTGTATCTGCAGCAGCGGTCAGTTGGATCATTGCGGAGGGTGTCTGCTATATCACAGGTGCCGTATTTTATAGCTTGAACAAGACGAAATACATGCACTCAGTATTCCATTTCTTTGTCCTGGCAGGCTCCGTCTGTCATATCATCGCCGTCTGGGATGTGCTGATGGACTACTTGTAACGATAAAAACTTATCTTTGCACTCAACTAAAAGATTTAAAATTATAGAATTATGAAGATCAAGAAACTATTTGGAATGATTGTTTGCCTGTTATTGGCATTACCAGTACATGCCGACGATGACATTTTGATTACGCGCGACGGAAAAATGGCACGGGTTAAAGTAGAGAAGATAAGCACTTCTCAGGTGTTTTATAAAGATCCTAAGCAAAAGAAACTCGGTACATTGGATGTCCCAGCAACTTTTGTCTATATGATTTTGAAAGAAAAAGGCAAAAATATCTTCTTTGACGAGGATGGTAACCAGATGACTTCACCTGTCGTGAAGTATGACAAGAAAGACGATGTAGTGTTCTTGAATAAGGGAGAAATGTTTGTGGCTTACAATCTGTCTGTGAACAGAGACGATATACAATACCAACTGCAAGACAAGAAAAAAGCCCCTTGGATTACAACCAAAAAGGATGATCTGTTTTTGATTTGGAATTCCGATGGTACTTCATCGTTGTATTATGACTATGATTCACGCCATTCACAGCAAGATGTTGCCCAACCAACACCACCAGCTGTAGCCCCACAAGCACCTGCAGCCTCCAATGTTGCTGCTCCAGTTGCTGCTGCTCTCAAACCCTCTGGTGAACAGACTACACCGATTGCGAATGTACAGAGGGGTGAACCCTTTGAGGGCGAAATCGTTTATGAGACATACGAGAACTATTCTGACTATATTCTGAAGATGGCTAATTCTATTTATTTTAATGGGGTACATAAGGTACGTCTGATAGTAAAAGGGGATTGGATGCACATGATTGATGAGACCACAGGTTGTCATATCATAGTAAACGATGCTGCAGCAAGAGCCATTATGAATGCACAAGGCAAGAGAAAGTCGAGAAATACGGCAGATCTACTGTCAAATTTGTCTAAGAACAGAAGCAACAACAGTTGCTCATATGTTCACTTCTGCGATCACACAAAGACGGGTCTGGATATGAGCGATGCTCCCGGAACCCAATACATGCTTTCTCCTGGAGAGATTTATTATGCCGACGGCACAACAGCTCCCATTACCCAATATACTTTCGACAAGACAGCAGAAACAAAGAATATATTGGGTCAGAACTGTCCATTTTACGAGGGTACTGTAGCTCGTAAAATGGGAGGTATGGATCAATCTTATGATGTTAAGGCATGGGTAAGCGATGATCTGACGGCTCCTGCTGGTTATAACTGGAATCTCTACGGTTTGGATGTTCCAGGTATTGCGCTGAAATGGGCCATGAAGTATGATGGTGGTCATGTTAGTGTGATGAGTGTTGGCGAATTGAGTTTCTATATTGAGGCTGATGTTGTTGAAGTAATACCTCGCCCTGTAGATGATGAGGAATTCAATATTCCAGAGGGATACAAGATTAAATCTGGAGGTACAAGTAACGTCTTCAAGATGCTGGGTTATTACAAGAGCGTAAAGAAAGAGCTCATTAAACGTGGTATCAAAGGAGGTGACAACAGCCAAAAGACGACAGGTGTTCACTTTAAAACAGATGGCGAATGGGATTTCTAAGATATCAATATTTGTTTGTCATAGCAACATTTTTACCCTCTTCACCCTGTATGGCACAGGGTGAAGAGGGTATGGAATATGAGCGTAATTCCATGCACGTAATGATGATCAAGCATCTTAATCAGAGATATGACGACATCATCGAAGACGTATTCTTGCAAACACCCTTTCCTGAACGATTTAATAATCATAACCTGGGGGTAAAAACCGTATCGTTTGCAGAGTTAGACGGAGACCAAAGTGGCAACATTATGTCATTTATTGACCAAGTCAACTTAGGCCAGAAAATGGTATCCAAATGGTTCAGTAGAGATAAAAGAACAGGCTCTTTTAACATGGAACTGGTAAAAGAACGTGGATTCTACAACGCAACCTTAAGCCAGAAGAATGTTGCTCGTGCCAGTTATAGAGGGATGGCTTTGTTGGAAGATGCTGGCGAGAACCTTATCAGTAAGACTTTCCTTTTGGTGAACGACATCAGTTATGTAAGTAAAGGAAGTGGTAACTGGGTTCTGAAGAGTATAGCTAGCTTTTATTCTGGAAGTGTTGCTGGCGTACAAAAGTCTTTGGAATCCATCGGTGGTTTCCAGGTAGATATCAAGAGCTATCTGTTTCAGCTTGTCTGGGATGAAGAGATCGCCCAAACATTCTATACCCAATACTATACGGAAGATGGAGCATCTGATGGTAATAAAGTGAGGGCTTTTACTGGCGATAAGGCCTTATTTAAAATGAAATATGTGGGTAAGACTGAAAGCATGTCGAAAGAAACCAATTTCAGAGCCGTGAAAGACCCCAAGGCGTTTTTGGTTAAAGTTTGCACCCAAACGATGGATCATAATATCGCCCAGCTACAGCACCAATATGCTGATTTCCGTATTAAGGCTCCTTTGCTGTCAGTCGATCCCATCAAAGCAGATGTCGGTCTCAAAGAAGACATCACAGAGGATTCCCGTTTCGAAGTACTTGAGCGGGTAATCGATGATAATGGTAAAGTAAGCTATGAGCGGGTGGGTATTATCAGACCTGTAAAAGGAAAGATTAAAGACAACCGATATATGGTAACAGAGGAAGAGTCGAAGGACGCCGCCCTCGATGCCACCGAATTTGAGAAAGTTTCTGGAAAAGGCTTCTATCAGGGTATGCTGATTAGAGAAATCAAATAAGAGGGTGTGCCTACTATCACTTGATTTCCCTGATGAGCATACCGGGGTAGAATTTGCCGCCTGAGACTTTTTCGAAAGTAGTGTAACTGAGGTCTGAACCTTCGGTAAGGTCGTCAGCTGCCATGAAACGGTTGTCCCATATCTTGCCCTCGACAGGTTTGATGACTCCCACTTTCTTATAGGTAGTACGACCTTCTTTAGTCATGATGCGCTCCAACACCTCGTAGCGGGATTCCTTGCTAACACCTTCTTTCATGCCGATGTAAGCATAGATGGGGTCTGTAGAGATCAGTGGTGTATTCACTTTGAACTCATCGAAACTGCGCTGTAACTCGAGGATACTGCGGTCAACTGCTCGTGTGCATACCTTGAGAAACATATCCTTTTCGCTCTTGACACCACCCAGTGAAGTCTTGCCGCTATAGACCGTAGCAGAGCCGATATATTTCAGTCGGAAAAGCGATTGGTCTGTGTCGAACACCTTCTTAATGGCTGCATCGGCAGAATTGGCATCCATCCACATGGTGTTGTAGAAGGTAGAGGCAATCTCGTCATTCCATTCTAACTTATAGAGATAGGAGGTGACAAGCACTTTGAAACCCAAAATATTGCTGGTGACATGGCCTGAAGCCGTAACGATGTCCATTACGTTGCTCCCGAGTGGTACGAAAGATCCTACCGTATGGACAGCCATAAGAGCTCCGCCTACGATCGACTTCTCCACTTCTTTATCTGCATAGCGGATATCGTTAACCAATACATAGGTGTGGTTCAGCAATTCCTCGCCCGCATCAGCAAGCATGGCTGTACCACGAGCCGACATTCTGGCCTTGCGAACATCGAGGATAGAGGCATCGTAAAGCCCTCGTTCCATCACTAAGTTCATATCCATTGCTCCTGTCTTGGCATCCCTGTCGAACCACTTCTCAACCATTCTGCGTGCAACTTTATTGCGATTCAGCAGATTGGTGATAGCATCCTTAAAGGCTCCCTCCATCTCCTCCTTTGTGAGTTTCTGAAGCACGGGGGAGGGGAAGACGGTCAACTTCAGGTTGTGATTGTTATACTTGTCAGGTATGGGAATCTTGCGGAAGGCTTCAATCATCTCTGCCGAATACTCTTTCTCAGGATGCTTCAACAACAGGGAATAGAGTGAACTTCTATGATACTTCTCAACATCCGGCTGTTGTGCCAATGCGATATTGGTGATGGCGGTTGCCAATAACACCATAAGGATACGGATGGGCTTCATAGGCTAAAATTTGCGGAATGCTCTTGCCACCATCGACTTGCCAATGCGCGTTGGATTACGTTTATGGAAAGCCCAGGTGTTCTTATTGCGGTTGAATGAAAAGACGTAAACCTTGCCATCGGCATTGATCGTTGAGGTAAAGACACCATTGATAAAAGAGATGCCTCCGGCATCCAACATCTTGTTGTTGATCTGCTTATAATAAGGGCGTTCATTATCAAGCGCCTGTTCTGTCTCGTCGTCGATATCCCAGTTCATATCCTGCTCATTACCCACCCAGAAGTTGATAAAGCCTTCAAGTTCTTTCACTGATGGGATATACCAGTCTGGACCAAGCTTCTTACACCACTCGAAAGCAGGAAAGGCACTCAAGGGGATTCCTTCTTTTTCGGCGAAGGCGTAAAGGGCCTGCGTATTGACAAGCCCGTCGCTCTCATTATTCATGACAGGCAGGTTGTCATCATCTACCTCCTTGTCCTTGAAAAATGCATCATCGACACCACGCAGGGGTTTGATACCCATGGCACAACCATGTTCTCCCGTCTCGTCAACTTGCCATACGATGGCCTTGACCCCATCAATCTCTATGATGTCGCCCTTCTTGACATCTGCATATTGTGCACTTGCTGCCATACTGCATAGGCATAGGCAGGCAATCAGTAGTGAATAACGAAATGTAAAAAGCGGATAGTACATAATTGATAGTTTTAGAATTTGTGAACAGCACGTGAACCATAATGGGCAAGTGCCTTACCACCAGGCAGCGCTTTCATGTAAGTCCTCATTCTGTAAACAGCCTTTTTCCCTGTGAATAGACTGGTGGGGGACATGTTGGCCAAGGTATTGGCACCGCCGGAATCGAAAATGACACCATAGACAAGTCCACCCTCAGCCTCAGTAGATGAGTAGTAGAAGAAACCTCCTATATTTGTCAACTTGTCACCACCGGCATTCTTCAGAACTTGGTTGAGCTTCTTCGTATTCTTGTGGTTATATTTCCATCCCTCGATGTTGATGAAATGGATGAGTGTCTCCAACTCATCCTTGGCGGGGACATACCAGCCTTCGCCCAATTGGCGGCACCAGTTGAAAAGGGGGAAATCCTCCCATTGCTGGTTCTGTTGCTCGATATACCGTTCGATAGCCTTCATATTTTTCTCACCATCATCCTCGTAAAAGGCACTTGTCTCAAATTTAGCATCTTTGTCGGCTAACCAGGGTTCTCCACAGCGGGCTATCGACATAGCCAGACCGTGCTCTCCAGCATCATCCACCTGAATAACCATGCCCTTTACACCGTTGAGCTCAATGATGTCGCCCAACTTATGCTGGGCCATCGCGCTCGAGATAGAAATTATCAGGCAAATGATTGTCGTCAATACCTTTCTCATTTTCATCTCGATTAGAATTTATGTATAGCACGATTACCGACAATGTTCAAGGCTTTACCACCCATTTGTGACTTCTGCCAAGGTTTCAGCTTATACATTCCTTTCGGACCACCACCACCAAAAGGCATACTACTTACTACTGAGCTGGCCATATTCTCCTCAAAATTCATCACGTAAACCCATCCGTTGTCGGCCTCTGTAGATGAATAGTAGAGGAAAGGTGACTTGGTGAAACTGTCATAGACACCATCACCTCCGGCCTTCTTCAACTTTTCAGAGATTTTCTTGGCATTCTTGTGGTTGTATCTCAGCCCTTCGCCATTGATATAACTGATGAGTTCCGTCAGTTCTTCATTAGCGGGAGGATACCAGCCCTCACCAAGACTACGACACCAGTTGAAATACGGGAAATCTTCCCATTGCTGGTTCTGTTCTTCGATGTATTTTGCAATAGCAGCAAGGTTCTTCTCACCGTCATCCTCGTAGAAGGCTCCAGTCTCAAACTTGGCGTCTTTGTCTTTCAGCCAGCTTTCCTTACATTTGTCAATCGTCATCACCAGGCCATGTTCGCCAGAATTGTCCACCTTGAAGACCATTCCTTTCACGCCACCAAAATCCACGATATCGCCCAACTTGTGTTGTGCCATGATCGGCGCAGCAAAAAGCAGACATACCATAAATGTAAATAGTTTGTTTTTAGTCATGTTGTTTTTGTTTTAAGTTAATACTATAGTCTGGTTTACTTTGTTCCTAAAATCAGGGTTGCCTTGCCGAGACCATTAGTCTCAATCTTTGAGGGGATGTTGTAAGGGGCTGCACTGAGTTTTTTCCGCAGGTCGTTGACGAAGCGACGCGTGTCGAGTGCCATGCCGTTGTCTGCATAGAGGGCAATGCGTACCTGTTCGAAGTCGAGCATTGTCTCTGTGGCGTTACTGAGGTTATAGCGATGGCCGACAGTATTCAGTGCCATCCACTCGTCGATGATGTCGGTAAGCTCCTCGCCATCGTATTCATTGCCGAACTCAATTCCGTTCTCTGCCCTGACAGATACACTTACCTCACGACCGTTCTCCAACAGATCGTCGAAATGGGCTTGCAGCTGATCGGCAAAATTGTCCATACGTTCTAATACGGCCTCCTCTATTAGCACGGGCAGTTCTGCAGAGAACGAGGGCTTGCCTGTGCCACTGCCTGCCGCTATCTGCTTCAGTGTGTAGGCATCGACACCACGTAGGGTATAGGTTACAGACTGCTTGGGTCCTGTCTTGTTGACTTTCCAGCCCACTTCCATTAGGATGTCAGTACGCACCATGCCGATGTTCTTCAGCGACTGTGACATATCCTTCAGGGGGAAACCACGATCGGTCATAAGCTCTCCGATCTTTGCCACGACACTGAAGAGATCCTGATTCTCCTGCCATGCCTTCTCGTAGTCGGGCACCTGCTTGCCATCCTCTGTTGTCATATAACCGTTAGCTGAGCACCAGGAGTCGGCAGGTATCACCATGAGGGTAGGGCGCTTGGCCTGTGCCATCAGCATGGCAGGCAGCAACAGGGCTGCCATGACGAATATCACTCTTTTCATGTTCATATCTTAAAATCCGTTAGCTAATCCTTTTAATACCCCCTGCTGCGTAAGATCCTTGCGCAACTGGTCTTTCATCACACTGACAATGGCGCTTACCTTATACTCCTTGCCTACTTTCATCACCGAACGGGAAGAAGACTCCGTGTTTGCATACGACAGGTAAGCCTGTTGGAAGAAGGAGTTATAGAAGTCGGCATGCTGCTGCTCATTCATGGCATTGCCAGCTAAGGGACGCTGATTTTGGCGCTCACCACTGAACCCACGGAATAATACACCGTGGACGGCACACTGTGCGAGATCGGTATCTTTTACCTTATCTGGCTTCTTGGCAGTCATTGTCACCTTCACTAAGTAGGTGCCCTGCACACCAGTACCTGCTCCTTCTATGGTGTAAGTGGGTAGGGTGTAGTTGATGGCCGATGCAGAGGCAGCCGGGGTGGCTGATGATGAAGGCTGGGTGGCAGGCCGCTCAATCAGCGGGCCGCTTTTTTTCTTGGCACTTGTCGTCGCTGTGTGTTGCACGGGGGTGCGGGTCTCGAAATTGGTGGCTGCACGCTCGGAGAGTTTCCAATTGCGCCAGTCTGTATTTGATGAGGCAGCTGCCACACTGGGGGTTTGGCTCTTACCGTTCTCTAAGATGGAGTTCTGCTTCACCTGCTTAGTGACGTAGTCGCTCAACTCGCCTAAGGTCACGCTCCCGCCTGTCTGGTTCAGCTTATCTAATATAAAATAGGTGAACATACCGTGCTGATGCCCCTTATAGGGATAGGCTGTCTCATTGCCTTGAGCAGCAGAGAAAACCACCATATTTCCCCTCACGGGCTCGTTCTTAACCTTCTTTGCCACACCGCGGCTTGATGTCATCATCGTGCCGTCGCGCTTGGCACCGCTGAAGCAGGCATCAAGGAATACCAGTGTGCGCTGTGACTGCAGACTGCTCAGACGGTCATAGAGCGTCTTTGTGCTCAGACCGCTGCCAGGATCGGTGCTATAGCCGTCGATGGGCAGTAGGTAAGCTTCCGTACTCTTCTCGTCGGGCATACCATGACCACTATAGTAGAACATGACAGAAGCCTCGCCGTCGAAGGCCGATACCACCTGGGTCAGCCAGTCGAGTTCATGGTTCATGTCGTTGAGTGTGGCATCAGGCAGCCGCTTGATATTTTTTGCTGGAACACCCAGAGCTTTTTCACAATACACGGCAAACACCTCGCCATCGTTAAGGGCATAGGGCACGGACTCCTCATGCTTGTAGTTCTCGTTGGAGATGACCAGCACAAAGGTCTTGTCCTTTACTTCGGAATTGACGGGAATACGGGTGTCTATATCGTCGGCAGCCATCAGATGGCTATAGGTCATTGCTAAGATGAATAATAGACAAAAACGTTTAATCATATCGTAATCTGTTAGTTGTTATTCAATCACATCAGGGATGTAAGTCACTTCAATTTTCTCTTTTGCCAGCGTTGGGATGGGACTGTCGGCGCTGATGTAGTCGATGCTGATGGTGATGTCGCGCGGATCCAGTTCCTTACCGTCAACTGCAAAGATCGACTTATCGAGGATAACGGTATGTCCCTTCTGTTTCAGAGGCTTGGTCAGACGGGTGTCACCATAGTCATAGGTGGCTTCAAAGTGGCTTTTGTCATCCAGTACGATGCTCTCCTTGACAGGAATCTCGATGGGGTCGAGTAGCAGGTACTCATCCTCGAAGATACCCATGAAGGGGTCTTGCTGATCCTCAGGCAGTCCGGCAGCCTCGTTGGTGGAGAGACGCTTCGATGAGACCAATGCGTCGAGACCGCTTTTGCGTGTCCATTCTTTGCCGAGGAAGATCATCTGCTTCTTGGCAGTCAGGTCAAAGACCTTAATGGCCTGCTTGTCTTTCTGCCAGTTGATATCTTCTGCACTCTTGAACGTATCGCCCACTTTGACGACCTTTCCGTTGGTGTACTTCAGACTGGCATCGTTGACGAAGAGCACCTTGAAATTGCCTGCATGGACAAAGCTGATGCCGAGGCTAAGCAGCAGGAACAGTACGAGTCTTTTCATTTTTTTTCTTATTAATAAATATGTTCCGTTTTTGTATATAAGTATCAATCAGAGAGTAGATCGTGGTGGGCACCCACATATTGAAGGCGACGTCGTGCCAGAAAGCGATGATGGCAATCACGAGGAAGAGTGTTGCCGTACTGAAGAACGACATCACCACGCCCATCCAAGGGTTGGCGAAGAGTGTCTGGAAAGAGGTGCCGCGCAGGTAGAAGGTTCCTATTGTGGTGTAGATGATGAACATGATGAAGATGTTCAGCCAGTTCACAAAGTGCCTTCCTTCCATCAGCGTGATGAAGGCGTTGATACATAGGGACGATCCAGGCTGGGGACCGATGTAGGTGGTATGCACATCACCTTTGAAGTCTCCAATAACAAGAATCTTGTCTTTTATCTGTTCCTTGATGGGTACCACTTCGTTGAGGTCGAGGAGATCGGCACCAAGGTAGATATAGTTCCGTTCAAGCTCCTGACCTTCCGTATCAAGCAGACTGCCGTTGATCCTGACATTCATGAACAGGGTGGCTCCGTTCTGGCAGAGCTTGCCGTTGTCGGTGTACCAGAGTCCTCCCCAGTGTGGTGTGATGGCATTGCCCTTCAGATGGCGCCTGTCAGCATACATCCGCAGAGCCACTGAGGGGATACTGTCGTCGTGGAGGAACTGGTAGTGAGCAAAGGTAAGCTGCTTCCATGTGACAGAATAGTCTGCATTGGCCGATTTTGTATAGAGCATCTTGTCAGCCAGGAGAATACCCTTATGTTCTGGTATCACAATCCTGTCCATCGAAGCGATGGTATGGAACAGGGCAGAATCAGCTTCCGTCTCAATGCCTTCTTCGAAAAGTACATCCATGAAGATATAACGGTAGTTGTTGGCCTCTTTGGCTTCGGTGAGCAGGTTCAGCAACTTCTCGCGGTCGGTGATGACCATGTTGCCCACGGGCATTCCCTGTTCCTCGTATGGTGTCAGCTCCTTGTCGTAGCATACGTTGATGAACAGAATACTGTCGGGCACATGACCTTGTTGTAATCCCAGAAATTTCCTGACGTCATTGATCTGTTTCTGGGCTGCATACTCTCCTGCCATGGGATGTAGTGAGTTGGCCACCTCATAGCTGAAGATGGTGATGGCCAGACTCACTAAGAGAGAGACACTCAAGGTCTTCCAGTTGTTCCGATACCACTTTAGGATACGCTTCCAGACGGATATCATTTGTTCTTTTTCTAGTTCTTTGTTAAGAGCAAATACTTAGCGGTGGCATTGTTCATACGTCTCATGGTCTTGCCCACACCGGCTCCGTAGTATGTGGGGTCGCACACCATGAACTTCCTGTTGTTAACCATGATATAGTCGCCAGGTACGTCCTCATTGAAAGCTACTGCCGTATAGAGGTGTCCAGGGTTGGCATTATAGACCAGTATGACATCAAGGTCAAGCAGGTCGCGAACTAACTGTGAGAACAGTACGGCACGGTCTTCGCAGTCGGCATACGGATAGTAAAGGCTCTCTTCGGCGAAGAACGGACGGTCGTGTCCCCACACCTTCTCGTCGAGCATGTACTCCAAACCATACTGAATCCAACTCAGCAGCATATTCGCAGCGGTAACCTTCGGCAGTGTGCCGATCTTGGCTTTCAACTGCGGATAGAGCTTGTCTTTCAGCTCCTGGGTTATGGGCAGGTTACCATACTTATACCACTTCAGCGTCACATCCTTATCTTTGCCGGGACCGGCGATGGGATAGTCGTTGAAGAAGTTGATCATGTTCTTATTGACTGCAGTCTGGGCATCTAACTTCACGAAATTGGATACCACCTGGCGGTTGTCCGACATGTCCTTCTTCAGTTTTGGCAATGTCGAGTGGTCGAGATCCATCTCCTGCTCCTTGTCGAACTTAGCCTCGCAGATATGGAGACTCTTCTCCTTGGAACCATCGAGCAGGAAGAATATCTGTCCGTCGGATACGAAGTAGTTGTAATTGTAGGCGAATCCCTCAATACGGCTCAGCAGGTGAAGCTTATGCTGACTGTCGAAAGCAAAGCGCATTTGGTAGCCTGACTGTGAGAACAGCACACCCTGTAGGAATACAGCCTCGTTAGTGCCTTTGCCGCAGGCAGCCTGAGCTAATGCCTCGAGCATCTTATAATAGGCCCAGTCGCAGAGGTTATTCTCCTTGCGGAGTTTGATACAGTCGGCCAACAAGTCGTTATAGTCTGCGCTCGTCAACTCGCGGTAAGCAGCGGCAAAAGCCTTCTCGTCGTTACCCTTCAGCTTGAACTGTGCTGCCTTGCCCCATCTCACATTCATCGGTGTACCATAGAACTGGAAGCTATTTGCGCCCGCCACGTCCTTCTGAGGTGTCTCAGGCTTAGGAATGTCGCCACCGATGGGCTTGGGTTGGGGCTTCTCCTCAGGCACAGGAATCGGCTGAGCCACGATGGGCTTCGACTTCTCCTCTTCTAACTTTTTCTTCTGTTCAGCCAGCTGACGCTCTTTCTCTTCCTGTTGCTTCTTCTTCTCGGCTAAGAGTCGCTGCTGCTCCTCCTGCTGACGTTTCTTCTCAGCCAGTTGACGCTGCTGCTCTTCCTGCTGCTTTTTCTTCTCAGCCAGCTGGCGCTGCTGCTCTTCCTGCTGTTTCTTCTTCTCGGCTAAGAGTCGCTGCTGTTCCTCCTGCTGACGTTTCTTCTCAGCCAGTTGACGCTGTTCCTCTTCCTGTTTTTTCTTCTTCTCGGCTAAGAGGCGTTCTTTCTCCTCTTGCTGCTTTTTCTTCTCGGCTAACTGACGTTCCTTCTCCTCTTGTTTCTTCTTTTTCTCAGCTAAGAGCTGCTGCTCCTGTTCCTGCTTACGCTTTTTTTCTGCCAAGAGCTGCTGTTCCTGTTCCTGTTTCTTCTGCTTCTCTGCTAAGAGTTTCTGCTCCTGCTCCTGCTGGTGCTTCTTCTCTTCCAACTGGCGCAGCTCTTCTTGCTGCTGCTTTTTCTTCTCTTCCAACAAACGGAGCTCTTCCTGCTGCTTCTTCTGCTGTTCAGCAAGGAGTCGCTGCTGCTCCTCCTGCTGTTTCTTCTTCTCATCGAGAATGCGCTGTTGTTCCTGTTGCTGGCGCTGCTGCTCCTCAAGGGCTTTCTGTTGCTGCTCCTGCTGCTTTTTCTTCTCTGCTAACAGGCGTTCTTCCTCCTCTTTCTTTTTCTTTTCGGCGAGGAGCTTATTCAACTCATCCTGCTTCTTCTGCTTCTCCAAGAGTTTCTGCTGTTCCTCCTGTTTCTTTTTCTGTTCGGCTAAGAGCTTCTGTTCCTGCTCTAATTTCTTACGCTCTGCCAAGAGCTGCTGGCGCTCCTGCTCCTGCTTCTTCTTCTCTTCCTGAAGACGCTGCAATTCCTGCTCCTGCTTCTGCTTCTCTTGAGCCAACTGCTTCAGCTCCTGTTCCTGCTTTTGCTTCTCTTTGGCTAAGCGTTGTTGTTCTTCCTGTTGTTTTTTCTGGTCAGCAAGAATCTGCTGTTGCTGTTCCTGCTGCTTCTGTTTTTCCTGAGCTAATCGCTGTAACTCCTGCTCCTGCTTCTGCTTCTCCTGAGCCAGACGTTGTTGCTCCTGTTCTTGCTTCTGCTTCTCTTGGGCCAGACGCTGCTGCTCCTGTTCTTGTTTCTGCTTCTCCTCAGCTAACTGCTGTTGCTCCTGCTGCTGCTTCTGTTTCTCCTCAGCCAAGAGTTTCAGTTGCTCATCCTGCTGCTTCTGCTGCTCGGCGAGTTGCTGTTGCTGTTGCTCCTGCTGCTTCTGCTGCTCGGCGAGCTGCTGTTGCTGTTGTTCCTGCTGCTTCTGCTGCTCGGCGAGTTGCTGTTGCTGTTGCTCCTGCTGCTTCTGCTGCTCGGCAAGCTGCTGTTGCTGTTGTTCCTGCTGCTGTTTCTGCTCGGCTAACTGCTGCTGCTCAGCCTCGCGCTGTTTCTTCTCCTCAGCCAGCTTCTGCTCCTCTTCCAGGCGTTTCTTCTCGGCAAGGTATTGTTCGTCATTCTCCGGATTATAGATTTCAGGTTCTATCTGTTTCTCTTCAGGCACCTTCTCGGCCTCTTCGATGGGAAAATCCTTCCATACCTTTTCCATGAAGGAGGCATATTGGGCATTGACACTATCGCGGAAAGCCTGGTACTTGGCGTTTGTCTGTTTGACAAACTCATCGTAGCTTGTATTCTTGTTCTGCTGAACTTTTTGTTGCAGATTACCTCTCTGCCTTTGTTGTCTCTGTGCATAAGTGTAACCCATGCATAGTTGCAACAACAGTAGTATGAGCGTTAGCTTTTTCATATTGATAATGTTGTTTAGTTATGAGTAATCTTGATGGGGATGCGTCTTACCTCCATCTCTTCGTCCTTCTGCTGGCATTTCATCAGCCATTTGTTGAAGTCCTCGTATTCTAATGAGCTGGGAATCACCAAATCGTCGGTGAGCTGTTTCTCTCCGATGGTGGACATCTTCTTCGCAAATTTGTTCGGAGAGAAGATGATAAACAGTTGGTTGTACTCCTCCGGTTTCCCTTCGGTACAGGTGAGTACGAGTTCGTCGACCTTTCCATCGTCAGCTTTGGCGTGATCGGGCGAGAAGAAGTAATATTCTTCATTGAACTTAATGGGATAGGATCCTGTGCCTACGTCCTGATAGGGAAGCAAACAAAAGGCCTGCCCTGCCTGGATGTCAAACAAGAAAACGGTCAGGTATCCATCGACAGGCGACTTGAAATAAAGGAAGAAGTTATCATTGTTCTTGAAGACATCGGTAGCTAATTCCTTGTCGGCCATATAACGGATGGGCGCCACCTCGAAGTCGATGCCGGCACTCACAATCTCACGGACTTTTCCCTCAACGGTCACCTTCACCCAGTCTCTGTTGTCCTGCAGGAATTTCTCATATTGTGCAGGCTTCTTGTCGGCCAGCCACACACCTCTCACTGAGCCACGGGTGGCAGAATGGAAGTCTGTACTCGACTTACCGTTGATATTGGAGATGAAAATGATGTTTTCGTCACTTACCGACAGACCAAAGGCCTCGGCGATGGCATCGTTTTGTGCTTTGATGAGAACTACCTGACAAGCCTGTTCATACGACATGTTCTTGGGAATCTCATAAGTATAGCTTCCCTTAGCCGTCTTTTCACGACTATTCTCCTGAGCGCTGATCGCCAGCACCCAGGAGAACACTGTCAGTAGGATGATACAACGTCTCATTCCATCTTGGCTTTTACTTCCCCGACGCGCTTCTCAAGAGCTTCTCTGCGGGCTCTCTCGATACCTTGCTTTGTCAGGCCGTCTAACTTAGCCGTAGAGACGGCCAGTCGGACCAGCACTTCCACGTTGCCGTTGGGCAGGTCGCGGTACATCTCGATAAGCGAGCTGGGACGACCGATGGTCTGATCCACACTCTTACCCATGGCTGTCACTACGGTCTGTGCAATCGACTCAGCCTCCTTTTGTGCAAGCTGTTCATTGGCGAGATCCTGCTCAATCTGCGTTGTCATGTCGGTCTTCATCTTACGGGCAATCTCTCCCTGAGCCACAGTCATAGCCTGTGTACGGGCGGCATCATAGATAGTACCGACGCTGCTGCCTTCACCCATGATCCACATGTCGGTGCCGTCGGCTGTCCTTTCCCAGTCCATCTGATAGCTTTTGGTCAACTGCATGGCGATTGTGGGGCTTCCTGGCTTTACCTTCCAGCCATCTTTCTCATACTTCTTCACATCTTTCTTCACAGCTTTCTGCTGCTCTTTTGTTAAGAACTGTGCATTCACACTTGCCGTAAAGGCGAACAACATGAGTAATGTTGCGAAAAATTTCATTGTTTTCATAATCTTCATTGTTTTTGTTATTAATTAATGTGTTACTTAATCTCACGAATCAGGTATCCGCTGTAGAACTCTCCGCCCGATACTTTCTCGAAATAAGTGGCGTCGAGTTTTGACTCACTGGATCCTTCTTCTGAAGCCATATAGCGGTTGTCCCAGATCTTTCCGGGGATGGGTTTAATCACACCGACACGCTTATACTTGGTCACACCGCGTTCGTCTATCTCCGTCTCCAATACCTCATAGCGGGAGCTCTCCGTAATGTCCTCCTTCATACCTACGTATGCCTTCAGCGGTTCAGTGCTTACCAATAGCGCCTTGATGCGGAAATCGGCAAACTCGTGCTGCAGGTCGGCGATGTTCTTGTCGAACGCACGGGTACACACTTTACGGATCATCGCCTCATTGCTGGTCACACCCGACAAAGATGTCTTACTGCTGGTGTTCGTGACGGAACCGACATATTCTAATGAGAACAAGTCCTTGTCGTTCACGAATCCTTTCACCTTGTCCGGCTCATTCTCAGGCGCGTCGGTATAGTAGTTGCTGTAGAAGATGTTCTGAATATCCTCATTCCACTTCAGACGGAACAGGTAGGAGGTGATCTTCACACGGAAGCCCTTGATATCATCTAAGAAGTCGAAAGCTTCGGCAGCTTTGTTATCGAAGGCTTTCTCTAACGACTTTCCCTTTGTTGAGGCGGCTTGTACGCCGCTCATTGCAAGGTTTGTCGCGTCTTTCATGCCTTTGAAGAAGTTACCTTGGTTCACGTATTTGACATCATTCACCACCCAATAGGTGTGGCCTATCAGGTTCTCGCCTGCATCTTCCAGGATGGAAAGCCCCCTATGTTGTCGCAAAGCATTTTCCACGTCGGCCTTCGTGGCGTTGTAGTTGCCGCGCTCTTTCACCAGGTCAATCTTGAAGGCACCGGTTTTCTTGTTCCTGCCGAACCACTTCGACACAAACTTCTTACCCAACTGGTTGTCCTTGGCGAAAATCGTGATGTTGGCCTGTTGGTCCTTGTCGTTGGCGAAGCGGATAATGCGTACACCCAGGTCGTGGCTATTGAAACGTTCGGGGATATCCATCTTCTCGAACACCTGTTCAATATCTTTGTTGTATTCCAAAGTGGGGTGTTCCACCATCATCATACAGAGGGAGCCGCGCATGTACTTCTGGCTCTCGTCGGTCTGGGCGAGAGCAGCCTGCACGGCCAGGATACCCAATATGGTCAAAAACAGTTTTCTCATTCTGGTAAGTTATTAGAAGTCCCATTCGCCTTTCACCTTGGCGGCACCTTCACGTTTTACGTCCTCGCCCTTCTTCTTGCCCTGGGCCTTGGTATATTTCTTGTAGTCGCTCTTCAATTTCTGCTCCATCTGTGCCATATCCGACACGTCGTTGAAGGTCACATCTTCGGGCAGGTCAAACTCCTCGTCCTTCACCTCGCGCTGGTTCAGTTCCTCGATGCTGATCTCCAAGTGCTGGTCGAAGCTGCCCATCAGTGGCATTCTCATCTTGGCGAGCCAGTCGAAGCTTTCATAGAGTCCGGGAATCTTGATGCTCATGATGTAATTCTCATCGTAATCCCGACATACCCAGTAGTCGTGGTCCTCAGTACCGGTGAGCTTGGCGCCGAGCAGGTCTGTAGTAGTGCTCTGCTGACCCTTGAAGTGCTCGAAGGTGATGCCGAAAGCCTCCTTGGTTTCGCCTGTAGGTTTCACAGTGTTGTCAACAGTCTGGCGTACCTTGTCGTAATACTTGATGGATTCAGAGTATTTACACTTGTAGCCCTTCTTCGTCAGGGGACTATAACCATAGCACATGTCCTTGTCACGGAAGATGTAGGTAATACTCCCGAAAAAGTTCTCCTGTGATTTCTCGTTGCCGTTCTTAAACACGGTCTTGACATTGTATTCTCCCTCAGCATCCTTAATGAACTTACGGGCGGTTTTGTCGAGCGTTATCGATACGGAATAGATGATTTCACCTTCGAAATGCTTCTTCTGGGCGTATGCACTTACAGATACAAATATTGTCAAGGCTAAAATAGTAAATGACTTCATTAATTTCATAATCCTCAGTTTTTGTAATATTATTGTTTTGTTTTTTAGTTGCATTTGGGGGCAAAGATAGGAATTAATTCTGAAACTTCCAAATATTTATTGTTAAAAGTTTCCGCCATAGATGAGCCCGTAATAGCGGTCGCTCTTGTCGAAGTTACCGTTGATGTTCGGATCGCGCTTAGGTTGCCACGTTCGTACCTTGATACAAGGCAGGTCAGGGTCGTTAAGATCAACCATCAGGAAAAGGTAGCCAGTGTCGGCATAAGTCGAGGAGTAGTAGTCCTGATGGATCTGAATGCCATAGGTGTCCTCGCCAACACCCATTTTCTTCACGTCATTATCAGTAAAGCGGATGTTGATGAACTGGTTGCTCTTGAAACTGCGTTCTACGTTGCGGATATACTCCTGCTTGCTGTAGCGCGTATGTTTCACCACCTCATTGTCGAGGTATCTTTCGTTCTCGGCCGTCTTCTGGGCTTTTTTGATAACGTGGCCCACGATGATGATGGCATCGTCGTCGAAGATGCTCTTGATATAGTCGGCACGCTTCAGGGCGAAGGCCGTCTTATAGTTCTCAAGGAAGGTGGCGATAACCATGCGGATGCTGTCGTTCCAGCCACGGGCCTCACGGTTGAAGATGTCGTCGCGGGCTGCCTTGTCGAGACCAAAGGCGATGGACTCGATAAGCTGGTCGGCGCCGAAGGTAAAGGTGACATCCTCAACAAACGAGCGGTTGTTGTTCTTGAAAGCGAACTTCATAGGTACGCTACGACAGATGACGCGGCCGTTGAGCTGGTAGAAATGCAACTCAGGCTTGCCGAGGATGGTGGCTGTGCCGTAGTTAATGAGGCGGGTGAACATGTCGTAGCCCTCTTCTGTAAAGAGCTCCTTCACGTTGTCATAGTTCCTGCTGCGAATGGCGTTGACCACCTTCTCAATGGTGGAGGCGTAGAAGTTGGGCGACTTGACGGCGGTAGCATGTTGCACCTGAGACATACCCTCGACGGCTGCCTGGTACTGTTGCTGCACCTGTTTCATCTCTTTCTTGGTACCACCGTTCACCACCACTGTTGCCTTAGGGAAGGGGGTAGCGTTGAACACGTCCATCACCATCTCGAGCTCGCGGTCCTGACGCATCTGGCCTGTAAACTCATACTCGTACTTCAACTGGAGTTTATCGGTTGGTGTGGCGGGATGGAGTTCTATCTGCGAGAGTCCGTCTTTGGCGGAGTTGATGAAGCTGTAGTTCTGACCGTCCATGAAGCGGAAGTCGAGACTGGTCACGGGTTTGCCCTTATAGGTGATAAGGAGGTCAACCACGTTGCCGTCAATCTTCGCAACCTCGGTCTTGATGTTGCTGAGCAGCAGGTTGATCTGCTCTGGGATCCACACGATGAGCGTGTGCTTCACGCCGTCCTGTTCTATTTTCACTTTATTAGGATGCTGCAGACTCTTCAGCAGGCAGAAGCCCCAGTAGTAGTTACGCAGGGCATCGTCGATACGACCTTCGCGCTCGGCATTCTGAGCCGTATAGACGTAGCTGATGATACGGTCCTCGCGTTCCTCGAAAATCTTCTCGAGCTCGTCTTTCTCCATGTAGCGGAAAACATAAGCATTCGGTTCGTGCGTGACGATAATGCTCTTGGTGTTTGTCAAACTACCGGCAGCATAGGTCTTGATGACAGCCTCCATCGCCGTCTTCGAATCAATTTTATCACCGTCGTTAATCTGCTGCATGTCGAGACTGGTCTCGCTCTGTACGGTGACGGAGATCTTACTGATCAGATCGTTGAGAGCCGACTGTGTCGCTTTTGCATCGGTATCACCACGACCCTCTCCCCAGATGTAGTCGTCATCTGCTTTAATACGGGCCACCTCGTCTAAAGGCTTCTGTGCCGCCACCCCGAGGGGTAGCAGCACCAGGAGCATGATGGATAATATCTTTCTCATTTCTTATCCGATTATTATTTGATCACAATCTTACGTCCATCTTTCACATAGACACCCTTCCTCGTGGGTTTGGTATATAGACGGCGTCCATCGAGTGAATACCAAGCACCCTCAGCATCTCTGAATTCTGAATTCTCCACTTTCAACTCTTGAATGCCCGTAGCATCATCATTGCCTCCGAGGCTTCCAAGTGGGATGAAACGGGTACCGGCACTGTGCGTGGTGTAGGCCTGGAACGGACGGATGTCGCGGTAGTTATGTTCGAACACGCTTCCCTCGGGATACTCACCACGGGCCTCACCTACGTTCAGTGCATAGATACTGCTGCTCTGTTCCACCTGCTGGAAGGCAGCATGAAGGGTGACATTTTCATAACCGTCAGACTGGGCTGAAGTCTCTGGAACGGTGACATCAGTTGATGAGAAGGTAACCGTACCGTTCTGGTTATAGACTGACGGATAGATGGTGTTGTTGGGCATGCTGATGAGATAAGGCTTGTTAGCCTTGATCTGGGTGGCACCCGCGAGTCCGCTACCAAACAACTGACGGAGCCAGAAGTGATAGCCGCTGTCCTCACCACCAAAGGGTACGAGGGTTCCATGACTCTCGTGCGTGATGCTCTGTACGTCGAAGGGGAGGGCGATGGTTTCCCATCCGCGACTGACCTCTATCTCTGTGGTCTGCGAGAAGTCACGTGAGTAGCTGATGCTCTTGGCTGTGAACGACTGTGGACAATAGAAGTTGTTGTTGCCTGTGGCATCGGTCAATATGATCTCCTCAGCGACACCGTCGATGATGACATTCTGCACGCCGGCAGGCGCCTTCGATGCCTCATTCACATATACTAGCAGGTTCGGGTTCGTAATTCCCTGCAACTGATCTGACGTCAGCTCATTGTTACTTTCCCACACAATGGCAGCAATTGTCTGCACAGCCGCCTCGCGACCAACCTCCGCAAATGCATCATTCAGTGTTGCATCGCCATACACCCAAGCTGTGAGTCCGTCGAAGTAAGCTTCCCTTTCACCTATACTTGTGAGGTAGCCTGGATTATCGACACCGCCATCGATATGGGCGTACTCAATACCGATATGATCCGGGTCGTATGTGGTTCCAAGACCACCAACAAGGTTAGGACTGCGCTCAAACATCTGATCACTCTCGGTTACATTCTTTGTGGTCCACCCCTCACCGACATAGATAGTGGTAAGGGAATCACAGCGACAGAACATATGTGACATGTTTGTAACATGACTTGTGTTGAAACTGCTCAAATCAATACTTCTCAGATTATGGCAGTTTAGGAACAGGTCACTCATGTCTGTCACATTCTCTGTATTGACCCCACTAAAATCAATACTCTCCAACGTTCTGCAATCCTCAAATACCTGATGCATGTTTGTTACATTGCTGAAGTTGAGGCTGCTGAAGTCTATGCTCTTAAGACTATGACAGTCGCTGAACATGGAGTTAATGTCCGTGACATTGTCAGTCTTCAGGTTGTTGAAGTCTGTGATGGTTGTGAGATTTTCACACCCATAGAACCAGTAGGCTGTACTTGTCAGCGTGGTGCATTTGGCGAAAGATTCGTCGAAGACTACCGTTGTAATTTGTTCATTGAACTCAGACCATCCGGAGCCGGAAGTTTTTCCTCCATCTTCAAACGGTCCTACATCCATACCACCGCGAGCGTCTTTTTGGTCATCGTAATAGAACGTCAGCACGGAATTGTCTTCACTCAGAACGGCGTAAGGTTCCTCTTCGCCAGAACCAGAACGTGTGAGGTAGCCAGGATTCGATTCACCTTCGTCAATATGGGCATAGGTATGGTTTATATGATTCGCATCGTATGTTGTACCTTTACCACCAACAAGATTAGTACAACCTTCAAACATCTCTTCCCCGTCTAAGACACGAGAGGTCGTCCAGTTTTCTCCTGCATAGATAGTTGTTAGAGAAGAACATTCATAGAACATGGCAATCATATCTTCAACATTCGATGTATTAAAGTTACTGAGATCAAGTTCTGTAAGACTTGAACAGCTGCCGAACATACTCGCCATTTCAGTAACATTCGAAGTGTCAAAATTGCTGAGGTTTAGGCCTATAAAGCCAGAACAAGAATCGAACATGCCCCCCATGTTTGTAACATTCGATGTATTAAAGCTACTTAGATCAATACTTGTAAGAATACTACAACCAGTGAACATACCTGACATGTTTGTTACATTCGAAGTATCAAAATTGCTGATATCAAGACTTGCAAGATTCATACAACCATAAAACATCATATACATATCAGTGACATTCGAAGTGTTGAGATACTCTAAACCGGTTATTTCCTTTAAATTAGGTAAAGGACAGAACCAATATGCGGTACTAGTAATCGTAGTACAATTTGCAAATGATGAATCAAAAACCACTGTGGTTATATGTTGACCAACAGGGGCCCATCCACTATTAGGTGAGCCATCTACCATCTCGAACGGTCCGACATCCATACCACCGCGAGCTTCCTTTTGGTCATCGTAATAGAACGTCAGCACAGTGTTGTCCTCGCTGAGAACGGCATAAGGCTCCTCTTCGCCTCCACCCTTCATGGCTTCTTCGACTTCTCGGATTCTCCATTCGAGGTCCTCGGTCATGGCACGAACTTCCTCTGCGGAGGCAGTATGCTCCTTGTACATCTCGTGACCGCGTTCTAAGAACATCTCAAGCTCCTCAAGCATCCATTGATCAACTTTGCCGCTCTCCCTTGCTTGAACCAGCACTTCAGAACCGTATTCGATCATATAATTCAACTCCTGCCAATAAGGCTCATCGCCGGAAGAACTACCTGTGAGATAGCCAGGATTATCTTCTGTGTCGATATGAGCATAGGATGCATCCGTATTCATTTGGCTAAACGTAGTACCATTGCCACCGACAAGGTTGAAACAGCTTTCGAACATACTGCCACTATCTTTAACATGAACCGTTGTCCAGTCGCTGCCCGCTGTGATGGTAGTAAGTGCATTACAGCTAGCAAACATGAGCGTCATGTCGGTGACGTTTTGTGTATTGAAATTGCTGAGGTCAAGACTGGCAAGACTTGTACAGTGATAGAACATCATATACATACTCGTCACATTCGACGTGTTCAGATACTCCATCCCGATGAAAGTCTCCAGTTTATTTAAGCCGGCAAACCAATAGGCTGTACTTGTAATAGATGAACAATCAGCAAAGGATTCGTTGAACACGACGGAATAAATTCCTTCAGCTGAACTATCCCAACCTCTTTGTATGGGCTCTGTAAACGGCCCGATATCCATAGCATCTCTATAGGCTGACTTTTGGTCGTCATAGCGGAACTCAATGGCAGTGCCGTTGTCGATGAGGATTGCATAGGGCTCCTGAGCCGATGCGAAGATCGGGAACAGGGTGCATATGATTATAAATAAAAACTTCTTCATAACCTAATCGTTTTAACGTGAGAGATGTGGGTCGATATTATGAGGCTCCTCAGGGACGATGAGGGCGGGCTCCTGTTTTACGAGGATATCCTTCTGAAGGACGGTCTTCGTACCAGCCGTGACAATAAAAGTAGTCTGGCGCTCATCGCGTATAGATGGATTGCCATCGCAGATAACTTGAATCTCACCGTCGCCATATCCAAAGGCAGGCTCTAAGTGAATCCATGATACCGACGCAGGTAAGTATGCATACCAAGCCGCATTACAAGTGACGCTCAGGGTCTGACTGTCGCCTTCACCCGCAAATATCGGTAGTTCGTTAGTACTTACCGACAGGATGATAGACAGTTTGCCCTCCTGGGTGATGGTGAAACTGATCTTGTTGCTCCCAGCTGTTGCCGTGAGCTCTACGCTGCGGTTGGTTTCGTCGTAAGCCCCCTTCACGATGATAGGCACTTCAGTGGTACCCGTATTGCCGCTGGTCTGGCCTAACTCTAACCAGGAGATACCCTCATGGCCCGTAATCGTCCAGTCGCTGTTGCTGGCGATGACGAGGCTCTGTGTGCCTCCTTCATCGGTAAAGTTGAAAACTTCCTGGTTGATACTCAGAGCGGCATCGCTTCTCATTTGGCGCAGGGTGATATGCTGCTCAAGGCCACCTTTCGTAGAGATGATGATGGTGGCGGTGCGATCGACAGACGAGTGGTTTTCCACAGAGGTGAGCACAATAGTACCGTTGCCATCACCAGAGCGTGGTGACACGGTAAGTTCGCCCCAATCCTCATTTTCGATGTCAGTCACTTCCCAATGGCAGTCGGCATTGATATTCACCGACCAGCTGGTCTCTGAGGCGGGCATGGCTATCTCCTTATCCACCATCAGCAGCTCCTGGGCTGGCTTGGCTTCCGTCGTTTCGTCCGACGAGCAGGCCGTCAGTCCTGTCATGAGTGGCAGGCCAACGCATATGCTGAAAAATAGTCGTTTTGTCTTCATATCGTTATCTGGTTAGTTTGCTGTCTGCGTGATGATCACATCTTTCCGCTGAGGGTTCTTTGAACCGGCGCTGACGGTGAGTGTCGTCAGTCTTTCCAGCGTAGCTCCTGTGTAAGGATCGCAGGTGATGGTGATCTCACCGTTGCCGATGCCTGAGGTGGGTGTGATGCTAATCCAACTGATGTCCGTGGGGATGGCAGCACTCCAGGCACCATTACTCGATACCTTTACTGTCTTCTTACCACCAGCGGCGGTGAAGTTCTGCTCAACGGCATCTAATGACAAGGTGATCAGCTGTTTACCTTTTTGCTTAACGGTGAAGCTCAAGATATTGTCGCCTAAGTTGCCAGCAGAAATCAGGAGTAGGGCATATCGGTCAGCGTCATCGAAACTCTCATTTACGGTAATGGGCACTTCAGCATTGCCATTGCCGGAGAGCTGACCTAGCTTCAACCAGTTTGTGTCGGCCCCTAAGATCTCCCAATCGGTGTTGCAGTTCACTGTCAGAGTCTGTGTGCCGGCAACATCACTGAATTCAAAGGAGTCTTGGTTGATTCTCAGGTCTGCACCGCTCCTGGTCTGTTGGATCGTCACATTTTGTTTCAGACCATTTTTGGTTGAGAGGGTTAAAACAGCGGTACGATCCTGAGAAGAGTGGTTCTCTTCTGTGGTAAGCACCAATACACCATTGCCCTCACCCGATCGGGGCGAAACACTGAGATCCGGCCAATTGGAATTATCTACGGCAGTGACCTCCCATTCACAGTCGGCGACAATCTTCACCTCCCAACTGGTTTCAGTGGGGCCAAAGGCCACCGCTCTCTCCACGTTAAACAGTTCATTCGCAGCCTTCGAGCTGGCATCCTCATCGGAGGAGCAAGCCGATAGACTGAACACAAGGGCGGCCAATGTCCATATTTTGAATTGATATAGTTTATTCATACCTATATATTATAAAAGGTGTAAATCAGAAATTGAAGATGGCACCAAGGCTCACCATGAAGCCGCCTGCCGAGATGTCGCTGTTGTCGGCAATCTTCTCGAAGTTTTTATCCTTGCTCATGCCAATGGAATAGGCTGGATTGGCAAAGACATAGAGATGCTTGATAGGTGCCCATAGGAACTTTGCACCGATAGAGAGGCAGTTGGCCGATGCACCGTCACCATAGAGGTTCGTGCCATCCTCCACCGTACCTGTCAATCTTTCAATCTCATAACCCACCTGCGGGGTGATACCCAGACGCTCTGTGAGTGAGATCTGGTAACCCAGTTTCGCGGCAAACGTGGAGCGCTTGTAGGATACGCTACTCAGGTAGGTGTCGTTGCCGTCGGTGCTGTACCATCTCACGTTATCGCTCTTGCTGAGGCCGAAGGTGTAGCTGACCTGCAGGTCGAAGTTCTTGAATACGACACCTGCCAGGGCGGTGAAGCCACCAAGGGAGCGCAGCGTATAGCCTGCACCGAAGTAGAACGCCTTGGGCTGGATATACTTTACGCGGGCCAGTGTCACTGTGTCCGTTGTCGTCTGGTTGTGGACGATGGTGAACTCACGGTCAGTGTCTATATACCCCTTATGGTTAAAGGCTACCTGATAGGTACCTACGGGCAACGTCTGTAACTCAGCCACGTCGATGGGGGTATTGCCGTTGAGGATAGCCTTCGCACTACGCGGACGGGTGTAGATGTTCAGGCGTCCTGTATGTGGTGTCGGTGGGGCAGCAGTAATCGTGTTCTGCTGCTGTGGATGCACAATAAAGGTGGTCCTTACAGGGTCGCAGTCGTCCTTACGGGTCTCGATAGTATAGCTGCCTTCGCGGAGCTGGGTACTCCACGTACTAGTACCTACCTGACGGTCGTTGAACCAGATGTCGGCATTATTCTCTACGTTGACGGTTACCTCGCCGAAATGACTGCTCATATCCTGCATCTCTACGTTCACCATTTTTGTATCCTTGCTGTCGTTGAAAGAGACAACAATGGTGTCTTGTCCCTCGTAGATGCCGTTCTGTGCCACGACGGCATGACGACCGTAGTTCATATACCTATTATATATAGGTGACTTGCCGAGGTATTCACCATCGACGGTCACATCTGACTTGGCCTGTGAGCTGGTGATGGTAACGTAGCGGCCCGTACCGATATCGAGTAGCATCTCATAGGTACGTCCACCCTGTACGGAAACAGGATAGAAATAGTCGCGCAGCACGCCGAACACCTCATGGGTGATGGTGAGCTTTTGGGCGCGTGGCGGAACGTAGAGCCAAATCTCACCGGCTTTTTCTTCCGTTCCTACTATACCCAGCGAACCGCCGTTGAACAGGAAACCGCGTTCAGGTGTGACAATCTTGATCAATGCTGCCTTTTCACCGTTCTGATCCAGTTTCTGAGTGCCACGAGTGTTGGCGGTCAAATCGGTATCTAAAAGTTTGAAACTTATCACACTGATGCCATCAGCCATCACGGGAAGGATGCTGGTGATAAGAATCGAGCAAATGAGTAATAAGGTTTTCCTCATAAGTCTGATAGTTGTTTTGTGCCTATAACCTCCCCAATTCGGCTGTTAGTAATTAGGTTGATAGCTTTGTTTCAAGCTCGGACGTAGGGGTTCTCAGTTAATGAACGTCACATTTCTGTGGCAAAGATAAACATAATTATTTAAATTTCCAAATTTTACGTTAATTATTTTTTAATACCCCTCGTTATACGCGTCCCGATAAAGTGGTCAAATTGCTCCTTGACTTTATGAAGCTATTTTTCTTCAAACTATCACTTTTCTTTCTAACTGATTTAATACCAGCCTGTTAAGTGGAGTGATACTTTTTAGCAATCTATCACTACTATCACTCACAGTAAAACAAGTTGTTTTACCTTCGAAGAAGTTATCTTTTAGTATCGTTAAAACTATCTGCTCGACAGTAAAACAACTTGTTTTGTTTTAACAGATCCTATCTCTTTCACCATGAAAGACAATTCCTTTGAGTGCTATCAGAAATGAGAAGCACTATCTTTGAACATCCGTTCGAAGATACTTTCGCTCGAAAATGAAAATAAATCGGTATTTATTTTGCATTTTGCTCACTTATTCGTACCTTTGCAGGCAAATTTGCAAATTTTATCTGATTATGGCTTATACACGACTGACTGCCGCAGAGGCTGCGGCGCTGATTAAGAATGGCGATCACATCGCCATGAGTGGCTTCACACCTGCTGGTGTAGCCAAGGCAACAACAAAGGAACTGGCCAAGATTGCTGTGGCTGAGCATGAGGCCGGTCGCGAGTTTAAGGTGGCAATCTTCACGGGTGCTTCTACAGGACAGAGCACCGACGGTGACCTGGCTAATGCACAGGCTATCCTCTATCGTGCGCCCTACACCACGAACCCTGATTTCCGCAAGCACGTGAACATGGGTGAGATTCCCTACAACGATCTACACCTTAGTCACATGGCACAGGAGCTACGTTATGGTTTCTATGGTAATGTAGATTGGGCGATTCTCGAGGTGTGTGACATCGAAGAGGTGGGTAATGACTATCGTGTCTATCTGACTGCTGCCGGTGGTATCTCTCCGACTGCTGCCCGTCTGGCCAAACACGTGATTCTGGAGTTGAACAGTTTCCATAACCCCAATGCCAAGTTCATCCATGACGTGTATGAGCCTCTGGATCCTCCTTACCGTAAGGCTATCCCCATCGAGCATGTTGGCGACCGTATCGGTGTGCCCTATGTGTCCATTCCTAAGGATAAGGTGGCTGGTGTTGTGGAGTGTAACATCCCTGATGAGGCCCGCGCCTTCAAGGACAGTGATCCCGTGACTGATAAGATCGGTTTCCTGACGGCTGAATTCCTTGTGGAAGAGATGCATAAGGGTCGTATCCCCAAGGAGTTCCTACCTCTGCAGAGTGGTGTAGGTTCAACAGCCAATGCCATCCTCGGTGCTCTTGGACAGGATAAGCATGTGCCTGATTTCAACATCTATACCGAGGTACTGCAGGATAGCGTGGTGGCTATGATGCTCAGTGGTCGTGTGAAGGATGCTTCGGCTTGTTCACTGACCGTTTCAAATGAGTGCCTGATGCAGGTGTATGACAACATGGATTACTTCAAGAATCACCTGACACTGCGTCAGAGTGAGATATCGAACTCGCCTGAGATCATTCGTCGCTTAGGTGTAATCGCCATCAATACTGCAATCGAGGCCGACCTCTATGGTAACGTGAACTCTACTCACATCAGTGGTACGAAGATGATGAACGGTATCGGTGGATCGGGTGACTTCATCCGCAACGCGTACCTTTCTATCTTTACATGTCCTTCTGTGGCTAAGGGTGGTGTGATCTCTTCGATTGTGCCGTTCGTGAGCCATCAGGACAGCTCAGAGCACGACGTGAACATCATCGTGACAGAGCAAGGTATCGCCGACCTGCGTGGTAAGGGACCCATCCAGCGTGCAGAGACCATCATCGAGAACTGTGCACATCCTGACTACAAGCAGTTGCTGTGGGATTACCTGAAGATCGCGAAGATGGGTCAGACCCGTCATAACCTGCCTGCCGCCTTCGCTATGCACGACACGTTGGCTCGCAAGGGCGATATGAAACTGACAGATTTCGCTGAATATGTGAAATAATAATAAATCCCGCTGAAACGCCAGCGGGATTTATTTTTAGGGTCTGTGATAGAACCTGGCTACGAGTGCACCGCTGATGTTATGCCAGACGCTGAAGATAGCACCTGGGATGGTGGCCATCGGGAAGGCGGCGAAGTGGAGGGTGGCGAGACTGGAGGCCAAGCCGGAGTTCTGCATACCCACTTCGATGGAGATGGCGACACGCTTGGGGTAATGCAGGCCGAGCAGACGACCGATGCTATAGCCGACAGCTAAACCACAGAGGTTGTGGAGCATCACCACCAGGATGATGAGCAGTCCGCCAGTTAGCAGGCGATTGGCTGTGTGGGCCACGACCAGAGACACGGTGAAAGCAATCATCAGAGAGGAGAAGGCAGGCAGGTAGGCCACTGCCCGTTTGGTGAATGTCGGTAGGAGTTTCTGAATGATGAGACCTGCCACGATAGGTGCAATCACGACATAGAGGATAGACTGCAGCATACCGATGGTATCGACATCCACGAAGGTGCCAGCCATCAGCCATGTGAGCAGGGGTGTCATCAACGGTGCCAGGAGAGTGGAAACTGCTGTCATACCTACCGAGAGGGCGAGGTCGCCTTTCGCCAGATAGGTGATGACGTTGGAGGCTGTGCCACCAGGACAACAACCGACCAGGATCACACCCAGAGCAAGATCGGGGGGCAAGGCAAAGGCTTTTGTCAGGGCCCAAGCCAGGAGTGGCATCACCGTGAACTGTGCCAGACAACCGATCAACACATCCTTCGGACGACTGAAGACAATACGGAAATCCTGTGGGTTAAGCGTCAAGCCCATGCCGAACATGATGAGTCCGAGCAGTGGGTTGATGAGCCACATATCAACTGAGGCCATAGGCTCTGGCATCAGTAGTGTACCTATCGCTGTCAGTAAGACCAAAACGCCCATCCAACGGGCAATAAAGTCACATATTCGTTTCATTTTTCAGTTTTTGGCTGCAAAGTTACATTATT
>JAEEGI010001538.1_pt1 | contig 57492 bp, 47 predicted proteins | sample 8958751 | NCBI WGS metagenome assembly JAEEGI01 (sample SAMN16246545, study PRJNA631951) | gut metagenome | biome: gut microbiome; feature: rumen; material: KS-attached | host: Bos | place: Iran: Karaj | collected 2018-10
AAAGACTCTTGATGCGAATACCGCGTGAGAATATTGCGAACTGGCAGGTAAACGCTTCTTCAGGTCAAAAGACAAAGAATTAAAACTCGATTTTTATATATTTTAAGCGGTTTTCAGGGCCTTGCTGCAGCGCTGTGGCGAGGTCTTTTAAATAGGCTTGAGTATCTTTACTTTTTAACTGCAAGGAGAAGAAAAACTTTACTTATTTATCCGAAATGTGATAAAATAAGTAAAGATTTATGAAGGTGATTCAATGATTATTTACGAAGGATTGGAAAAAGCGCTTAAGGATAAAGGAATAGGAAAGACGGAATTATCTAAGGAACTTGGACTCTCAACCCGGACCGTCGCAAAGATAAAAAAGGGTGAGAAGCTTTCAGCTCGAAGCATTCAGAAGATAGCTGATTATTTGGGGAAAGCTCCCGAGCTTTTGATGCGTGAGGTATCTGACAACAGGATTCTTCAAGTGCTTAGAGAAGAAAAAGAAGCAGGGATTTCCGGCAGCCTTTATCATGAACTTCAGGTTCTTTTGACTTTTAATTCGAATCATATTGAGGGTAGCAAACTCTCGGAGGAGCAGACTCGTCTGATTTTTGAAACAAATACGCTGGACGTAGGGAATGGTGTGCCGGTTGATGATATTTTGGAGACTGTGCACCACTTCAGAGCTATTGATTATGTGATTGATATAGCCGAAGAGGAATTGACAGAGGACATAATAAAGCATCTTCATTATATTTTGAAGCATGACACGAAGGATTCGACGCTATCTTGGTTTGCCGTAGGAGATTACAAGAAACGAGCAAACGTTGTAGGCGGTCGCGAAACAACAAAACCTGCTGATGTTCATTCTCATATGAAAGCGCTTCTGCATAGATATAATTCAAAGAAAACTATCACGATCGAAGATATCATAGAATTTCATGCGGAGTTTGAATATATCCACCCGTTCCAGGACGGTAACGGCAGAGTCGGACGCCTTGTAGCGTTAAAAGAATGCCTCCGTGCAAACGTTGTTCCATTTATCATTGAGGACTCGAAGAAGAATTTTTATTACAGAGGACTATCTGAATGGAGAAATGAAAAAGGCTGGCTTACAGATACATGTCTTGATGGACAGGACACATTTACAAAGCTGCTCAACATGTTGGAAATACCGTATTGATTCTTTTCACCCAAAATGACGATTGAGTGTTGATTCTACTGAAAAAACGCCTCAAAACGGCTTTATTACTGCTGCGCCTCGCAGACATGAACTCTATGAGGCATCGGTAATAGACGGAGCAAATGATTTTCAGATCTTAAGGCACATTTACCTGCCGTTAAGCTATTCGTCACTGGCTACTTTGTCATTGTTTTATTCAGTCGGCAGATGGAACTCATTCTCCGATTAAACAGGTTATTACTTAAAGATAAGTATCCTAAGAGGGTTAACGGGTTCGATGGTGTGGTCAATGACTACTGTCGAACTCGTTTTGTTTATACGGAATTCTATTGATTCCGCCAAGAACTATGGTAGAATTATATTTATTTCAGTAAAACTTACTACGAGGCACGACTCCGAGCCATGTCCGGTGGATATAAAGAAATTGATCGACCGAAGGAAGTAGTACATTCAACGATGAACAGATTTTTCCTTAAGACGTTATAGAAGGACTGGCTTGGGGAAAATTATAAGTTATGGCATAGCTCAAAAACCTATTGACATAGTAGGCTTATGGTGGTACCATTTTTTATTTATAAGTAATAAAAAAGGATGTTGGTATTATGTTGAATCAGTTTTCAAGGACTCAGCTTTTGCTGGGACCTGATGCAATGGAGTCGCTGTATGGTAAGAAAGTTGCTGTTTTTGGCATAGGCGGAGTGGGCGGATATGTTTGCGAAGCCCTTGTCAGAAGCGGGATAGGTTCGTTTGATCTTATTGATGATGATAAGGTCTGTCTTACGAACCTGAATCGTCAGATCATAGCAACCAGAAAGACTGTTGGAAAGTATAAAGCGGAGGTAATGCGTGACAGGATGCTGGAAATCAATCCTGACGCGAGGATCGAGATTCACAAGTGTTTCTTTTTGCCTGAAAATGCAGATGATTTTCCGTTTTCTGAATATGATTATGTTGTAGACGCGGTTGATACAGTGACTGCAAAAATAGAACTGATAATAAGGGCACAAAAGGAAGGAATTCCGATCATCAGCGCTATGGGTGCCGGAAATAAATTGGATGCGGGAAGACTTAAGATTGCAGATATTTACGATACAAAGATATGCCCGCTTGCCAGGGTAATGCGCAGGGAATTAAAGAAACGTAATGTGAAAAAACTGAAAGTAGTTTATTCCGATGAGCAGCCAATTCGCCCGCTGGAAGATATGTCCATCAGTTGCAGGACACACTGCATCTGTCCTCCCGGAGCACAGCATAAGTGTACAGAGCGAAGGGATATTCCCGGAAGCACGGCTTTTGTACCGGCTGTAGCAGGATTGCTGATTGCAGGAGAAATAGTAAAGGATTTGTGCGGAAATGGAAGAATTGGAGCGTAATCTCATAGATAACATTCTTGAAAGTGAGGTTAAACTCGGGCAAGCGTGCTCGCCGATCACGTTTTATTACCCGGAAAGTTCGCTTACCGAGCTACTTGACTGCAGTGCGGGCGAACTGCCCTTAAAGATCGCAGAGTTTTTGGAAAACGAGAAAGAACGATTGGGAAATATCACGATCGGGGAGCTCGGTGAGGAAAAGGGAAGATATGCTGTGAAGATTCCGGCAGAGGGGTTTGACTGGGTTCATGGGAATTATCAACCCTCAGACTTTATGAAAGAATTCGTGCAGGAGATCCGTAAGCCGGACAACACATTGGAAGACATTGCGGAGCTTTTCCGCCGATATTCTCAGGGTATTCTGATAAGCAAGGTAAATGAGGATGAATGGGCAATCTCTTTTAAAGATGATAATATCGATCCCTATGTTTATCATATAGAGCAAAGTGTGTTTGGGCTGGAATATCACAGGTTTACAAGAGAATCTTACAGGAAGATGATGAGTGAAGCCGGGGAATAAAGAAAAGGATGGTAAAGAAGATGATCACAAGGAACGAAGCCTTTGCACTGTTAAAAAAGTATAACAAGGATCCGTTTCATATTCAGCATTCACTGACTGTGGAAGCTGTTATGAAGTGGTATGCAAAAGAACTCGGTTATGCTGATGAAACTGAATACTGGGGAATAGTAGGTTTGCTGCATGATATAGATTTTGAACTGTATCCGGAGGAGCATTGTCTTAAAGCACCTGAACTTCTGAAGAATGGCGGTGTGAGTGACGATATCATTCATTCCGTATGTTCCCATGGGTATGGCATCACTGTCGGCTGTGGCGTAACGATAGATGTAGAGCCGATCCACGAGATGGAGAAGGTTCTTTTTGCGACAGACGAATTAACCGGCCTTATCTGGGCAGCAGCTCTTATGAGACCTTCAAAGAGTACCAAGGATATGGAACTCAAATCACTGAAAAAGAAATATAAAAGCAAGGGCTTTGCGGCAGGATGCTCAAGGGAAGTAATCGAGCGCGGAGCAGATCAGCTCGGATGGGAACTGGATAAGCTTCTTGAAATGACCCTTCAGGCCATGGCTGCAAGTGAGGATGTCATCAATGCCGAGTTAGAGGCAGAGCAATAATACATGCTGCAAAGGAGGCAGGAACTTATGAAGATCAAATCACTTCTGATCAAAGATACCACAAAAGAAGAACGCGAACAGATCATCAAAGAATCCATGGATTGCGGCGGGGGATGTGAAAACTGTTCCTCCTGCTGGCTTGGTGGCGGTTCGCCCTGGGAAATATATCAGGATTATATTGACGGGAAACGAGAACTTAAAGAGATCAATGCAGAGTATATGGAGCAGTACCGTCAGGGCAGGAATATTATGTGAGGTCCGCTATGATTGATGTACCGATGATTGAGACTTCCTCGGAGGATGAGCGTCGAATATTCATAAAAGAAAAATACCCCTGCATCGCAGATTGTGATATGTGTGGTCTTTGCAAAGTATTTCATGGCAAAGATCCCGAGAATGCCTATGATGATTATATAAAGGGTATACGAACGTTTGCAGATGTATCAGATGACTATAAACATTAAATGGAAGGATAAAACAAGAAGAAATGATAGAAACCGAAAGACTCCTGCTTAGAGAGTATACTATGGATGATTTTGAAGCACTGTATGAAATAATGTCCGATGCCGAGACGATGCAGCATTATCCGGCCCCGTTTGATGAAGCAAGGACCAGACGCTGGATTGAATGGAATATAGATAATTATTCAAAGTATGGATTTGGATTGTGGGCAGTTGTTCTGAAAGAAAACGGGGAATTTATCGGGGACTGCGGCATTACAATCCAGAATATTGACGGAAAGCCTTTGCCGGAAATCGGCTATCACATCAATAAGAAATATTGGAGACGCGGATTTGCAAAGGAGGCGGCGCAGGCCGTTCGGGACTGGGCTTTTGAAAATACCGATTACCCATCACTGTATTCGTACTGTAAATATACAAATGAGGCGTCGTATAAAACAGCGGAAGCCATCGGCATGCATTTTGAGAAGGAGTATCTAGACGAGGCCAACAAAATCACTCATGTTTCGGTGATCCATCGAACAGCAACCGGACAACAGCTTGCGAGTGTTGCGAAGACTATGGCACAGATTCCGTTCCATGGCTTTGCAGACGGGGAAAAAGCAAATCTGGAACCGATAGTTCAGCCGTTCCCAAAGTGGACTATCGAAGAAGCTGACAGACTCTGGTGTGCTGCATTTGTGTATTATTGCTGCAGGGAAGCAGGTTTCGAGATCCCGATACGTCCCAATGAATGTAGAAGCTGTCATCTTGCAGGCTGTATTGCATGGGAGGAATTTGCAATAGGCGATCCCAGGATTGAGTATCATACACGGAAAGATGATTTTGTGCCGGCAGCAGGGGACATTGTTCTTTATGATCATGTTTTTGATGGCCATGAGCACGATCATATGGGGATTATTGTTGGAAAACGTGAGAATACCATCCTCGCCGCGGAAGGTAATATTGACAACAGATCCGGAATTGTCGAGCGCCCTGTCGACGAACATATTCGTGCATATATCAGGATTCCGGACGGATATAAATACAATAGTCTATTATAAAAAACTTGCAAATTACATAGGGCATATCGGCATACATTATATGCACGGCAGGGAAAAATAAGCGGGTATATTTTACTGTTTGCGCTGTGTAACATTCTGAATCATTGTGTTAGAGTGTATATTAACAGGAGGACAGATAATTATGGATAAATTCGAGTACAAAGTGATCTCTTATGACACAACAGGCTTTTTTGGCGGAAACGTTAATACCGGAGAACTTGAAAGCAGGCTTAATCAGTTAGGGAATGACGGATGGGAGATGGTAAGCAGCGCATCGACCAATCAAAGCTACGGTTCGTCCAAAAGTCTGGTTTTTATATTCAAACGTAAGAAAGAGCAATAGCTTGTTTTTGTATAATTTAACAGGGCTCCTGAGATCAATGGATCACAGGAGCCTTTTTTGATACTTTATTATGTGTTTACTGTATCCCTCACCTTAAGAATGCTATCTACCGGGATGTCGAATAGAAAGGATATCTCATTTTGTTTATACGGAATTCTATTGATTCCGACAAGAACTATGTTAGAATTATATTTATATTTCAGAATAATTTAGAAAGACATCTCGGAAGATAAAGCACGAATGTCATAAAAAGGAATCATAATGAAAAGTACATATAAAACCAAAGCGAGAGAAGTAATAATATTATACTTAAAGAAACACCCGGAGCAGAGGCTTACGGCGAGAGAAATCTACGAAGCTGTATGTAACAGTGAAGTAGAAGTTAACCGGACGACAATATATCGTAATCTGGATCGTTTATGTGAAACCGGTGAGCTCATGAGGTTCAAGGAGCCGAACAGGGATGCGTGGTATTATCAGTATTCGGCTGAGCATGATCACTGTGACAAGCATATGCATGCACAATGCAGTGTGTGTGGTAAAGTTTTTCATTTGGACAAACCCTTTGTAGAGGCATTCAATGCCGGTATGTTGGAAGAATACGGGATTGATATCAGTCCTGTCGACACCATCATTCTTGGTAAATGCAGCAAATGCAGACGTATTAAGAAATAATAATTTGCAACATGTTTGCAAATTATATTGACAAGATTGCAACCGGTGCATATAATATGCAACTGTGTTGCAATTTTTGTTATAAGGGAGGTTAAATATGTCAACAAGAGAAGTACCTATCGTGATCATAACCGGGTATCTCGGCTCAGGAAAGACCACGTTAATGCAGAATATTTTAAAACAGGAAAAGCGCAAGATCGCACTTATCGTCAATGATATGGGAAGTATCAATATCGATGCTTCCATCCTTAATAAGACCGGGAATCAGGTCGCACAGGTTGAGATGGTGGAGATGCAGAACGGATGCATCTGCTGCACCTTACGTGATGAATTTATGGCAGAGATTGAAAGACTGTCGGCAGACAAGAGTATCGAAGCCGTGTTTGTGGAAGCGTCCGGCATCAGTGAACCGTCATCCATAGCCGGGGCATTCCTTAATTATGAGGAAATGACTGAGGATACCCGAGTTTATCTTAAGTCAGTCGTATCCGTTGTTGACGTGGACAGGATCTACAGGGAGTTCCTTCATAACCTGACTTCCGACGAAGAAACCGAAGACGGCGATGTAATTAATCTCATCATGGATCAGATCGAGTTTTGCAATCTGATGATACTTAATAAAACAGACCTTCTTTCCAAGGAACAGCTTAAGGAGGTAAAAGAAGGACTGCGATCCCTCCAGCAGGAAGCGGAAATGATAGAATGCGTAAACGGAAATGTCGATCTCGAAGTGCTCCTTAACAGAGAAGATTTCGATTTTGATGAGGTGGAGGCTTACAGTGCGGTCCAAAGGGCACTCAATAACTGTGAGCATGAAGATGAGAAAGCCTGCGTGGATGAATATGGTATTTCTTCTTTTGTATTTGAGGAGAGAAAACCTTTTAATCGTGACGCATTTGATAAACTCGTTGAAGAATATCCGGAAGCGCTCATCCGCAGCAAGGGGTATATCTGGTTTTCAGATGATTGGAAGCATGTGCAGCTGTTTGAGCAGGCAGGAAGAAACGCTTCCGTAACGGAGCTTTCCGAGTGGGTATCAGCCTGGCCAAAAGAAGAACTTGATAAAGCATTATGTGATTTCCCCGATATCAAAGATGATTGGGACGAAACGTACGGAGACAGATGCAATCAGGTTGTCTTCATAGGAAAAGGATATGAAAAATCCGAGATTGTAAAGCTGTTGTATGATTGTATAGAGAAAGCCGGGTGAGAAAAATGGGGCGTATAAAAGGATAAGTTTTTTTCACAGGTATGGAATCCACTTCATGAAGAAAAAGAGCTTCGTGAGTATCCCAAAATGGTCCCAGAACTGGATATTTAACTGTTTCTGAAGGGGATGCGAATTCTGGTTACTATAGATGACGTAACAAAGAGCAAAGATGTTATAAGTTTTGCGTGTGCATTTCAGGATCTTGTTGGGAGGAGAATGCAGCTTTATTTGCTTATGACGGGTTTGTACGAAAATATCTACAATCTTCAGAGGGATAAGCGGTGTTCGTTTCTTATGCGCGCTGAAAAAGTGAATATTGGACCGCTTAGCCTTATCGGAATGAAAAATCAGTATATGCAGACTTTCCGGTGTAGTGAGAAAGAAGCATTTAAGATGGCTGCTTTTACGAAAGGGTATTCTTATGCGTTTCAAGCGTTAGGTTATATTATGTGGGATAAGGATTGCTCATTAGAAGAGGCAATTCCGGCTTTTGATGAAAAGATGGCAGGTTATTGTTATGAGAAAGTTTGGGATGATCTTTCTGAAAAAGAGAAGGAGATAATATCGCTTCTTGCAGAAAACGGAGAGATGAAAACAAGGGATATTATTGCCAAGATCGGTTCTACAGATAGGACTTTTTCTGTACAAAGAGACAGATTGGAAAAAAAGGTGTTATAGATGGCTCCAATCATGGAATTTTGAGACTTGCTTTACCAAGATTTGAAGAGTTTGTAAAGATGATGATGCTCTGATATTAGAAATACCATTCAGTTGATAATGATCACTACGAATGGTGTTATAGTTCAAGTTGTGTCGGGCTTTGGCCGGCTGACAGGTCTTACTTTTACAATTTCTTGAATAATTCTGCATAAAAACTTAATTAGATTTAATTGTCAGAAAATGATATACTAAATTAAAACAATTTCACTCACATAAAGGAGAGCTGCCGTATGATGAAGAAAAGTATATCGATAATGATCTGTCTGACACTCTTAATAGCAATCAGCGGGTGTTCAAAAGAAGGTAAGGTGATCACGCAGACGGGTACTGACGCAGAGCCTACCAAAGCGCCGGATTCAAAGCTTGACGATAAAAAGAATAATGCGCCGGTTTACGCCGATACTTATTCGGAAAAGCAGCTTTTTAAGGTGGAATGTCTGAACAGTTATCCGACAAAATGGGATGATGAGGATGGACTGTATATATACTCGGAGGTTGAAGGGAGCATTCCGTATCTGCTCATTTACAGGTGTATAGATATGCCGATAGATGCCGGCCAGTTTGTGGAGGAATCCGTTGTACCTTTCACGCAGGAAGATTATGCGGAGCAGAATCTGAAGATGGAGCCGGTCGTTACGGCAAAAGTGAGCGGCAAGGAGCTTATCTGCGTGGAATACAGTTATGACGTAGGTGAATACAGAGTTACTGCGAAAAGGCTATTTCTTCAGTATAATAATGATATTGTAAATTTCACCGTGAAATATCTGGACGATGATCAAAAGGAAGCACTGGATGAAATGCTTGAAAGGGCTGTAGCTTCATATATAACGGTTACAAAGGCTCAGATCAGTGCAAGTAAGGTAGTGGTTGAACCCGGAGCCGACTACAAGGTAGTGCCGGCCGAGGCTACGCAGGTGAAGTACACAAGTTATACCGATGATAACAATTATTTCACAATGGATATTCCGGAAGGGTGGGAAGTCTTTATCGGGATCAAGCCCAACTACGAATTTGATATCATCAGTTATGGCATAGAGGTGAGAGACCCTGATGTTCCGGAAAGGATGATGTATTTAAATCTCAACACGACGGGTATCGTGAAGTCACAGGAGGCTCACGAATGGTATGTAAAAAACTACGGTGCTGACTATCCAATGTCGAAAACTCCCGTGGTAAGCGATCTTACAACCAAAGGGTATTTTGAAGGAGTTGCCGAATGGTATGGCTATTCGAACCTTAAGATCCTTGAAGATATGGATAAAGTGGTGGTGTTTGAAGCTGATTCCGCGAAAGGCAGGAAAGTTGAATGCGTTGCAACAGCCGATGTTACGGAAATGAAGTACAACGTAAACTCCAATGTGTACAACATATTCTCACCGCAGATCGATGCGGGATGGCTTACGGTTTACAATATTGTTATGGAAGCCGCTCCGGCTGGGGAATTCTATGACTGGCAGCCTGTGCTGGATTATTGTCTTGGAACCATCAAGTTTACGGATAAATACATGGCAGACAGAAATGCAATGTGGAAGAAGGTCATGGGTACGGCAGCGAGCACAATGCAGACAGCAAACGAGATCAGCGGGATCATCATGGATGCCTGGGAAGAGAGCAGCCATTCCTATGATGTGATATCTCAGAAGAACAGCGATGCCACTCTGGGCTACGAACGTGTTTATGACAACGAGACGGGAAGCTACCTGAAAGCAGAGCTTGGTTTCTCCGACTGGTATAGCGGTGAGAGATATACTCCCGTTACTTCGGATGCGGCTTACACGGAACCCATTTCCGGAATCATATACAAAGCGGACTAATGAACAGGCGGACCGATAGGGCGACTTTATTATAAAAGTTTCTCTATCGGCCTTTTTATTTTTCGTTGCATTGTTTCCTGATCCGTTGTATATTTTAACAATATGCGTTTAGCATTTGAAAACGCAGACCGGATCATGAAAAAGGATACTCATTTTGGTGGGAAGAAAGAGAATAATCTTATGCTGATTAAGGGGGAATCTAATGAAGAATTACGAAGGAAACCATTTCAGTTTTTATTATGAGGAGGAAGACTCGGATTTTATGCGCTCCGCCATTGATGTGGCTGAAGGATCGTATGATGAGATCACGAAAGAATTTGAGATCGAGCCGGAGCGGGAACTTTTTGAGGTCTTCATCTGCCCTGACGTGAGATCATATATCAAAAACACCGATAAAACGGAAGAAAGCTATGAATCCTGGATGGTGGGAAATGCCGATTATGAGAAAAGGAGATTGTGTATTCTTTCACCCCGTGTTTCCGGCAGATCGGTTGAGGAGATGCTTTCGATAGTCAGACATGAGGTCGTTCATATCGTTTTCGATAAGGTGGCCGCAAAATCACCGGATGATATTTCACCGCTGATAGCCGAGGGTGGAGCGGTCTACCTTGCTGAACAGATTAATCTTGATCATATTGACAGGAATAGCAGACCGGATGTGATGAAGCTGAGCGACGAGGATTATTTCTATGATAATGATGGCTATAATTACTCGGGAGTTTACATCGGGTACATCATTCGAAAATACGGAAGAGAGGCATACAGGAACATTTATTCGGAGAAAGAGCCTCTCGAGAAGTATGTTTACCCCGGCTTCGAAGAGGATGCCATAGAGTCCTTTATGAAATGCCAAGGTTAAAATAGGATGGCAGGCATATGTCTGCTATATGTGTAATTATACCCAATTGATTTTTTATAATTTTATTTTTACTTTGATGCATCATGTGATATTATATAATAATACAGAGGATTTTGACATCGTGTTACAGAACGCTGCATAATCGATCATCATTCCATTCGTTGGGGGTACACTATGAAAGGACTTAATAACAGAAAAGCTACTATTTCATTGAGCATCCTGACATTTTTTGCGATTTTTTTGTCAGCTGTGCCGCCTATTGTTTCAGCCAGAGGTTTTTCGATCAACCTTGGAAGCTACATTCTGGGTGCTGCTCAGATGTCCGGAGTTGCAACCAATATCAGGCTCATTCTTCTTGTGGTTATTGTTCTGGTCGGAAAGAAATTAGGTATGATCATTTCATCCCTGATAGTGATCCTGAGTTCCATACCGGCCATCCCACAGATGATATTTACCGGAAACTATGATTCTTTGCCGGGCATTGCAGGATCTGTTTGCGCGGTGGTCATTCTTTACATTCTGTATGACTTCATAAAGAACATTAACATATACAATAAAATGCTGCATATGCTCTCTCAACAGGATCCTCTGACGGGAATGCACAACCTTACGGCGGTCAGAGATGATATCGATAAGAGGATAAAAGCGGGAGAGGAATTCTATGTTTCCTTCCTTTATATTGAAAATTTCGGAGCCATTAACGATATGATGGGCAGAGATTTCGGTAATACCGTTCTTAAGACTATTGCCGGCAGATTGATCGGCAATACCGTTGAAGGAGAGTACGGCGGAAAGAACGGCGATTCGGAATTCGTTCTGGTCATTGATGCAAGCGGTGAAAAGAAAGATCCCGTTGTTGAAAGAAATGAGGTTGAAGCAAGGTTTAAACAGTTCATGAAGCAGTTCAAAAGACCTCTCATCATCGATAATACAGAGATCACTCTTGAACCGAGAGCAGCCGTTGTAAGATACCCCGATGACGGCAGCAATATCAATGAGCTTTACAGACATCTTGATGATACCATTGCTCATTACAGAAACGTAAGCAATATGGATTTTGCATTCTATGATGCTTCGATCACGAATGAACTTACAGAGAACAGCAAGATCGAGGACAGGTTGTTCAGAGCCTTAAGCACCGATGAACTTCGTCTTGTTTTCCAGCCGCAGTTCGATCTGAAGACCGGAAAACTTCGCGGCTTTGAAACGCTCAGCCGTTTGAACGATCAGGACGGAAAGCCTATCAGACCTGATAAGTTTATCGCGGTTGCCGAAAAGAGTAATCTGATCTACCGTATTGACAACTGGGTTTTGCTTCATGCAATCACCACATTCAGAGATGCGGTAAAGGAAAACCCCGAGCTTATTGTTTCGATCAACATCAGTGCAAATCATTTCCAGAAACCGGGCTATGCGGATTACGTGCTCAGAACTCTCAAAGAAAATGATTTTCCGAATGAGAATCTTGAGATCGAGATAACCGAGACAGTGTTTGCAGCTGCGATCGACATCGTAAAGGAAGCGCTGGATAAGCTGAGAGATAACAAGGTAAAGGTCGCACTGGATGATTTCGGAACCGGATATGCATCGCTTTCGTATCTGTCCCAGCTGCCGGTTAACCTATTGAAGATCGATAAGACCTTCATTGATAAAATGAACAACAGTGATATGGATAATGACTTCATCAAATTGATCATCTCGATGGGACATGTCCTCCATACCGAAGTTCTTGCGGAAGGCGTCGAAGACGAAGCTGAAAAGGTCGCACTTCAGGAGTGGGGCTGCGATATGGTTCAGGGTTATCTTACCGGAAAGCCCATGGATTTTGAAAATGCATTGGAAGTTATCAAGAATAATAAGGGTTCCGTATGACGGAGCCCTTTTTTACGGATAATAAAACAGATCACGGAGTACTATGAAAAGCATATATCTCGCACCCATGGAGGGTGTTACGACACACATATATCGAAGGATCTTTAATAAATACTACAAAGGCCCGGGGAAATTTTTTACGCCGTTTCTTTCGCCCAATCAGACAAAAAGCTTTCAAATGAAGGAACTCGAGGAGATAGACAACGAGAAAAATGCCGGTATGACAACGGTTCCCCAGCTTCTGTGCAGTAATGCCGAGCATTTTATTTGGGCATGTAAGGAAATTACCGCGAGAGGGTACAAGGAAGTGAATTTTAACCTGGGTTGCCCCTCCAACACGGTGGTGACCAAGAAAAAAGGCAGCGGGTTTCTTTTTTACCCCGATGAGCTGGATGCTTTTTTTGATGCTGTTTTTACGGGCATAGAGGGACTGAACGTGAGCATATCCGTGAAGACAAGGCTGGGAAAGCATGATCCTAAAGAGTTTGTGAGAATACTGGAGATCTATAACAAGTACCCCTTAAAAGAACTGATCGTACACCCAAGGATCCAAAAAGATTTTTATAAAGGGGAGATCAGAAGAGAATGGCTGGATCATGCATATGAGAACTCGAAAAATCCGATATGTATTAACGGGGATATATATACACGTGAGGATGTAAAGAATACGGAGGAAAGATATCCCGATGCAGAAGCTTTGATGCTGGGCAGAGGCCTGATCGCAAGACCTTATCTTTTTGATGAGGGAGATGTGCTTAAGGATAGGGAGCGGTTCAAGGCGTTTAACGCGGAACTTTTGGATGAGTATTGCAAAAGAATGAGCGGAGATTTCAGCATTCTCTGTAAACTTAAGGAACTGTGGTTCTACATGCTTCCGCCGCTGAATGCGGGAAAGGAAGCGGAGAAACGCCTGAAAAAGACTACAAAGGTTTCGGAATACAGATGTATTGTAAATGAGATCATCGAGAGCGTTGCTCTCGATGATCGTTGAGTTTGTTTCTCCGTTTATATTGAGTAAAACACTCTTATTTTATTCTCTGATTCTATCATATACGGTTGGGTATTGCAAAAAAATACATCGCTTCGACAGCGTTCGGTGAAGAGAGCTTAAACAAAAAGAGAGAGGCATATGACTGAAAAAACGTGTATTGAAATAAGAAAAATTGCGTTGATTTTTTTATAGATTATGTTATTATTATAAGGACATTTACCTAATAGAAAGGTTAAATTCGGTTAAATTCAAGTTAAATTACACCTAACAGGAGGAAGTCATGCAATACGGTTATTTTGATGAGGAGAAAAGAGAATATGTGATCACCAGGCCGGATACACCCGCACCCTGGGCAAATTACCTCGGAAGCCCCGCTTACGGAGCTATAATTTCAAATAATGCCGGAGGTTACTCTTTCGAAAAGAGCGGAGCCAACGGAAGGATCATTCGCTACATCTTTAATCAGTTTGACCGTCCGGGCAGATACATTTACCTTCGCGACAACGATACGAAGGATTTCTGGTCCGCAAGCTGGCAGCCTGTCGGAAAACCTCTTGATACATATAAGAGCGAATGCAGACACGGGACGGGCTACACCGACATCAGAGCGGAATATGCCGGGATCTCCAGTTCTGCCCTGTATTACGTACCTGAGAACAAGACCTATGAGGTTTGGAGACTCAGGGTTAAGAACAACGACAGCAAAGCAAGAAAACTGTCCGTTTTCGGATATTGCGAATTCACCAACGAGTGTAATTACGAGCAGGATCTCGTAAACCTTCAATATACTCAATTCATTACAAAGACTTTCTTCATGGAAGACAAGATCGTTCAGTGCATAAACGAGCATATGTCCGGCGGTCCCTTTAACGGCGATCCCATGAAAACACGTTTCTTCGGACTTGCGGGAAGTGCCGTTACGAGCTACTGCGGTGACAAGGAGAGCTTCATCGGAAACTACCATGATTACGGTAATCCGGTGGCTGTTGAAGAAGGAAAGTGTTCCGATGTTCTTAACTACAATTCCAACGGATGCGGCGCTCTTTCAACTGACATTGTTCTTCAGCCCGGTGAGGAGAAGGAGATCGCTTTCGTGCTCGGTATGAAACTGATCCCCGAAGCCGAGAAGATCATGTCAAACTATAAGGATGTAAAGAGTACCGTAGAGCGTGAGGTTAAGGAACTGATCACAAGATGGCATTCCGAACTCGATCATCTCAAGGTTAAGACTCCTTCCGAGACTTTCAACGAGATGGTAAACACATGGAACGCATATCAGTGCTTCATGACCTTCACCTGGTCAAGAGCCGCAAGCTTCATCTATTGCGGTCAGCGTAACGGATACGGCTATCGTGATACCGTTCAGGATATTCAGGGCGTCATCCATCTTGATCCCGAAATGGCCAAAAAGCAGATCACTTTCATGCTTTCTGCCCAGGTGGACAACGGCGGCGGACTTCCTTTGGTGAAATACAACCACAATGCGGGACATGAGGATACTCCCGATGACGAGAGCTATGTCAGAGAGACGGGACATCCCGCTTACAGAGCGGATGATGCTCTGTGGCTTTTCCCGACCGTTTTCAAGTACATTGCGGAGTCGGGAGATCTGGCTTACATAGATACTGTCATCCCTTATGCAAACAAGGATGAGGGAACGGTTTACGACCACCTGAAGAGAGCCATCAACTTCTCCATGGAGCGTCTCGGACCTCACGGACTTCCCGCCGGTCTTCACGCCGACTGGAATGACTGCCTGAGACTCGGCAAGAAGGGCGAATCCAGCTTTGTGGCTTTGCAGCTTTACTATGCCTTCACTGTCATCAGAAAGTTTGCGGAATTCAAAAAGGACAGCGAGTACATCGCTTACATCGATAAGACACAAAAGGAGATCGGAGACAAGATACTGAAATACTGGTGGGAGGACGACAGATTCCTCCGCGGTTTCAAGGAGGACGGCACTTTGATCGGAAGCAAGAAGGACCCTGAGGCCAACATGTGGCTCAATCCTCAGTCATGGGCCGTAATTTCCGGACTCGCAACAAAGGATCAGGCTGAAAAGGCTCTCGAATCCGTTCACAGAGAACTCAATACAAAGTACGGCGCAAGGGTAATGGCTCCTTCCTATAAAGAGCATGCTTTTGACGGCGCTCTTGCATTGCTTTTCAACCGTTCCACTAAGGAAAACGGCGGTATCTTCTCTCAGCCTCAGGGCTGGATCATTCTGGCGGAAGCCCTTATGGGACACGGAAATCGTGCCTTTGAGTACTTCTCGGAGAGCTCGCCCGCAAACATGAACGACAAGGCAGAGATCAGAAAGCTCGAACCCTATTGCCACGGTCAGTTCACGGAATCCGTCGATTCTCCTTTCGAGGGAAGATCCCATGTACATTGGCTCACAGGTACGGCTTCGACGGTCATGGTCGGCTGTGTGGAGGGCATATTGGGACTGCGCCCGGATTTCAACGGCATTAAGCTTTCTCCTTCGGTACCTTCGGACTGGAAGGAATTCGAAGTGGAAAAGGATTTCAGAGGCAAGCATCTGTCCATCAGATATGTCAACAACAACGGTTCCGAATCCGGCGTTAAAAAGATCGTTCTTAACGGAGAGGAGATCGACGGCGATTATATCCCCGCTTCAAAGCTTAAGGCGCAGAATACCGTTATATGCGAGATGTGATCGCTCCGGTTTTGAGTAAAGGCGGTAACGATTAGCTTTACTGATGATTCGCATTAAAATTTTAAAATTGATTAAATCAAAAAACAATGCTACTCTTTAAAAGGGCAGCATTGTTTTGTTTTATGCCTAAAAAATTTATGGAGGACCACCATGAAAAGCGTATCATTGAATGATTATCTTCAGAGCAACACTTATCCCGGAAGAGGAATCCTTATCGGACGTTCGGAGGATGGTAAGTCGGCTGTAACAGCCTATTTTATCATGGGAAGAAGCGTGAATTCACGTAACCGTATTTTTGTGACGGAGGGAGACGGCATCAGAACAGAGGCTTTCGACCCGTCGAAAATGGTTGATCCCAGCCTTATTATCTACAGACCCGTTCGTGTTCTCGGAAACAAGACGATCGTTACAAACGGCGATCAGACAGACACGATCTATGAACTCATGGACAAGCAGCTTACTTTTGAACAGGCACTTCGTACCAGAGAATTTGAGCCGGACGCACCCAACTACACTCCCAGGATTTCCGGTATCATGCATGTTGAGAACGGTAATTTCAATTTCGCTCTTTCCATATTAAAGAGTAATGACGGTGATGCAAGCACATGCAATCGTTTCACCTTTGCATACAATGCACCCGCGGCTGGAGAGGGACGTATCATCCACACTTACATGGGCGACGGAGATCCGCTTCCCAGCTTTACCGGAGAACCCGTTAAAACAGCTGTTAAGGGTGATATTGACGAATTCACCGGGAATGTATGGAATTCATTGAATGAAGATAACAAGGTATCGCTTTTCGTCAGATATATAGATATTGAAACCGAAAAGACCGAAACAAGGATCGTGAACAAGAATAAATAACAAATTGTCAAATGAAACGGCAAAAAATGTTTAATAAGGAGATCATAATGAAAGAATTGGAATTGAAATACGGCTGCAACCCCAATCAGAAGCCTTCTAAAATATGCATGAACGAGGGAGAACTTCCCATTAAGGTCCTGAACGGCAGACCCGGTTACATCAACCTGCTGGATGCTTTTAACGGCTGGCAGCTGGTTTCTGAACTCAAGAGAGCAACAGGTCTTCCCTCGGCTACATCCTTCAAGCATGTTTCACCTGCAGGCGCTGCCGTGGGCAAGGAACTCAATGATGTTGAAAAGCAGATCTACTGGGTGAACGAGTTTAAGACACTTTCCCCTCTCGCATCCGCATATGCCCGTGCAAGAGGAGCGGACAGAATGTCCAGCTTCGGCGATTTCATTTCTCTTTCCGATGTTTGTGACGTGGACACCGCTATGCTTGTAAAGAGAGAGGTTTCCGACGGTATCATTGCTCCCGGATATGAGCCGGAGGCCCTTGAGATCCTTAAGGCGAAGAAAAAGGGAAATTATTGTGTTATCGAGATCGATCCTTCCTACAGACCCGCTCCCGTTGAACACAAAGAGGTTTTCGGTATTACTTTCGAGCAGGGAAGAAACGAACTTGTGATCGATGAAAATATGCTTACAAACATAGTTTCCGACAACAAAGAACTTCCCGAGGAAGCTAAAATTGATTTGATCATTTCGCTCATTACGTTAAAATATACTCAGTCCAACTCGGTTTGCTATGCAAAGGGCGGACAGGCGATCGGCATCGGCGCAGGACAGCAGTCCAGGATCCATTGCACACGACTTGCCGGTCAGAAGGCGGACAACTGGTGGCTCCGTCAGTCGCCCAAGGTTTTGGACCTCAAGTTCAGAGATGACATAGGAAGAGCTGACAGAGACAATGCTATCGATCTTTACATCGGCGACGAGTGTGAGGATGTGCTTGCTGACGGAAAATGGCAGAACATCTTTAAGGAGAGACCCGAGGAATTTACAAGAGAGGAGAAAAAAGCCTGGATCAAAAAGAATACCGGTGTTTCGCTTGGTTCGGATGCTTTCTTCCCCTTCGGCGACAACATCGAAAGAGCATACAAGTCAGGTGTTTGCTACATAGCAGAACCCGGCGGATCTGTTCGTGACGACAATGTCATCAAGGCTTGCAACGATCACAATATGACCATGTGCTTCACGGGTATCAGGCTTTTCCATCATTGATATGACCGAAACAAACGATAAATACCGGGATATCATAAACCTTCCCCATCATGTTTCGAAAGAAAGAAAACATATGTCCTTATATGACAGAGCGGCTCAATTTGCACCGTTTGCCGCGCTTACCGGATTTGATGAAGACATCGAAGAAGAGGAGAGGATAACGGACAGCAGGATCGAGGCGGCGGAGGATGAACTTGTAAGACTGAACGAGCGGTTCTCGGATTTTCTTTCAAGATTAAACGATCAACCGGAGGTTGTCATCAATGTTTTTGAACCTGATGACAAAAAGGAAGGCGGAAAAGTGAAAGAAGTGCGCGGCCGGATAAAAAGATTCGATGACCGTGAAAGAATGCTCTGTTTCACTGATGGCAGAAGGGTTTCACTTGATGATATAACCGATATAAAAGACGACTTTGATCTGTAATTGCGCAGTTTCGCACACAATTTAAAAAATCTCAACCCGAATTTAGCAATAATTTCGGGTTGATTTTTTTGGTTAATCTATGCTATAATTTTGTAACATTAATTGTCGAATGTCTTGGAAATACTGATAGCTAATCGATTAACCAAAAAGCTGTTTTCAAGGATCGTACAGCAAAGGAAAGGTCTTTTTATGGTTACTTTAAAGGACGTGGCGGAGAGGTGCAACGTGACAACCGCTACCGTGTCAAACATAATCAACGGTAAATCCAAGGCGAGTGCAGAAACCAGGGACAGGGTGCTTGCAACCATCAAGGAATTGGGCTATCAGCCCAATGTCATTGCAAGAGGTTTAAGAGGCAAGAAAACCGGAACTATCGGTATAATAGTAGAAGACATCACTCTTTTCGACGCACCCAAGATCATAGTAAGTATAATGAACTACTGTGCAGATCACGGGTATCACGCCGTCATCGAAAACATGCGTTATTATATGAGACCGAATATCACCAGGTCTGCGGAAGAAAAGATGAAGTACAAGAACGATCTTTCGGACGCCTTTGCGAAAATGAGGGCAATGCGGGCGGACGGCCTGATCTTCATAGCCTCTCATGCGAGAATTGTCGAGGAGGTCCCCGAAGAACCCGGCTTCCCCGTGGTCATGGTATATGCCTACATCAACAACCCCGATATACCGGTTTATGTTTTGGATGATGAGGACAGCAGCTACAAGGCTGTGAAGTATCTTATCGATAAGGGGCACAGAAAGATCGCGGTCATAGCGGGAGCCAACGACAACCTTCATTCCCAGAAAAGGATAATGAGCTATCAAAAAGCATTGTTTGACGCGGGCATACCTTTTAACCCGGAATTGATCTATTCAAACAGATGGAACAGAGAATGCGGCTATGAAGGGATCAGGGAACTGATCAAAAAGGGCGTTACCGCCGTTTATTGCCTTAACGATGAGATGGCGGGCGGTGTATATGACTATGCGAGAGAGGTGGGTTTGAACATCCCCGGCGACCTTTCGGTGGTTGGACACGATAACCGTGAGATTGCAAGTTATTTCAGCCCGAAGCTTACAACCATAGATCTTCCGCTTTATGAAATGGGATTCAGATCCGCAAGAAGGATCGTGGACATGATCGAAGGAAAACAGCCCGAAGAGGGCTATGAGACAGTCATGAAATGCAGTCTGATCGAGCGCGGATCTGCTGCAGAAATATGATTTATAAAGAACAGATAAAAAAATGGCAATGTTTGGTTACTCAAATGTTGCCATTTTTTAATTCAATTCTGAAAGATTTTAAAATTTCCTAATGTTAAAATTTTAACCTTGCGAAACAGGAAATTGTGCAAGATGCACAAAACTACACCTTGCTTTTTGGATAGTATGGACAAAAGGGACAACAAAATTAAAATGCGTATTGACAAATTGCACAAGATACGTATATAATCCAATCAAAGGTTAACCGATTAACCAAAAGCAATATTCGAGAAGAATTAAGAATTTATGATTATAAAAAAGCTATAAATGAGAAGACAGGAATGAACACATTATGAGCAGAACCACGGAGACAACCGAAAACATTGCAAAAAAGCCCTTTAATAAGGCGCTTATCATCGTACCGTCAATCTTGGCAGTTATTATTCTTTTAATCGTTATCGCCAAGGTTACCGATCAAAAAGATTACAGCAAAAAGTACGAGGGCATCGATCTGTCGCTTGACGTTGAAGGTACAGGCAGAGAAGACTCTTACACAAGATATCTGGAGAAGCATGTTAACGGCGCGGAACCCGTTCTCCCGAACGGATACTTAAAAGTTGATGTCAGCGATTATTTTGAGGGGAACGGTGTGGAAGTACTTGATTCTTTCGAAGGAAGAGAGAATGTTCTTCTTACGGGAAATGACTCCATGGTCACGTGGAAGGTTAATGTTCCCGAAAGCGGTTTCTATAATCTGAAGATGGATTATTACGCCACCGAGTCCAGAGGAGTCATGATAGAACGTGGCGTTTATATTAACGGCAAGCTTCCTTTCAGCGATGCGGGCAATATGCTTTTTACCAGAATATGGAAAGACGGCGGCGAAAAGCGTGTGGACAATCAGGGCAACGAGATCAGGCCCACACAGATAGAAGTTTTCGACTGGCAGACCGGTTACTTCAGAGATGATATGGGTTACATTACGGAGCCCTACAAGTTCTGGCTTGAAAAAGGAGAACAGACCATCGGCATAGAAGCCGTTAACGAGCCGATCGTTATTTCGAGCCTGTATATCACCACGGTGGATCACGGAATGGATTATTCGGTTTATGAGGCTGCAAACAGCGGCAAGACCGACAATGCTTCCGGCAAGAACATTGAACTGAAGATACAGGGTGAAGATTCCACGTTACGTTCGGAAGCTTCCCTTTATGCAAAATATGACAGAGCATCCGCAACCACTCAGCCCTACAGCGTAATGAACACGATACTCAATTACATCGGAGGAGATCCCTGGAGAACATCGAGCCAGTGGATAGAGTGGGATACGGAGATCCCGGAGGACGGCTTCTACAACATCACCGTCAAGGGACGTCAAAACTATGCGCGTGGTCAGGTTTCGGTAAGAAGCCTTTACATTGACGGTGAGATACCTTTCAATGAAGCGAAGATCATTGAATTCGATTACGGAAATGACTGGAACGTTAAAACCCTTGCCGATGAGAACGGCGATCCTTACAAGTTCTATCTGACGGCGGGCAAGCATACGATCCGTCTTGAAGCTACATTGGGCAAGGCCGGTGCTATTCTCGAGGAACTTGAGGATTCCGTATACAGATTGAATCAGATATACAGAAAAGTGCTGATCTACACAGGCGCGAATCCCGACAAGTACAGAGATTACAATATCCAAATGTACTATCCCGAAGTTATCGAGGCTATGGACCTTGAGGCAAAGAGACTGTATAAGATCATTGACGATACGGTTGCCTACACCGGGCAGAAGGCCGACAAGATAGGTACAGCCGTTACGGTAGCAGCTCAGCTTGAGAGATTCGTTGAAAAGCCTTTCAAGATCGCCTCCGAGTTCATTTCCTTCAGAGACAACATCACTTCGATGGGTACTGCCATCCTGTCCATGAGTGAAACAAAACTGGATATCGACTATCTGGTTGTTTCATCTGCTGACGGCAAGATAACCAAGGATAAAAACAATGTATTCAAAAAGATGTGGCACGGCATCAAGTCATTTGTGGCAAGTTTCATTGTTGACTATGATGCGGTCGGAGATGTTTATACGGACAAAAACGATAAAGTCTTGAAGATATGGGTTACCACGGGTCGAGACCAGGGAACCATTATCAAGACCATGATCGATGATACCTTCACGCCCAAAACAGGAGTCAAGGTAAACGTAGAGATCGTTAACCCCGACGCTTTGCTCGGCGCCGTAGTTGCGGGACAGGGTCCTGACGTTGTTCTTTCGATAGCGAACAATTTCCCGGTTAACTACGCACTCCGTAACGGATCGGTAGACCTTACGGAATTCGACGATCTGGATGAAGTCCTTTCGGAATTCTATCCGAGCGCTTACGAACCTTACAAGTTTAACGGCGGAATTTTCGGATTACCCGAAACACAGACCTACAACCTGCTTTTCTACAGAGAAGACGTTCTCGAAGAACTGGGACTTGAAGTTCCTGACACTTGGGATGATGTAATAGGTATGCTTCCCACCATTCAGGGAAATAACATGGAATTTGGCGTTCCCGCGGCCTCCGCATCGCTGGCGGACTGCTCGCTGTATTATACGCTTCTTTATCAGATGGGCGGAAAGCTCTATGATGAAGATGCGATGATCACCACTATTAACAATGAACAGGGTGTCAATGCTTTTGAAATGTACACCAGATTGTTCAATGACTACGGTTCACCTACGGAATACGACTTCATAAGCCGTTTCCGTTCGGGACTGATGCCGATAGGTATTTCGAACTATGCAACATACAACACGCTTGTCGTATCCGCGCCCGAGATCCGTGGCTTGTGGGATTTCACACTTGTTCCGGCGATGAAAACGATCAATGAAAAGGGCGAGGAAGTTCTTAACCGTTCGGTTCATTCCGACGGTGTTTGCTGCATGATGATCCAGACCGATGATCAGGAGATCAAGAACATGGGCTGGGAGTTCATGAAGTGGTGGGTAGGCTCCGAAAGTCAGGTCAGATTCGGACGTGAGATGGAAGCTCTTCTCGGAAGTTCGGCCCGTTACGCCACAGCGAATATTAACGCATTCGTCCAGCTCTCATGGAGCTCACATGCAATCGATGTTCTTTCGGAACAGCGTAAGACAACCGTGGGTATGAGAGAAGTAGCCGGAGGTTATTATCTCAGCCGTCACGTTACCAATGCGGTACGAAAGGTTATCAATGCTAAGGAAGATCCGAGAGAGACGATCTTGGATTATGCGATCACCATTGATGAAGAGCTCACAAAGAAACGTAAAGAATTCGGTCTTCCGACAGTGGAAGATTAGGAAAAGGAAACGAAACAATGAAGGAATATTTAAAAAAGTATTTTATACTGAGAAGACATAATGCTTCGGTCATGTGGAAAAAAGCCAAGATGAACAAAATGTGTTATCTGTTCCTGGCACCCTATGCGATCCTTTTCTTTGCTTTCTACATCCTGCCTGTGCTTTCTTCAATAGTATTGAGCTTTACCGATTACAATATTTTGGAAGCTCCGAATTTTGTGGGAGTCAAGAACTATTTAAACCTTGTGTTGCAGGATGATGTTTTCCTGATAGGTGTTAAGAATACTTTCCTGATAGCTGTTATAACAGGACCTCTCGGATATATCATGGCTTTCCTGTTCGCCTGGCTGATCAACGAATTGCCGAGATGGCTGAGAACTATAGCTGTCATCGTGTTCTATGCGCCGTCGATCGCCGGTAACGTCTACCAGATCTTCACCATTTTCTTCAGAGGTGATGCTTACGGTTATGTTAATGCATTTCTTACCGAGTGGGGCTTCATTGACGGACCGAAACTTTGGCTGACGGACCCCAAATACATGCTTCCGATCTGTATGATCGTAATTCTTTGGATGTCTCTCGGAACCGGTTTCCTTTCATTTGTTGCCGGCCTTCAGGGTGTAGACAAGAGCCTCTTCGAAGCAGGTTATGTGGACGGCATCAAAAACCGCTGGCAGGAACTTTGGTACATTACATTGCCCAGCATGAAGCCTATGCTTCTCTTCGGTGCGGTCATGGCGATCACAAACTCGTTCAGCGTTTGTAACCAGACAATGGCTCTTTGCGGATATCCCAGTACGGATTACGCAGCAAGAACAGTCGTAACCCACCTTTTCGACTATGGTTTCTCGAGATTTGAAATGGGTTATGCGTCAGCCATAGCAACATTGTTGTTCCTTGTAATGATCTTAGCCAAGAAGTTTGTAACCAATATATTGCAAAGAGTAGGTACGTGACGTGGGAAAGAATAGCACACCAAAAAAATACAGAAAACCTCTTATAAAGAGAAGAAAGCCCAACCGTTCCGTAGGCGGAGATATTGGAATTTACTTCGTTTTATCTCTCTTTGCCATCGCAATGGTTTTCCCGCTTGTTTTTGCGGTATCGAGCGCCTTGAAGCCTCTTGATGAGCTCTTCAAGTTCCCGCCGACAATATTTGCCAGAAACCCAAGCTTTGATAACTTTTCGGATCTGTTTGTTACAATGAGCAAATCCTGGGTTACTTTTTCAAGATACGTTTTCAATACCGTTTTTATCACGGTAGTAGGTACGATAGGACATATCCTGTTGGCCTCGCTCGCAGCATTCGTTCTTGCAAAGTACGACTTCCCGGGCGGTAAAACGTTCTTCACGATCGTTGTTACGGCGCTCATGTTTAACGGCTATGTTACAGGTATCCCCAACTACATCATCATGAGCAAGTTCAACATGATCGACAGCTTTTGGGCGATAATCATCCCCGCATTTGCGGCCCCCATGGGATTGTTCCTTATGAAACAGTTCATGGAAGGCATACCGATGTCTCTTATTGAAGCGGCGAAGCTTGACGGAGCAGGGATCGGAAGAATATTTGCTACGATCATTCTTCCTCTCGTTAAGCCTGCTTGGCTTACATTGATGATCTTTGACATTCAGGCTCTGTGGAACGCGGATGCAAAGATGTACATTTACTCGGAAGAGAAGAAAATGCTTGTATATGCCCTGCAGCAGATATCAAGCGGTAACCTGATCGCCAGAACCGGTCAGACAGCAGCCGTCATGGTAGTTACAATGGTTATCCCTATTATGGCATTCATGCTTTCGGAAAGTCAGGTTCTTGAAACAATGGCAAGTTCCGGACTTAAAGACTAACAGTGAGGAGTGATTATATGAAGAGCATTAAAAAGTTCATATCCTTCATATTGATGACCGCGACTGCGATCTCCTTTGTTGCTCCTCTTACAGTAAAGGCCGAAGAGGGCGTTCAAAAAGGATATACTTACACCTATGATTATTGGGGGGACATTCAATATTCACCCGATGCTTATTCAAAAGTGGGTGTTTATACTGCAAGTGTACTTGGATTGGAAGTGGGCTTTAAAAGGCCTGACGGTCTGTATACACATGATGGCAGCGTTTACATCTGTGATACGGGAAACAATAGGATCGTTCAACTGGAAAGGATCGATGATGATGATTTTAAGGTTGTGAATATCATTACTTCGGTTCAGGGCGACGTTGAGAAGAAAGAGCTTGCCGGTCCGACTGATATCTGTATTGCGGAAGATGGAACAATTTTTATCTGTGATAAAAACAATGAAAGAATTTTAAAACTTACTTCTGATTACACATATATCGATGCTTACACAAAACCTAATGATTCAACCTTCGATCAGAGCATCGGCTTCCTTCCGGATAAACTGGTTGTTGATTCCGAGGGAAGAGTGTATGTTGTTTGCGATAACGTAAACAAAGGCATGCTTAAGTATGAAACCGACGGAAGGTTTGCCGGATTTTTCGGAGCGATGCCTGCAAAATACAATTGGACCACCTATTTCAGAAAAAGATTCCTTGCCACAGATGCTCAAAGAGCTGCGATGGACAATTTTGTACCGACAGAATATGACAATGTGGCAATTGATTCCGAAGGTTTCTTCTTTGCATGTACAACGAGAGTTTCGGGTAAAGACTCCTCTGAAGAGCCTGTAAGACGATTAAATCTTCTCGGAAAGAACATTCTTATAGAAAACGGATACGAGAATGTTCAAGGAGATCTTCAATGGGGGAACTTCGCCGGAAGAGGTGATCCGTCAATGTTTATTGATGTTACCGCCCTCGATAACGGAGTATATGTTTGTCTGGATAAGACCAGAGGAAGACTTTTTGCTTATGATGAGCAGGGTAATCTTCTGTATGCTTTCGGAGGCATAGGAAATATCGACGGATACTTTAAACAGCCCGTTGCCCTCGATCATATGGGAAAAGAACTTTTCGTATTGGATTCGTTTGATAACAGCTTGACCGTATTTACCCCTACCGAATATGGCAACCTGATCTTCCAAGCGCTGGAAGAGTATGACAGAGGAGATTACATTACCTCCGGTGAAACCTGGGAAAAGGTTAAGGAGCTCAACGGTAACTGTGATCTTGCATACATAGGTATCGGACGCTCGCTTCTAAGGCAGAAAAGATATGAAGAGAGCTTAACATACTTTAAGACCAAATGGGATACGGTTCATTACTCGAAGGCATTCAAGAGATACAGAAAAGAGTGGGTAGAGAAAAACATCGGTTGGTTGTTCCTCGCATTCTTCGCTGTTATGATAGTACCGTTGGCTGTTAAGAGAATTAAGCAGATCAAGGTTGAAATTGATACCGCTGATATTTTTAAACCCGGTAAGGATCAGGAGAGAAAATGATAGCTGCACTTACAGATAAAAATAAATACAAAAAGTTTTTGAAGGATTTCAAATTTGCTTTTTATTGCCTCACTCACCCGCTTGACGGTTACTGGGATCTTACACATGAGAAAAGAGGAAATATACTTGTTGCTACAGTGATCCTTATTCTGGTCCTTATTGCAAGAATAATGTTTCTTGGCGTTACAAGCTTCCTGTTTGTGCAGGTTAACTGGAACAGGATCAATATATTTACTTATATAGCGAGTGTTATCTTCCCGCTGGCATTGTTCGTAGTCGGAAACTGGGCTCTGACAACGTTGTTTGACGGCAAAGGAAGGCTGCTGCAGATTTACACGGCATCCTGTTATTCACTTTTACCCTATGCGCTGATCACGATCCCGCTATCAATCGTATCCAATGTTTTATCGGATGATTTTGCGGAAGTAGTCGGAGTTATCTATATCTTGTCGATGGTGTGGTCGGGAATCCTGTTTGTGTGCAGTAACATGGAGATTCATGAATTTTCCATGGCTAAAGCATTGGTGTTTATCATTGCAACGATTGTTGCGATGGCGATAATGATCTTCATACTGTTGCTTTTCTTTTCAATGATAAGCCAGGGGGTTTCGTACTTTATCGCTATGTATAAAGAGATCATGTTCAGAATAGGTTAGACCGGAGGAAAGGTTGATGTATTACAACAAAGAAGAACGTAAAAAAGAGATCAGAACGGCCATCCGGAAAGAACTGAAGAATCTTATCCCTGTTATTTCATTGATCATTTTGATCGTTGTCGGAGCCGTGGTTATCACTTTGCTGACCGATAAAGAGAAGAAAAACGAAATGATCGATATATACAGTTATACAGGCTCTGAGGATATCATTAAGCTTGAAAATTCCGAACTTCTTTTCGAAATGGATCCTACGACGACCTATTTTACGGTCACGGACAAGAAGAGCGGAGATGTTTGGAAGTCAAATCCGGACAATGTGGACAGCGATCCCATGGCAAATATCGCCGACAAGAGAAGGATCAAGTCCACGCTGATACTGAAATACAGTAACAGCGGCGGTGCTGATATGAAATACAACAATTATCAGTTCAGTATCGAAAATCATATGTACGATATTGAAGTCAAAGATAATAAAATTGAAGTCAAATACTCGATCGGTGATGTTGAAAAGGAATATATCGTTCCTTTATATATTACCGCCGAGAGATTTAAAGAACTGACAAGCAAGATGGATAAAAATGACGGAATAGCCATCGAGCAGTTCTACAAGAAATACGATATCAACAAGCTGAGCGCAGCGGATAAAAAGAACAAAGATGAGCTGCTTGCCAAGTATCCCGATATGGCGAATGAGGTTATATACGTTATACGAGATACTACGGGTGAAGGAATCAAATCAAGATATGAGCCCATGTTTGCGGCTGCAGGCTTCACCGAAGAGGAGTATCTGATAGGTAAAGAAAAGTATTCCGGTAAAAAGGAACAGGAAAAGGCTGTTTTCAACGTTAATGTTGTTTATTCGCTTGATGGAAACAAACTTAATGTGGAAATTCCTCTTGAGAAGATCGAATACAAAAAAGAATTTCCGCTTGTTTCACTTCAGGTCCTGCCGTTTATGGGAGCAGGCTCATGGGAGGAAACAGGTTCCATGTTGATCCCCGAAGGCGGCGGTTCGCTGATCCGTTTCAATAACGGCAAGATACAACAGAATCTGTATTATTCCAATGTATACGGTTGGGACTTTGCCACAAAGAGAACCGAACTTGTTCATGAAACCAGATCGGCATATGGGGTTTTTGGCGTAATTAAAGACTACGGTTCCTTCATCTGTACGTTGGAGGACGGCGCGGCTTACGGAGCGATCACTGCAGACATAGCCGGAAAGACAAACGGCTTTAACAATGTTTTTGTCGATTATACGATACTTCACAGAGAAGAAGTTGATGTTGCCACCAGAATGAAAGGCAGAATGTTCTTCTATGAGCAGCAGATACCTAAAGAAACCCTGAAACAGTCCTACATATTCATTGATTCGAACGATGTCTGTGACATGGCTCAGAGCTACAAAGAGTATCTTGAGGATAAATACGGTGATTCATTTGCCGTGAGAAATGATACGGATGTTCCCGTTGCAATAGAGGTTTTGGCGGCGGTTGATAAGGTAGAACAGGTTATGGGTATTCCCGTTTCAAAACCTTTGCCTTTAACAACATATAAAGAAACCGTAGAAATGATCAAGGATATTAAGGATTCCGGTGTCAATAACCTCTATGTCAAGCTTGCCGGCTGGATGAATGAAGGTGTTCAACAGGAAATGCTGAACAAGGTGAAGCTGATCGGAAGACTGGGAAGTAAAAAAGACTTCAAAAATCTGATCAAATATACCAACGACTCAGATATCAGGTTGTATTTGGATGCTGTTACTCAATATGAATTCCGGACAAACCTGTTTGAAGGCTTCTATGTTTACACGGATGCTGCATGTTATGCAAACAAGATGAGAGCTGAGTTGACAGATTTCTCAACCATCTATTTCGGACCGGATGATACAAGGGATCCTTACTATCTGTTACGACCTTCGATCATATCTGAAATGATGGAGAACATTAATAAATATGCGGCAAAAAATGATGCATATGGTGTTTCTTACAGAGATGCAGGTTATCATCTTTCCTCCGATTTCAAGAGGAAGAGGCTGGTTACCAGACAGGCGGCTTTAAAAATGCAGCTTGAAGAGATCGAGAGTGCTAAAGAAGATGGACTCGGGATAATGGTCAACGGCGGTAATGATTACATCTATGGTTTGGCGGATTACATCACCAACATGGATCTTTCCGGATTTGATTACACCATTATCGATGAAGAGGTTCCCTTCCTTTATCTGGCACTTCACGGACATATGGCCTATTCCGGCGAACCATTGAATATTACCTCGGATCCTGAGAAGGAGCTGCTTAAGAGTGTGGAATGCGGTGCCGGTCTTTCGGCTGTGTATATGGATGAAGATGCTCAATCCCTTCAGGACACCACCTATTCACAGTACTTTGGTGCAGCCTATGATAGCTGGAAAGACAGATTCAATGAGATTTATGCGAGATATTCTAAAGAACTCGGACATACGTTTAATCAGGAAATTTCGAATTGGCAGAGACTTTCAAATTATGTGACCGTTACGGAATATGAAGACGGAACGAGAGCTTTTGTAAACTACGGTTATTCCGATTATACAACATCAGAGGGAATTAAGATCCCCGCAAGAGATTACGTTGTTGAAAGGTAAGGACATGGCTAAGAATAAAAAAAGACGAAGCTTGGAAAAGAGAAGAGCTATATCCGGATATTTGTTTATCTCTCCGTTCATTATCGGTTTCCTGGCATTTATGGTAAAACCTCTGTTTCAGTCATTTTATATGAGCCTGTGTAAGGTTGACATCAGTGCGGCGGGATTCACAATGAATCTTAACAAATTAGGGAATTACTATGAAGCTTTCAGAGTTGACCCTACATTTGTTCAATATGTTGAAGAAGGCCTTGGAAGAATGGTTTATAATTCTGCAGCCATTCTGGTCTTCAGTCTCTTTGTTGCTTTGATAATCAATCAGAAATTCAAAGGCAGAGGCTTGGTAAGAACAATATTCTTCCTGCCGGTAATTCTGTCATCAGGCGCCATAGTTGGAGTAGAATCAAGTAATGCTTTGCTTTCCAGCATAAATTCTGCGATTGAAGATTCAAGCGGAGCAAGTATCACCGGATATATTGAGACGATCCTTGTTACAACGGGTGTTGCAAGTAGGCCGCTGGAGATCCTGTTTGAAGTTATTGATGGAATATACGATGTGGCGTTGGCTTCAGGTATCCAGATAATTATTTTCCTTTCGGGATTGCAGGCAATTCCCAAGAGCTCTTATGAAGCGGCTCAGATCGAGGGATGTACTTCCTGGGAATCATTCTGGAAGATCACGTTTCCTACCATTTCGCCGTTGTTCCTTGTTTGCTGGGTATATACGGTTGTTGACTTCTGTATGAGAGATGACAATGACGTAATGGATAAGATAAATACGGCAATGAGAGAACAATTGAACTATGGTCTTGCTTCTGCTATGGCATGGAGTTATTTCGGAATTGTTATAGCTATAATAGGGCTTTCATCATTTATTATTTCTAAGTGGGTATATTACGATGACTGATTACAGAACTACTACAAAAAGGAAATACTGGGAAAGAAACAGACTCTCCGGAGGAGAACTGCTCCGGAAGGATGCTGTCAGGGTGTTTGTTTCAATCACGAGATTCATTCTTCTCTTCGGATTATGTTTCTTGATCTTGCAGCCGCTGTTAAACAAGATTTCCGTAAGTCTTATGGAAGAACAGGATCTGTACAATCCTCTTGTTGTTACACTTCCTGAACATGTTACCACGGCGAACTATGAACTTGCTGCTTTGTTCCTGAATTATTGGGATGTTCTCAAATCGACGGTTCTGGTTTCTGTTACGATAGCTTTGATACAGATAATTGTTTGTACGGTTGTCGGATACGGCTTTGCGAGATTTGATTTCCCCTTAAAGAAGTTTTGGTTTGGGTGTGTAATACTTTTGATAGTAGTACCGCCTCAGACAATTTCCACATCACTTTATCTTCACTTCCATTTCTTTAACTTATTTGGAAAAACGCTTAATCTAAGCGGATCCGTAGTGCCTTACTATTTATTGAGCGCAGGTTGTATGGGACTTAAATGCGGTCTGTATATTTACATGGTAAGACAGTTTTTCAGAAACATGCCAAAGGAATTGGAAGAGGCTGCTTACGTTGACGGACTCGGTACTTTTGGAACGTTTGTGCGTATCATGCTTCCGGATGCCAAACCCATTTTGGTTTCCTGTTTCCTGTTTGCTTTTGTATGGCAGTGGACGGACATATTCTACACCAAGCTGTTTTTGGGAAATGTATCGATGTTATCGATGAAGCTATCAACTATTGCGGATACATTGGACAGTTACGTTAAATATACATTAAATGATGCTGCGGGCGCATCTGTTGGTTACACTCAATGTATTGTTTCCACCGGTACCTTGATGGTTATTACTCCGATACTTTTACTTTATCTCTTTATGCAGAAAGGATTCACCGAAAGTATCGCACATTCAGGTATCAAAGCGTGATCTTATTAAACTGTTATATTACCGCCGGGAGCGGTCATATATAAAAATTATTAAAGGAGGAAATTTTATGAAGCAACTTAAAAAAGTGGGAGCTCTTATGCTGGCATTTAGCATGGTGGTCGGCATAGCAGCCTGCGGAAGTGAGAAGGACCCCGTGGATACTCCTAAAGCTAATCAGGAACCCCAGATCATTGCAAATAATGATAAGGAAGAGGGACCTGAAATTGTCAGCAACAATGATGCTCAGGCAGATCCCTATGAGATCATCAAGGGTAAAGACGGCAAGCCTATGAATCTTGGAGGCATGGAGATCTTCATCAGTGACTGGTTCTACAGCGAGCAGGAACCTACAAATGCTTACCAGGAAGAACAGAAGGCTTGGAGAGATTGGATCCAGGAGACCTACAACTTCAAAATTACAGGAAGAGCGGATACCACATGGGGCAACTGCTCTGATGACTATGTAAAGTACGTTGAAGGCGGCGGAAGTGATGAGAATATCATTTTCACCATTCATCCTCTTGTAGCTACAGCTGCTAAGGCTATGGGACAGGGCCTTATGTATGACCTTGCATCCATCGATTGGCTCAACTTTGACGATGAAAAATGGGATCGCGACGTTATGGAATTCTCTACCAGAGGTGAGAAGATCTATGCTATGAGAGCTGAAGCTTCCGAACCCAGAAATGGTATCTATTTCAACTACAGAATTCTTGAAGAAGCAAACATTAATCCCGAAGATCTTTACAAGTGGCAGGCAGAAGGTACCTGGACTTGGGATAAGTTCGAAGAGATCTGCGAAAAGGTACAGAAGGATACAGATAACGACGGTGTTATCGATCAGTATGCTATGTGTAACTTCGCTTCTTACTTCTATCCTTCAGCTGTATGGTCAAACAAGGGCGCATACATCGGACTTGATGAAAACGGTCAGCTTTACAGCAGACTTGAAAGCAAAGAGACAATGGATGCTCTTAAATGGGCTGACGATATGATGAAAAAGTACAACAAGCCTAATACTGAAGACGGTGCATGGAACTACTTCATTTCAGAATTCCAGAACGGTAAGGTTTGCTTCATGGATCATCAGACCTATCTTGCAGGTCAGGACCTGAAGACTTGCGTCGACAAGTTTGGTTTCGTTTGCTTCCCTAAGCCGGAAGGCGTTGACGGTTACTATGCTTGGACAGAGAATAACATGATGGTTATCCCTGCAACATATTCCGCAGAAAAGGCTGAAAAGATCGCATTTGCATACAATCTCTGGACAGCTCCCGTTCCCGGATATGAAGGATATCCTGCTTGGAAGTTCTCTTACTACAACAACTTCAAGGATTCCCCGAAGGCTGTTGATGAAACACTTCCCAGACTCGTTGATCCTCAGTTCACAGCACCCAGAATGGACTACTCCGTTGCTGAGCTTTGCGGTGATACAGGTCTTCACGGAGAACTCCTCAACTGGAAGTTCGGTAAGGACCAGACCATCGCTGAGATCATGGACGAAATCCGTGGCACAGTTCAGGGTTACCTTGACAAGGCTAACGGAAAGTAAAATCGTGATTTAATTTCACACAATGCGCGGCGGAGGCCCGCCTCCGCCGCAAATTTAAGGAAACCAATTATGCCAAAAAATGAAAAAGTAATCCTTTCTGGGACGAATAATGATTTTAAAGGCAAAATTGAATACGATGAGAATGATCGGGAGATTGTGGATTACCATAATAACTCGTCAGTCAGGATATGGTATAATGTTGAACCGCACGGTTACAAACCTCATTGGCATGATGCTATGGAAATTATCATGCCGGTTGAAAATGATTACGAAGTGATCATTCGTGATGTTAAACATATGATCAAACCCGGAGAGATTTTTATAATTCCTCCCGGATGTATTCATGAGATTCTTGATCCGGTGGCGAAGGGGATAAGGTTTATCTTCCTTTTCGACCTCTCGATCGTAAGGAATCTGAAAGGATTTGCGGGACTTGAATCTGCATTTATCAATCCCATTCATGCTAACAAGAGCAGTTATCCGAGAATATTTGACGAAGCATTCAATCTGCTGATAAAAATGCGAAATGCTTATTTCTACGGACAGGCATACAGTGAGATCACGATTTATTCTTCTTTGATGGAATTCCTCGTGCTATTTGGAGCAAATCACAATACGGATTCCAAATTATTCAGTAATGCAAAGCCCAGAAAGCAGCAACAATATGTCAAAGAGTTTAACAAGCTTCTGGAGTATATCAATGAAAACTATATGCAGCCGATCACGTTGGAAGACGCGGCTGTAAATATCGGTTTCAGTAAATACTATTTTTCAAGATTATTCAAGCAATACACCGAATACACTTTTTGCGATTATCTTACCATCAGACGTATCAGAGCAGCAAAGGAATTGCTTGCGGATGCTGATTGTTCGATAATGGACATTGCAATGAATACAGGCTTTTCAAGTATATCTACCTTTAACAGGGTATTTAAAGAAACAGAAGGCTGTACACCAAGCGCTTTCAGAGCAAAAAGAAATGAAGAAACATAAAAAACACCTGATGCGAAAGAATCGATCGGGTGTTTTTTTATATTACATATTTGAAATCGGTAAACTTGGCAGTGCCACCGAAATCCGAAGTGGAATAGCAGAAAAGTCCGAAGCGTACACCGCAAAAATGATCAAGTCTGAAAGAAAGCTTGTGGATGTAAGAAAGCTTCTCAAATCGTTTGTCGATCTTGTAAGAGAAGGATGCGTAATCGTCTAAGTTCTCAAAGTTCAGATCGATCCTGAGTTTTACAATAGGAGAGGGGAGAAGGATTTTTTCTATCAGATCTCCCGGAATACAATCTGATCTGCCGTTAAAGCTTTCGTCGGGATCTCGGGTAATGAGGTTTAGGTAGAAACCTCCGGGTTCCTTTGAAACCGAAAGCTGTCCGTAACAACTTTCAAATGCACAGATACCTGCATGATCACCAAAACGGAGCCGTGATGCATCAACAGTAACTTCCGCATGGCATTTCGGCCAATATGCACGTTGGGTTAACGTGTTCACAGCTTCGGTAATATTGGCACTCAGCTTACCGGTCGTAATTTCATATGAATTTTTGCCCAGTCTGTATAAACAGGGATCCGGGTTGTGATTAAACTGCCAGGGTAAAGCAAGTTTTTCGCCGTCGGTAAAACTTGAAGTATAAAGTGAAGAGTATTTGTACTTCGGTTTAGCGGATGAAGGTGCTTCAAACACCGGGATCGAACCGTTATCTCCCACATGAGGGAACCCGTCTTTAATACACATGGGGGTAAGGATCGGAATCCTTCCGCAGGCGCCCTGATCTCTGAAGAAGAAACCGTAAAGCTTTCCGTCAGGGGTGGTAACAATACCGCCTTGCGCCACTCCGTTTCCCGAGAGACCGTAGTCGTCTCTGATCAATTCCTTTTCACGATACGGGCCTTCTATCCTGTCTGCGACATGGACAACCTGAGTTCGTACAGCGGGCTCATCCTTAGGCCAGTGAATATTGAAGATGCAATAGGAAGAACCGATCTTATAGGCATGGGAGCCTTCGTAACCAAGACCGACATTATGTTCATCCTTAAAGGCTGAAATATTAAGCCCGTCTTTTTTTACCTCAAATCTGTCGATGTCGATCTCTGTGATCCTGATCTCTGTGTTTCCGTGGATCACAAAGGCTCTGTCTCCGTCGAAGAGCAATGAAGCATCATAGAAAACAGCATTGATGGTGTGTCTCTCCCAAGGACCTGCAGGATCCTTTGAAGTAAAGACATAGGTGTAATCCTTCCCTATTGAAACGAACAGTGCATAAAACAGTCCGTTGTGATAACGAAGAGAAGGAGCCCACATGCCTCGACCATAGATATTCTGCTCGTATTCAAGACGCTCGGCTGAAGACGAGTCGAGTTCATTGAATACGTATCCGGCGATTTCCCAATTAACAAGATCGAAGGAGCGAAGTACAGCTCCTCCGGGGAAAAAGTGCATAGTTGTAGAAAGCAGATAATACGTGCTATCTACTCTGATGATATCCGGATCGGGATAGTCCTGTTTAGTTATAGGATTAAAGTTTTCCATACAACCTTTTTCTCTGATGAACAGTTAGCTTTACCAAATCCTGTAATTTCCGCTTAACGCAAGAAAAGCGAAGAAATACAGGCAATTGTCGTAGTAACGTCTGATGCCTGTTCGAAGAGGCATGTTATAAAAAGATCTTACCCATTCAACCGTAGATGGGTTATCCGCAGCGAGAGATGCCTGCGCAACCGTTGCGGGAAGCCCGGTGGGGTGAAGTACAAAAGAGGAGGGAACGATTCGTCCGTCCACTTCATAAATATGATAATCGTTATTGATACGGGCATTATTCAAGAAAAGCTGTATATTATCACAGGCTTTTGTCTGGCCCACATCAATTCCGAACCATTCGTAATCCAAAGCAATATTTGCGACTGTTCTGTAGGAATCCGAGAAAAACCAGTCATGACGGTCATTGGTCCAGGGAAGCTTTTGCTTGAGAGGCGATCCGTCAAATTCTGCATATTCTGCAGAGAATCCCGTAATGGGGTGGCAGGCCTTTGCAAGATATTCACGACTTGCTTTGGCACATTCTTTGAAGAATGCTCTGTCTTCCTCGTATGCCCACAATGAGAATAATTCGTAAAAGTGAGGAAGGTGATAAGAAGGATCCGTAAAACCAATCCCCGGAACAAAAAGGATCTGATGATTGTCATGATTGAACATGGGCGTGCCGGGACGGCCTTCAGAACCCTTGTGGATCATGGCTTTAAGGATCTCTTTTGCTTCGTGACTGTAATTAAAGATCCCTTCTCCGTCACCCCATCTATGAGAAGCGAAGAAGAGGGCAAGTGCAAAAAATTCTTCGCCGTCGGGAGCGGGACCGTTGGCATTCTTCTTACCATCGGTTGCGCATGACCATGCAAAATAGCCCTCATTTTCGCCTTCTTTCATAAACATATAGGTTTTCGACCATTTCCAGATGCGGTCGAACTGCTCTTTCATATTAAGTTGAACACAGAACATCATACCGTAGGACATTCCTTCTGTTCGTGCATCATGATTACCGGTGTCCTCGATGTAGCCCATATCGGTAGAGAAATCATGGTATACGCGTTCGTCATCGGAGCCGAAAAAATAAAAGTCTCTGATCTCATTGAGACGATCGTTGACAGCCTTTTCATCGATTCCGATCTCGTTGAACATGTTCCTGTATTGTCCTGTTTTGAATGCGTTCATATCTTCCTCCGATGTGTCCTTACTTACACATGATTACATTGAATTTTAACAAAATACAGAAAACAAATCTAATTATTCATTGCTTAAAGAAAGACATATATTGCTAAATCTTGCTTTTAAAACAAAAAGTGCTAATTATGAGCAATAAAAAGCAATATTTTATATGCCAATTTGCGGAAAGTGTGGTAGAATATATTTGGCTTACATTTCGCTGTCGAAGAAGAAATGTATCTGACTAAAAAATAAGGGAGGAAATATTTTATGAAGAAAAAAATTGCTTTGCTTTTATGTGCAGCAATGGTTCTTGCACTTGCGGCATGCGAAAGCAAAAAAGAGCCGGCCGAGGCAACACCTACACCCAAGCCGCTGACTGTAACCGCTACACCCACTCCGGGACAGAAGAAGACGATTACAGCAACACCCACAGCAACACCCACACCCAAGAAGGATTGGACTGCATTGCCTACTTTCACACCTACTCCTGAGCAGATCGCTGCAAAAGAAGAGGCTGAGAGATTAGCAGCTGAAGAAGCTGCAAGAGCTAAGCTGGACAAGACTTATGTTCTTGACGCAGGCAAGATGGTTAAGATTTCGGGTGAATTGCCTACAGTTGATGCCTCAGGCAACATTGTAATGAAGGATCAACTGACACAGAAATTCGTTCTTCCGCTCGGTTGCATTCTGAAACCGGGTGAGACTGCTCGTGTTTCTGTTACATTACAGTTCAACACTGCAGATGACACAGGCATCAGACTTTACCTCTGCGGAAGCGCTGCAGACGACAGACAGTCGGATGTTGTAAACATCAGCAATCCCGGAACAACAGATATGGTAACAAAGGTTGTTACATTGAAGGCTACAGGAAATGCCAATCACATCCTCGTTGCTTCTTCAGGCTGGGGCGTAATGATCAATGATATCGTTATCAAGCAGATCAAGGTTTCTCCTAATCCTGTCGTTGATATAGCTGCACTTTCGGTTGCATCCGGTGATGCACCTACCACGAATGATGATGGCACCATCTCCTTCAAGGGCGGTATTACACAGAAGGTTGTATTCCCTCTCGGAAAGCAGTATTCTGCAGGCGATGTTCTTGCAGTTACAGCTACAGCTAAGTTCAATACTATTGATGACGATCAGATCAGATTCTATGTTATCCAGGATGGCGCAGACTCTGCTAAGAGCGCTGTTTCTTTCTTCAAGAATCCCGGACATACGAATCCTGTTTCTCAGACATTCCTCATCAGTCTTAACGAAGATGCAAACCAGCTCCTGCTTGCAAGCGGCGGTTGGGGAAGATACATTAACGATGTTCAGCTCTTCGAGGTACAGGTTACCAAGGCTGAGATCGTAAACCTCAGCAACGTTAAGGTTGGTTCCGGTGAAATTCCTACAATCCTTGACGACGGTACACTTCAGGCTAAGGATCAGTTAACCCAGAAGTTCATCCTTCCTATTGAGACTATCGACATGAGTGCTGGTTCTACAATCGTTACCAATGTAAATCTTGTATTCAATTCTGCAGATGATGTTTCCGTAAGAGGATATGCTATTGAAGGCACATCTGATGTAAACAAGGGTAATATCGTATTCTATGAGAACACTGTTGGTACCGGTGAGACCACTGTTTCACAGGAGATCACAATGAACGAGAACGCTTCTTCACTCTTACTCGGTGGTAAGGGATGGGGAGTAGCCCTCAATGATGTTATCATTAAGCAGGTTCTTGTATATGAGAAACCCGTTGTTCCTGAGTTCAAGGCTGACACAACTCCTCAGACGGGCGACAACACAATGATGATCCTTGTTGTTCTTCTCGGCATGGTAGCAGTAAGTGGTGTTGTTTTCTTCAAGAAGAGAGCAGACGAAAGACAGTAATTAATTAATGCAATTTTTAGCGGCTCCGCATTGCGGAGCCGTTTTATTGTTTCTTTTTAGTCTTTCTTAATCCTTTGTTGATGTGATTGTAGCAAAATTTGATATATACTTAGTTAAATTTGCGTTGTTTTACATTACCCTGAGATGTAAAATCTCTTTGGGAGTTAAGGAGACTTATGATTAAAAACAGATCTTTACTATTTTCACTTGGATGCCTGATCTTATCTTCGGCCTTTTTATGCGGATGTGGTGAAAACAACACTGCAAAGAAACCCGAGGTCAAAGAAGAGGCACCGATCGTTTACATCACTGCAACCCCCACACCAAAGCCTACGAGTACATCTACACCTACTCCGAGATCGACCAATACTCCGAAACCTACAAATACACCGGCTCCTGCAGTAACGGCAACACCGGTGCCTACACTTTCGGTTAAGGGTATAGCTGAGTATTATCAGGATTATTTTCCTATCGGAGTAGCTGTTCCGGATTATGCATTTTCGGTAGATCGTTATAAGAATCTTGTACTTGATAATTATACGCAGATCACTCCCGAAAATGAGACCAAGCCGGACGCACTTCTTGATCCAAACAAGAGCAGAAGCGGACTTCCCGACACTTACTACCGAGCTGCTGTTTCTTTCAGCAGATGTAACAAAGCGGTTAAGTTCTGTGTAGAGAATAATCTTCAAATGAGACTTCATACTCTTGTATGGCACAGTCAGACTCCTCATTGGTTCTTTACGGAAGATTATTCGACCACGGGTAAACTTGTAAGCCGTGAAGTAATGCTTAAGCGTATGGAAAACTACATCAAGGATGTGCTTGAGTATTTTGATACAAATTATCCCGGACTCATCTATGCTGTTGATGTTTGTAACGAAGCGTTTGATAGAGGCGACGGTGACGAAAACTGGATAAGAAAGAACAAGAATGATTGGTACACCGTTGTCGGTCCCGACTACTATTATCAGGCTTTTCTTTTCGCAAGAAAGTATGCACCTGATTATATGAAGCTTTTCTATAACGATTACGGCTGTTCCGGAAAATACAACAAGATCATTAAGAATCTTGCTCAGGCTAAGGAAGAGGGCCTCATAGACGGTATCGGAATGCAGTCGCATCTGTCAACATCCGATACGGTGGGCGGTTCCTATCTTCTGGCTATGACTGCTTTCCTTAAAGAAGGATATGAACTTCAGGTTACCGAGCTTGATATCGGCGTAGCCTCGGATACGGATTATGAGTATTCGAGACAGGCAAGAAAGTACAAGGTGCTTTTCGGTAATATACTGGATCTGAAAAATAAAGGCTATAACATTTCAAGTGTTACCTTTTGGGGTATTGCAGATCACCTCTCCTGGAGAAGTGATAAGTACCCGCTTCTATTCGACAGAAGCTTGAATCCTAAAAAATCCTATTACGGGGTTCTTCAGGATCCGAGCATACTTAATATAGAGTAATTCTCTTATCTTCATCTTGGAGAAGGCTTCCGCGAAAGCGGAAGCTTTTTCTTTGCAACAATTTTGGGGCAGGTCGTAATTTGTTTCGGGTTGTTTTGCGAATAAAAATATGATAGAATTCTCACGTTTGAGATTATACTTTTGGAGTTACGGATATGATACTTTCATGCAACAAGATCAATAAGAGTTTCGGAGAAAAGGATATCCTTAAAGACGTATCCTTTCATTTGAATGATAATGAAAAGGCAGCGATCATCGGAGCAAACGGAGCGGGGAAATCCACTCTGTTCAAGATCATCCTCGGAGAAGTGGGCGCTGACAGTGGCGAAGTTGTTTTTGCCAAGGATTCAACCCTCGGATGCATTTCTCAGACCCAGAATCTTGAAAGCGAGAATGGCATATATGATGAACTTTTTGGAACAAACACAGCTTTATTGGAACTGGAACACAGAATTGAAAAACTGCATAGAGAGATCGAAGCTGAATCTCTGAAAAACGGTGAAAGCGATGAACTAAAAAAACTGTATGAGGAATATGAACGCTGTAATACCGAATTTGACAGGATCAACGGATACGCATACAGAAGCGAAGTAACGGGAGTGCTTAAGGGCCTCGGCTTTCGGGAGGATGAGTTTGATAAAAAGATCAATACACTGTCCGGCGGACAAAAGACGAGAGTAGCCCTCGGTAAGCTTCTTCTCATGAAACCCGATCTGATCATGCTGGATGAGCCTACAAACCATCTTGATATGAATTCTATCGCATGGCTTGAAACTTATCTTGCAAACTATAAAGGAGCGGTTTTGGTCATTGCTCACGATCGCTATTTCCTTGATAAGGTAGTTACCAAAGTTGTAGAGATTGAAAACTGTAAGGCTACCTGTTATCTCGGAAACTATACCCAATTCGCGGAGAAAAAAGCGGAGGTAAGGAAAGCTCAGCTTAAGGCATACCTGAATCAGCAAAGGGACATAAAACATCAGGAAGCTGTAATAGAGAAACTTAAAAGCTTCAACAGAGAGAAATCGATCAAGCGGGCGGAATCCAGAGAGAAGATGCTGGACAAGGTTGAGAGGCTTGAAAAACCTGTAGAGATTGACGATGAGATGAAGATATCTTTTCATGCGTCAACAGTCAGCGGAAATGATGTTTTGACGGTTAAAGGACTCAGCAAGGCCTATGGCCGGGAACAATTGTTTTCGGACCTCGACTTTGAGATAAAAAGAGGGGAAAGAGTGGCGATCATCGGAAACAACGGAACCGGTAAGACCACGATCCTAAAGATCATTAACGGCCTTGTCCGGGCAGACAGAGGCGAGATAAAACTCGGCGCAAAGGTAAGCATAGCATATTACGATCAGGAGCATCATGTGTTGAATCCGGAGAATTCTCCTTTTGAAGAGATTTCGGATGCTCATCCTCTCATGGATAACACGGATATCAGAAACCTGCTTGCAGCGTTCCTTTTTACGGGTGACGAGGTGTTTACGCCCATAAAGCTTCTTTCGGGGGGAGAGCACGGCAGAGTTTCTCTTGCGAAGCTTATGCTTTCCGAGGCTAATCTTTTGATACTCGATGAGCCTACAAACCATTTGGACATCACCTCAAAGGAAATCCTGGAAAATGCCCTGAATTCATATGAGGGAACCGTGCTTTACGTTTCTCATGACCGTTATTTCATAAATAAGACTGCAACAAGAATACTTGATCTGACCGAGAAAAAGCTGATCCCCTACATCGGGAACTATGACTACTATCTGGAACATAAGGATGTGGTGGAAAAGGCTTTTCTTCGCGGGACACTGACCGGTGACGGACAGAAAACCGACAGTGAGAGCCTTAAGACGGAATCGGATAACAAGCTTGATTGGAAGGCTCAAAAAGAGGAGCAGGCGAGATTGAGAAAGAAACAAAACGAGATCGCCAGACTCGAAAAAGAAATAGCAAAACTTGAAGAAGAAGGCAGTTTTATTGACAGAGAACTTGAAAATCCGGCTTATTTTACGGATCATGTAAAGCTGGGGGAGCTTACGAAAAAAAAGAATGAGACAGAGGAGAAGATCATTGCTCTCATGGACGAATGGGAGCAGGTAAGTGCGTCGGAAGAATAAAGTGCTTGAAAACGCATTGAATGAAGTGATGTAACAAAAAAGAGAACGTTTTGATCCTGCCTTAAGGGCTACGGTCGAAACGTTCTCTTTGATCTTACTTAGGAATCAGTATAAAGGATGTTTGTCAGTGAGAGCCTTAACGATCTCTTTGACTTCTTCGGCCTTTTCACCGCGGGAATCGATGGCAAGCGTGATGGCCTTTGCAACATCATCCATATCCTTTGTATCGAAGCCTCTGGTTGTAACAGCTGCCGATCCGAGACGGATACCGCTTGTAACATTCGGCTTAGCAGGATCTCTCGGAATGGAGTTTTTGTTACAGGTGATGTTAACCGCATCAAGAAGATGTTCGGTCTCTTTTCCGGTAACTCCCTTGCTGATGAGATTAACAAGCATAAGGTGATTGTCCGTACCGCCGGAAACCATATCAAAACCACGATCCATAAGACCTTTGCAAAGAGCCTTGCTGTTGGCTACGATGTTCTTTGCATATTCCCTGAAGGAGGGCTCAAGAGCTTCCTTGAAGCAGACAGCCTTGGCTGCGATAACATGCATAAGAGGACCGCCCTGGATTCCGGGGAAGAGGGCCTTGTTGAGCTTGTGCTCGGTAGCAAATTCCTCGGAAGAAAGAATGATACCGCCACGGGGGCCGCGAAGAGTCTTGTGTGTGGTGGAAGTGACAATGTGAGCGTAAGGAATGGGGGATTCATGAGTTCCGCCTGCAACAAGACCGGCAATGTGAGCCATATCTACCATGAGGATAGCACCCACTTCATCGGCGATCTCGCGGAAACGCTTGAAGTCGATGGCTCTGGGGTAAGCGGAAGCGCCTGCAACAATAAGCTTCGGGCGGCATTCCTTAGCGATCCTCAATACTTCGTCATAATCAATGTAACCGTTTTCGTTAACTCCGTAAGGTACGCAATTGAAATAGGTACCGGAGAAGTTAACCGGGCTTCCGTGTGAAAGATGACCGCCGTCTGCAAGACTCATACCCATAAAGGTATCACCGGGCTGAAGAAGAGCAAAGAATACGGTCATATTTGCCTGTGCGCCGGAATGGGGCTGAACATTTGCCCAGGTGCAGCCATAGAGTTTCTTGATCCTTTCGAGAGCAAGGTTCTCTGCAAGATCGACAAATTCACAACCTCCGTAGTAACGTTTGCCGGGATAACCCTCGGCATATTTATTGGTAAGATGACTTCCCATAGCTGCCATAACAGCTTTGCTTACGAAGTTCTCGGATGCAATAAGCTCGATGTGATCTCTCTGGCGCTTAAGCTCGAGAGTCATGGCATCTGCAAGTTCGGGATCGATCTTAACTATTTCATCAAAATCAAACATGACTGGTTCCTCCGTTTGGAATTTTTGGTTTATTTTATCATAGTAGTGAAGAAAAAGCGAGCAATAATGAAATGAAAGATTCTTATGCGACTTATAAGGGGAAGGTTTGACAAAAACCAATCGGAATGGTAGAATATCCTCTTACATAAATGTGTGTTTACATTGCTTTTTTAGGGAGAAGATGATATATATGGATCCAAAAGAATTACTAAAAGAATTATTTGCAGGACAAGGTGAGTATATTATAAGGATCGTTATAGCGGTGATCTGCGGAGCTGTGATCGGTCTTGAAAGAAGCCGAAGACAAAAGGAAGCGGGACTTCGTACTCACATTATAGTCTGCATGGGAGCAGCTTTGCTTATGCTGATCTCCAAATACGGCTTTTTTGATGTAATTACAATTCCGGACGTGAGAGTTGATGCTTCGAGAGTTGCATCCAATGTGATCACGGGCATATCTTTCCTCGGTGCGGGAGTTATTTTCCTGAAAGGTTCCTCAATCAGAGGACTTACCACTTCAGCGGGGCTTTTTTCCACAGCCGCCTGCGGAATGGCAATTGGAGCCGGAATGTATGTTGTAGGTGTCTTTACCACGATCTTCATGGTTACATTACAGTATTTTCTTCACAAGTACAATTTGAGCTCCGAAACCATAGCGGCTACCGAAATAAGGATAGTTGCATATGACAAGCCGGAGATCATAGAAAAGATAAAGGCTTACTTTGGCGAAAACAAGGTTGAGATAGAAGAATTTTCCATCAAGAGAAAAAATGACGGAACGGTCGTTTACGACACTGTGGTCAAGCACCTGAAGCCCGCGGAGTTAAACCATGTGACGACGGTATTGAATGAAGTACCGGATGTGGTGGAAGTAAGTTGCAACCAATAGAATTTATTGTTGAATATTCAAAAGAAGTGTTTTATAATTCACGGGATACCAAAGTAGCTCGTGAATTTTTTTGATCGTCATGCTTATGCAAGCGACTGCGGCAAAAGCATGATTATGCGGAGGACATATGGAAAACTACAAAAAGGAATTTATTGAATTTATGGTTGACAGCAATGTGCTTAAATTCGGAGACTTTACACTTAAGAGCGGAAGAAAGTCGCCGTTCTTTATGAATGCGGGAGCATATGTGACGGGGAGCCAATTGAAAAGGCTCGGCGAGTACTATGCAAAGGCGATACACGACAATTTCGGCGATGACTTTGACGTCCTTTTCGGACCTGCATATAAGGGCATTCCTCTTTCGGTAGTTACCGCTGTTGCCTACTCCGAGCTCTACGGTAAGGAGATCAGGTACTGTTCCAACAGGAAAGAGATCAAGGATCACGGCGATACGGGAGTTCTTCTCGGAAGCAAGATCAAGGACGGCGACAGAGTGGTGATGATCGAAGATGTTACCACCTCCGGCAAGTCCATGGAAGAGACCGTTCCCATCGTAAAGGCCTGCGGTGATGTTAAGATCATCGGACTCATGGTAAGCCTCAATCGCATGGAAGTGGGGCTTTCGGGCAAGAAGGCGGCTCTCGACGAGATCACGGAAACATACGGCTTCCCCGCAAGAGCCATCGTAACGATGGAAGATGTAACGGAGGCTTTGTATAACAAAGAGTGGAACGGAAAAGTGCTTATCGATGACGAGATCAAAGCACGCATAGATGCTTACTATGAACAATACGGCGCTAAAAAGCAGAATAATTAAGAGGGCGGAGGAGTTGAGAGCGGCTGAAATGCCGCTTTTGACCCGCGCCCTTTTTGAGATTTTTGAAAAAAACGGAAATCGTCTGGAGTACGAGAACGTTTATTTCAGAAGACGGGAATTCCTGTCTGTCTATGCGCTTGCAGTCATTGCTGAGAAGCGGCCGGAGGATGTCGAAAAGCTGGAAGAGGTTCTGCGGGGCATATGCACCGAGGAGACCTGGGCACTGCCTGCACATTGCGACACGAAAAAGCGGCCTGATATAGAAAAGGAATTGGATCTTTTTAATTCGGAGACGGCGGGAGCACTTTCGGAAATAATTGCAGATTGCGGCGGGCTTTTGGATAAGGAACTGCAAAGAAGAGTGAAAGAGGAGATCTTTAGAAGGGTTTTGCAACCTTTTGTCGAGGGCGGACCCTTTGGCTTTGAAAATGCGCCGCATAACTGGAATGCGGTCTGCTGCGGCTCCATAGGCGTTGCGCTCATCAACTGCGGTGAGGAACTGCTTGGAAAAGCCGAAGCGGAAAGAGGGCTGGAACGGATCGATTCCTCGTTGGCCCGCTTCATCGACAGCTTTCCGGAAGACGGAGTGTGCCTTGAAGGTGCGGGGTATTTTAATTACGGGATGAGTTTTCTCACGGCCTATGTGAGAAGATATGAAGAGAGAAAGGGCAAAAAAGCCGATTTCTTCTATGTGCCGAAGACAAAAGCACTTGCGGAGTTCCCCAATGTTGTCTATTTCGGAAACGGCATGGCGGTAAATTTTTCGGATGCCTCCGAGGAGGAAAAACTGCATGCGGGAATTTTGCAGGAATTTCAGGCGGCGTTCGGTACGGAATATACGATTGACGAAAGGATCGTTTCCGAGCTTGATACGGATCCGTGCTACAGATTTCTCCCGCTTGCCGATGACCTTAAATACGGCGGAGAACTTAAGACCGGCAAAGGAAAAGGATCGGGAAGAGTGAGCTTTCTGAAGGATGCCGAGTGGCTGATAGCGGAGAATCCCAAGGGCTGCGGCTTTGCAATAAAGGGCGGACATAATGCTGAACCGCACAATCACAACGATGTGGGGAGTTTCATTTACCTTAACGGGAAAGAGACTGTTGCCTGCGACCTCGGAGCAGGGGAATATACCGCCGATTACTTCGGAGCCAAAAGATATGAAATATTGTGCAATTCCTCCCTGGGTCATTCATTGCCGGTCATCGGCGGGAAGGGGCAGAAAGAAGGAAAGGATGCAAGGACCGAAGGCTTTAAGGCAGTGTTTGAAGAAAACAAGGTGATCGTGGCGACTGATCTGACCGCCTGTTATGAAGGGACCGATGCAAAAGCGGTTTTCAGAAAAGCTGTGTTTGACAGGCTTAACGGCGATCTGGAGATCACGGACGAGATCGTGGCGGACGCGGAGGTCAGCGACAGGATAATATCAAAGCATGACATAGCGGACAGGATCGACGTGCTGAGTGATGACTGCGAGCTTCAAATGCGGACTGAGATTTTTATGAACCATAAAGGCGAGGCTGAAAAGGTTTTCATTTTTGAGATAAAGGAGAAGAAAAATGGAGTTGATCAAAAGGGATATTACAGTAAAAGGTTTCACAGCATCTCTTACAGGTTACATACTTGACAATTACGAGGATATTGACATTAACAGGAAGAGGAGTGCGATCCTCATATGCCCCGGAGGTGCATATGCGTGGACGTCCCCCAGAGAGGCGGAGCCCATAGCTGTCAGGTTTTCGGCTCACGGTTTTCAGTGCTTTGTGCTGAATTATTCATGTGCGCCCACGGGTGCGGAGTATCCTGTGGCACTTGCCCAGGCACTTCTTGCGATCAAGACGATAAGAGAAAATTCCGATGCGTGGCATGTGGATCCGGACAAGATAGCGATCTGCGGATTTTCCGCAGGCGGTCATCTTGCGGCAAACGTTTCCTGCGATTTTAATAACGGAGAGGCTCTTGAACTTATCAAGGCAAAGAAGGATGAAAGCAAGCCCAATGCAGCTTTGTTGTGCTATCCCGTGATCTCTTCGGGAGACGTTGCCCACAAGGACAGCATTAAGAATCTTTTGGGTTCACGCTTCAGTAAGGATATGGAAGAGGAGGTTTCTCTTGAAAAGAGGGTTACTGAAAACAATCCTCCCACATTCCTTTGGCACACCTTTGAGGACGGCTGTGTTCCGGTGCAAAACTCCTTATTGTTTGCTCTTGCTCTGAAGGAAAAGAATGTTCCCTGTGAACTTCATGTATTTCCCTTCGGCGGTCACGGACTTTCCCTTGCGGATCCGGAGACAAACAGGGAATGGGACAAGCACAAGCTTGAGGAGATCAGGCAGTGGCCTGAGTTGGCATCGGTTTTCCTTAAGAATGTTTTCGGAGAATAAGAAGCCTGCAAGGCGTGTTTTGAGACTCAATTAATTTCGTAAATAAAGTGACAATAAAAGTTATAAGTGCTATAATTGATTCCGAATATGGTTTAATTACGGCACTTTTTTTGACGAGGAATGACATGAAGAAGGTTAACGGGATTCTAATAGTAATAGCGATTCTTAGCTTAGGGCTTTTATTTTTTATTGCCTATGCAACGGGACTGATCGAACTGCCCCAAAAACAGAGCGAGCCCGACGATCTTCAACAGCAGGTTAAGGATGACTATGCCCGCGATTTTACCAAGAATAAGGAGATCACGGTTAAGGTTTCGGAAAATCTTTTTCTCTACAGAGACATTCAACAGGTTTATTCTTATGAATTCCAGAAGGAAGTGCGCGACAATATCGAACGCATGATAGAAGTGGGAGACTATACGGAAGACAATCCGCTCCTCATTTTGAATCCTTTCTGTACAAATTCCCAATCCCTTTATACTTACTTTGAAACAAGCTACCCTTGTGCGGTCTCCTATTCCATACACACCTCCGCACTGACATCCGCGGTTCCCGATTTCGGCGGACACGTAAAAGCGGTCGAGGTCGGAAATTCCTATGTTCACGAGTTTGCGATCACAGGTCTTGTTCCCAATGAAAAGAACATCATTTCACTCTATATGGTGGATGAAAAAGGGGAGAAGAGACAGCGCACGTTCTATTATGATTTCGGAAACGTTTATTCACACAGGGAGACGGCTTTGAACGTTGCGGCAGGCACCAAGACCGTCACGGACGAAGAGACCGGCGAAGAAAAGACGGTGAATGCCAGCGACATTACTCTGGAAGAGGGCTTATATGCAGTGTTCTCGCAGAGAAATGATTTCGCACCCTATGTGAAGATATATGATAATGACGGTTACCTGAGAAGCGAGATCCCGTTGGAGGAAGTTTTCGCCAAGAAGCTTCTGGTTAAAGACGGTGAGATCTACCTTTTCGTATCCGCAAACAAACTTGTAAGGATCAATTCCCTCGGAGAGGTTACGCATATATACAGGATCAATGATTACACCCTGACAGGCGACTGGTGCATGGATGAAAAGGGCAATATTCTCGCTACGGCAACGAGAAATGACAGGATGAGAACCTCGATGAGAGATTGTATCGTCATAATTGATTTTACAGACGAAGACATATACATGCTGATCGATTTTGCAAAGCTCATGACAGACGTTCACCTTTTGGAGTGTGTCGCAAAGAGTGAACCTGACTGGATAGGGATTACGGGCGTTTCCTATGTGGGCGAAAACATGATCGTGGTTTCTTCGGAAAAACTGAATTCCATGATCAAGATCCGCAGGATCTATAACGATCCGAGACCGGTTTATTTCGCGGGAGATCCGGGAAAGCTTAAGGGTACTGCTTATGAAGACCTTTACCTTAACAATGAAGGTAATTTCGCTTTTTCCTCGACTACGGATACGGTCGGATACATCGAATATGACAAGATAAGAACGACTCGTCAGTACATATGGACGATGGACAGGAACATCAAATACAAATACGGCAAAAAGGAAGAACCTTTCGGCTATTACGTCAGATATCTGACGGATGAACAGGAAAAGACCGTCAGACTTTACGAATCGGTGAAGCTTCCCAAGGTTACCGAGGATTTCAGTCTATACAAGTTTAATGATAATTGGCTTTATGTCGGCGGAGACGAAAGCGTATTCTACGAATATGATCAATGGTTCGATCTGATCGCAACCTTTACTTTCACACCGGAGAAGGTCAGAAAAACGGTTGAACAAATGGACTACGAAGAGGACAATCCGCCTCCGGATGACTCGGTAAAATATATAGGAATATGCAAGTTTGATCCGTTTGACTATCTGTTTGCCGAAGAAGAAATTGTATACAAGAACAGCGCATATGAGGAGCAGATGAACGCTGCCGAATAGCGCACGATCAACAGAGGTTTTAATGGGAAAAAGGTTATTTATAGCGGAAAAGCCGAGTGTGGCCCAGGAATTTGCCAAGGCACTCCACGAGGATTTTACGCGCAAAGACGGCTATCAGGAGTCGGCAAATTCTGTTGTCACCTGGTGCGTGGGGCATCTGGTCACAATGAGTTACCCTGAGGTTTACGATCCGGAACTGGCAAGATGGAAGTTCGAGAGCTTGCCTTTTTTGCCGGAACAATACAAGTATGAGATCATTCCTGCGGTCAAAAAGCAGTTCGAGATCGTGAAGGGGCTGCTTTGCCGCGGGGACGTGGAATGCATATACATATGCACCGACTCGGGACGTGAAGGAGAATACATATACCGGCTTGTGGACATGATGGCGCAGGTGCCTGCGGACAAGGTTCGCAAGAGAGTGTGGATCGATTCCCAGACCGAGGAGGAGATCAAAAGAGGCATAGACAGTGCCAAGACATGGGATGCCTACGACAATCTTTCGGAAGCGGCATTTTTGAGAGCGAAGGAAGATTATCTGATGGGCATCAACTTTTCCAGAGCACTCACCATCAAATACGGCTACAATGTTAAGAAATTCCTGAACATGGAAAAGCTCGGAGCCATTTCGGTGGGAAGAGTGATGACCTGCGTTTTGGGTATGGTTGTCAGAAGAGAACGGGAGATCCGTGAATTCACAGAAACTCCCTTTTATCGTGTGGTCCTTAAGGCGGAGCCGAGCATAGAAGCGGAATTCAGAGCGGTTGAGGGGAGTAAGTACTTCAACACGCCCGCAATGTACAAGGAAAACGGTTTCAAGGAAAGAAAAACGGCAGAGGAGCTGATAGAGAGCCTTAAGGGGCAGCAGGCAACGGTGGTTTCGTTTGAAAAGAAGACCGAGAAAAAGAACCCGCCGCTTTTGTACAATCTGGCCGAGGCTCAGAATGACTGCTCGAGAATACTGAAGATCAGTCCGGATGAAACCTTGAAGGTTATCCAGGATCTGTATGAAAAGAAGCTGGTTACCTATCCGAGAACGGATGCCAGAGTGCTTTCCACTGCTGTTTCCAAGGAGATCGCAAAAAATATCGCGGGACTCAAAAACTACGGACCGCTGTCGGCCTTTGCCGCCGAGGTGCTTAACGAAAAAAAGTATGCGGGCCTTGCAAAGACCAGATACGTGGATGACAAGAAGATCACGGATCACTATGCCATCATCCCTACGGGACAGGGCTTCGGAGAACTGGGGAAACTCAGTTTGCTGGAACAGAAGGTATATGACCTGATCGCAAGGAGATTCCTCAGCATTTTCTACCCGCCCACAGTGTACAATAAGGACTCGATCGTCCTCAAGGTGGGAGAGGAAAGCTTTTTTGCAAGCTTTAAAGCCATGAAGGATGAAGGCTATCTCAAGGTTGCAAATACCAAAAAGAAAGAGGCTGCAAAGCCTCAGGACAATAATGATGACAAGAAAGCGGAGGACGAAGCCGACACGGAGATAACGGCGGAAGTGCTCGAGGTCATCAATAAGATCAAACAAGGCGATGTCCTGAAGGTTTTGGGCATGGAGATAAAGGAGGGCAAAACATCCCCGCCGAAACGTTATTCCTCAGGTTCGCTGATCCTTGCAATGGAAAATGCGGGACAGTTCATTGAGGACGAAGAATTAAGGGCACAGATCAAGGGCTCGGGCATCGGAACCAGCGCTACCAGGGCAGAGATACTGAACAAGCTGGTAAAGATCAGGTATCTGAACCTTAACAAAAAGACGCAGATCTTTTCACCCACCGAATTGGGAGAGATCATTCATGAGGTGGTTACGGGGTCTATCTCGTCACTTCTCAGAGCAGATCTTACCGCAAGCTGGGAAAAAGGGCTTACACAGGTGGCGGAAGGACAGATCACCGGAAAAGAATATATGGAAAAGCTCGAAGGCTATGTCACAAAGATGATAGAAAGAGTGAGAACAAGCAACATAAGCTCTGCTCTGAACAATGCCTTTTTGAGCGTGGAAAGGAATTATAAATGATATCGGATTACAGTACCAAAAAACTCTTTAAGACAGAGGAGTCCATTGCCATAGAGGAGATACGGAAATATGAATATCCGTGGCAGATCCTTCCTCATATAGGAGAGATCATATTAAAGATCGGAGCGACTTTGGGAGAGGATTATGAAAAAGCCGGTGAGGACGTATGGATCCACAAGACCGCAAATGTATTTCCCTCAGCTTATGTCAAAGGACCCTGCATCATCGGAGAGGGAGCCGAGGTTCGTCACTGCGCGTTCATCAGAGGCGATGTGCTTGTGGGAGCGCATGCTGTGGTAGGTAATTCCACCGAGCTTAAGAACGTTATCCTTTTTAACAACGTTCAGGTGCCTCACTATAACTACGTGGGAGACTCTGTTCTGGGCTTCAGATCGCATATGGGCGCGGGCTCCATCACCTCCAACGTAAAGTCCGATAAAACCCTTGTGGTGGTTAAGGACCTTGTAAGCGGCGAATGCTTTGAGACCGGGCTCAGGAAAATGGGCGCTGTACTCGGAGACGATGTGGAAGTGGGCTGTGGCTCGGTGCTTAATCCGGGAACGGTCATAGGCAGCGGCAGCAACATCTATCCGCTTTCTTCCGTCAGAGGCTGTGTTCCGGGCGGAAATATATACAAGAACAAAAATGAGATCGTAATTAAAAAATAAGGGGTAAACATGAGCGAAGAGATTAAAGACATGACAATGGCCGATTTTGAAAAAGAGATCAACGGATCCTTCAGGGCGGTAAACCCCGGAGACATTGTTACCGGAACTGTTATTGGCATATCCGATACCGAGGTCACGGTGGATCTTAATTATTTTGCGGAAGGCATAATCAAGTTGGAAGAGCTTTCCAACGATCCGCGTTTTTCCATTAAGGGAGATGTAAGCATAGGCGAAGAGATCCGCGCGGTGGTCATCAGAGAGGACAGAGCGGGCAACATCCTTCTTTCCAAAAAGCAGGCAGATGACATCCTTGCATGGGACAAGCTGAGAGAACTGATGCAGGCTAAGAAAGTGGTCAGCGTGAAGATAGCCGAAAGCACCAACGCAGGAGTGATCACCTATCTTGAAGGCATAAGAGCTTTCATTCCCGCTTCAAAGCTTGGCTTTACATATGCAGAGGACACATCATCTTTTGTGGGGAAGACAATGGATGCCATAGTGATCACCGTTAATGAAAGCGAAAAAAAGCTTGTTCTCTCGGTGAAGGATGTTCTGTACGACCGTGAAAGAGAGGAAAGAAATTCCAGAATAGCAAGGATACCCATCGGTACGGTTGTTGAAGGTACCGTGGAGAGGATCGAGCAGTACGGCGCTTTCGTTTCCATAGGCGACGATCTTCAAGGGCTTTTACATATCTCACAGATCAGTGACAGAAGGCTCAAATCTCCCAAGGAGGAGCTTGAACTCGGACAGAAGGTAAAGGTTAAGATCATCGACGTAAAGGAAGGCAAGATATCCCTTTCAATGAAGGATGTCAGGGAAAAGGATGAAGTGGAGGAAGCGATCGATGAAGCTCCCGCAGACTACACTTTCGGAGATGACGAACCCGTGACAATGGCGGGATTATTTGCGGGTATCAATTTGAAAAAGTAGGCGAAATGACCTTGCGGTTTGCAGGTAAAATTTGTATACTTATATTTTGAGAATGATTTAACAATTCATCGGGAGGATAATATGGAATTCAGCAAGACTGTTCTTCGTCATGTTTATATTGATATAAATGTCAAGGATTATATGCTTGATGAGGTTTGTCTGTATCAGATAGATTATAAGGGTGACAAGAGCTTCAGAAATGAAGAGATAGTGTATTCACAGCCTCTTCCGCAGGAAAGTACGGATGATGAAGGAAATCCGATCACGATTTCTCCCGAGGAAGTCGATCTCAGAGCATTGTTTTTTGACAAGATCGTTGAATACAGAAATTCAGGAGTGGAGACAAGGTACTTTGCGGTAAATGCAAAGGATACTATGCTTACGCTCATAGAGCCTCTTAAAAAGGTCAATCCCAAGGCCAAGAGGATGTTTAATGAGCTGGCAGCGGAAAGCCTTCCTCACGAATGGCTGACAGACTGTCTCAGCATGCTCAGGGTCATCCCCATGACGGATTTTGACGAGATTCCCGAGATGTCTGCAAGCATACGAAGAAGATTAAAGGAAAAGTTCCATGAGGTAGCGATCGAGGTTAAGAGAGAGAAAAAGACACACATCTTTACCTCCTATGAAAACCTGATGACCGGTCCGGAACTGATCTTTTGCATCACCGATGAGAACATGAACGTTATCGAGGATGTGAGGCTTCACGGACAGATCAACGATGATGTGGTGATCTCAAAAGCAAGTGATTTTGTACAAAAGTATCCGGAAGCGGATGTTTTGATAAACAGGACCGAAAGCAGGCTCTACGGGCTGTTCAAGAGAGTTGAGGATTTTACGGAATCGAATCCCACAAGGATCGTTTACTCCATTGAGAGCATGCTCACGGCTCTCGGAAAAGTCAATGCCGAGACCAACTTCGAAACCTACAGGGATTACATTAAAAATGCGGAGGATCTCAGATTCGGAAGATTTGACGATAACAGGATCCACAGCATCCACACCTTCCGTATACCCATGAGCTACAATTCAGAGAGTGCATGGGAAAAGAATTTCGCAGGAAACACCATGTGGAAATGTGATGATGTGTATGGGGTTTCCTATACGCTGGTTGGCGACAAGACTGCCGGAAAGAAGGGCGAAGCAAAGCAGGAGCCCGAGATCTACGGTAAGCTTTCCGTGGAAAAAGACAGAGAAAGATTTGTTTTAAGAGTCAGCAGGGTAAATGTAAAAAGATATGTTTCGGGATATGCGGTCTTGACGGTTGAAGCAGAGAACCATTTCTATCCCGGCAAAAAAGATAAGGAACGGATCAACGAGCTTTGTTCTTCTTTGTGGCGTTCAAAACTCATCGGAGACAGCTATCCCGATGTATTGAACATCCAGATGAGAAGCGGCGACAGGATATATGCTCTCGAGGCAAATCAGAGAACAGGCGGAGATACAGTGCCGTGGACAGCAATGCTGCTTGACCTCGGCCGAAAGAAAAAGAATGCCGGTGCTGCAAAGTTCACGGCTCTGACATTGTCGGATAAAATGTTCGCCATGGTCGATGAAGGAGATGTTAAGCGCATAGAGAATGCGAATGATGAGATAATTAACAAGTGTCTCATAAAGAGCGAGTATCTGCTGCAGCTTGAAAAGTATCTCGCCGAGGTCATTTCTCCGAAGGGGTCGAGAGGCTTCGGTACACTGTCCCGTAAGCAGAGAAAACAGGTCAAGATGATACAGAACGCTTTGGCATATATGGTTTCTTCCTATTGCTACGAAGAGGAACAGGGAGAATATGCGGGAGCATACAAGTACGTTAACAAGATCAGAAAGATCAGGGAAACGGAAGACAGACTTGAGAGAAAGCTTGATCTTCTTTACGAGTAGGATAGCACAGGTCTACATTAGCGGGCTTAGGGAAACTGCAAATCTTAGATTATGAGGTGACAAGATGGGAACAGAGATTTCAGCGGCTGTGATCAGGAGACTGCCGAGATATTACAGATATCTCGGAGAACTTATGACGCACGATGTGGTAAGGATATCTTCCAAGGAACTCAGTGAGAGAATGGGAGTTACCGCATCACAGATACGTCAGGATCTGAACAATTTCGGCGGTTTCGGACAACAGGGATACGGCTACAATGTTGAGTACCTTTACACGGAGATCGGCAAAATACTTGGTTTGGACAGAAGAAAAGAGATGATCGTGATAGGTGCGGGAAATCTCGGAAGAGCGCTGGCCAATTACTCCGATTTTGAGAAAAGAGGCTTTCTGATCAAAGCACTTTTTGATGTTTCGGATAATCTGATCGGCAAAAACGTAAACGGTATTCCGGTACTTTCCATGGACAGCATCTCGGAATATCTTAAAGAAAACAAGGTTGACATAGCGGCGATCACGATCCCCAAGGAATCTGCGCCCAAGGTTGCCGCAGATCTCGTAAATGCGGGGATCAAGGCTATTTGGAACTTTGCGCCCACGGATCTGTCATTACCGGATCACGTGGTTCAGGAAAATGTGCATCTAACGGAAAGTCTCATGAGGCTTTCCTACAAGCTAAAGGCATCAGAGGAATCAGAATGAAATATTCGCTTAATGCATCGCAGGCTAAAGAAATAGACAGATACATCATAGAAGAGATCGGCATTCCTTCGGTGGTTTTGATGGAAAAAGCTGCCATGGGTGTGGCTTATGCGATCAGGGAGATCGCCGGACACAGTGATGAGATCATTGCAGTCTGCGGAACCGGTAAAAACGGCGGTGATGCGGTGGCTGCGGCAAGAATCCTTGCCATGGCGGGCTATTCCGTAAAGATCCGTGTTGTGGGCGATATGACCAATGCAGCCAAGGAAATGAAGCAACAACTCAAGATTGCGAAGAATGTCGGGATCAAGGTGCTGAAAAAGGTCAATTATGCGAATTTTAAGGTATGTATTGACGGTATTTTCGGCATAGGTCTGTCGAGGCAGATCACAGGCGATATATACAAAGAAATTGAAATGATCAATGCGGCAAGGCTTCGCACAGTCTCGGTGGATGTACCCTCGGGAGTGGGCACGGATGACGGCCGCATTTTTGGCATTGCCGTCAGAGCGGATGTTACGGTTACCTTCGGAAGCATCAAGACGGGATGTCTTTTGTACCCCGGCGCGGAATATGCGGGAAGGGTTGTGATCTGGGATATCGGAACAAACAATTCGGTTCTTCACACACCGCCCACCACCTTCTATTACGATGAGGAGCCAAGGCTTTTGCTTCCCGAAAGAAAGGCCAATTCCAACAAGGGAACCTATGGCAAGGTTCTTGTGGCGGCAGGCTCCGACAATATGGCGGGAGCGGCTTTTCTTGCTGCTGCTGCGGCCTACAGAACGGGTGCGGGACTGGTCAGAGTGCTGACTACCGCAAGTAATCGCGAGATCATACAGAAAAAGCTTCCCGAGGCTGTTCTCACGACCTATGAGGTGGAGAAGAACGGAAGTCTTAAGGAAGAAAGCATAGAAGGCATCAAGGAAGCCATAGAATGGGCTTCGGTGATCCTTATAGGTCCCGGCATAGGAAAGAGCAATGCGGCGGCAAGCATATTGAATTATTGCCTTACCGAGTGCTCGGTTCCGCTTATCGTGGATGCGGACGGATTGAACATCCTGTCCAAACTGATCACCGAAAAGGCGGGAAAAAATGCGACTCCTGCGGAGAGGATCAAGCTTCTTGCGGAAGTTCTTCCTGCAGGAACCATACTCACTCCTCACAAGAAGGAGCTTTCGAGGCTCATCGGAGTGTCCCTTGCGGAGCTCTCTCTTTGCTTGTGGAGCGCGGCGGAAGGGTGTACCGCAGGCAATGATCTTATATTTGT